>Ga0160451_100098_pt1 | contig 81184 bp, 70 predicted proteins | sample HID1975M_E1MG_FD_108270 | JGI IMG/M metagenome (GOLD analysis project Ga0160451, IMG submission 108270) | Enriched soil microbial communities from UW Madison campus, WI, USA - HID1975M_E1 MG | ecosystem: Environmental > Terrestrial > Soil > Unclassified | place: USA: Madison, Wisconsin... | reverse complement strand
TGGGGGTCTGGCGCATCGCTCGGCTCCGCCGTCCATGGCTCCGACGAGCGACCGCAGCACATCCCTGTGCTGCTTGCGCCAGACCCCCAGGGCACGACGTCCTTCGGTGGCGTTGGGGTGGTGGCTTCGATTGGGGAAAGCGAACCCTCGGAAACCGCACTTTCGTAGAGCGGGGCTTGCCCCGCTGCTCTTGACCGACAAAGACAAAGGCAGCGGGGCAAGCCCTGCTCTACGGGAGCAACAGCAAAGTCGAAACGACGACAGGCACGCAAGGGAGCCGACCCAGGAACGAAGCCATGCTCCCAACGCGCCGAAAGACGCGGCAGTGCGGGGGTATGGCGCATCGGCCGGCTCCGGCGTCCTGCCTCCGACGGCCGAGCGCAGCACATCCGTGTGCTGCTTGCGCCATACCCCCGCACTGCCGCGGCTCCCACCGAAGCCGACACCACCCAACGCTTTTTCTCCTGCGGTTGCGGTTGCGGTTGCGGTTGCGGTTGCGTCCAAGCTATCGCCGCGACGCACACCCGAAGCGGGCCCGCAAACGCCCGCCGCCCGATCAGCCCGCGACCAGCCGCACCCGCGCGAAGTTGCGCTTGCCCACCTGCAGCACGCCTTCGAACCCCGGCGCGAACGCCAGCGCCGCATCCTCCACCACCACGCCATCGACCTTCACCGCACGCTCCTTGAGCTTGCGGTTGGCCTCCGAGTTGGACGGAGTGATGCCCGCGGCGGTGAGCAGCGCGGCGATGCGCAGGCCGTCGACCGGCACCACCACGTCCTGCAGCGGCAACGACGAGGTGTCGCCCTGACCGGTCACCACCGCATGCCAGCCGGCGATGGCCTGCTCGGCCGCCGCCGCATCGTGGAAACGCGTGGCCAGTTCGCGCGCCAGGCGCAGCTTGACCTCGCGCGGATTGAGCGCGCCCGCCTCCACCTCGCCGCGCAGCTTCGCCGCCTCCGCCACGGAGATGTCGAAGCTCAGCAGCTCGATCCAGCGCCAGGTCAATTCGTCGCCGATCTTCATCGTCTTGGTCACGATGTCGATCGCCGGCTCGCCGATGCCGATGTAGTTGCCCAGCGACTTGCTCATCTTCTGCACGCCGTCCAGCCCTTCAAGCAGCGGCATGGTCAGCACGATCTGCGGCGCCTGGCCATGGTGCTCCTGCAGGCCGCGGCCCATCAGCAGGTTGAACTTCTGGTCGGTGCCGCCCAGCTCCACGTCGGCGCGCAGCGCGACCGAATCGTAGCCCTGCACCAGCGGATAGAGGAACTCGTGGATCGCGATCGACTGCTGCGCCGCGTAGCGCTTGGCGAAGTCGTCGCGCTCCAGCATCCGCGCCACCGTGTACTGGCCGGCCAGGCGGATCATGTCGGCCGCGCCCATCTGCCCGAACCACTCGCTGTTGAAGCGCACCTCGGTGCGCTCGCGGTCGAGCACCTTGAACACCTGCTCCTCGTAGGTGCGCGCGTTGGCCAGCACGTCCTCGCGGGTCAGCGGCTTGCGGGTGACGTTCTTGCCGGTCGGGTCGCCGATCATCCCGGTGAAGTCGCCGATCAGGAAGATCACCTGGTGCCCGAGGTCCTGGAACTGGCGCATCTTGTTGAGCAGCACCGTGTGGCCCAGGTGCAGGTCCGGCGCGGTCGGGTCGAACCCGGCCTTGACCCGCAGCGGACGGCCACCCGCTTTCATCGATGCGGAGAGCCGCGCCTCCAGCTCTTCGCGCTTGAGGATCTCGTCGGCGCCACGGCCGATCAGGGCAAGGGATTGTTCGACGGACGACGGGTTGATGTCGGGGGAAAACAAGACCGGCTCCACAGTTCGGGCAACGACAAACTTGAACGGAATGTTACGTGCGGGTTAACCGGAAGGCCAGCGGAAAGTTCAGGTTCTTCAATGGTTTGACGCACAAGTTTCAGGTGACTATGGTACCCGCCAGCGGACCGCAGCCCGGGGTCCCGTGAAGGAAGTACCCAGATGCCTTTGACCGACCACGGCCGCGTCCGCAAGCAGCAGTTCCACGACCGCCTCGGCATCCTTCACCACCGCAATCTGCACCGCAAGCTCAAGGAACGCTTCCCCGCGGCGTTCAATACCCGCTGGACCCGCCGCCACTGGCTGCACGCCAGCCTGTTCGCGACCTTCGGCGCGCTGCTGGCCACCATCGTCCCGGGTTTCTCCTCGCAGCTGGAACCGGCCTCGCAGGCCCATGCCACCCTGCCCCTGCAGCTGCCGCCGCTGACCGTGCGCGCGCCGGGGCAGGCGGTCGAACGCTACTGGGACGTGGTCCAGGTCGAACCGGGGCAGACCCTGGGCGGCGTGTTCGACGAGATGGGCGTGCCGGCCTCGGCCATGCACCGGATCCTCGACAACCCGATCAACCGCGACGCGCTGGTGCGCCTGCGCCCGGGCGCCGAACTGGGCTTCGAGCGCGCGCCCGACGGCACCCTGCTCGGCTTCCGTTTCGACCGCAGCCCGACCCAGCGCGTGGAACTGGACCTGCGCGGCGAGGACATCCACGAGAAGGTGCTCGAACGCGCCACGACCTCGCGCATCGCCGTCACCAGCGCCGAGATCGACCATTCGCTGTACGCGGCCGGGCGCAAGGCCGGGCTGAGCCCGGCGGCCATCGCGGTGATGACCGACGAGATCTTCAAGTACGACATCGACTTCAAGGACGTGCAGCCGGGCGACCGCTTCAGCGCGGTGGTCGAGGAAACCTGGCGCGAGGGCGAGCGGATCGGCACCGGCCGCATCCTGGCCGCGACCTTCAGCACCGACGGCAAGACCTATACCGGCTTCCGCTACGAGCGCAACGGCAAGGCCGAGTACTTCACCGCCGACGGCCGGCCGTTGAAGAAGAGCTTCATCCGCATGCCGATCCCGTACGCGCGGCTGTCGTCGACCTTCGGCGCGCGCCACCACCCGATCCTGGGCAAGATGCGCATGCACAAGGGCGTGGACTACGCCGCCGGCACCGGCACGCCGATCATGGCCGCCGGCGACGCGCGCGTGCAGTTCGTCGGCCAGCAGCGCGGCTACGGCAACGTGGTGATCCTCGACCACGGCAAGGGCTACACCACCCTGTACGCGCACATGTCGCGCTTCGGCAAGGTCCGCAAGGGCCAGCAGGTGGGCCAGGGCACGGTGATCGGCTACGTCGGCTCCACCGGCATGGCCACCGGCCCGCACCTGCACTACGAATTCCGCGTCAACGGCGTGCACCGTAATCCGCTGTCGGTGACCATGCCGCCGCCGGAGCCGTTGAAGGGCGCCGACCTGGCCGCGTTCAAGGCAGCGACCGCGCCGACCCTGGCGCGGATGGAGTCGATGGAGAAGCTGATGTTCGCCCAGGCCGACACCGCCGGGCCGAAGAAGGACAAGCGCGGCTGAGCCGGGCGCGTTGCGCGCGGAGCCCGCCCGCGGCGCAACCTCTTGTAGGAGCCGGTCTTGCCGGCGACCCGAGGACGCCGGAACCACGAAAACGTCGCCCGTGCCGACGGCGTCGCGTCGCCGGCAAGACCGGCTCCTACAAAAAGCGGGGGACCCTCGATTTCCGGGTCGCCGTCGACGGCGCGATCCGGCTAACCTGCGCGCATGTCGCGACTCTTCCTTGGCCTGATCTCCGGCACCAGCGCCGACGGCATCGATGCCGCGCTGGTCGAATTTCCTGACCGCGAGCACGGTCGCGATGGCACCAACGGCCTGCGTCTGCAGGCGGCGCGCACGCACGCCTGGTCGCCGGGCATCCGCGAACGCCTGGTCGCGATCGGCCAGGGCGGCGAACCGCAGTCGCTGGACGAACTCGGGCGGCTGGACGTGCAGGTGGCCCGGGCCTTCGCCGACGCGGCGCTGGCCCTGCTCGACGAAGCCGGCGTCGCTGCGGCGCGGGTCGCCGCGATCGGCTCGCACGGCCAGACCGTGCGCCATCGCCCGCACGGGGAAGCGCCGTTCACGATGCAGATCGGCGACGGCAGCGTCATCGCCGAGCGCACCGGCATCGCCACCGTGGCCGACTTCCGCCGCCGCGACGTGGCCGCGGGCGGCCATGGCGCGCCGCTGGTGCCGGCCTTCCATGCCGCGTTGCTGCATTCGCCGGACGAGGACCGCGCCGTGCTCAACCTCGGCGGCATCGGCAACTACACGCTGCTGCCGCGCGCGGGCGCTGCCGGATCGGACGATCCGGGACAAGCGGTCCGCGGCTTCGACACCGGCCCGGCCAACGCCCTGCTCGATGCCTGGTGCCTGCGCCACACCGGCGAGGCGTTCGACGCCGACGGCCGTTTCGCCGCCAGCGGCCGGGTCGACGAGGCGCTGCTGGCACGCTTGCTCGAAGAACCCTGGTTCGCGCTGCCGCCGCCCAGGAGCACCGGCCGCGAGCAGTTCCACCTGGACTGGGTGCAGGCCCGGCTGCAGGGCGACGAGACGCCGGCCGACGTGCAGGCCACCCTGCTGGAACTGAGCGCGGCCACCGTCGCCGACGCGCTGCGCGCGCACCAGCCCGGTACCGCGCGGGTGATCGTCTGCGGCGGCGGCGTGCGCAATCCGCGGCTGCTGCAGCGCATCGGCGCGCGGTTGCCCGGCGTGGCGCTCGAATCCACCGCCGCGCATGGCCTGGACCCGGACTTCGTCGAAGCGATGGCCTTCGCCTGGCTGGCGCGCGAAACCCTGGCCGGCCGACCCGGCAACCTGCCCGCCGTCACCGGCGCGCGCGGGCCGCGCGTGCTCGGCGTCGTGCATCCGGCGTAGAAGCGGGGTCGGCCCGACGGTTGCAGGCGCCCGTCTTGCGGGCGACGCGACGCCGTCGGCACAGGCGACATCCTCGTGGTTCCGACGACCGGGTCGCCCGCAAGACGGGCTCCTGCAAGGACAGGGCCGTGCAGGTGCGATCAGGACGGCGGGGGCCCGTGGCGGCGCCCCCATCGAGCGGCTACAGCCCGCCGCCGCCGAACTGGTGGGTGTACTGCAGGTTGATGGTGCGGCCGACCGAGTCGAACCAGGAGATGTCGTAGTACGGATACGCGGTGTAGGTCGGATCCTTCGGCGGCATCTTGTTGGCCAGGTTCACCACCGACAGCGACAGCCGCGAACTGGTGTCGAAGCGGTACTGCACCGAGGCGTTGTAGCGGTAGGTCGGCTCGATCCACGGACCCGGGTCGCCCTCCTCCCACACCTGGTCGTAGGACCAGCCGTTGGGCAGGCGCCCGAGGCGCTGGCCGTACAGCGTGACCGTCCAGGCATCGCGATCCCAGCCGATGCTGGCGTTGCTCTTGGTCCGCGGGATGTCGAAGCCGCTGTTGACCAGGAACTCGTCCTCCACCGGATCGCCGGGGAACTGCTGGAACCGGTGCTCGTTCACCCAGGTGTGGTTGAAGGTGAAGGTGAAGCGGCCGATGCCGGTGTCCAGCCGGTAGCGCGCCATCGCGTCGATGCCGCTGGTGTATTCGCGGGCGACGTTGATCGGATTGACGTAGATGCCGTACAGGCTGTCGTTGGCGGTGCGGGTCACCCGCGCCAGCGCGTCGACGCAGGTCGGCGAAGCGATGTCCAGCTCGCCCAGGCGGCACGCCGCCTCGTCGCGCAGGATCGCGTCCACGCTCATGTCCTGCACCTGGTCGCGCATGTCGATGTCGAACCAGTCGGCCGACAGGTCCAGGCCTTCCAGCGGCGACCAGACGAAGCCGGCCGTCCACGAGGTGCTGGTTTCCGCCGCCAGGTCGCGATTGCCCTCGCGGGTGCGGATCAGGCCTTCCTCGTAGTCGGAGCAGTCGTCGGCGTCGTCCAGCAGGCAGTAGTAGTAGTCGTTGCCGGAGGTCTCGTCGTTGCCGATGCCGGCGTAGACGTAGTGCAGGTCCGGCGCGCGGAACGCGGTGCCGTAGGAGCCGCGCACCAGGAGGCTCTCGACCGGCCGCCACTCCAGGCCGGTGCTCCAGGTCGCCTTGCCCACCGAGTTGCCGGAGTAGCGGTACTGGTCGTAGCGCCCGGCCACGCTCCAGTTCAGCGTCTCCAGCACAGGCATGCGCAGCTCGGCCGCGGTGGCCCAGCGGTTGCGGCTGCCGTGGCCGTCCGAATCCTTCCAGCTGTAGTAGTAGTACTGCGTGGCCAGCGGATCGGGGTTGAGGTCGTAGGACTGGTTGCCGAACTCGACCGTGCCGGCGAAGCCGGCGTCGCCGCCGGGCAGGGCGAACAGGTCGGCCTTGCTCACCGTCGCCGCCAGGGTCGCGGTCTCCGACTGCGGGTGGTAGACCGAGCGGGCGGCGATGCCGTCGTATTCGGCGCGGGTCAGCGGCGTGTACAGCCGCGCCGGATCGGCGTCGAAGATCGGGAAGCCGTCGTCGTCCTCGCCCAGCTGCTCGCCCAGGAACAGCGCGTTGGCGCGCGCGGCGACGATCTGCGGCCAGCTGATCTGCGCCTTGTACTGCGAATAGCTCAGCGAGGCCTCGTAGTCCCAGTCCTGGGCGAAGGTGCCCTGGAAGCCGGTGGTCAGGCCGAAGGTCTTCTGCGTGGTCTGGACCATGCCGCGGTCCAGCCCGCCCATCTCCTCGGGCGAGAACTGGCGCTGCCAGTATTCGACCTGGCCGGTGGCGTCGTTGTAGAAGTAGCCCTCCTCGTTGCCGTCGGGGGCCATGTAACTCCACGAGGACACGTCGCGGAACAGCTCGACCTTGTGGTAGCCGGCCTGCACGTCGGCGAACCACTGGCTGCCGTTGCCGAAGTCGTAGGACAGCGAGGCGTAGCCGTTGATGCCGCGGCGCCTGCTGAGGATGGTGCCGTAGCCGATGGCCTTGTCGCTGCCGCAGTAGTAACCGTCGATTTCTTCGCCCAGGTCGTCGTCATAGCCCCAGCCGGGGCGCGAGGCGTAGTAGGTGCTGCCCTGGTTCTGCCCGGCCAGCCCGTCGCAGGTCGCCCGGCCGGGATCGAGGTAGTAGTCCCACCAGTCGGTGCGCAGGTACGCACGGCGCGCGGCGCGGGAACTTTCGGTCGGCGCGTCCAGGGTCGAATCCTGGATGTCGCGGTCGTAGGCCCACAGCGGGTTCTGCGACTGCACGTCGATGCTGTAGACGCCACTGAAGCGGCCGCGCTCGAAACTGCTCACCAGGCTGGCGTCGAACGACTCGCCACCGCCATCGCTGGTGGTGCCCATGCGCATGTCGACGATGGTGCCGTCGGCGCGCTTCTTGAGGATGAAGTTGACCACGCCGGAGATCGCGTCCGAGCCGTAGATCGCCGAGGCGCTGCCGGTCAGCACCTCGACCCGCTCGATCATCCCGATCGGGATGTTGGAGATGTCGGTGAAGTTGCTGCGGCCCTTGAACGGCATCGGGAAGTCGGCGATGCGGCGGCCGTTGACCAGCACCAGGGTGTGGTTGGGGCCGAGCCCGCGCAGGTCCACCTGCTGCGCGCCCGGGGAGAAGTCGGCGCCGCTGGCCGACTGCTGGCTCTGGGTCTCGCCGCTGTTCTGGGTCATCGCGCGCAGCACGTCGGGCACCGAGGTGAAGCCGTTGGCGCGGATCTCCTCGGCGGTGATCACGCTGATCGGCGCGGGACCCTCGATCTGCGCGCGCGGGATGCGCGAGCCGGTGACCTGTACCGCCTCGATCTCGGTGACCTCTTCCTCGACGGCCGCCACGCCGGCCGGCATGGGGTCCTGGGCGACGGGCGCCGGTGCCGGGGCTGGCGCCCGTGGCGCGGCGTCCTGGCGGGCGACCAGCACCGCGCCGGTCGCCGCGTCGCGGTGCGCGGCCAGCCCGCTGCCGCGCAGCAGCTGCTGCAGCGCCTGCTCGGTCGAGGCCGCGCCCTGCACGCCGGCGGTACGGTGGCCCTTCAGCTCGTCGGCCCGGTAGACCAGCTGGGTGTCGGACTGCCGGGCCAGGGTGTTGAGTGCGGTGGCCAGGTCGCCGGCCGGCACGTCGATCGGGCCGGACGCATTGCTCGCCTGCGCCGCCAGTGCGGTCGTGCAGGCCAGGCTCAACAGCAGGACGCGTGACGGGTGGCGCATTGGATCCTTCTCCCCGGTACCGGAACGGCACTCTTTGCTGGCTAGGACGAACGAAGCGGCCGATGCCCCCATGGCCGCGCTGGATCAACGTGAGTGCAGGACGATCCGGTCCGGATGGCGCTCGGCGCGGACCGGGAATCCCTGCTCGAGCAGGCCGACGAACCCGTCCAGGTTGGACCAGCGGAAATTGCCGCCGATCCGCAGTTGCGCCACCGCGGGGTCGGCCAGTTCCAGCCGGCGCGCGTTGAATCGGTTGAACTCGGCCGCCGCCTGCGCCAGCGGCGCATCGTCGAAGGCCAGGAAACCGTCGCGCCATTGCAGGTAGCGGCGGGCGTCCTCCAGCGGCAGCGAACGCACCAGTACGCCGTTGCGGCCGGCGGTGGCCACGCTGCCCGCCGGCAGCAGCGCCATCGGCTGGGCGCGCCCGTCCCCGCCGGGGCCCCCTTCGAGCCGCACCCGGCCCTCGGTCACCACCACCCGCAGCGCGTCCGCGTCGCGGCGCACCGCATAACGCGTGCCGACGGCCACCGCGCGGCGGCCGGCCGCTTCCACCACGAACGGCCGCCCGGTGTCGTGGGCCACGTCGAAGAAGGCCTCGCCCTGCGCCAGTGCGACATGGCGCGCGCCGCGGTCCATGCGCACCTCCAGCCGGCTGTCGCTGCTGAGGGTGGCGCGGGAGCCGTCGGCCAGTTCGACTTCGCGCACCTCGCCTACCGCGGTGGCGTAGCTGGCCTGGTCGCGCCCGCCCAGTTGCCAGGCGCCCCAGCCCAGTCCCGCGACCACGACCAGCGCGCCGGCCGCCAGCGCATGGCGCCAGCCAGTGCCCGAGGTACGTGCGGAGCAGGCCGGCCCGGCGACGCCGGCCCGTCCAGGGAGAACCCGGCCGGCCGGGGAGCGTCTGGCGCGGGACGCGAACGCGACCGTGCGCAGGTCCGGCGGCGTGATCGCCGCGCCGGCCGGCCGCCCCGATTCGCCCTCCGCGCCATTCATGCGCGCCGGTTCGTCCTCCGTGCCGCCCAGCCACGACGACCACTGCCCGCGCGCCGGCACCTCACCCCCGGGCAACCCGGCGGCCAGCGCCTGCAGCCGCCCGGCCTGCGCCCAGGCCGCCTCCAGCCGCAACAGCGCCACCCGGTGCGCGGTGGATCCGGCCAGCCACGCTTCCAGCGCGCGCCGGTCGGCGTCGCCCCAGTCGTCCCGCTCGCGGCGCGCCAGCCAGGCCGCCGCGACCCGCTCAATCGTCCTGCTGTCGTCCATGTCCGCGGTTCCCGTCCGCTGCGGCCCGTGGCGTGCGCCGGCCGGGCACCGCTGCGCCGCCACCGTAGAGGTGGTCGGCGATCAGCCTCATGCCCTTGGCCAGGTGCTTCTCCACGGTCCTCCCGCTGATGCCCAGGCGCTGGGCGACGTCCTTCTGCGACAGTTCCTCGACCCGGCGCAGCCACACCACCTCGCGGCAGCGGTCCGGCAGGGCGTCCAGCGCCTCGGCCAGCCGCCGCAGCGCCTGGCGGGTGCCGAGCCAGCGTTCCGGCGAAACTTCGTCGATCAGGTAGACGTTCGGGGACTCGAAATCACCCACCGGCTCGATCGACACCACCCGGCCGCGGCGCAACCGGTCGGTCATCAGGTGGCGGGCGGTGGCGAACACGAAGGCCTTCGGCGCGGTGGGCCGGCTGCGCATGGCCGCTTCGTAGACCCGCACATAGACTTCCTGGCGCAGGTCGGGCAGTTCGTCGCGCCGCGGCCAGCAGCGCTGCAGGTACTGCATCAGCGCGCGCTCGTGGACCAGGACTTCGCGGGCGAACCAGTCGTCGAGTTCTGTGGGCATGTCCGCACTCTAGCCCAGCATCCGCCCGCAGATGGGGGAATGCGACCGCCGGTTCGTCTAGGCTGGTTGCGGCGCGGCTTCCTGCCGTCGCCCCGGAACGGAGAGCGGGATGGAAATGCGGCGTGGCGGTGTGTGGAAGATCGCGGGCCTGGTCCTGGCCTGCGCGCTGGCGGTGCCGGCGGCGGCGGCCGACTACGGCCATTACCTGCTCGGCGACCCGGCGGCGAAGACGCCCGGCCAGGTCCGGCCGGGCCTGCTGCTGATGGGCGGCGGCGACCGCAACTTCGACGCGCTGCACTGGTTCATGGAGCGGGCCGGCCACGGCCACATCGTCGTGCTGCGCGCCTCGCAGGCCGGCGAGATCGGCGAGGAATTCTTCAACGACGTCGGCGGCATCGCCTCGGTGGAGACCTTCGTGTTCAAGGACCGCGACGCGGCATCCGACCCGGCGGTGCTGCGCGCGCTGGAACGCGCCGACGGCATCTTCATCGCCGGCGGCGACCAGTCGCGCTACGTGCGCTACTGGCGCGGCACGCCGGTCGCCGCCGCGCTCGATGCCCACGTCCGCGCCGGCAAGCCGCTGGGCGGCACCAGCGCCGGCCTGGCCATGCTCGGCGAGTACCTGTACGGGGCGATGGACGGCGGCAGCCAGACCAGCCCGCAGGCGCTGGCCGACCCGCTCGGCGACGGCAACACCCTCGAGACCGGCTTCCTGCACCTTGACCGCCTGCACGGCATGGTCACCGACACCCACTTCAGCGAACGCGGCCGCCTCGGCCGGCTGGTCGCCTTCCTGGCCAAGGCCGAGTCGCTGGCCGGGCGCCCTCTGACCGGCCTGGGCGTGGACGAGGACGCGGCGGTCGCGGTGGAAGGCGACGGCCGTGCGCGCATCTACGCCACCGCGCCGGGTGCCGGCGCCACGGTGGTGCGCGGCGGCTTCGCCCAGAAGCAGGCCGAGGACCAGCCGATGCGGCTGGACCGCTTCGACACCGTGGTCGCCGGCGTGGACTCGGTCCTGCACCTGCCCGAAGGCCGGGTCGAACGGCCGCTGGCGCAGCGCCGCTATGCCGTGCGCGATGGCGTGCTGGTGGCGCTGGATTCGCCGCTGCTGGTGATCCATGGCGGCGCCGGCGTCGAGCGCGCCGGGTTGTCCGCCGAAGAGGAAACCGCCGCGCGCGAGGCCCTGGCCCGCGCACTGCGCGCCGGCCACGCCGCGCTGCTGGCCGGCAAGGCGGCCACCGACGCGGTGACCGCGGCGATCACCGTGCTGGAGGACGCGCCGCAGTTCAACGCCGGCCGCGGCGCGGTGTTCAACCACGACGGCCTGAACGAACTGGACGCTTCGATCATGGAAGGCGCCACCGGCCAGGCCGGCGCGGTGGCCGGCGTGCACCGGGTGCGGAATCCGATCCTGCTGGCGCGCGCGGTGATGGACCATTCGAAGCACGTGATGATGGTCGGCGACGGCGCCGAGGCGTTCGCGAAGGAACAGGGCATCGAACTGGTCGACCCGTCGTACTTCCGCACCGACAAGCGCTGGCAGCAGTTGCAGCAGGCGCTGCGGGAAGACGCGCAGGCGCAGGCCTCGCACGTGCCGCGGGTGCTGCCGGGCAAGGCCTACTTCGGCACCGTCGGCGCGCTGGCGCTGGACGCGCAGGGCCGCCTGGCGGCGGGCACTTCCACCGGCGGCATGACCGACAAGCGCTACGGCCGCGTCGGCGACTCGCCGATCATCGGCGCCGGCACCTGGGCCGACGCGCGCTGCGCGGTGTCGGGCACCGGCTGGGGCGAGTTCTACATCCGCGGCGCGGCCGCGCACGAGGTCTGCGCGCGCGTGCGCCTGGCGGGGATGCCGCTGGCCCGGGCCGCCGAATCGGTGATCGACCGCGACATCCCGCAGGCCGGCGGCGACGGCGGCGCGATCGCGCTGGGCGCCGACGGCAGCGTCGCCTTCCCGTTCAACACCGAGGGCATGTACCGCGGCTGGATCGGCGCCGACGGCGTGCCGCACGTGGCGGTGTTCCGTGGCGAGGAATTGCCGATGCCGTGAGCCGCGCGCCTCAGAACCCCTTGCCCGCCGGCACTTCCTTCAGCGCCGCGATGGCCTGGGCCAGGGCGTCGACCTCCTTTTCCTCGAATCCGCCGCTGACCTCGTGTTCGGACGCGAACAGGCCCTGCTCGAGCAGGCGCAGGATGGTCTCGTGCTGGTTCCAGCCGCGCGCCACGGATACCCGGCGGATGCGTTCGGCCAGGATCGGGTCGATGTCGCGCAGCAGCAGGTCGGTCATGGGGCCCCTTCGGCATGTCGGCATGCGACGTACCGCCGGCCAAGACTGCCACGAATCGGCGGCCGGCACATGCGCCCCGCCGCCGCGCCGTTCAGCGGGCCGGCGGTGCCGCGGCCGGCTCGTGGATCCGCGGCCACAGCCACGCCAGCAGCAGCAGGGTCGGTACCACGGTCAACGCGCTGAGCAGGAAGAACGTGCCATACGAACTGGCCTCGACCACGTAGCCGGATACCCCGCCGGCGAACTTGCCCGGCAGGTTGGCCAGCGACACCATCAGCGCGAACTGGGTGGCGGTGAAGTCGCGGTCGGTCAGCGAGGACATGAACGCCACCAGCGTGGTCCCGGCGAACCCCTGGGCGACGTTGTCGGCGGTGATCGCCGCATAGAACGCCCAGATCTGCGACGGATACTGCGCCATCAGCAGGAACGCCAGGTTGGACAGCGCCACCCCCAGCGCCGCCACCAGCAGCATCCGCCGGAAGCCGAACGCGGCCACGCACACGCCGCCGAGGAACGCCCCGCCGATGCCGGCCCAGATCCCGTACAGCTTGGACACCGTGGCGATGTCGGCCTTGCTGTAGCCCGAATCCAGGTAGAACGGCCCGGCCATCACCCCGATCACCTGGTCGGGGAACTTGAACAGGCCCACGAACAGCAGCAGCGCGATGCCGAAGGTGAGGCCGTTGTTGCGGAAGAAGCTGGAGAACGGCTGCCAGAACGCACCGAGGAAATCGATCCGGCGCTGCACGGTCAACTCCCGCACCGCCGGTTCGCGGCTGAGCAGCGTCGCCAGCAGCGGCAGCGCCATCAGCGCGGCCATGCCCAGGTAGGCGATCTTCCAGTCGGCGAAGTCGGCCAGGTACAGCGCGCCGGCGCCGCCGAGGATCAGGCCGATGCGGTAGCCCAGGGTATAGGTCGCCGCCAGCGCGGCCTGCGCGTCGGCCGGGGCGATCTCGATGCGGTAGGCATCGACCACCGAATCCTGGGTCGCGCCGGCGAACGAGGTGAACAGCACCCAGCCCACCAGCGGCGCCACGCCCAGCTCCGGGCGGACGAAGGCCAGCGCGGCCAGGCCCAGCGCCACGCCCAGCTGCGCGGCCAGCAGCCACGACCGGCGCCGGCCGAACACGCCCAGCGGCCGGAACACGTAGCGGTCCAGCAGCGGCGCCCACAGGAACTTGAACAGGTAGAAGAAGCTGGCCAGGCTGATCAGGCCGATGCTGTGCAGGTCCAGGCCCGAATCGCGCAGGCGCGTGGACAGGGTCATCGAAGCGATCGGCAGGAACGGCAGGCCGCAGCCGAAACCGAGCAGGGCCAGGGTCATCGCCGACGGCGTGCCGAACGCCCGGCGGATGCCGGCCCAGCCCTTGTACGCAGGCTTGGGCGCCGGCGTGGGCGTCGTCACTGCCGCATCCCTGCCGCCAACGCTCACTGCCCGCCGTCCGCGTAGTCCACGGTGAACGGCGCATGGTCGGAGAAGCGCTGCTCGCGGTAGATCGAGCAGCCGCGCAGCCGCGGCCGCAGCGACGGCGTCACGAACTGGTAGTCGATCCGCCAGCCGACATTGTTGGCGCGCGCCGCGCCGCGGTTGCTCCACCAGGTGTAGTCCTGCCCCTCCGGATGCAGCACGCGGTAGGCATCGACCCAGCCGCGGCCTGCGCCCGCGTCGGCGTCCTCGTCGCGGTCCGCGCACAAGCCGTTGAGCCAGTCGCGTTCCGGCGGCAGGCAGCCGGAGTTCTTCTGGTTGGAGGTCCAGTTGCGGATGTCCAGCTTGGTGCGGACGATGTTCCAGTCGCCGCACAGCACGTAGTCGCGGCCGCTGGCCAGCCATCCGTCAAGGATCGGCTTGAGCCATTCCATGACCTGGAACTTGTAGCCCTGGCGCAGCTCGCCGGAAGAGCCGGACGGAATGTAGAACGAGACCACGCTCAGGTTGCCGAAGCGCGCCTCGATGTAGCGGCCCTCCTCGTCGAAGTCCGGCCGCCCCAGCGCGGTGCGCACCTCGTCCGGCTCGCGCCGGGCGTAGATCGCCACGCCGCTGTAGCCCTTCCTGGTGCTGGCGTCGCGGTAGAAGCAGTGGTGGCCGTCGGGGCGGAAGCGCGGATCGGACAGCTGGTCCTCCTGCGACTTCGTCTCCTGCAGGCAGACCACGTCGGCCCGCTGGCCATCGAGCCAGTCGAAGAAGCCCTTGCTGGCGGCGGAGCGGATGCCGTTGGCGTTGAAGCTGATGATGCGCATGCGGGCGGAAACCGGAACAGGACCAGTGGCTAGCCTAGCGAATCGTGTGGCCTGGGGGAGCCTTTCGCCACGCGGACAACTTTCCCCGGCGACCGGATCTGGGACGGACCGGGAAGCAATTGCGCATGACCGACGGCGGTTCGCCCCTGCGGTGCACGGATGACGGGCGGGTATCCTATGCGCCCGCCCGCACGGCCCGCCGCGATGTCCAACCACCGCACCCGCTTCCTGCAATTGGCCCTGGACGCCGACGCCCTGCGCTTCGGCGAGTTCACCCTGAAGTCCGGCCGGATTTCGCCCTACTTCTTCAACGCCGGCCGCTTCGACAGCGGCGCCACGCTGGCGGCGCTGGCCGCCTGCTACGCCGACGCCATCGACGCCTCCGGGCTGCGCTTCGATCTGCTTTTCGGCCCGGCCTACAAGGGCATCCCGCTGGCCACCGCACTGGCCTGCGAGTACGCGCGCCGCGGTCGCGACCTGCCGCTGGCGTTCAACCGCAAGGAAGCCAAGGCCCACGGCGAAGGCGGCACTCTGATCGGCGCGCCGCTGGCCGGGCGCCGGGTGCTGGTGGTGGACGACGTGATCACCGCCGGCACCGCGATCCGCGAAGCGCTGGCGATCATCGCCGCGGCCGGCGGACAGGTGGCCGGGATAGTGGTCGCCCTGGACCGGCAGGAAGTGGCCGGCGAACAGGACCGCCGATCGGCCGCGCAGGCGGTCGCCGCGGCGGCGGAAGTGCCGGTACTGGCCGTCGCCGGGCTGGCCGACCTGCTTGCATTCGCCGACGGAAACGACACACTGGCCGCCTACCGCGCGCCGCTGCTGGCCTACCGGGCACGCTACGGTTGCGAAACGACGGGCTGACTTGCAGCAGGGGGCTGCCGTGACGCCGATCAATACCCGAACAACGGCCGTGCTCCTGGCCACGCTGGCCGCCGCGTTCGCCGCGCAGGCGGCGCCCGACCGCAAGGACGGCGGCACCAAGAAGCTGTACTGCTGGAACGAGGACGGCCAGCGCAAGTGCGCCGACTCGCTGCCGCCGGAGGCCATGGCCGCCGCGCGCGAAGAGATCAGCGTCGGCAGCGGCATGCGCACCGGCGAGGTGCAGCGCGCGCTCACCGACGAGGAACGCGCCGCGCAGGCCGAAGCCGAGGCCCAACGCCGCACCGAGGCCCTGGCCGCCGAGACCCGGCGCCGCACCGACCAGGCCATGCTGATCTCGTTCCCGAGCGAGGACGAGCTGCGCCGGGTGTTCGCCGAGCGGATCAACCTGGTCGACAACAGCATCAATACCGCGCGCTACAACGTCGCCAGCCTGCGCGAAGGCCTGGTGACCCTGCTGCACAGCGCCGGCGAGCGCGAACTGGCCGGCAAGCCGGTCCCGGACAAGCTGGCCACGGACATCCGCGTGCGCCACGCCCAGCTGCGCTACCACACCGCGCTGCAGGCCAGCTTCGAGCGCCAGCGCGCGGAACTGGACGTGGAGATCGACGACATCCTGGGGCGCTACCGCCAGCTCAAGTCCGGCGACGCAGCAGGCACGCACGCGACCCCGGACCAGCCGTCGGCGTCGATGTAGGAGCCGGTCTTGCCGGCGGCGCGACGCCGTCGGCACGGGCGACGCCCTCGTGGTCCCGACGCCCGGGTCGCCCGCAAGACGGGCTCCTACAGAATCCGGATCGTTCGCGCGGTTGGCATGGGGCTTCGCGGAAGGCCGCACCGCCCCTGTAGGAGCCGGCCTTGCCGGCGACACGACGACGCCGGCGCGGGCTACTCCCTCATTTTTCCGATGCCCGGTCGCCCGCAAGACGGGCTCCTACAAAAAGCGGCGGCGCCACGAAGGGCGCCGCGGCGCGTCAGAAATCCAGCGGCGCATCCGGCATCAGCCGGCGCAGCTGCTCGCGGTAGAGGTCCTTGATCCGCGCCAGCGCCGCCTCGTTGTCGGCCTCGAAGCGCAGCACCAGCACCGGCGTGGTGTTGGAGCCGCGCACCAAGCCCCAGCCGTCGTTCCAGTCCGCGCGCAGGCCGTCGATGGTGGTCAGGCGCGCGCCGGAGAACGGCGCGTCCTCGGCCTGCGCGGCGGCGGCGAACTGCGCCACGATCACGTGCGGATCGCCCTGCACCGGCACCTTGATCTCCGGCGTGGAGATGCTGTCGGGCAGTTCGCCCAGCACTTCCGACGGCGTCTCCAGGCGCCCGGCCAGGATCTCGAGCAGGCGCGCGGCCGAGTACAGGCCGTCGTCGAAGCCGTACCAGCGCTCCTTGAAGAAGAAGTGGCCGCTCATCTCGCCGGCCAGCTCGGCCTCGGTCTCGCGCATCTTCGACTTGATCAGCGAATGCCCGGTCTTCCACATCAGCGGGCTGCCGCCGTGCCGCAGCACATAGTCGGACAGCTTGCCGGTGCACTTGACGTCGTAGATGACCAGCGCGCCCGGATTGCGCTGCAACACGTCGGCCGCGAACAGCATCAGCAGGCGGTCGGGGAAGATGATCCTGCCTTCCTTCGTGACCACGCCCAGGCGGTCGCCGTCGCCATCGAAGGCCAGGCCCAGGTCGGCGTCGAAGCGCTTGACCGTGGCGATCAGGTCCTCGAGGTTGTGCGGCTCGCTCGGGTCGGGATGGTGGTTGGGGAAGCTGCCGTCCACGTCGCAGTACAGCGGGATGACCTCGGCGCCGATGGCTTCCAGCAGGCGCGGAGCGATCTCGCCGGCCACGCCGTTGCCGGCGTCGGCCACCACCTTCAGCGGGCGCTCCAGCTGCACGTCGTCGGCGATGCGGCGGATGTAGTCCTCGTCCACCGCCTGCTGCTGCAGCGAGCCGGGACTGTCGGCCTGCAGCAGGCGGCCTTCGCGGATGCGCACGTGCAGGTCCTGGATCGCGGCGCCGGACAGGGTCTCGCCGCCGACCACGACCTTGAAGCCGTTGTAGTCGGGCGGGTTGTGGCTGCCGGTCACCGCCACGCCGCTGCCGGCGCGCAGGTGGTAGGCGGCGAAGTACACCACCGGGGTCGGCACCATGCCCACGTCGATCACGTTGCGGCCGGCCTTGCGCAGGCCTTCGATCAGGCCGCCGGCCAGTTCCGGTCCGGACAGGCGGCCGTCGCGGCCGACCACGATGTCGGTCAGGCCCTGCTCGGCCATCACGCTGCCGATGGCCTGGCCGATCCAGGCGGCGACCTGCGGGGTCAGTTCGCGGCCGACCACACCGCGGATGTCGTAGGCGCGGAAGATGCCGGCCTCCAGTTTCGCCTCCATCGCCACGGGGACGGCGCGCACCGGAGCGGCCGGAGCGGCCGGGGCGGCTTCCTGGTCGCGCTGCAGGGTCTGGCCCAGGGTCGGCAGTTCCTCCCCGGCATCGGTGGCGACCGCCTTGCGCCGCAGCTGCGGCAGCTTGCCGTAGGCCAGCAACAGCACGGCCACCGCCAGCAGCGCCAGCAGCACGGCCGCGACCAGGCACGGCAGGCCGCCCAGGCCGAACGGGCCGCGGGCCACGTCCGGCACCGCCGCGGCTGCGCGCAGGCCGGTCTTGCCGATCTGGCGCGAAAGCACGTCCGCGGTGCCGGCCAGGGCGGCGTCGCCGCGCTGGGCTACGTTGTAGCCGCCCTGTCGCACCGCCAGGTAGGCGCCGCCGGGAACGGGCGCCCGGTCCAGCCCCGCGGTCAGCTGCGCCAGCGGCAGGCGCACGTAGACCACCGCCGGTGCATCGCCCAGCACCACCGGCGCGGCCACGCCCAGGCGCGCGGTGCCTTCGTCGCGGACCACCGCCGCGGTGGCGGCACCGTCGACCAGAGCCTGTTCCAGCAGGCCCAATCGTGCGTAACCGAAGGCGGCCGCATCGGCATAGGGCGCGGCCAGGTCGGCGCGCAGGAACTGCGCGTGCTCGGCCCCCTTCCAGCCGGCGGACAGCGCCGCCGCCGCGGCCGCCGCATCGCCGGCCGCCAGGGCCGACTGCACGTCCTCCTGCTTGAGGCGCTGCTCCAGCGTGCGGGTCTGGGTCGCCAGCGCCGCCGAAACGCTGGCCACCAGCCCGTCGCGGGCGGCGGCCAGCTGCTGTTCGCGCGCGTCGGCACGCCACTGGGTGACACCGCACCAGCCGAACCATGCGGCCAGCAGCACCAGCAGCACCGCCAGAAGCGCCGCGTTCTTCCTCAGCTGCCCCCGCGGCGACCGGTCTGCATCCATCTGGGTCATCGCTCCGTTTCCCCTGTTGTCCGGAACCGCCTGTTTCGTGCTCCCGTCGTGCGTCAACGCACGCCGGTGTGGCCGAAGCCCCCTTCGCCACGCGCACTGCCGGTGAAAGTATCCACCACCTTGAGCCTGGCGCGCACGATCGGCGCCAGCACCAGTTGCGCGATGCGGTCGCCGGGCTGGATCGCGAACGCCTCCCTGCCCCGGTTCCACACGCTGATCAGCAGCGGCCCCTGGTAGTCGGCGTCGATCAGCCCGGTGCCGTTGCCCAGCACGATGCCGTGGCGGTGGCCGAGCCCGGAACGCGGCAGCACCAGCGCGCACAGGCCCGGGTCGCCGATGTGGATCGACAGGCCGCTGGGCACCAGCGCCGCGTCGCCCGGCTGCAGCACCAATTCGGTCTCCAGCGCCGCGCGCAGGTCCATGCCGGCGCTGGCGGCGGTGGCGTACTCGGGCAGCGGCCAGCTGTCGCCGAAACGCGGGTCCAGCAGGCGCACTTCCAGTTCGTGGATCGCAGTCATCGCGCTCATGCCTTCAGCCGCTGCGCGACCAGTTCGACCAGGCCATCGGCCAGGCGCACCTTCGGCGCCGGCGGGAAATCGCGCTCGCCGCCGGGCCAGTAGGCGGTCATGGCGTTGTCGTCGCTCTCGAAGCCGGCGCCGGGCACGCCGACGCGGTTGGCCACGATCAGGTCCAGGCGCTTGGCCTCGAGTTTCTGCCGGGCGTAGTCGGCGACGTGGTCGGTCTCGGCGGCGAAGCCGACCACCAGCTTCAGGCCGGCGTCCTCGCGGCGGGCGACCTCGGCCAGGATGTCCGGCGTGCGCACCAGGTCTACGGCCAGCGTTTCGCCGGTACCGGTCTTCTTGATCTTGTTGGGCGAGAACACGCGCGGGGTGTAGTCGGCCACCGCCGCCGCACCGATGTAGATGTCCGCCGGCAGGGCGGCGGCCACCGCCTCGCGCATCTGCGCGGCCGAGCGCACGTCCACCCGCTGCACGCCCGACGGGGTGTCCAGCTGCACCGGGCCGGCGACCAGCACCACCTGCGCGCCCTGCCGGGCGGCGCTGGCGGCGACCGCGAAGCCCATCTTGCCGCTGCTGCGGTTGCCCAGGTAGCGCACCGGATCCAGGTCCTCGTAGGTCGGACCGGCGCTGACCACCACCTTCAGGCCCTGCAGCAGGCCGTTGCCGGGGGCCGGCGCCGCGGCGGCGACCAGCGCGGCGACGATGGCGTCCGGCTCGCGCAGGCGCCCGGGTCCGGATTCGCCCTCGGCCAGCGGACCGTCGTCCGGGCCGATCACCTGCACGCCGCGCGCGCGCAGCTGCGCGACATTGGCCACGGTGGCCGGGTGCTGCCACATCCGGTGGTTCATCGCCGGCGCCACCGCCAGCGGCGCGGTCGAGGCCAGGCACAGGGTGGTGACCAGGTCGTCGGCCAGGCCGTGGGCCAGCCGCGCCAGCAGGTCGGCAGTGGCCGGGGCGACCACGATCCGGTCGGCCCAGCGCGCCAGTTCCAGGTGGCCCATCGCCTGCTCGGCGGCGCCGTCCCACAGGGTGGTGCGCGGCGGATGGCCGGACAGGGCCTGGAAGCTGAGCGGAGTGACGAACTGCTGCGCGCCGGCGGTCATCGCCACCTGCACCTGGGCGCCGGCGTCGCGCAGGCGGCGCACCAGTTCCAGCGCCTTGTAGGCGGCGATCCCGCCGCCCACGCACAACAGGATCCGCTGCCCGCCGAGCGGGCCGGTGGCGGTAGCAGTCACCTGGCATTTTCCTACGCTGAACAGGGCGCCCAGCTTACTCCAAGCGCCATGGCCCACCGATGCCGGCGCTCGCCGCTCCCGTGCACGCTGGGCGCCATGCGCATCCGCGAATGGCCCGCCGTCGAACGTCCCCGCGAAAAGCTGCTGGCCCGCGGCGCCGGCGTGCTGTCCGATGCCGAACTGCTGGCGATCTTCCTCGGTTCCGGCCTGCCCGGCCGCGACGCGGTGCAGACCTGCCGCGACCTGCTGGCCGAACACGGCCCGCTGCGCACCCTGCTCGACCGCACGCCGCGCGAGCTGGCGCGCCTGCCCGGCCTGGGCCCGGCCCGCTCCTGCCAGCTGGCCGCGGCACTGGAACTGGGCAACCGCCACCTGGCCGCGGCGCTCGAACGGGGCGAGGCACTGACCGACCCGGTGGCCGCCGGCCGCTATTTTTCCCGGCGGCTGAGGCCATACCCGCACGAGGTGTTCGCCGCGCTGTTCCTGGACACCCGGCATCGCGCCCTGGCCTTCGAGGAGCTGTTCCAGGGCACCATCGACGGCGCCGAGGTGCATCCGCGGGAAGTGGTGCGGCGGGCCCTGGCGCACAACGCCGCGGCGGTGATCGTCGGCCACAACCACCCGTCCGGCTGCGCCGACCCCTCGGCGGCCGACCGCGCAGTCACCGTCCGGCTCAAGCAGGCCCTGGCGCTGGTGGAAGTGCGCCTGCTCGACCATTTCGTCATCGGCGACGGCGAGCCGGTATCGATGGCGGCGCGCGGGCTGGTCTGAAGACTTGTACCGCCGGCCGAACCCAGCTCCCTGTAGGAGCCCGCCTTGCGGGCGACCCGATTCGGCCGGAATACCCGGCGGATCATGGCCGCGTGCCGGATCATCCGGGGGTGCTTGCGAACGTCGACACTTCCGGGGGCATCGGGTCGCCCGCAAGGCGGGCTCCTACGGGGGGGCGATGCCGCCCGGGCCCGACCCGGGCCAAGCGGGTAAAATGCCCGGCCATACCGCATGAACCGCCTCCCCGAGTGAAAACCCTCCTCAACGCCCTGATCGCCCAGGGCATCGAAGCGTTGCGTGCCGCCGGCACCCTGCCGGCCGACGCGGCCACCCCGGACTTCGTGGTCGAGCGGCCCAAGACCCGCGAGCACGGCGACTTCGCCACCAATGCGGCGATGCTGCTGGCCAAGGCCGCGCGCTCCAACCCGCGCGCGCTGGCCCAGGCGCTGGTCGCCGCGCTGCCGGCCAGCGACGACATCGCCCGCGTCGAGATCGCCGGCCCCGGCTTCATCAACTTCCACCTCGCCGCGGGCGCCTGGCAGCGCGAGGTCGCCGCCGCGCTGAAACACGGCGCCGAGTACGGCCGCAACACCTCCGGCCAGGGCCACACCGCCGGCGTGGAGTACGTCTCTGCCAATCCGACCGGCCCGCTGCATGTCGGCCATGGCCGCGCCGCGGCGATCGGCGACTGCATCGCCCGCGTGCTCGAGGCCAACGGCTGGACGGTCAAGCGCGAGTTCTACTACAACGACGCCGGCGTGCAGATCGACAACCTGGCGCGCTCCACCCAGGCGCGCGCGCGCGGTCTCAAGCCCGGCGACGCCGACTGGCCGGCCGACGCCTACAACGGCGACTACATCCAGGACGTGGCCGACGCCTACCTGCGTGGCGACACTGTGCGGATCGAGGGCCACGCCGTCGCCGGCGCCGGCGATGCGGAGGACACCGACGCGATCCGCCGCTTCGCCGTGGCGTACCTGCGCAACGAGCAGAACCAGGACCTGGCCGCGTTCGGCGTGGACTTCGACATCTATTTCCTCGAGAGCTCGCTGTACACCGGCGGCAAGGTCGAAGAGACCGTGCGCGAGCTGGTCGCCAAGGGCCACACCTACGAGGAGGGCGGCGCGCTGTGGCTGAAGTCCACCGACTTCGGCGACGACAAGGACCGGGTGATGCGCAAGTCCGACGGCACCTACACCTACTTCGTGCCGGACGTGGCCTACCACCTGAGCAAGTGGCAGCGCGGCTACGAGCGCGCGATCACCGAACTGGGCGCCGACCACCACGGTTCGCTGGCGCGCGTGCGCGCCGGCCTGCAGGCGCTGGACGTGGGCATTCCGAAAGGCTGGCCGGAGTACGTGCTGCACCAGATGGTCACGGTGATGCGCGGCGGCGAGGAGGTGAAGCTGTCCAAGCGCGCCGGCAGCTACCTGACCCTGCGCGACCTGATCGAGGAAGCCGGGCGCGACGCGACGCGCTGGTTCCTGATCGCGCGCAAGCCCGATTCGCAGCTGGTGTTCGACATCGACCTGGCGCGCCAGCAGAGCAACGACAACCCGGTGTTCTACGTGCAGTACGCGCACGCCCGCGTCGCCAGCCTGCTGCGCCAGGCCGCAGAGAAGGGTTATGCGTACGACCAGGCCAATGCGCTGGCCCACCTTGGCAAACTGGACGACGACGGCTCGCTGTCGCTGATGGTCGAGCTGTCGCGCTGGCCGGAGACGGTCGAGGCCGCCGGCCAGTCGCTGGAACCGCACCTCGTCGCCCAGTACCTGCGCGAACTGGCCTATGCTTTCCACACCTGGTACGCGAACACGCCGGTGCTGGTGGAGGACGCGGACCTGCGCGACGCGCGGCTGGCGCTGGCGCTGGCCGTGCGCCAGGCGCTGGCGAACGGACTCGGCCTGCTCGGCGTCAGCGCGCCGGAGCGGATGTGACGCGCCTGGCACGACGGAGATACAGGTAATGGCGGCAAGACGTGGCAAGAAGCAGGCCCGGCGCAATGGCGGCAGCGGCGGGCGCCCGGCATGGGTGTGGGTGGTGGCCGGCCTGGCCATCGGCGCGGTGGTGTTCCTGGCCGTGCCCGGGTGGTTGAAGAAGGGCGGCGACGGCTTCGTCCGCTTCGGCCCGCGCGCGAATCCGGACGCGCAGCCGGCACCGATCGCCGATACCGAGGCCATCGCCGACACGCCCGCAGCCGATGCGACGCCGGCCGGCGCCGCGCCGCAATACGATTTCTACACAGTGCTGCCGGGCAACGAGGTGCGCATGTCCGACGCCGAACTGGCCGCCAGCGCACGCGAGGAGGAAGCCCGGCGCCAGCAGGACGAGGCCCGCCGCGCCCGCGACGCGCTGGAAGGACGCACGCCGGCGTTGGCGACCAGCACCCCGGCAGCCACCGTCCCGGCGGCCACGGTGGCAACGGCCACGCCCGCGGGTACCGCCACGCCGCCGCCGGCCACCGCCACGACCGCGACCGCCGCCCCGGCAGCCAGCGACGGCGCGCGCTACATCCTGCAGGCCGGCGCCTTCGGCGCGTCCGGCGACGCGGAGGAAGTGAAGGCCAAGATCGCCATGCTCGGCCTCGGCGCGCGCGTGGAATCGGGCCAGGCCGGCGGCAGGACCGTGTACCGCGTGCGCATGGGTCCCTACGCCACCGCCAGCGAACTGGCCGAGGCCAAGCGCAAGCTCGCCGACAGCGGCCTGCCGGCCATGGCGATAAAAGCCCAGTAGAGCGGGACCCGCCCCGGCTGCCCCGTCTCCCTCCGCCGTTCCCGCGCCGGTTTCGCGATTGCCTGGACATCCAGCGGGCCGAGGCCCGCTCTACAGAAGAAGGACTGCCACCATGCCCCACATCGCCTTCATCACCGGCGCCACTTCCGGCTTCGGCCTGGCCGCCGCGCGCCGCTTCGTCGCCGCCGGCTGGAAGGTGGTGGCCACCGGGCGCCGTGCCGACCGCCTGCAGGCGCTGGTCGACGAACTCGGCGCGGGCCACGTGCACCCGGCCGTGTTCGACGTGCGCGACGCGACGGCGATCGAAGCGGCGCTGTCCGCCCTGCCCGACGCCTTCCGCGACATCGACGTGCTGGTCAACAACGCCGGCCTGGCGCTGGGCACCGCACCGGCGCAACAGGCCAGCCTCGAAGACTGGCGGGTGATGATCGATACCAACATCACCGCGCTGGTGACCCTGACCCACCGGCTGCTGCCGGCGCTGGTCGAACGCAGGGGCGTGGTCATCAACGTCAGTTCGGTGGCCGGCGTTTACCCGTATCCCGGCGGGAACGTGTACGGCGGCACCAAGGCCTTCGTCAGCCAGTTCTCGCTGAACCTGCGCACCGACCTGCACGGCACCGGCGTGCGCGTGACCGCGATCGAACCGGGCATGGCCGAGACCGAGTTCACCCTGGTCCGCACCCATGGCAACCAGGCCGCCTCGGACACGCTGTACAAGGGCGCGCAGCCTATGACCGCCGAGGACATCGCCGAGCAGATTTTCTACGTGGCCACGTTGCCGGCGCACCTCAACATCAACCGGCTGGAGATCATGCCGGTGACGCAATCCTTCGCCGGGTTCCAGGTGTTCCGCGGCTGAAGCGTCCCGCGTCCGGATCCGGTCCTGACTTCCCCGTCCCGGGGACATCCCGCGACGGAATGCGGTCCCCCACGAGGCTTTCCCCATCCCGAGAACGCCCCGCCGCGGAATCGTAGAGCGGGGCTTGCCCCGCCACCCTTCCGCCGTCCCCGACAAGCGCGAAGCAGCGGGGCAAGCCCGCTCTACGACAGCAGCGCGTTCATGTCCTTGGCGATCTCGTAGATGCCGTTCACCACGAACTGCACGCCGATGCACACCAGCAGGAAACCCATCAGCCGCGAGAACGCTTCCACGCCGCTGTTGCCGAGCTTGCGCATGATCGTGCCGGAGCTGCGCAGGCACAGCAGCAGAATGGCGCTGGCCAGGAAGAAGATCAGCGGCGGCGCCACCAGCATCACCCAGGCGGCGTAGGGCTGCTCGTCCTTCACCGCCGCGGCGGTACTGATGATCAGGGCGATGGTGCCCGGCCCGGCGGTGCTGGGCATGGCCAGCGGGATGAAGGCGATGTCGTCGGTGCGGTGCTGGCGCAACTCTTCGGTGCGGCGCTCCACTTCCGGCGTTTCGTCCAGCCGCTGCTGCGGGAACAGCATGCGGAAGCCGATGAAGGCGACGATCAGTCCGCCGGCGATGCGCAGGCCGGTGATCGAGATGCCGAACACGTTCATCACCAGCTGGCCGGTGTAGTACGCGACCATCATGATGACGAACACGTACACTGACGCCTTGAACGCCTGCCGGTCGCGCTCGGCCTCGCTCATGCCGCGCGACAGGCCCATCATCAGGGCCACGGTCGTCAGCGGGTTGGCCAGCGGCAGCAACGTCGCCAGGCCGATCGCGACCGCCTTCAGTAGCTCCAGCACGTGTTCGCCTCCATCACCTGCCATCGGCGGCATCATCTTACGTGCTTCCCGCGCGATGGCCCAAGGATGACGCGATAGCCTCCAGATTCAATCGCAACCGACCGTGCGGACAATATCCGGCCTGATGGCTCCGCCATAGGGCTCACCGGCCGATGAGGTCATCACTCCCGTCGTCAACAACAACCTGACGCCGTGTGGAAGTTCAATCACATCATTGGCAGTGGTGAGTCCCCTGGTGGGCTCGCCGACCAGGGTCGCACCGGAGTCCTTCAACGCGATCGCCGCCGCCTCGCCCGAACTCGCTGTGCCTGCGCATATCCAGACTTCCACTGGCAGTTTCGACCTTTCATATGCAACTCCCAGATCCGGAAACACCTGCCTCCCGTCCTCGCGCAACCGGCCATCCGTCAATTCGACCCAGCGCTGCTCCGCTCCTGCATACCCAAGCAACCGCCCCTCACCAAGGAATGGGCGCAACGCGTAAAGCATCGGCCACATGTTCCCGCCGGAGTTGGAGCGAAGATCGACCACCACCGCACGCACGCCATGGCTTCGCAAGGCGTCAACGACGCGGCGTGCGGATTCCTTGGCGTACATGTCATGGCATTGGGGATCCCCCAATGCCATGAATGGACCGGAAATGATCCGCATTGTTTTGTCATCGGTCACGACTTCCATTGCGTCAGGACACGGCGATGCTTCGTAAACACCAGCGCTCATTGCCGTCGCATGAGGCATTGCCAACATCGAGGCGAGGTTCCTGACGGTCGTGATCACCGTCGCCGCGTCATCGTCCGCGTTCTGCGAAAGTCCAGCCAGGCGCCGCTCCACATCGCCCCACTCCAGTGCCTTCTTGCCCGGGTAGGCCTTGCGCCGGAATACATCGAACACAGTCCTCACCTGCATCGGAAGGCGCCTATCCCACTCCTCGACGCGCCTCGCCCGCGGAAAGCCGAACTCCATGCTGGAGCCATCGTTCGCCGACAGCAACACCTGGACTTCAGCGCCCGCGGAAAGGAGATCGGCAGACAGAATTGCACGGACCGTTTCCGATACCCCAGTGGCATGCGCGTATCCGAACATCCTCGGTGCAAGCCGGGACCCTTTCGCATCCAGGATATCGATTGCCGCGAAGTACCCATCCGGACTGGGGACTGCGGCGCCGAGAACCTCGAGTTCCAGGGCGACCGCTTTCCCGTTCTGGGGCAGGGACTCGGCTGGAAAGGCGAATGTCGCCGTGCATCGCACGCCTGTCGGCCGTTGTGGGAATGCCAAGCGGCTCGACTCACCGTCCTCGCCGGTCTTATGGAGCAGCCCGCCACCATCGGCGCACCAGTGGCTTGCCAGCCTCGCCTCCGTGGGAGAAGGAGACGCCAATGCGCCAGAGAAGGCAAAGGCCAAAGGCAAAACACATGTGCCTGCTCGTCGCCAGCCTGGTTTTCCGAGCATCCGCAACGCCCTCCCGGGCGAATGGCACGTCAGTGAGATCGCTGGCCGATCAATCCAGCGGCGCGTCCGACAGGTAGGTGTAGCCGGTCAGCCCCGCTTCCAGCGCCGCGGCCAGCGCCAGCGATTCGCCTTCCGGCAGTCCGGCCTCGTGCACGCGGCGCGCATAGGCTTCGCGCAGTTCGTCCAGGCGGTAGCCGACGTAGTCGAGCATCACGTCGGTGGTGTCGCCGCGGCGCTGCTGGGTCAGTTCGTGGCCGCCACCGGCGGTGAGCCGCACCTCCACCGCGTCGGTGTCGCCGAACAGGTTGTGGATGTCGCCGAGGATCTCCTGGTAGGCGCCGACCAGGAAGAACGCCAGGCGGTAGCCCTCGCCGTGGCGCACCGCGTGCAGCGGCAGCGAGGTATCCAGCCCGCCATTCTCGACGTAGGTCTTGACCGTGCCGTCGGAGTCGCAGGTCATGTCGGCGATCACGCCGCGCCGGTCCGGCTCCTCGTCCAGGCGCTCGATCGGCACGATCGGGAACACCTGGTCGATCGCCCAGGCGTCGGGGATCGACTCGAACACGCTGAAGTTGACGAAGTACTTGTCGACCAGGCGGTCGTTGAGTTCGTCCAGCACCGGCCGGTGGCTGCGTTCGCCGCCGTCCAGGCGCGCACGCACGGCGTGGGCGACGGCGTAGAACAGGTCGTCCACGCGCGCGCGCTGCGGCAGGTCGATCTGGCCCAGCGCGTAGGCCGACAGGCCTTCGGCGTGGAAGTGCTGGGCCTCGTGGAACAGCTCCAGCGGCGGGCGCCGGTCCAGGTCGGCGTGCAGTTCGCGCAGGTGGCGGATCGCGGCCGGCTCGTCGTCGTGGGCATCGGGCACGCGGCCTTCCGGCGCGGTCTCCACCTCGGTGGTGTTGGCGACCAGCACCGCGTGGTGCGCGGTCATCGCGCGTCCGCACTCGGTGACGATGCGCGGCGGCGGCAGGCCCTGTTCCGCACAGGCCTCGGCCAGCGGCTGCACGATGTTGGCCGCGTACTGGTTCAGGCCGTAGTTGATCGAGCACTCGCTGCGCGAGCGGGTGCCCTCGTAGTCGATGCCCAGGCCGCCGCCGACGTCCATGTAGCGCACCTTCGCGCCCAGCCGCGACAGCTCGCTGAAATAGCGCGTGGCCTCGCGCATGCCGTTGGCGATGTCGCGCACGTTGGAAATCTGCGAACCCATGTGGAAATGCAGCAGCTGCAGGCAGTCGGTCATTTCCGCCTCGCGCAGCGATTTCCACAGGTCCAGCAGCTGGCGCGGCGACAGCCCGAACTTGGCCTTGTCGCCGCCGCTGTTCTGCCATTTGCCGGCGCCGAGGCTGGCCAGGCGCATGCGCACGCCCAGGCCGGGGCGCACGCCGAGGTTGCGCGCCTCCTCCATCACCAGCGCCAGCTCGGAGGGCTTCTCGATGACGATGAAGGTCTCCAGGCCCAGCTTGCGGCCGATCAGGGCCAGGCGGATGTACTCGCGGTCCTTGTAGCCGTTGCACACGATCAGCCCGCCCGGGCGCGACAGCGCCAGCACCGCCATCAGCTCCGGCTTGCTGCCGGCCTCCAGGCCGAAGCCCGCCCCGGCGTGGGCGGCCAGCGTCCCGGCCACGCCGCGGTGCTGGTTGACCTTGATCGGGTACACGGCGGTGTAGCCGCCGGCGTAGTCCCAGTCGGCCATGGCCTGGGCGAAGGCGGCCTGCAGCCGGCCCAGGCGGTCGCCGAGGATGTCGGGGAAGCGCAGCAGCAGCGGCAGCTGCATGCCCTGCGCGCGCGCGGCCTCGACCAGCGCCGGCAGCGCCAGCGCCGGCCCGCCCTCGCCGCGCGGCAGCACCTGCATGGCGCCGTCGGCCACGTCGAAGTAGCCGCCGGACCAGTGCGGGATGGACCAGGTCTTGCGGGCGTGGTCGTCGGACCAGTCGCTCATCGGCGTGCGGCTCGGGCTGCAACAAAGGACGCGCATTCTAACCCCGGCATCCAGAAGGCTCCGTTACAATGCGCGCCCGCTCGAGCCCCTCGCCCGCTCCAGCCGCTTCGCCGAACCCTCATCCGCCCCTCCGGGGCCCCTTCTCCCGGCGGGAGAAGGGAAAAAGCACAGGACACCGCCATGAGCACCCAGGACAACTGGTACATCGAGCGTTTCGAGCCGACCGGGTCGGCGATCGGCTACCGGGTCGAGGCCAAGCTCGACGAGGTGCAGTCGCCGTTCCAGAAGATCGAGATCTACCGGACGACCGACTGGGGCAACCTGATGCTGATCGACGGCGCGGTGATGCTCACCAGCCGCGACAATTTCCTCTACCACGAGATGATCGCCCACCCGGTGCTGTTCACCCACAGCGCGCCGAAGCGTGTCGTCATCATCGGCGGCGGCGACTGCGGCACGCTGCGCGAGGTGCTCAAGCACCCGGGCGTGGAGAGCGCGACCCAGTGCGACATCGACGAGCAGGTCACGCGCATGGCCGAGAAGCACTTCCCGGAGCTGTGCGACTCCAACGGCGACGCGCGCGCCGAGCTGCTGTTCGATGACGGCGTGGCCTACATGGCCAATTGCCCGGCCGGCAGCGTGGACGTGGTGATCGTCGACTCGACCGATCCGGTCGGCCCGGCCGAGGGCCTGTTCAACAAGGACTTCTACGCCAGCTGCTTCCGTGCGCTGAAGGACGACGGCATCCTCGTGCAGCAGTCGGAGTCGCCGCTGGCGCAGCTGGAGCTGATCGGGTCGATGCGCACGGAAATGGGCAAGGCCGGCTTCTCCACCTTCAAGACCCTGCCGTTCCCGCAGCCGTGCTACCCGACCGGCTGGTGGAGCGTGACCCTGGCGCGCAAGGGCCAGGGGTTCACCTTCCGCGACGGCGATGCGACGGCCAAGGGCTTCCCGACGAAGTACTACAGCGCGCACCTGCACCAGGGCGTGCTGGTCGCCCCGCCGTTCGTGGCCGACGCCCTGGGCGAGTAACGACGCCGCCCCCTGCCGGTGCGCGCTCCCGTCCGCGCACCGTTTCCACTCCCGCCTTGCGGATGACCCACCGCGCCTCGAGTGCGACGGGCTCGCGTCCGGACTCTTTATTCCGTCAAGCCCGTCTTGCGTTCCAGCGGCGGAACGTTGTCTTTTCCTGGCGTGTCGAATTAGAAAACTTACAAGTTCTATAATTCGCCGGCACCGGCGTTTCCGGCCGATGCATGACCCGCGCGTGTCCCGCGCCTCCGTACCGGGTCCCCAAGAACAAGAACGAAACCATGAACCGCATCGACCCGGTCGCGTCGGGCCAGTCCCCCGACGCTCCTCTCCTGCTCAAGGAAGGCACCCGCCTGCTCGAGCCCGACGTCTACCGCACCCACCTCAATGGCCAGCCGGCGGTGGTGAAGGACTATGGCCGCTACCGGCGCACGCCCCTGGCTCCGCTGGCGCGCGTGCTGGTCCGCCGCGAGGCGCGGATGCTGCACCGGCTTCGCGGCTGGGCGCACGCGCCGGTGCTGATGGGTATCGTCGGCGGCCTGGCGCTGGGCATGGAATACGTCCCCGGCCGCCCGCTCGGCGGCGAGACGCCGGTCGACGACGAAACCTTCCGCCGCCTGCGCGGCGCGGTGGCGCAGCTGCACGCCAGCGGCATCACCCACAACGACCTGCACCCGGCCAACGTCATGGTCGACGGCGAACGCGTGGTGCTGCTCGACTTCGCCTCGGCGCTGCGCACCCCGCGCTGGCTGCGCAACGTCCCGGTCCTGCGCGAACTGCGCCGCAGCGACCTGGCCAACGCGTTCCGCATCGAACAGCACATGACCGGGCGCGCACCCCGGCGCTACGTCGCTCCGGTACTGGCCGCACCGCGCTGGGTGACCGCGGTGCGCGACGGCTGGAAGCGTTTCTACCGCGGGCTGCGCGGCCACTGAGGCGCGCCCGTGGCGATCGCGGGTGGGACCGATGTCCTCGCGCATGGCCGGCGTTGCCCGGGCCGCGGGCGGTCAGGCGCGGAAGGATCCGGTCCTCGTCGGCCGGCCACACACGGCCCGGCACGCTACAGCGCGTCGGCGTCCAGTTCGCCGGTGCGGATCCGCACCACCTGGCCCAGGTCGTAGACGAACACCTTGCCATCGCCGATCTTGCCGGTACCGGCCGCGCGCACGATCGCCTCGACCACCGCCTCGACCCGGTCGTCGGTGACCGCGACCTCGATCTTCACCTTGGGCAGGAAGTCGACCACGTACTCCGCGCCGCGGTACAGCTCGGTATGGCCCTTCTGCCGGCCGAAGCCCTTGACCTCGGTCACGGTGATCCCGGCGATGCCCTGCGCCGACAGCGCCTCGCGCACGTCGTCGAGCTTGAACGGCTTGATCACGGCCATGATCATCTTCATCCGGCGGTCTCCGTGGGGCATGTGCGGGGCGACAGGATAACGCGGCGCCCGCTTGCCACGTCCGTGGCGCCCGGCTTCAATGGCGCGGGTTCCGGCACCGGTTTCGGAGTTTTCCGACCATGCGCGGCGCCGCATCCCGATTCCGCCCGCCCGCGCTCCGGCGCACACTGGCCCCACGCCGGAGAAAACACATGATCGACCTCAACCACATCGACGACCTGGCCCGACGCCTGAGCGAGCTGGTCCCGCCGGGACTGCGCGAATCGGGCGGGGAACTGCAGGCCAGCTTCCGCACCGCGCTGCAGGCCGGGCTGGCGAAGCTGGACCTGGTCACGCGCGAGGAGTTCGACGTGCAGCGCGCGGTGTTGCTGCGCACCCGCGAGAAGCTGGAAACGCTGGAGCGCGCCGTCGAGGAACTGGAGGCGCGCCTGCACGCCGTCGGCCAGCCGCCCGCCGGTCCGCCCGCCAGTCCGCACTGAGGCGCCACCCATGGGCCTGGCACTGGTGCACAGTCGCGCCCGTGCCGGCGTATCCGCCCCGCCGGTGCAGGTGGAAGTGCACCTGTCCGGCGGCCTGCCTTCCACCCAGATCGTCGGCCTGCCGGCCGCGGCGGTGCGCGAATCGCGCGACCGGGTGCGCGCGGCCATCCTGTGCGCGCAGTTCGAATACCCGCAGCGACGCATCACCATCAACCTGGCGCCCGCCGACCTGCCCAAGGAAGGCGGCCGCTTCGACCTGCCCATCGCCCTGGGCATCCTCGCCGCCAGCGGCCAGATCGACCGCGAGGCGCTGGCCGGCTGCGAATTCCTCGGCGAACTGGGCCTGACCGGCGAACTGCGCCCGGTCGACGGCGTGCTGCCGGCGGTGCTGGCCGCCGCGCGCGACGGACACCGGCTGGTGGTCCCGGCCGGCTGCGGCGCCGAGGCGGCGCTGGCGCCGCAGGCCGAGGCATACATCGCGCGCACCCTGCTGGAAACCTGCGCCGGGCTCGATGGCCGCACCTCGCTGCCGCGCGCCCAGGCCGTTGCGGCCGGCGAAGCCCCCGTCGGCGACGCGTCGTTGCCGGACATGGCCGACGTGCGTGGCCAGGCCCAGGCACGACGCGCGCTGGAGATCGCGGCCGCCGGCGGTCACCACCTGCTGATGAGCGGCCCGCCCGGCTGCGGCAAGACCCTGCTGGCCGCGCGCCTGCCCGGCCTGCTGCCGCAGGCCTCCGAGGCCGAGGCGCTGGAAACCGCGGCGGTGCACTCGATCAGCGGGCGCGGCCTGGATCCGGCGCGCTGGCGCCAGCGGCCGCTGCGCGCGCCGCACCACGGCGCCAGCGCGGTGGCCCTGGCCGGCGGCGGCAGCCCACCACGGCCGGGCGAGATCTCGCTGGCGCACAACGGCGTGCTGTTCCTGGACGAGCTGCCGGAGTGGAGCCGGGCGGCGCTGGAAGTGTTGCGCGAGCCGCTGGAGTCCGGGCGCATCACGATCTCCCGCGCCGCCCGCAGCGCCGAGTTCCCGGCCCGCTTCCAGCTGGTCGCGGCCATGAATCCCTGCCCCTGCGGCTGGGCCGGCGACCCGTCCGCGCGCTGCCGCTGCACGCCGGACGTCATCCTGCGCTACTGGAGCCGGCTGTCGGGCCCGCTGCTGGACCGGATCGACCTGCACCTGGCCATGTCCCGCCTGCCACCGCCGTTGCTGCGCCCGGACGCGCCGCCCGGCGAATCCAGCGCGGCGATCCGTCAGCGCGTGGCCGCCGCCCGCGCGCGCCAGGCCGAACGCGGCCGGCTGGCCAACGCCCATCTCGATGCCGCCGGTCTGGCCACGGCCTGCCGGCTGGCCGAACCCGAGCAGTACCTGCTCGAACAGGCCGGCGAACGCCTGCAACTGACCGCGCGCAGCCTGCACCGCGTCCTGCGCGTGGCCCGCACCATCGCCGACCTGGCCGGGAGCACCGCCATCGCCGGCGAGCACCTGGCCGAAGCGCTCGGCTACCGCACGCCGGCGCCGCTGGCCGCCACCGCCGGCTGAAGGCGGCCCTTCCGCAAGCCGACCCGCCCAGGCGTTCCACGCAGCGGGCGGCCGTCGGGGAGGATCGAACCGGTCCGCGTACTCCATCGCGCATCGCCGCGCCATCGCGCGGGCCAGCTACTTGCGCTCCTGCATGCACCGAGGGCGCGCACAAGCGCCACAGGGAATCGACCCATACCTGTTCCGGCATCGGTCCCGTCCGGCGTTGCGGTTACGCTGCGCCGCGGAGAAACCCTGCCGGCACGACGGGCCAACGGCGCTGAAACGGAGCCGCGATCCCGCGACACGGGCACCCTGGAGGAGCGATGCAGGTATCGATGCGTACCCTGGCGCTGTTGTTCGTGCTCGCGTCGCACGGCTGGGCGTTGCCCACCTTCGCGCAGGTGGCCACGTCCGTGCCCCCACCCGTTCCTGGCGCGCCGGCGGTCACCATCGAGCGCATCGAAGTCCATTCGCCGGCGATCGAAGGCAACCTCGAAGGCAACCCGGCAGACCGCCACGTGCTGGTCGTATTGCCGCCCGGTTACGCCTCGCACCCGCAGCGCCGCTACCCGGTGCTGTACGCGCTGCACGGCTACTCGATCGGGGCCGAGCAGTGGATCGGCGAGATCCACGTGCCGCAGACCATCGAGGGCGCCTTCGCCCAAGGCACGCGCGAAATGATCGTGGTGCTGCCGGACAGCCGCAGCGTGCACAACGGATCGATGTATTCGCGCTCGGCCACCACCGGCGACTTCGAGAACTTCATCGCCCGCGACCTGGTCGCGTACATCGACGCGCACTACCGCACGCTGCCCCACCGCGGGAGCCGCGGCCTGGCCGGGCACTCGATGGGCGGCTACGGCACCGCGCGCATCGGCATGAACCACGCCGACGTGTTCGGCGCGCTGTACATGATGAGCCCGTGCTGCCTGTCGCCTTTCGATGCCGCCCGGATCGACCCGAAGGCGATGGCGGCGCTGGAGCAACTGAAGTCGCCCAAGGATTCCGAAGGCCTGCAGTGGGGCGAGCGCGCGATGCTGGCCACCGCTTCGGCCTGGTCGCCCGACCCGCAGCGTCCGCCGCTGTACCTGGACCTGCCGGCGAAGGACGGCCAGGTGGACGCCGGCGTGCTGGCGCGCTGGACCGCCAATGCGCCGCTGGCCTTCATCGACCAGCGCATCGGCGACCTGCGCCGCTACCGCGCCATCGCCATCGACGTGGGCGACCGGGACGGGCTGGTCGCCGACGCGACGCGGCTGCACGAAGTGCTCGACCGCTACGGCATCGCCAACACCTTCGAGGTCTACTCCGGCGACCACACCAGCGGCGTGGCCGCGCGCTTCCAGGACCACGTGCTGCCGTTCTTCGGCCGGCACCTGCAGTTCGATGCCAGCCAGTGACCCGTTCGGTCCGTGGCCACGCCCCGCCTGCCATGGGTCATGGCCTGCGTTTAACGCGAGCGCAACGCGTGCGCCTGCCATTCCGCGCTAGCGTGGCCGTTCCGATGCCGCCGGCATCCCCGGAGCCACCGCCCATGCGTCGCACGACCCTGTTCGCCGTCTCCAGCCTGACCCTCGCCCTGGCCGCCTGCACCGGCAAGCAGGACAACGACACCGCCGCCACGGCCAACGCGCCCGCCGCACCGAAGGAGGTCGAGCTGATCCCGCGCGAGGCCCTGTTCGGCAACCCCGAACGCGCCGCCGTGCAGATCAGCCCCGACGGCAGACACCTGAGCTGGATCGCACCGGTCGACGGAGTGATGAACGTCTGGGTCGCGCCCGCCGGCAACCCGTCCGCAGGCCGCGCCGTCACCGACGACAAGGCGCGCGGCATCCGCAACTACTTCTGGTCGTACCGCCCGGACACCCTGCTGTACCTGCGCGACAACGGCGGCGACGAGGACTTCCACCTGTACGCGGTCGACCTGGCCAACAACCAGACCCGCGACCTCACACCGTTCCCGAAGACCACCGCCCAGGTGGCCGGGGTCAGCCCGACCCAACCCGACAGGATCCTGGTCGGCATGAACGACCGCGATGCCAAGTGGCACGACCTGTACCGCGTCGACCTGGCCAGCGGCCAGCGCACCCTGGTGGAGAAGAACACGCAGGAGATCGCCGGCTACATCGCCGACGGCGAGTACAACCTGCGCTATGCCCAGCGCTCGCGCCCGGACGGCGGCATGGACATCCTCAAGCGCGCCGGCCAGGCCTGGGAGAAGGCCGACGACATTCCCTTCGAAGACGTGCTGACCACCACTACCCTGGGCCTGACCAACGACGGCAAGACCCTGTACCTGGCCGATTCGCGCAACCGCAACACGGCCGCGGTCTACGCGGTCGACAGCGCCAGCGGCCAGCGCACGCTGCTGGCCGAGGACGCGCGCGCCGACATCGGCGGCGGCCTCACCGACCCGCGCACCGGCGAACTGCAGGCGGTGTCGGTGAACTACCTGCGCGAGGAATGGAAGCCGGTCGGCGACGCGCTGGCGGCCGACATCAAGACGCTGGAGGCGATCGGCCCGGGCGAGGCCGGGGTCAATTCGCGCACGCTCGACGACCGCACCTGGATCGTCACCTACTCGGCGGCCGAATCGCCGGTGGTCTATTACCGCTACGACCGCACGCCCGGCGCCGAAGGCAAGCTGACCAGGCTGTTCTCCGCGCGGCCGGCGCTGGACGGCAAGCCGCTGGTGCCGATGTGGCCGCAGGAAATCAAGTCGCGCGATGGCCTGGACCTGGTCAGCTACCTCACCCTGCCCGCGACCGCCGACCCGGACGGCGACGGCAAGGCCGACGCGCCGGTGCCGATGGTGCTGCTGGTCCATGGCGGCCCGTGGGCGCGCGACGACTACGGCTACAGCGGCTGGGACCAGTGGCTGGCCAACCGCGGCTACGCGGTGCTGTCGGTCAACTACCGCGGCTCCACCGGCTTCGGCAAGGACTTCACCAACGCCGGCGACGGCGAATGGGCCGGCAAGATGCACGACGACCTGATCGACGCGGTGGACTGGGCGGTGGGCCAGGGCATCACCACCGCCGACAAGGTCGCGATCATGGGCGGCAGCTATGGCGGCTACGCCACGCTTGCCGGCCTGAGCTTCACTCCCGACACCTTCGCCTGCGGCGTGGACATCGTCGGCCCGTCCAACCTGGCCACCCTGCTGTCCACGGTGCCGCCGTACTGGGCCAGCTTCTACGAGCAGCTGGCCAGGCGCATGGGCGATCCACGCACCGAGGAAGGCCGCAAGTGGCTGGCCGAGCGCTCGCCCCTGACCCGTGCCGACCAGATCAAAAAGCCGCTGTTGATCGGCCAGGGCGCCAACGACCCGCGGGTGAAGCAGGCCGAGAGCGACCAGATCGTCGCGGCGATGCAGGCCAAGGACATCCCGGTGACCTACGTGCTGTTCCCCGACGAGGGCCACGGTTTCGCCCGTCCGGAGAACAACAAGGCCTTCAACGCCATCACCGAGAACTTCCTGGCCAAGTGCCTGGGCGGCCGGGTGCAGCCGATCGGCGAGGATCTGTCCGGTTCCAGCATCACCGTGCCCGCCGGTGCCGACAGCGTGACTGGCCTGGCCGAGGCGCTGAAAGCGCATACGCAGGAAGTGAGAAAATAGCCGCCTCAGCGGGGCGGCGCGCGCCGCCGCCCCGTCGCCTGCGGGAGCTGGCTTCAGCCGGCGAAACGCTTCCTCGATTCCCCGCCATCCAACGATGGCATCGATGTCCTTGCCGCCGGCCGCATGCTGCTCCCGCAATCACCGGGTCACGTCGCCGTGCCAGCCGGGAACGGCTTCTCAGGGCGAAGCCGCAGGCCATACCCGTCCGGCGGGATCGAACTCGGCATTGCGCATCGTGCCGGCTCGCCAGCCGAAGCCGCATACCGCCATCACGCCTTCTTCCAGGCCGTCGAATCCGAACGCCCGCTCTATGTCTTCTTCGTTGATCGCGCAGGTGACGAATGCACCCAGGCCCAGATCCGTCGCGCTGAGATACAGCGTCTGCGACAGGTGGCCGGCGTCCATGGTCACCGCACGATAGGCCTTGGGGTGGCGGCGATACTTCCAGAAGCAGCGGGCGAAGCGCGCGGCCATCACCACCAGCACCGGCGCATCGGCGAACCAGTGCTGGCCGGCGACCGCCTTCAGGGCCAGGTCGCGGATCGGCAGGTCCGGCGCCTGCATCGGCTCCAGCGCATGTTCGACCGGGTGGTAGTGGTAGAGCCCCGGCGCCAGCCCTTCCACGCGCTGCACGATCAGATACGCCTCGGTCGGATGGAGCCCGCCACCGGACGGACTCCCCTTCTTGAAGAACACGGTGTCGTCGTCCATCCGCCACTGCGCCTGGGCGGCGAACACGCGCTGCAGCATCCGCGCCAGCAAGGGCTGGGCCAATGCGCGCTCGACGTCGAAGTTCCGGCACGTCGTGCGGCGCAGGAGCAGTTCGTCGAACGCTTCCGGTTCGTCGCGCGGCAGCGGAAGACGCTCCGCCGCGCCACAACGCTCGACGGTGGCCGGCGGCGGGACGCCCAGGTTCGTCCGCAGGCCGACGGCGGTGGACAGGCCGGCCGCCTCGGTGGCCGCCGCCGCGTCCTCGCCGGCCCAGCGCCCGGCGCGGTGGAACATCGCCGCCGGGCCCCACCAGTGGCCAGCGCGGAGGCCCGCGTCCAGCGCCGCCGCTTCCTGGCCCCCGTCTTCGACCATCACCAGTTCCTGCGCCAGCAACCGGTCCAGCACGCCGTCGGGCCACCCGGCAAGGGCCTCGGCCGCCACCCATTCCTCGGCCGACAGGCGCCCCAGGCACTCGCGCGCGGCCTCGTCCATGACAACGGGCCGGGCCAGATGCGGCGCGTGGGCGATCCATTCCTGCCGCCGCGAGGCACCATTGCCCCCTGCCAGCAGCCCCGCCAGGTCGAACTCCACCCGCTCGCACGGCTCCATGTACACGATCGCGCAACGACGGACCCGCATGCTGCCTCCCCTTGAAAGCCTCGCCCCACAGTATGACCATGCATCGCCGCACAATTCCGTGCGCGATACCGCCCTAGGGGAACCCCGATGATCAGCGAATCCAAGAACCAGCCCATGGACCCGGCCGTGGTCGACAAACTCCTCGACGGCCTGTCCGGCGATGACGACTTCCGCGCGCTGTTCACCAAGGATCCGCGCGCCGCATTGGAGAAGGTCGGCTACAAGGCGACCGGCAACGAACAGTTCGGCTGCGCGCGCGTCACCGCCCTGGCACCGAAGGAGGAGATCGCCGCGGCGAGGAAATTGCTCGCCACCCACCTCACCCGCAGCAATGCGGCCATGACTGTCATTTTCTCGTTCGAAGCCGGCAAGATCGAGACCGCGCTGTCGAAGGCCTGAGCGCGCCGCCGCCGGCGCGTTCGCCTGGTGGCGGACGCGCCGGCATCCTCATTGCCGCGACGGAACGGATGGGCCGGCGTTCCCGGCAGCGCCCGCCTCGGCCACGTTCAACGGCTGCAGCAGCTGGTTGACGGCCACTTCCGACAGCGCCTGGCCCTGATGCATGCGGAGCCACTGCTCATGCTCGGCGGCGAGGGCGTCCTTCCCTGCCGCGCGCGCCAGGTCGCGCATGACGGCATGCGCAAGCAATAGTTCGTGCCCGTCCAACTGCGCCTGCAACAAGCGCATGCCGTCGTCGGGACGTCCTTCGAGGCCGGCCTGGTTCGCCAGGACTATTACCAGCATCTTGTCGACCAGACGGTTGCCCGACCTCTTCGCTTGCGGCGCCAGCCATCGCAGCGCCCGGCCCGCGAATTCGGCATGCCCGTCGCGCTGGGCGACATAGACCAGCGCCGCGTAGCGGAACAGCTCTTCGTAGCGTCCAACCAGTTTTTCGTTGGCCAGCGCCGCGCGGAAATCGCTCTCGAGCGCCTTCAGTTCCGCGACAGGCACCGGCTTGCCGGCCGCCGAACGCACCTCGGCATTGCTCAGGCGGAAATGGCGGGGATACGGATACGGCATGCCCCGGGCCTGATCCAGCGCGCGCTCCGACAGATCGATCGCCTCGGCGTAGTTCCGGTCCCCGATCGCCAGGGATGCCAGGCCGTTCTGGGTCAGCAGCCACAGTCCCTCGTTGCCATCCTTCCTGACCGCACGCAGCCTCCGATAGGCTTCGTCGCGCTTGCCCATCGAGGCCATGGCCTCCGCCCACGCGCCGTCGGCAGGCACACGCCCCGACTTCCCGGCTTCGTCGAGTACCTTCAATGCCTCGCCCGGATCGCCCTGCGCCGTGTGGATGCGCGCGATGTGCACGAGCGGGTAACTGCGCCAGGGTGCCTGGGGGGGCGACGCAGCGATCGAATGCGCCAACGCCTCGTCGAACCGGTTCTCGACCAGCAGGTACCAGGAGGCATTCGACTGCGCGCCGAAATCGTCCGGATAGATACGGGCCAGCGCCAGCCACTGCGCCAGCGACCCGTCCTCCGGCGCCATCTCGGCCCGCCACGCATCCAGGATCAGGCGATCGCGCGGAGTCACCTTGTCCCGCAGGCGCATGGCATTGGCGAAGTGCGCGTAGGCCTTCTCCTGCTCATCCTGCGCCCACGCCAGCTTCGCGAGCGCCAGATGCGCCCGCATGAACTCAGGATCGATCGCAATCGCGTTTTCATACAACGTGGTCGCCTCGGCATAGTTGCTGTGCAGGAATGCCGACTCCGCCAAGGCATAGGCGCGCAACGCGTCGAGGTTGGATGTGGTCGCTCGCGGCAACGGCATCGTGGTCTGCTGGATCGACGCCATCGCTTCGCCAAAGCGGGTGCGCAGTCCCTCCGCCACCGTGTCTATCGAATCCAGCACCGACTCCAGCCCCCGCCCGCTCGCCTGTTCGGAATAGACCGCCGACTGCGTCGTGGGATCGACCACCTCCGCGGAGAACTGGAGCCGCCCGTCCACCTCGATGACCGAAGGCAGGATCACCGCGCGTGCGCCGTCGCGAAGCGCCACTTCCGAAGCGGTGGCGCGGTCCAGCGCGGCACCGTCCTTGCGGCGCATGAGGGCGAGCGTCTGCTGCACCTTCAGGTCGCTGAGCACATTGACGTACCGCGACTGCTCCAGGCTGATCCGGAACGCCTGCGCCAGCGAATCGTCCAGCACGGTCTGCCCGGTCAGGTTGCGCAGGTCGCCCACCACCACCCAGTCGCGCTCGGCGAAGGCGATCGCCGGCTCGGGCCGGGTCATGAACCACACGCCCACCGCCACGCCAGCGACCAGCACCGCTTCGGCAGCAAGGGCCACCGGCCGCCGCCACAGCGGCATGTCGCGGCGCGCCTTGGCGTCGCCGCGGGGCATCCGCAGCGGTGCCAGGCCGGGTTCACCGACCTCGTGGACTTCCTGTGTTTCCGGCACGCCCTTGAAGTGCCAGCGGCCGTGGGTGCGCCATTGCAGGGCGTCGCCGCGTTCGCCCAGTTCGCGCGCGGCGCGGCGGACCAGCGGCTCGGCCACCGCCGACAGCAGGATCTGCCCCGGCCGCGCCAGCTGCATCAGGCGCGCGGCGAACGGCTTGGCCAGGCCTTCGATCTCCACCGGCTTGGCGCCGGCGCTGACCGCCTCGTCGCTGTTGCGCCAGATCAGCACTTCACCCACGTGCAGGCCGGCGCGCGCCAGCAGCGGCGGCCCGGCGTGGTGGGCCTGGCCCAGCGCCTCCAGGCCGCGGCGGTAATCCAAGGCGAAACCGAGGCCGTCAAGCGGGCGCTCGAACAGCAGCAGCAGGCCGTCGGAACGGTCGATCAGGCGGCCGCGCCAGCGCTGCTGCAGTTCCAGCACCAGGCGGTCGTGGTCGCGGAACAGCGCGGCGGCTTCGTTGTCGCCCAGCTTCTCGACCAGGCCGGTCGAGTCGCACAGGTCGGTCAGCAACAGGGTCCGCAGCTGCGGGACGTTGGCGTCGTGCGGCATGCCGTCCATCGTCGCCTCAGGCCACGGACGGCACGGCGCCGTCGATCCAGTGGACGCGGTTGCCGCCCAGCCGCTTGGCCTCGTACAGCGCTGCGTCCGCGCGGGCGTACCAGTCGTTCCAGTCCCGCTCCGGTTCCACCAGGCAGGCGCCGACGCTGACCGGGCAGATGGTCGGCACGGCCTGCTGCAATAGCAGCAGGCTGCGGGTGGTGGCGACCACGAACTCGGCGTAGCGCATCACGTCCTCGCGCCGGCGTGCGGCGACCAGCAGGCAGAACTCGTCGCCGCCCAGGCGGCAGGGCACGTCCTCGGCACCGGCCACCGAGCGCAGGATGCCGGCGATGTTCTGCAGCACGCGGTCGCCGATCAGGTGGCCGTGGTCGTCGTTGACCTGCTTGAACCGGTCGCAGTCCACCAGCACCAGGCCCATCGATTCCTTCATGCCCAGCCGCCGGCACTCCTGCAGGTGCAGGGTCAGGCCGCGGCGGTTGTACAGGCCGGTGAGTTCGTCGGTACGGATCAGCTCTTCGGTCTGGTTGAGCTGGTGGGTGGTGGCGTAGAGGTTGTCCAGCGCCGTTTCCAGGTCCTGGTTGCGGCGGCGCAGCTGCCGGATCAGGCTCTGCTCGTTGAGCACCACGCGGGTGATCGAACGGCGCAGGAACTGCGCCACCAGCGTCGCGTCGCGTTCGACCAGGCGCTGGAACTCCTCCTGCCCCAGTTCGATCAGGCGGCCGTCGCTGGCGGCCACCGCATCGGCGCTGCGGGTGTGCTCGCCGATCAGCAGGCCGAGCTCGCCGAAGAATTCCTGCGGGCCGAGCTGCTTGGTGGCCAGGTCGTTGCCGAAGTCCAGTTCGACCCGGCCGGCGGAGATGACGTACATGAGCTGGCCGGAATCGCCGCGGCGGAAGATGCGCTCGCCGGCACGGACCACGCGCTCGCGGCCGACCGCCCCGAAAAGATCGAACTCGCACGCCGCCAGGGCGGCGCTTCCGCTGCCACCGGCTTCCTGGTCCATCCGTTCACGGACGTTGCGCGCCACGCCGTCGCTCGACATCCCGCGGCTCCCTGACCCGGCCCCCCCCGGGTGAACGGCAAGCATACCATTGCGGCGCGTATGGGACGGCGCGGGGTTCGGCCGCGCCACGTCGGCGGTCGATCCCGCACCGCCACCGGGCATCCGGACGCTGTGGGCGGTCCGCGCCAACGTCGCAGGCGCCGGAGGGTGGATTTTTCGGGCGCTGGGATGAAGCTTGGCGCTCATGCCGGGCCTGGAAGCGTCGCCGGTAGGCCGGCCCTACAGGCAAGAACGCCCATGCCATGGCTGGAGGGCCAAAAGTGGGGCGCTGGGAATTGAAAGCGTGAAGCTTCGACTCCGGACGGGGCCGCTGTCGCTTGGAGGTTGTGAAGCAAAAGCTTCGGCTCCGGACGGGGCCGCCGTGCCTTTTGGTCTTGGGCAAGAGCGTCGGCTTCGGTGGGGGCCGCCGCACCCTGGGGGTCTGGCGCATCGCTCGGCTCCGCCGTCCATGGCTCCGACGAGCGACCGCAGGCCATCCATGGCCTGCTTGCGCCAGACCCCCAGGGCACGACGTCCTCGGGCAGCGTTGCGGTCGTGGCTTCGATCAAAGCGAAACCCAGAAACCGCACTTTCGTAGAGCGGGGCTTGCCCCGCTGCTCTTGACCGACAAAGGCAAAGGCAGCGGGGCAAGCCCCGCTCTACGGGAGCAACAGCAAAGTCGGAACCATGGCAGGCACGCAAGGAAGCCGACACAAGAACGGAGCCACGCCCCCAACGCGCCGAAAGACGCGGCAGTGCGGGGGTATGGCGCGAGCAGGCCAGGGATGGCCTGCACTCGGCCGTCGGAGGCAGGACGCCGCAGCCGGCCGATGCGCCATACCCCCGCGCTGCCGCGGCTCCCGCCGAAGCCGACACCACCCAACGTCCTGGTTCCTGCTTCTGCGGTTCGCGCGCCCCCTCAGCTCGAAGAAAAGCAGGTGCGCCCTCTCCCAAGCGCACCCGCGACCCGGCCCCCTCCGTCAGGCCGGGCGACACGCCAGGATCAAGCGGCGGCTCGGGCGTGGAACTGCTCTTCCTCGGTCGAGCCCTTCAGCGCGGTGGTCGAGGACTGGCCCTGCTGGATCGCCTGGGTGACTGCGTCGAAATAGCCGGTGCCGACCTCGCGCTGGTGCTTGACCGCGGTGAAGCCCTTGTCGGCGGCGGCGAACTCGGCTTCCTGCAGTTCGACGAAGGCGCTCATCTGCCGCCGGGCGTAGCCATGGGCCAGGTTGAACATCGAGTAGTTCAGCGCGTGGAATCCCGCCAAGGTGATGAACTGGAACCTGTAGCCATAACTGGCGATCTCCTTCTGGAACCTGGCGATGGTCGCGTCGTCCAGGTTCTTCTTCCAGTTGAAGGACGGCGAACAGTTGTAGGCCAGCAGCTTGCCCGGGTACCTGGCGTGGATCGCCTCGGCGAACCGGCGCGCGAACTCCAGGTCCGGCTTGCCGGTCTCGCACCAGACCAGGTCGGCGTAGGGCGCATAGGCCAAGCCGCGGCTGATCGACTGCTCCAGGCCGTTGCGCACGCGGTAGAAGCCTTCGACGGTGCGCTCGCCGGTGGCGAACGGCCGGTCGTTGTCGTCGATGTCGGAGGTCAGCAGATCGGCGGCCTCCGCGTCGGTGCGCGCGACCAGGATCGTCGGCACGCCCATCACATCGGCGGCCAGGCGCGCCGCGTTGAGCTTCTCCACCGCTTCGCGCGTGGGCACCAGCACCTTGCCGCCCATGTGCCCGCACTTCTTCACCGAGGCCAGCTGGTCCTCGAAGTGCACGCCGGCGGCGCCGGCCTCGATCATCGCCTTCATCAGCTCGAAGGCGTTGAGCACGCCGCCGAAGCCGGCTTCGGCATCGGCGACGATGGGCTGCAGGAAGTCGATGCTGTCGTCCCCTTCCGCATGCTGCAGCTGGTCTGCGCGCAGCAGCGCGTTGTTGATCCGGCGCACCACCGCCGGCACCGAGTCGGCCGGGTACAGCGACTGGTCCGGGTACATCTGCCCGGCCAGGTTGGCGTCGGCGGCGACCTGCCAGCCGGACAGGTAGATCGCGTTGAGCCCGGCCTTGACCTGCTGCATGGCCTGGTTGCCGGTCAGCGCGCCGAGCGCGTTGACGAAGTCCTTTTCGTGCAGGTAGCGCCACAGTTTTTCTGCACCGATCTTCGCGATCGAATGCTCGACCGGGATGGTGCCGCGCAGCCGGACCACGTCCTCGGCGGCGTAGTTGCGGACTATCCCGGCCCAGCGCGGGTCGGTGTTCCATTCGTGCTGGATCTGCTCGGCGGTCTTCAGCGTGGTCATGGCGGGTCTCCGTGGGGCGGGGTGTTGCAGCGGTGGCTGGGGTATTGCGGCGTGCAGGCTTTCTGTAGGAGCCGGGCTTGCCCGCGACGCGACGCCGTCGCCACCGGCAACGCCCTCGTGGGTCTGACGCCCGTGTCGCCAGCAAGCTGGGCTCCTTCAGGGACGTTTGTCGCGATCAGTCGCCTGAGGAACCGCGGGCTTCGCTCAGTCGATCCGGGCGTAGGCCGGCAGGGTCAGGAATTCGACCAGCTGGCAGGCGCGGGTCAGTTCGTCGAGCAGGGCGATCGCTTCGGCGATCCGCGCGCCGCCCGGCAGCGTGGCGGTATCGCCCAGCCGGCCCGGCAACGCGGCCAGAGTCCGCTCGAACAGGGCGAAATCGATCACCGTGCCGTCGGCCAGGTGCACCGGGCTGCCGTCGGCGTGGCAGCCGCGCGGATCGGAGTGGTGCAGCCACTGCCACAGCTGCGCGCGGGCGATCTCGGCGGTGGCCGCGTCCTCCATCAGCCAGTGGATCGGCACGCAGCCGTTGCCGTCGAGCCAGGCGGCCATGTAGCGCACGCAGACCTCGACGTTGTTCTCGAAGCCGGCGCGGGTGATGGTGCCCTCGCTGGGGCGGATCAGGTCGTCGCGGCTGGCGTGCACGTCCTCGCGCAGTACGTGGTGCTGGTTCGGCGTGGGCATGTGTGCGTCGAAGATCGCGCGCGCCACCGGGATCAGTGCCGGGTGCGCCACCCAGGTGCCGTCGTGGCCGGCGGTGACATCGCGCAGCTTGTCGGCACGCACCCGCGCCATCGCCTGCTCGTTGGCCGCCTCGTCGCCGGCGATCGGGATCTGCGCGGCCATGCCGCCCATCGCGTGCGCGCAGCGGCGGTGGCAGGTGCGGATCAGCAGCTCCGAATAGGCCTTCAGGAACGGCTGGGTCATCGTCACCTGGCCGCGCTCGGGCAGCACCTTGTCGGCGTGGGCGCGGAAGGTCTTCAGGTACGAGAAGATGTAATCCCAGCGCCCGCAGTTCAGGCCGACGATGCGGTCCTTCAGCGCGTGCAGGATCTCGTCCATCTCGAACACCGCCGGCAGCGTCTCGATCAGCACGGTGACCTTCATCTGCCCGTGCGGCAGGCCCAGCATCGCCTCCACGTGCGACAGCGCCGCTTCCCACAGCGCGGCTTCTTCCATGCTCTGCAGCTTGGGCAGGTAGAAGTACGGGCCGCGGTCGTTGGCCATCAGCGTGCGCGCGTTGTGCCAGGCGAACACCGCCATGTCGAACAGGCCGCCGGCGATCGCCTCGCCGTCGATGCGCACGTGCTTCTCGTCCAGGTGCCAGCCGCGTGGGCGCACGATCAGCACCGCGCGCTCCTCGTACGGGCGCAGGCGATACTGCTTGCCGTTCTCCGCGACGAAGGCCAGCGTGCCGTCGACCGCGGCGGCCAGCGCGCGCTGCCCGGCCAGCAGGTTGCGCCAGGACGGCGCGGTGGAGTCCTCGAAGTCGGCCATGTAGCACTGCGCGCCGGAATTCAGCGCGTTGATCACCATCTTCGGGTCGGTCGGGCCGGTGATCTCCACGCGGCGGTCCTGCAGCGCGCGCGGGATCGGCGCGACCATCCAGTCACCGGCGCGGATGGCGGCGGTGTCGGCGCGGAAGTCCGGCTGGCCGCCGGCGTCGAAGAAGGCCTGGCGCTCGCGGCGGGCGGCCAGGCGGGCGCGCCGCTCCGGTTCGATCGCCCGGTGCAGGGACACCAGCAGGCCCAGCAGCGGCGCCGGCAGCAGCTGCTCCTGGCCGGCGACACGCTCGGTCAGCGCGAGCCCGGCGGCCGCGCGCGGCGCGGCGGCAACGGCGACGGGACGGCTGGCCGGGCGGGTCGACGACGGGATGGCAGTAGCGGCGGTGGCGGACATGGCAGGCTCCTGGCTGCTCGGTTCGGATATCCACGCTGCGCTGCGGCAAATTATTTGACAAAGCAGTTTTTGCAATGTATTGCATAAGATCAACTAATATGTAGTCACAACCATCTCGTGCCAGATGCTGCAAATCCCCGTTTTTCCTACAAATCCGACCGGCTGAAGCCGCTGCGCGCGTTCTGCCAGACGGTCCGCCTGGGCTCGGTGTCGCGGGCTGCCGAGGCGCTTTTCGTCAGCCAGCCGGCCATCACCCTGCAGTTGCAGGCGCTGGAACGGGACCTGGGCGTGCCACTGCTGGAGCGCAACGGCCGCCGGCTGGCCCCGACCCGGGAGGGCGAACTGCTCTACGAGATGGCCCTGCCGCTGATCGAGCAGCTGGACGGGCTGGAGGCCGGCTTCCGCGACCGGGTGCGCGGCCTGGACGCCGGCGAGCTGAAGATCGCCGCCAACAGCTCGACCATCCTCTACCTGCTGCCGCCGATCGTGGAGGCCTTCCGCGCCCGCCACCCGGAGGTGCGCCTGACCCTCAACAACGTGGTCACCAGCGAAGGCACCGACCTGCTGCGCGAGGATGCGGTGGAGCTGGTGGTCGGCACCCTGCTCGACGTGCCGGCCGACCTGAGCTACGAGCCGGCCTACCGCTTCGAGCAGCGGCTGATCGCCCCACCCGGCCATCCGCTGCTGAGGAAGCCGCGGCTGGAGCTGGCCGACCTGGCCGCGCACCCGCTGATCCTGCCGCCGAAACGGCAGATCACCTGGCGCCTGGTCGACCTGGTGCTGCAGCAGAACCGGGTGGCATACACGGTGGCACTGGAGGTCAGCGGCTGGGACGTGATCAAGCAGTACGTGGCGATGGGCATGGGCGTGTCGATCGTGCCCTCGATCTGCCTGGGCGAGAACGACGGCGAGCGCCTGGCCTCGCGCTCGCTGGCCGCGTTCTTCCCCTCGCGCAGCTACGGCGTGGTGGTGCGCAAGGGCCGCGTGCTGTCGCCGCAGGCGCGCGCGTTCATCTCGCTGATCAAACCCGATCTGCTGGCGCCTCGCGAGTACGACGAGGCGGGGCATTCGGAGCGCTGACGCCGGGTGACGCTCGTGCAACGGCGCACTCTTCCGCAGTGGCGAGGACGCGCCCATGACCGGGCCGCTGCATCGAGCGGACGTCGGCTTGGGGCAGCAGCCGGAGTCTTCTTAAACCGTGATTCCTCCATCCACGCTAAGAACGGCGCCCGTGGTGAACCCTGCGCTCGGCGAGCACAAATATAGAACCGCGCCAGCAATCTCCTCAGGGCGACCCGTGCGCTTCATCGGCTGCAGTCCATTGAGGAAGTCGCGGCCACTTTCCTCCGCTCGTATCTCCTCGTTCATGGGCGTGTCGATCACTCCTGGACACACCACATTGACCCGGACTCCTTGCGTAGCGAACTCCACCGCCACCGATTTGGACAGCCCGATCACCGCGAATTTGCTCGCGTTGTATACCGCTGTGCCCGGGAAAGGCCGGATACCCAGGAACGAGGCGGTATTGACGATGCCGCCACCACCGCTTTCCATGATCGCCGGAATCTCATGCTTCATGCACAGCGCGGTACCGCGCACGTTGACGGCCAGGATACGATCGATAGCCTCGGCCGCTGTTTCGGTAATGGGGGCTGGCTGGAGAAAAACTCCGGCGTTGTTGAAGGCGAAATTCAAGCCGCCGAACACTTCAACGGTCCGCGCGACCATTGATGCGATCTCGTCTTCGACCAGGACATCGGCCCGTATGAAGAGTCCTTTGCCGCCTGCTTGCTCGATGAGGGCGACCGATTCGGCGCCCTCGTCTTCCCGCCGTCCGACAACGACAACGCTGGCCCCTTCCTGGGCAAAGGCAAGGGCAGTGGCCCGGCCAATGCCCGACGTGCCGCCGGCGACGAGGACAACTTTGTCGGTAAATGTCTTCACGGCGCTAAGTCCTCGTTCGTTCCTCGATGCTGCGGCGCTTCGCATAGGTCGCGCGTGCCGCATCCATGCGCGAAGAGTTGTCGATGACCCACTCGGCGAGCTCCCGCACCGGGACAAGAAGCTCCCGTCCAAGGTCGGTCAGCGCGTACTCGACCTGGGGCGGCGTCACGGGCGTCACCGTACGGGAAACGAAGCCGTTCTCCTCCAGATCCCTCAAGGTCGAAGCCAGCACCTTCTGGCTGATCTCGCCGACCTCGCGACGCAGCGCGTTGAACCGGCAGGGACCACTTCCGAGAACGTGCACCACGAGCATCGTCCATTTATCGCTGATCCGGGCGAGCATGCGGCTGATGTGCTCGCACTGGCCGCTATCCCCGCGGTGAGCAGGTTTCCCCAAAGTGCCTCCTTGTCGGCTTCGGGAGCCTTTTGTAGGGTGGTTTCCCATAGACACCAGCATACAAGAGGTTATCGTGAGCTCAAAACCAAGAATCGCGGTCATCGTCGGTTCGACCCGCCCCACCCGGTTTGCCGACGCCCCTGCGCAATGGATCCTGAAACAGGCCCGGGCGCGCGGGGACATGGACGTGGAGCTGATCGACCTGCGCGATCACCCGCTGCCGTTCTTCGACGAGATGGCTTCCAACATGTGGATGCCAAGCCAGAATCCCGAGGCTGTCCGCTGGCAGGAAACGGTCGGTCGCTTCGACGGGTACATCTTCGTGGTCGCCGAATACAACCATTCGATCACCGGGGTCCTCAAGAACGCGCTCGATCAGGCCTACAAGGAGTGGAACCGCAAACCGTTCACGGCGATCGGCTACGGCGGCATCGGTGCGGCGCGCGCCGTTGAACATCTGCGGGGGATCGGCGTGGAACTGCAGATGGTGTCGACGCATGCCGCGGTCTACATCGGTGGCAGCGATTTCTTCGCCGTGCATCCGATGTTCGGCAACCAGCCGATCGAAGACATCGAGGCCAGCCTGCTTCCCTCTGCCAAGACCGCACTCGACGAACTGCTGTGGTGGGCCAAGGCAACAATGGCTGCGAAAGCGCTCGAAGCGTGACCAGCCCGGACACGGGGAACCTCGATCGAAGCGGCCAAAGCGTTCTACGGCCAGGCCTTCGGCTGGACGTTCCAGGACTACGGACCGGACTACTGCGAGTTCCGCGACGGGCGCCTGACCAGCGGCTTCTTCCACGGCCAGCCGCGCCCGGGTGGCCCGCGGGTGGTGCTGTACTCGCAGGACCTGGCCGCGACCGAAGCCGCGGTCGTGCGCGCCGGCGGTCGCATCACCAAACCTGCGTTCGATTTCCCCGGCGGTCGTCGCTTCGAGTTCGCCGACCCGGACGGCCATGCGCTGGCGGCCTGGTCGCAGGCGTGAGCGCGGCGCGACCCGCCTACAGGCGTTGCCAGGACAATCCCTCGCCGCGGCGCCAGTACACCGCCACGGCCCGGGCGTAGATCGCATCGGCCTCGACGAAACCGAACCAGCGGGCATCCACGCTGTTGCCGCGGTGATCGCCCAGCACCAGTACATGGCCGGGCGGCACCACCGCACCGGCGATGTCGGGACCGCCGCCGTCGGCCAGGTCCAGCCGCGCCACGCGCACGCCGAAACGTTCCGCGCCGGCCTCACCATCGTCGGCCATCGGCACGCGATCGATCGACAGGCGGCCGTCGTGCAGCTCGACCCGGTCGCCGGCCACCGCCACCACGCGCTTGATCAGCCGCGTGCCATCGCGCGGCGAATCGAACACCACGACATCGCCGCGCCGCGGCCGGTCGCGCTCCACCAGCACGTGGCGGGTAAACGGCACGCGCAGGCCGTAGGCGCTCATGTCCACCACCACCCGGTCGCCGGGCTGCAGGGTCGGCTGCATCGAGCCGCTGGGCACGTGGTAGTGGTTGGCGAACGAGGCGCGCGCAGTGCCGAGCAGCAACAGCATCGCCAACAGCGGCAACAGTTCGCGGCGCAGCCAGGCGCCGGCGGCGCGAACGCGCCCGTTCTTCTTCGGCGTATCCATCGGCGACTCCCGCGCGGGCGATGCCTCCACGCTAGCGCCGGGCGGTCGCCATGGCCACATGACCGATGGCACGGATCCGGCACCGCATCGACCGGCGGGACACCCATGGATGGCCGCGCTATCGTGGGCCATCGCGCCACCCGGACGCACCGCATGCGCAGCTTCCTCGACTTCAGCTCCTGGTCCGGCCTGCTTACCACCCTGCTGGGGCTGGTGATCGTGTCGCTGGTGGCGGTCGGCATCCGCCTGGTGTTCATGCAGATGATGCAGCGCCGCCGCGAACGCGAGAACCGGCAGATCAACGAGCGGTTGAAGACGCTGATCGCCGCGTACAAGACCCTCGGCGGCTCGTTCACCGGCGAGCTGGCGGTCGACCCGGCCCATCTGCGCGACCTGCGCCGCGATCCGCAGCGGGCGGACGCGGCGGACGATCCGTCCTCCAGCGGCTCGGACCGTCGCCGCCGCATCCGCGACGTGGTCGAGGCCGCGCTGTCGGACGTGATCCTGCTCGGCACCGAGGAGCAGGTGCGGCTGGCCGCGCAGGCGGCCAGCGACATGGTCGCCGGGCGCCGGGTCGAGACCGCCGCGCTGGTGGCCTCGCTGCGCGCCTTCATCCGCCAGGCGCTGGACCTGGAGCCGATCCCGGCCGGACTGGCCATCCCGAACCAGGGTCCGCTGCGGGTGGCGACCGGTGGTGGCGGCGGCAAGCGGGACGGCGAGGGCAAAGGCGGGGGTGGAGGCGGAGGCGGCGGCATGGGTGGCGGCATGGCCGCCGGTGCGGGTGCGGGCGCGGGCCTGGCGCTGGGTCATGGCGCCGGCACCGGTACGGACGATCCGGCGTCGCCGGCCGGGCCTGCGTAGGGGGCGTGTCACGCGCCTGTGGGGCGCGGCGATGCATGCGCGCCGCGCGCCGTCTCCGCGGCCGCAGTTCAAGCAGTCAGGCCGGCGGCCGTGGCGAACGTCAGGGCCGCATGAACTGGTCGCGGATCAGTTCGTAGGATTCCGGACCGATCGACATCACGCCGCGGAACGGATGGTCGAGGGCGACGATCACGAACAGCACCATCGCCAGGAAGCTCGACAGGCCCGCGACCAGGATGTACTGGTAGCGCGCGTCGCGGATCCTGAAGAAGAACGACAGGGCGACGCAGCCCATCGCCCCCGGCAGCAGCACGAACCACATCACCCCCGGGAGCGCATCGTTGACCGCGTCCAGGCGCTGCCGCCTGGCCTGGATCAGGCCGTTGTAGGCGGCCAGCGTCTCGGCATGGAGGATCTCCTGCGCGCCGCCTGCCGGCTCGAACGCGTACAGCTGCTCCTGCAGCCGGTCCATGATCTCGACGCCTTCGCGCGGCGTCTGCCCCTGCCGCTGCAGCGGCCACGCCTCATCGATCACCTGCACCGTGTAGACGCGCAGGGTCTCCTGCAGCGCCTGGCGCTGCGGCTGCGGATAGCCGCCCAGGTCGCGCCACAGCAGGGCGATGGCCGTCGCCTCGCCGGAGACCGTCCGGCCCGCTTCCGAATACCGGTTCCACACGCTCACCGCGGTCAGCGCGGCGACCAGCGCATAGAGCATCATCGCCGACTGCAGCACCGCGGCGCCGTAGAACAGGGCGGCCTCTTCGCCGATGTCCAGGCGCGGAAGCACCCAGCGCCTGAACGCCCAGGCCCCGGTCAGCGCGAAGCCCACCAGCCAGACGTTCAGCACCAGCACCACGGCCCACAGCGGCAGCGCGAAGACGGCTTGGAACATGCGACGGGCTCCTTGAGCGGTATGCGCGTCCGCCGGCCACCGCGGACCCTGGCGTGCGATCGGTCGAAGGCACCCATGGTAAGGATTGCCCGCACGGAAATCGACGCGCGGCGCGGCGCGCTCGCCGGTGCCAGGAGCGATCCGGATCGAGCCGCAGCCGCCATCCTCCAGCCGCCTGACGTGCCATCGGGTCGTTGCCCGATCTCGCGGATGCGGATGTCATGCCGAAGCGCCGGCCACCGTGATCGAAGGCGAGGCGACGGCCGTATCGGCGCACCCGGCCCCTGCTACCCGGTGCCGCGGTTCCTGCCCTGCCAGGGCCGGTACCAGGCGCGCACCGCGGCCATGTCGGCCTGCAGGTCGCCGGTGGCATGGAACAGCGGGCCGATACCGATGGTCCTGTCGGGATAGTGGAAATAGGCCATCAGCACCGGAACGCCGGCGCCGTGGGCGATCTTCAGGAAACCCGCCTTCCACCGCTCGACCGGCTTGCGCGTGCCCTCGGGAGCGAGTGCGAACCACATCCTCGGCGAGCGGCGGATCAGTTCGACCGCCTGCTCGGCCACGCCCTGCGGGTTGCCGCGGTCGACCGGGATCACGCCCAGCCGGCGCAGCAGCAGCGACAGCGGCCACCAGAACAGCGAATCCTTGCCCAGCACGCGCACGTCGAATCCCAGCGCGAGCTTGGCCGCCATGCCCCACACGCCGTCCCAGTTGGACGAATGCGGGGCGGCGATCAGCACCAGCTTCGGGATGTCCGGCAGGGTGCCGACCACGCGCCAGCCGCCCAGCCGCAGCACGCTGCGGCCGAACCAGCGCGAAAACCGGCGGCCGGCGGGGACCTGCGGCATGTTCGGCGGGATCGCGGGCAGCAACGGCGCGTCGTCGCCCACGTCAGTCCCAGCTGCGGGTATTGCGCCCGCGCTTGACCTCGCTGCGCTCGCGCTTGCCCTGCAGGCGGCGCTGCTTGGAGGCGCGGGTCGGCTTGGTCTCGATCCGGCGCTTGGGCACCGACAGGCCGGCGGCGATGAACGCGGCCAGCCGCTCGCGCGCGTCCTGGCGGTTGCGGTCCTGGGTGCGGAAGCGCTGCGCGTCGATCACCAGCACGCCTTCGTCGGTGAGGCGGCGATCGCGGCGCGCGAGCAGGCGCGCGCGCAACGGTTCGGGCAGCGAGGGCGAGCCGGCGATGTCGAAGCGCAGTTCGACCGCGGTGGACACCTTGTTGACGTTCTGCCCGCCGGCGCCGCTGGCGCGCACGAAACGCTCGACGAGTTCCGCTTCGGGAATCGCCAGATCCGGACCGACGGTCAGCGCGTCTGCGGGCATGGCCGGATTGTACGGGAGCGGGCGGCAGACAGCGCCGACTCCCCGCGCCTGCCGGCGCCACGCTTCTTCGTAGGAGCCCGTCTTGCGGGCGACCCGAGGACGTCGGAACCGCGAAGGCGTCGTCGCTGCCGCTGTCCTCGGGTCGCCCGCAAGACGGGCTCCTACAAAGTCTCCGGCAGCCGCCAGCCGAACAGCTGCATCGCCTTGACGAACTCGCCCGAGGGCGGCGACCGCACCTGCACGGCCGCGCCCGACTGCGGATGCGGGAATCCCAGCGCCCACGCGTGCAGCAGCATCCGGTGCACGCCGCGCATGCGGAAGGCGCGGTTGTGGCGGCCGTCGCCATGGCTGGTGTCGCCGACCATATGGTGGGAGGCGTGCTTCAGATGCCGGCGGATCTGGCGGAAGCGGCCGGTCAGCGGCTCGCATTCCAGCAGCGCATAGCGCGAGGTCGGGAAGCCGGCCGACGGCTCTTCCAGTTCGCCGGTGGCCAGGCGGCGGAAGCGCGTCGTCGCCGGCTTCTTCTGCGGCTTGCCCGGGCCACCATCCAGTGGATGGTCGACGGTGAACTCCGCTTCCGGCCAGCCGCGGCACACGGCCAGGTAGCGCTTGTCCAGTTGCTGGGCCATCACCGCCTTGCCCAGCGCCGAGGCGGTTTCGCGGTCGAAGGCCAGCAGCAGGCAGCCGCTGGTGGCGCGGTCCAGCCGATGGATCAGGTGGATGGACCGGCCGAACTGTTCGCGCAGGCGGTCGGCGGCGAAGTCGGTCTCGTCGGCGGCCAACGCACTGTCGTGCACCATCAGCCCGGCCGGCTTGTCGACCACCGCCAGCCAGGAATCCTCGTACAACACCGGCAACCGCATCCTTCCTCCTCGCGCACACGCCCTGCCCGCCGCGTGCCGCCGTCCGCTGCAGCGCGCGGCGGCATCTGCGACACTCGCCGGGCCGGCCGCTTCGCCGGCGTCCTTTCACTGGAGACCACGGATGATCCCCGGAAAGCCGATTCTCGCATTTGCGCTCGCCCTGCTACTGGTCCTGCCCGCCGCGCCGCGCGCCGCGGCCGATGCGCCCGCCCTGCCCAAGGGCGTGGTCGCCGGCCCGACCATCGAAGGCATCAGCGAATTCACCCTGGCCAACGGCCTGCGCGTGCTGCTGTTCCCCGACCCGACCAAGCCGACGGTGACGGTCAACATCACCTACGGCGTGGGCTCGGTGCACGAGAACTACGGCCAGACCGGCATGGCGCACCTGCTCGAGCACCTGATGTTCAAGGGCACGCCGGTCCACGACGACATCAGCGGCGAGATGAAGCGCCGCGGCATCTCGTTCAACGCGACCACCTCGCTGGACCGCACCAACTACTTCGCATCCTTCCCGGCCAACGACGACACCCTGGCCTGGGTGCTGGGCATGGAAGCGGACCGCATGGTCAATTCGCGCATCGCCCGCTCCGACCTGGACAGCGAGATGACCGTGGTCCGCAACGAACTGGAGGCCGGCGAGAACAACCCGGTCGGCGTGCTGATGCAGCGCCTGCGCTCCACCGCGTACCTGTGGCACAACTACGGCCACTCCACCATCGGCGCGCGTTCGGACGTGGAAGGCCTGGAGATCGGACAGCTGCAGGCGTTCTACCGGACCTGGTACCGGCCGGACAACGCGACCCTGGTGATCGCCGGCCGCATCGACCCGACCCAGGTGCTGGGCAAGGTGCAGGCCGCGTTCGGCGGCGTCGCCGCGCCGAAGACGCCGCTGCCGCACTTCCCGACCCTGGAACCGGCCCAGGACGGCGAGCGCGAGGTGACCGTGCGCCGGACCGGCGACCTCAACCTGGTCGCCGCGGCGTACCACATCCCCGCCCGCACCCATGCCGACAACGCCGCGCTCTCGGTGCTGGCCAACGTGCTCGGCTACACCCCGGGCGGGCGGCTGTACCGCGCCCTGGTCGAGCCGCGCATCGCCGCCGGCACCGGCGCCAGCGCCGAGGGCCTGGCCGACGCGGGCCTGTTCACCGCGGTGGCGGTGCAGCCGCGCGACGGCGACGCGGCGAAGATGGAGCAGATCCTGCTGGCGCAGCTGGAGCAGCTGGCGAAGGAGCCGGTCACCGACGAGGAAGTGGCGCAGGCGCAGCAGCGCATCGCCAACTCATACGACCTGTACTTCACCGACGTCAACGCGGTGGGCATGGGCCTGTCCGAGTTCGTCGCCGCCGGCGACTGGCGCCTGCTGTTCACCAGCCGCGACGCGATCGCCAAGGTCACCGCCGCCGACGTCAACCGCGTGGCGACGCAGTACCTGCGCGCGGGCAACCGCACGCTCGGCCGCTTCGTGCCGACCGATGCGCCGGACCGTGTCGAGGTGCCGGCGGCACCGCCCGCGGCCGGCGTGGTCGCCGGCTACACCGGCCGCGCCGCCGTCGACGCGGGCGAACACTTCGAACCGACCCCGGCCAACATCGAGGCGCGCACGCAGCGCTTCACCCTCGGCGACGGGCTGAAGGTGGCGCTGCTGCCCAAGCGCACCCGCGGCGGCACGGTGGTGGTCAACGCCAACTTCCGTTTCGGCGACGTCGCCTCGCTGACCGGCCGCGACGACATCGCCGCCAGCCTGACCGGCGCCATGCTCATGCGCGGCTCCAAAAGCCTCAGCCGCCTGCAGATCGACCAGAAGCTGGAGGCGCTGCAGACCAGGGGCGGCGTCGGCGGCGGCCTGCAGGGTGCGTACATCTCCCTGCTGAGCCGCCGCGCGCAGCTGCCCGAGGCGCTGGCGCTGGCGGCCGGACTGTTGCGCGAACCGGCCTTCCCGCAGGACGAGTTCGAACAGTTGAAGCTGCAGGCGATCACCGGCTGGGAAGCCGGCCGCAAGGAACCGGAGGGCATCGCCGGGCAGGCACTGGCGGCGCACTTCGACCCGTGGCCGGCCGGCCATCCGCTGCACTTCGTCCCGCTGGAGGAATCGCTGGCGCGGCTGCGTGCGCTGAAGCGGGACGACCTGGTCGCCTTCCACCGCGACTTCTACGGCACCGCGCAGGGCGAGATCGCCATCGTCGGCGACTTCGACGCCGACGCGGTGAGGAAGCAGCTGGAGGCGCTGTTCGCCGGCTGGAGCACCGCGCATCCCTATGCGCCGATCGCCACGCGCCATACCGCCGTGGCCGCGGTGGACGAGCGCCTGCCCGCGCCCGACAAGCCCAACGCGGTGCTGCTGGCCCGCCAGAACATCGCCCTGCGCGTGGGCGACGAGGACTATGTCGCGATGATGGTGGCCAACCACGTCTTCGGTGGCGGCGCACTGAAGTCGCGGCTGGGCGACCGCATCCGCCAGAAGGAAGGCCTGAGCTACGGCGTGTCCAGTTCGATCGACGCCGACGACAGCGCCGACGGCAAGGACGATGCCGGCAGTTTCTCGATCCAGGCCATCGCCGCGCCGCAGAACATGGACAAGGTCGAGGCCGCGATCCGCGAGGAACTGGCCCGTCTGGTCGCCGGCGGCATCACCGCCGACGAACTGCGCGATGCGGTGTCGGGCCGGCTGACCGAGCGCGAACAGGCCCGCGCCAGCGACGACACCGTGGCCGGGATGCTGCAGGACCAGCTGTACTTCGGCCGCACCATGCAGTTCACCGCCGACCTGGACGACCGTTACCGCGCGCTGACCGTGGAGCAGGTGAACGCCGCGATCCGCAGGCACCTGGATCCGGCGAAGCTGAGCGTGTTCGCAGCCGGCGATTTCGCCGCGGCGGCGAAGGCGGCGCCGGGGGCGGGCAGGTAAGCAGGATGGGCAGGCGGCCCGGTCCGGGCCGCCTGCCCTGGCTTTCGATGGCGTGGAAGATCTCCGCGGACGTCGCCCGTGCCCGCGGCGGCGGGTCGCCGGCAAGACCGGCTCCTACAACGACGGCGACTGCGCTGCCTCAATCCGTGCGGAACATCCGGCGGGCAGCGCGGTCACGAGCCCGTCAACAGCCGACGGCGCACCGGCCTCAACGCCGCGGCAGCGCCGCCAGGATCGCCCACAGCCCGCCCAGGCCGGCGATCCACGCCGACAGCGGCACGCCGAACAGGCGCGGACCGCCGGCTTCCAGCGCATACAGCACCGCGGCCACCAGCAGCAGGCCACTTCCCAGGATCGCCGCCACCGAACGCCGCTGCATCGTCTTGAGCGTGCGCGACAGTTCGGCCAGGTCCTGCGAGCGGATGCCCATCTCGTGGCGGCCCTCGACCTGCTGCTCCAGCCAGGCGTGCAGCAGCCGCGGCATGTCCGGCGCGCGCGTCATCAGTTCCGGCACGCGCTTGCCGAACTCGCGCCACAGCCGGCGCGGGCTGTAGCGCTCGCGCAGGATGCGTTCGAGCACCGGCTGCGCCACCGCCCAGATGTCCAGCCGCGGGTCGAGCTGGCGGCCGACGCCCTCGATGTTGAGCAGGGTCTTCTGCAGCAGGATCAGCTGCGGCTGCAGGGTCAGCTCGTAGCGCTGCGCGGTGCGGAACAGCTTGGCCAGCACCTCGGCCAGCGAGATCTCGCTCAGCGGCCGGGTGAAGTACGGCTCGCATACCGCGCGCGCCGCCGCCTCCAGTTCGTCGATGCGCACCGTCGCCGGCATCCAGCCGGCTTCCACGTGCAGTTCGGCGATGCGGCGGTAGTCCTTGTGGAAGATCGCCATGAAGTTCTCGGCCAGGTAGTACTGGTCCTGCGCCGAGAGCTGGCCGACGATGCCGAAGTCCAGCACCACGAAGCGCGGATCGTCGCGCCGCGCCGGGTCGTCGTCGACCCAGATGTTGCCGGCGTGCGCGTCCGCATGGAAGAAGTTGTCGCGGAACACCTGGGTGTAGAACACCCGTACGCCCTTGGCCGCCAGCACCCGGCGGTCGATGCCGGCCGCATCCAGCGCGGCGATGTCGTCGGACGGGATGCCGCTGACCCGTTCCATGGTCAGCGCCCGCTGCGCGGTGTGGGTCCAGATCACCTCCGGCACGTACAGGTCCGGCGAGTCCTGCCACAGCCGTCGCATCACGCTGGCGTTGGCGCCCTCGCGCTGCAGGTCCAGCTCGGCGGCCAGGGTGGTCCGGATCTCGTCGACCACCGCCTGCGGGCGGATCCTGTCGGCGTTGGGATGGGTGCGGTCGACCAGTGCTGCCAGCGAGCGCAGCAGGGCGATGTCCGAGGCGATCTGCTTCTCGACGCGCGGGCGCAGCACCTTGACCACCACCTCGCGCCCGTCGCGCAGGCGCGCGGCGTGCACCTGCGCGATCGAGGCCGAGGCCAGCGGCACGGTGTCGAAGCGGGCGAACGCTTCGCCCACCGGCCGGCCCAGCGCCTGCTCCACGATCACGCGCGCGGCGTCGCCGTCGAACGGCGCGACCTGGTCCTGCAGCAGTGCCAGTTCGTCGGCGATGTCGGCCGGCACCAGGTCGCGGCGGGTGGAGAGGATCTGGCCGAACTTGACGAAGATCGGGCCCAGTTCCTGCAGCGCCAGGCGCAGGCGCGCGCCGCGCGGCAGCGCAGCCACGCTGGCGGGCGCGCGCGGCACGAACGGCTTGCCCAGGCGCAGCCAGCGTTCGGCCGGGGTGTCGTCGAGCAGGTCGTCCAGGCGGTAGCGCAGGACCACCCGGCCGATGCGCCAGGCGCGCAGCGCAGCCCTCACCGCGCGGCCTCCGCGCGCGGCAGCCGCGCCACTCGCGCGGCGATGCGTTCGACGTCGTCGCGCAGCGCATCGACGTCGTCGTTGAACGCGGCCAGTTCGGCGCGCGCGACCACGTCGCGCGATTCCTCGGTGACGTACTCGGCACCGGAGCGTGCCAGCCCCTCCGCCATCCCGCGCGCATCGCGCAGCGCCGCCGCGGCGGCATTGGCCAGCTGCACGCCGAGCACCTCGCCGAACGCGGCGACGAACGGCTGCTGCCAGTCCGGATCGAAGCCGGCGGCCAGCTGCTGCAGGCGCCGCGCCAGTTCCGCGTCGCCGGACACGTGCAGCCGGCCGTGCGGTCGCCCGCGGGTCGTGCCGGCGAAGAACGGAAGCTGACCTAACAGACCCCCGACCGTGCCGCGCACGGCCAGGTCGGCCTCGCGCAGCGGCGGGCCGACCTGCAGGTAGCCACCGTGCACGCCGATCTGCAGCGCCAGCGGCGGCGAGTCCAGCGTCAGCGAAATGCGGCGGCCGTCCATCGATGCCAGCACCATGCGCGTATCGGGATCCAGCGCCACGGCACGGTTCAGCGCCGCTTCCAGGGCGCGTCCGGCCAGCGGCTTGAGGGCGTCGAAAGGCGTGGGCATGCGCCGCATTCTACCGGCCGGCACGCCGGCACGGACGGGGATGCTGGCGCAGCGCCCGGCCGGCCCACGAAAAACGGGCGGGACTCGCGTCCCGCCCGTCGGCCTCCCTTCCTGCCGTCCGCAACATGGAGTCGCGGGCGACTGCTCCCTGAAACCTATGTGGACATCGCCTTCTTCAACCCGCTCCAGGCGTCCCCGTAGGAGCCCGTCTTGCGGGCGACACGGGCATCGGAACCATGAGGGCATCGCCTGCGCCGATGACGTCGGGTCGCCGGCAAGACCGGCTCCTACAACAACCGCGACGGCTTTTTGTAGGAGCCCGTCTTGCGGGCGACACGGGCGTCGGAACCACGAAGGCGTCGCCTGTGCCAACGACCTCGGGTCGCCGGCAAGACCGGCTCCTACACCTTGCGGCCGCGCAGCAGCGAGATCGCACCCAGGACCAGGAACACGACGAACAGGATCCAGGCGATGTTGGTCGCCGCGCCAGCGATGCCACTGAAGCCCAGCAGCGCGGCGATGACGGCGATGACGAAGAAGACGACGGCGTAGTGCAGCATGGGGGCATCCCTCGTTGAACGCCACTCCGGGCGGTTGCGTGGGATCTTGCGTGCCCGGCGGTGGTGATCAGGTGACGGCGTCGCCCGCCCGCCATGCGTCCTTCAGCCTCGTGAGCCCCTCGTCAAAGGACACCTGCGGCACGTAGCCGAAGTCGCGCCGCGCAGGCGCCATGCTGTACCAGTGCGTGGTGCTGAGCTGTTCGGCCAGGAACCGCGTCATCGGCGGCTCGCCGCGCAGGCGCAGCAGTGGCCACAACATTTCGCACACCGCGCCGACCCGGTAGGCGGCCTTGAACGACAGGTGCTTCTCCACCGGCGGCGCGCCGGCGGCGGCGAGCAGCGCGTTGAGCACCTCGCGCATCGGCCGCGGTTCGCCGTTGGAGATGAAGTAGGCCTTGCCGGCGCAGGCCGCGCCGGGCGCCAGCGCCTCGAATGCATCGAAGTGCGCTTGTGCGGCGTTGTCGATGTAGGTGGTGTCCACGAGATTGTCGCCTTGGCCGACGATGCGCAGCCGGCCGGCACGCGAGCGCTCGACCAGCCGCGGCAGGATCTGCGCGTCGCCCGGGCCCCAGATCAGGCGCGGACGCAGCGCGACCACGGCCAGCGAAGCGTCGTTGGCGGCCAGCACCTCACGCTCGGCGATCGCCTTGGTCGCCGCGTACGGCGCCTGGAAATCCTCGCCGTAGGGCACTTCGTCCGCGCCGAGGCCCTCGACCGGATGGGTGGCGCGATGGGTGACGCTGGGAGTGGAGGTGTAGACCAGCCGGCCGATGGCGTGCGCGCGGCAGGCGGCGAGCACGTTGCGGGTGCCGATCACGTTGGCCTGGTGGTAGCTGTCGTAGCTGCCCCACGCGCCGGCCTTGGCCGCGTTGTGGAACACGGCATCGACGCCGGCCGCCGCATGCGCCACCGCATTGGCATCGGCCAGATCGCCGCGCACCTGGCCCACGCCCAGCGCCGCCAGTTCCGGCGAGTGCCGGCGCTGGAAGCTGACCACCTCGTGCCCGCGCCCGCGCAGCCCGCGGCACAGCGCCTGGCCGAGGAAGCCACCACCGCCGGTGACCAGGATCTTCATGCAGTCGCTCCGATGCGTTGCGCTGCCCAGATGGCCAGCTTCTCGCGGCCGATCTTGGCGTTGTGGCGGATGTCCACGGGAAACCCGGAGTGCGGCAGGAACGTGCCGATGCGGGCCGTGTGCGGGTATCGCGCGCCAAGCGCGCGCAGTTCGGCCTCGATGCGCGCGAACTCGCCGGCATGCACGCCGGCGGCCAGCTCCACGCACAGCACCGGTACCTGCGCACCCGGCTTGCCGACGCCGACCAGGGCGGTGCGCCGCACCTGCGGATGCACGTTGAACACCGGTTCGACCTGCTCGGTATAGAGCGGACCGTCCGCGGCCTCGACGCGCTGGCTCTTGCGGCCGCAGAACCACAACCGGCCCTCGCCATCGAAACAGCCCACGTCACCCATCCGGTGCACCACGCGTCCGCCACCGCCCGGCAGCGCCTCGCGGATCTTCGCCGCGCGCGTGGCCGACTCGCGGTTGAAGTAGCTGTCGGTGGCGGTGGGGCCGGCGACGGTGATCTCGCCGACCTCGCCCGGCGCCAGTTCGCGCACCTGCGACCACTCGGCGATCGGCCCGTCGTCCACGGCGATGATCCGCACCTCGTTCGGCGGCACCGGCCGGCCGACGCAGGTGCCGGCGCCGGCTTCGGTCGCCGCGCGCGTGCCCTGCAGCTCGCGCCCCTCGATCACCGCCACCGGCAGGCATTCGGTGGCGCCGTAGGGCGTCCAGAACTGCGCCTCGTCGGCCAGCAGCATGCGGATCTTCTCGACCACTTCCGGCGGCACCGGCGCGCCGGCCGAGGTCACCCGGCGCAGCGTCGGCAGTGGCCGCCCGTCGTCGGCCAGCACCCGCATCAACGCCGGCGAGCCGAACAGCTGGGTCGCGCCGAAACGGCGGATCGCATCGTGCAGGCGGCGCGGGTCGGCCTGCGCCGGGCGCGTGGGATCCATGTCCGGGATCACCGAAGTCAGGCCCAGCGCCGGGTCGAACAGGGCAAACGGCGGGAAGGTCGGCAGGTCCACCCCGCCCGCTTCGATGCCGAAGGCCTCGCGCATCATGTCGATCTGGGCGACGAAGTGGCGGTGCCGGTAGACCACGCCCTTGGGCACCCCGGTCGAGCCGCTGGTGAACAGGATCGCGGCGACCTCGTCGGGCGCGGTGTCGGCCAGCTGCGGCCCGCGGCCGGCGCCGTCGCGTTCGATCCGCGCCAGCGTGGTCCCGCCCCAGCCCCAGCGCGGGCCCACGGTGACCAGCCGCCGGGCCGACTTCGCCCAGCCCAGCGCCAGGCGCGCCACGTGCGCCAGCGGGATGCCGATGAAGGCCTCGGCCCGGGCCTCGTCCAGGCACTGCTTCAGCGCGCGCCGGTCGATGCCCGGGTCGACCAGCACCGGCACCGCACCGGCCTTGAACAGCGCGAACATCAGCAGGAAGAACTCCGGCGACGGCCGCACCATCACCACCGTGCGCATGCCGCGGCCGATGCCGTGCCGGGCCAGGCCGGCGGCGATCGCGTCGCTGCGCGCGTCCAGCGTGCGGTAGTCCAGGACCACGTCGTAACGGGCCAATCCAGCGCCGGGCGCGCGGTGGCCGGGGCAGCGGATCGCGGGCTGGCCGGGGCGTTCGGCCGCCAGGCGCGGCAGCGCGGCGGCGATGTTGCAGGGCGTGGAGGTCATCGGCCGATTATCGTCGAACGGCGGCATCGGCCCGCCAGCCGGATTCCGCGCCGGCCCCGCTTGCGGCAGAATCGCGCGCCCACCCTCCCACATCGCCGCGCAAGGCCCGGCTTCCCATGCATCCCTGCCTGACCTGCGGCGCCTGCTGCGCGCACTTCCGTGTCGCCTTCCATTGGCTGGAATCGGACCCGTCCACCCCCGGCGGCGTGCCGGCCGCACTTGCCGAACGACTCGATCCGCACCGCCTGTGCATGCAGGGCACCTACGCCACGCCGATCCGCTGCGTGGCCCTGGATGCCGAGATCGGCGTGCGTTCGCGCTGCACCATCCATCCGCGGCGGCCAAGCGTGTGCCGCGACGTCGATGCTTCGTGGGAACACGGCGTGCCTAGCCGGCAATGCGACCAGGCGCGCCTGGCCCACGGCCTGCCGGCGCTCACCCACGCCGACTGGCGCTGGCGCGGGCCGTGCGACAGCGGCAACAGCCCGCCGTCGCCGGCGGCGCCGATCGCCGCATAGGCGGCGTCAAGGCCAATGGCCTCGTAGAGCTGGCTTGCCCGGCTGCTTCTGTCGCTTCGCCATGCCCAGTAGCCGGGCAAGCCCGGCGCTACGCAAACCACGGCCGAACAGGGCGGGAAAGCCCCGCTCTACGGATGGGCGTCGAGGAAGGCGCGGATCTCCGGCACCAGCCGTTCGTGCTTGTCTTCCAGCACATAGTGGCCCGCATCCTCGAACGCGCGCACCTGCGCCCGCGGCAGATCGGCGCGGAAGCGCTCCAGGAAATGGTGGTCGAACACGAAGTCCCTCAGTCCCCAGCCGATGAACGCCGGCCGGTCGGCGAACGACGGCAGCGCCCTGCCGGCCGCCTCCAGCAGCGGCCAGGCCACGTCCCCGGGCGACAGCGGGATGTCCTGCATGAAGCGGATCGTCGAGATCCGGTGCTTCCACGAGTCGTACGGCGCCACGTAGGCGCGGCGCACGGCTGCCGGCATCGGACGCTCCACGCCCAGCCACGAGGCGCCGGCGGAGAACGCGTTGAACGCGCGGATCACCAGTTCGCCGACCAAGTAATCGCGGCCCAGCGCGATCTGCCACGGCATCTTCTTCGCCGCCGGCATCGGGAAGGCGGCGGTGTTGAGGATCACCAGCCGCTTGACCTGCGCCGCGTGCTCCAGCGCCCAGCCGAAGCCGATCATTCCGCCCCAGTCGTGCACGGCAAGCGTCACCGGCGTGGCGTCGTCGACGCCGGCGTGGCGCAGCAGCGCCTCCAGGTCGTCCACGCGCGACTGCAGGGTGTAGTCGTAGCGCGGTGCCGCACCGGTCCGGTCGTCCGGCTTGTCCGACAGGCCCATGCCGACGTGGTCGGGCACGATACAGCGGTAGCGGTCCGACAGGCCCGCCACCAGCGTGCGCCAGTAATAGCTCCACGACGGGTTGCCGTGCAGCATGACCACGACCTCGCCGTCGCGCGGGCCTTCGTCCAGGTACGACATCAAAATGCCGGGGCGGACCTCGAAGCGCCTGGGGTGCGGGGGATAACCGGGAAGATTCATGGGCATGCCGTGGAGCGATTCCCGAATTATCCGCGGTCGATTCCTGAATTATCCACCCAGCCCCCACGGACCGCCGCGCCGCCAGGCCGGCCCGACAATTCCAACCCGTTGTTCCAAAAGCCAATCACCCCCATTGCCGGGCGCCACCCGGCGGATCTGATCCACGCTGCCCTTGGGCCAGGGGGGACGGGCCTGCATCCCCCCACGGACTATCATGCGCAGCCCCGGCAACGCCAATCGCCATGTCCATTTCCGCCACGCCCCCGCCCTGCCTCGACGACGACCAGATCGAGCGCCTGTCCGAACTGCTCGAGCAGCGCGCGGTGCCGTTCAAGGGCCTCAACCTGGAGGCGCTGGACGGATTCCTGTCGGCCCTGGTGGTGGCCCCGTCGCTGGTGCCGCCCAGCGAATGGGAGCCGGTGGTCTGGGGCGGCAAGCCGCCGCGCTGGGACAGCAGGGAGGATGCCCTCCTGGTCCAGCAGTTGCTGATGGGCCACTGGAACATGTGCGCTGCACGCGCGCGCCACGACGGCGACACCGTGCCCGGCCACCTTGCGCCATTGCTGTGGCTACCCGAAGACCCGGAGCTGACCGGCGGGGATGCCCTGCACGAGGACGAACTCGACGTCGGCCGGGACTGGGCACTGGGTTTCTTCACCGCGGTGATGCTGCGCGAGCAGGAATGGGACCAGTGGCTGGACGAGAACGACTGGATCGAGGAGATCTTCGACCAGCTCGATCGCCTGGCCAGCGGCGAGGCGATCAACCCCGACGACCCGGGCGCGCCGGGTACGCCCGTCGGTTACCGCGAGCGCCTGGCGATCGTCGTCGACCTGCCCTCGATGCTGGCCGACCTCAACCACCACCGCGTGCACGCGCTGACCCCGCGCACCCCGATCCGCCGCGACGCCGGACCCGGCCGCAACGACCCCTGCACCTGCGGCAGCGGGAAGAAGTACAAGAAGTGCTGCGGGATGGATTGAGGACGGGGCTGCGCGGGGCTTCGGCCATGACACCCTGACGCTGCCTCAGGGTCGTCCGCGGCAAGCGCCAGGAGCGGTTCGTCGACATCGACAAGCCGCTTGCGGCAGGCCATGGCTTTATCGCTCGTCGTCAATGAGCCCTGACGTCTTCTTCCATCCGGCATTCCCCAGGGCGCCGGACCAGCGTATCCGGTTTTCCGCTCACAACGGCTGCGCTCCCTCGCTGAGGATGTCGAGATAAGGCTGGTAGGCGAAGATCATGTAACGCTGCTTGCCGGTGATCTCGCGGATGATTCCACGTTCCTGCATCGCATCGAGCCCGCGGCCGATGGCCGGCTTGGACGGGCCCAGTTCGGAGACCAGCCGCGGGATCGTACGCAGCGGGTTGCGCGTGAACGCCTCATGCAGCTGCAAGGCGGTACCTGCGATGCGGCCGGTAGCACGCAGACGCTCGCGATCGTTCTGGAACAGCTGCAGGAGGCGCTGCGCCGTATCCACCGCCTGGCCCGACGTAGCCGTCACGCCATCGAAGAAGAACCGCAGCCATCCTTCCCAGTCGCCCTGCGTCCGCACCGCGTCCAGGCGCTGGTAGTACTCCTCGCGCCGCGACTTGAAGTACAGGCTCAGGTAAAAGGAGGGCTCGTCCAGCAAACCCGCATCGCAGAGCATCAATACGATCAGCAGGCGACCGAGACGGCCGTTGCCGTCCAGGAAGGGATGGATGGTCTCGAACTGCACATGCGCGAGAGCGGCGCGGGCCAAGGGCGAAATGCCATCGCCGGTCGCATGCAGGAACTGCTCGAGTTCGCCCAGGCACTGGGCGAGCCGGTCCGCCGGAGGGGGAACGAACTGGGCCCGGTCGGGACTTGGACCACCGATCCATACCGGCGTCCTGCGGAACTCGCCGGGCGCTTTCCCGCTCCCCCGGCCACGGCGCAGCAAATGCTCGTGCATTTCGCGCAGCAGGCGGAGCGAAAGTGGGAAGCCCTCCCGCAACCGGGCCAATCCGTGTTCGAGAGCGTCGACGTAGTTCGAGACTTCCCTGACATCGTCCAGCGGTACACCCGGTGCTTCGTCCAGCTCGAACAGCAGCAGGTCCGACAGCGACGACTGCGTGCCTTCGATCTGCGAGGACAGCAGCGCCTCCTTGCGGACGTACTGGTAAAGGAACAGCCGCGCATCGGGAAGGATGCGGGTGATGCCTTTCAGTTCGCCGAGGGCGACCAGTGCCCTGTCGCGCCGGGTGACCAAGTGGTGGTCGAGTTGCAGCGGCGGGACAGATGGAACGGATATTACGTTATCCGTTACTTAGAAGGAGCTGGGTGTGCCCGGGGGCCGTAAGCGTTACTTAAAAAGGCTTTCCGCCTTGTAAGTAACGGGTGCCATCGCTTACCACTCCACCTCGGCCATCGAGCAGTTCAGCCCCGAACCGATCCCCAGCAGGGCGATGCGGTCGCCCTTCTTCAGCCGGCCCAGCTCCTTGAGCTTGCTCAGCACGATCGGCACCGAGGCCGGGCCGATGTTGCCGTGCTCGCCGAAGATGGTCATGACCTTCTTCGGGTCCACGCCCAGCGACTTGACGAAGGCGGCGGTGTGCGGGCGGCTGACCTGGTGGATCACGAACTGGTCCAGCTCGTCCACGGCCCAGCCCAGCGCCAGCTTGGCCGCGGCGAAGGTCTTGGTCGCCAGCTTGATGCCCTCGATCAGCAGCAGCCGGGTGTCGGTGACCATGCGGTCCAGGTTGCCCCGGCACAGCTGGTTGAACTCGGTGGCCGAGCGGGTGACCCCGCCCTTGTAGCGCGGCGCGTCCGGGACCAGCTCGCGGCGGGCCAGGACCATCGCGGCGGCGCCGCCGCCCAGGGTCAGCGCGGCCATCTCATCGCGGAACTGCTGCTCGGTCATCTCCGGGGCGGCCATCCGCTCCAGGGTCTTCTCGTAGATCAGGTTGGCGGTCTCGCCGTCCACCACCAGGGCATAGTCGATCTCGCCGCGCTCGAGCATGCGTGCAGCGATGTCCATGCCGTTGATGAAGGCCAGGCAGGCGTTGGCGACGTCGAAGGTCATGCACTCGTCGCCCACGCCCAGATTGCCGGACACGATCGACGCAGTGGACGGCTCCAGGTAGTCGCGGCTGACCGAGGTGTTGACCAGCAGGCCGATCCTGTCCACGCCGATGCCGGCGTCTTCCAGCGCCTTGCGCGCGGCCAGCGTGGCCACGTCGGAGGCCTGCACGTCCTCGTCCCACAGGCGGCGGGCGTGGATGCCGGCGATGTCGCCGAGCACGTCGATGCGGATGCCCAGCCGGTCCAGGGTCGGCTTCAGCCGCACGTTGATTTCCTGCGAGGTCAGCGTGTGCGGCGCATCGATGTGCGCCAGCCCCGCGATGGAGACGTTCTTGAAAAGCATGGCAGTGCCGCGCCGGTCGGGCGAAAGGATCGTCGATTCTAGCGGTTGGCTGCCTTCACCGCACGTTTACGTATGGGCGTGGCTTGCCTGGACCCCTGTCCGGTTCAGGGGCCGCAGCGCCAGGCGGCGAAGCGCTGGCTGCCGCCGGATGGCTCGCCGAGCGGCTGCAGGGTGTCGGCCGGAACGCCCGGGGCCTCGTTGCGGGCCAGGGTTTCCAGCTCGTCGCGCACCTTGAGCGCGTCGCGCTCGTAGAAGGCGACGTTGTGCTTGACCGAGACCTCGATCTCGCCCTGCCGGGTGCAGCCGGCGGGCGCTGCCCCGGCCGGGATCACCCGGACCTGCTTGGCCTCCGGCTGCAACGGCACCCAGGTGCAGGCGGCCAGGGGCAGGACGAGCAGCAGCAGGACAGGCAGGCGACGGGACATGCGGATGGTTCCAGGGAGGGTCCGGTGGCACCAAGGTGCCGGCCGGAGGATGAACATGGTCGAAGCGGGCCCATTGTAGGAGCCCGTCTTGCGGGCGACACGGGCGTCGGAACCACCAGGGCGTCGCCTGTGCCGACGACGCGTCGGGTCGCCCGCAAGACGGGCTCCTACAGATCGGGGAGCACGCGCCGGGCGGAGCCGGCGCGTGCGGCACCCACTACTTCGCCGCTACCGGCTGGCCGTCGGCGTCGACGATGTGCACCTCGCCCAGGTCCAGCGCGCGCACCGGCGCCTCGACCTGCTTGAGGTCGCCGACCACCACCCAGACCAGCTTGTCGGGGTCGATCGTGGCCGCGGCCTGCTTGACCTGGTCCACGGTCAGCGCCTCGATCTCGGCCTTGCGCCTGAACACATAGTCGTCCGGCCGGTCGTAGCGGACGATGCCGCCGATGGTGCCCATCACCGCGCGGCCGGTCTCGTAGGCACCGGGCAGGCTGCGGATCTCGGTAGCCTGGATCTTGGCCACCTCGGCGGCGGTCGGCGGCGCCTCGCCGCCGACGTACTCGCGGATCTCGCGGTCCAGTTCCCGCAGCGACTCGGCGGTCTTGTCGATCTGCACCGGGGCGAAGGCGATCCACGGCCGCTGGCCGAGCGCGCCGCTGTTGAAGCTGTAGGCGCCATAGGCCCAGTGCTTGTCCTCGCGCAGGTTCATGTTCAGGCGCGAGGAGAACTCGCCGCCGAGCACCGAATTGGCGAAGTCGAACTTGACCGCGCCCGGGTCCCTGGTCGAGGGCACCACCTGGCCGGCCAGGATCGTGGCCTGCACCGCGCCGGGCTGGTCGATCAGGTACACGGTCGGCCGGGCCGGGCGCGGTACGTCGGCGGGCGTGGCCGCGGCGGCCGGCGCGGCGCCTTCGCCCTTCCAGTCGCCGAAGTGCTTCTCCAGCAGCGGCATCACCTCGTCCAGGGTGGTGTCGCCGACCACGATCAGGGTCGCGCCTTCCGGGCGCACCCACTGCCGGTGGAAGGCGAGCAGGTCGTCGCGGGTCAGCGAACCGATCGAGGCCTCGGTGCCGCTGCCGCTGAACGGGATCGCGTAGGGATGGCCCTTGCCGTACAGCAGCGGCGGCAGCACGCGCAGCGCGGCGCCGCTCGGACGCGCCTTCTCCTGGCCGATGCCGGCGATCCAGGTCGCGCGCACGCGGTCGATCTCCTTCGGGTCGAAGCGCGGGTCGCGCAGCATGTCCGCGTACAGGCCCAGCGATTCGTCCAGGTTCTCCTTCAGCGCCGACAGGTAGGCATTGCCGCCGTCCAGCGAGGCGCCGGCGCCGAGCATCGCGCCCAGCGATTCGGCGCGGTTGGCGAAGGCCAGCGCGTCCAGGTCGCCGGCGCCCTCGTCGAGCATGCCCATGGCGAAGCTCGAGGTGCCCAGCTTGTGGCCCTGGTCGGCAGCGAAGCCGCCCTTGAACTCGTAGCTGAACTGCACCACCGGCACCGCGTCGCGGCGGGCCAGGATCACCCGGGTGCCGTTGCTCAGGGTGGCGCGCTCCAGCGCCGGGAATTTCAGGTCCGGGAAATCCTTGGGCATCGGCACGCCCTGGCTGCGGTCCACGCCGGTCTTCACCGTCGTGTACCTGGCATCGGGCCTGGGCAGCACGAACGGCGCCGGTGTCGGCGAGGACTCCTCGGCCAGTTCGGTGCGCTCGCCCGGCAACACCACCAGGGTGTGCGAGCCCTCGCCCAGCCAGCGGCGGCCGGTTTTCTCCAGGTCGGCGACGGTGGCTCCGCCGATCACCTCGAGGCTGGTGCGGAAGCAGCCGGGATCGCGCGTGTAGACCGCGCACTCGGCCAGCGCGTCGGCCTTGCCGCCGAAGCCGCCGATGCGTTCGACGCCACGCACGAAGCCGGCCTTGATCATGGTCTGCGCCTGCTCCAGCTCGGCCGCGGTCGGACCCTCGGCCAGCAGCCGGCGCAGCTCCTCGTCGATGATCTTCTCGACCCTGGCCGGATCCACGCCCTGCTTGACGTCGGCGGTGATATAGAAGGTGGATGCCAGCTCGAACGGCTGCACGTAGGTGCTGACCTTGTCGACCAGCTTGTCCTCGTGCACCAGCCGGCGATCCAGGCGCGAGCTCTTGCTGCCGCCCAGCACCTGCGACAGCAGCTGCAGGCGGTCCAGGTCGGCGTCACCGTAGCCGGCCACGCTCCAGACCCGGTAGATGCGCGACTGCGGCACCTTGTCGGTCATCGTCGCGCGGGTGGTGGTGCGCTTGGCCGGGCCGGCCTGGATGCGATCCAGGGTTGGACCTGCCGGGACATCGCCGAAGTAACGGGTGACCTTCTCCTTCGCGGTGGCCACGTCGATGTCGCCGGCCAGCACCAGCACCGCGTTGTTGGGGCCGTACCAGGCGCGGAACCAGTTCTTCACGTCCTCCAGCGAGGCGGCGTCGAGGTCGTTCATCGAGCCGATCGTGCTGTGGTGGTACGGATGGCCCTTCGGGTACAGCGCGCGGTAGAGCTCGTCGTCGGCCTGGCCGTAGGGCTCGTTCTCGCCCTGGCGCTTCTCGTTCTGGACCACGCCGCGCTGCTCGTCGAGCACCTTCTGGTCGATCGCGCCGAGCAGGTGGCCCATGCGGTCGGACTCCATCCACAGCGCCATGTCCAGCGCGGTGGTCGGCACGTTCTGGAAATAGTTGGTGCGGTCCAGCCAGGTGGTGCCGTTCATGTCGGTGGCGCCGACCAGTTCGAACGGTTCGAAGAACTCGCCCTTGTGGTTCTCCGAGCCGTTGAACATCAGATGCTCGAACAGATGGGCGAAGCCGCTGCGTCCGCCCGGCTCGTCCTTGCTGCCGACGTGGTACCAGATGTTGACCGCGACCACGGGCGCCTTGCGGTCGGTATGCACGATCACCCGCAGGCCGTTGGGCAGGGTGAACTCCTCGTACGGCACCAGCTGTTCACCGGCGGCGGCGGCGGTCGCGGCCAGCGCCGGCGGCGGCGCCAGGGCGGCGACGCCGAGCGCGGCGGTGATGGCCAGGAACAGGGCGGCCGTGCGTGGCCTGCGGGATACCGTCATGGTGACGCTCCTTGGGTGTGAACGGCCGATCCTAACCAGCGCCCCGGGCCTTTACACTAGGCCACAAGCCATGCCGGACCGGAGCCACCGATGGCGGACCCCGCCAAATCCGACCGCCACTGCCTGGTGACCGGGGCCAACCGCGGCCTGGGACTGGAGTTCGTGCGCCAGCTGCTGACGCGCGGGACGCGGGTGGTCGCCGCCTGCCGCCATCCCGGGCGCGCCGCCGCCCTCAACCTGCTGGCCGGCGAGCATCCGGGCCGCCTGCACGTGCTGCCGCTGGACGTGACCCAGGGCCGCAGCCGCGACGAACTGCTGCGCGAACTGCCGCTGGTCCTGGACGGCGCCCGCCTGGACCTGCTGGTCAACAATGCCGGCGTGCTGCACGGCGGCGAACGCTTCGGCCAGGTCGCCGAGGCGGACCTGGAGACCAGCCTGCGCACCAATGCGACCGGTCCGTTCCTGCTGACCCAGGCGCTGGCACCACTGCTGGCCGACGCCGCGGACGGGCGATCCGGCGCGGTGGTGGCCAACATTTCCTCCGAGATCGGTTCGCTGGCCGGGCGACGCGAGTTCCGCACGCCCAGCTACGCCATCGGCAAGGCCGCGCAGAACATGGGCACGGCGTTGCTGGCCCGGGCGTTGGCCCCGCGCGGCATCCGCGTGGTGGCGCTGCATCCGGGCTGGGTGCGCACCGACATGGGTGGGCCCCAGGCCAGCCAGGCCGTCGATGCGGCCGTCGCGGCGCTGTTGCGCGTCATCGACGGCCTGGGGGCGGACGACAGCGGCCGCTTCTACGACGGCGAAGGGCGACAGCTGCCCTGGTAGCCGCCACGGCGGGGGCGATCTCCACCCCGCCCGAGGAAACCGGTCCCGCGCGAAGTGGCTGCACACCTGCGCGTCCATGCGTTCGCGGGGCCGCTCGTTGCGTGCGTCCAGGCGGATGTTCGGCCAGTCCGGGCGATGCGATGGCCGCCGTAACCGTATCCCTGATCGCCGCGATCCGATGGCGCGGACGCCAACGGCGGACGTCCGCGCCGGACGCGGACACCCGGACGAGCGGAATAAATAGATACGGATCAATCGCTTGGAGTTGGCACGCCATATGCGTTGCCGTGCATGGCAAGCACGGAACACCAAGCAACACTGAACAAACAATGAACCACGGCAAAGAATCTGCAACTTTCCCTTGCGCTTGCTGATTAGGTGTTTTACATTACTACCACACCACCGCTACACAACACCGGAGCACGCCATGAACGCCAAGACCCTGTCCGCCGCGCTGATCCTGTCGCTGGCCGCCCTGTCCAATGCCAATGCCGCCGAGCCCGTCCGCGTCGACCACATCGTCGACCTGCCGACGATGACCGTCCGCCCCGATCCCGTCCAGGTCGCCCACATCGTCGACCTGCCGGCCGTGACCGTCCGCCCCGACGCCGCGCTGGCCGCCGAACTGGCTACGCAGCCGCGGGTGGCCCGCATCGTCGACCTGCCTACGGTCAACGTCTATCCGACCGTCGAGCAGCTGACCGAACGCGCCGCCATCGTCGCCGCCGAGCAGGCGCAGGCGCTGACCGCGCAGCTGGCCGCCAACCTGCTGGCCGAGACCCTGGCCGTCGCCCTGCCCTGATCCACCCGGGGCATGGCGGCCGGCGGGCCGGACCCGCCTACAATCGCCGCGATGCCAGATCCTGTTTTCGACGTCCTGCTGTACCAGCCGGAGATCCCGCCCAACACCGGCAACGTGATCCGGCTCTGCGCCAATACCGGCGCGCGCCTGCACCTCATCGAACCGCTCGGGTTCGCGATGGAGGACAAGCAGCTGCGGCGCGCCGGCCTGGACTACCACGAGTACGCCCGCGTGCAGGTGCACGCCAGCCTGGAGGCCGCGCTCGACGCGATCCGGCCGGCGCGGCTGTTCGCGCTGAGCACCCGCGGCCGGATCCGCCACGACCAGCCGCGTTATGCCGATGGCGACGCCTTCCTGTTCGGCCCGGAGACCCGCGGCCTGCCGCAGGACGTGCTCGACGCGATCCCGCCGGCGCAGCGCCTGCGCCTGCCGATGCGGCCGGAAAACCGCAGCCTCAACCTGTCCAACGCGGTGGCGGTGGTGGTATTCGAGGCCTGGCGACAGTCGGGGTTCGCAGGCGCCGGATGAGTGGCTGCCCGGAAGTTCCCTCTCATGACGCCAAATTTATGTACCGGTCAGTTTTATATTCAGGATCGATTGCAGGGCGCCGCGAATAATTGTGCGCACCGGCCGGATCAAAGGCCGGATACAACAACCGACATTGAGGTCGATAGAACAATGAAGAAGTCCCTGCTTGCCCTGACCCTGCTGGTCGCCGCCCCGTTCGCCGCCTCCGCCGCCGAGGGCGTGTCCTACAACTACGTCGAGGGCGGTTACGCCGCGACCAATACCGACGGCGGCGACGCCGACGGCTGGGGCCTGGACGGCTCGGTCGCCATCGCCCCGAACTTCCACCTGTTCGGTGGCTACAGCAACCAGGAGATCGACGGCACCTCGGTCGACTTCGACCAGTGGCGCGTGGGCGTGGGCTACAACCGCGAGATCGCCCCGGCCGCCGACCTGGTCACCCGCGTGGCCTACGAGAAATTCGACGCCGGCCGCGGCTTCGACTATGACGGCTGGAGCGCCGAGGTCGGCGTGCGCGGCGCGCTGGCGCGCAACTTCGAAGGCTATGTAATGGCCGGCTACGAGGATGGCGACAATTACGATGGCGAGTTCTACGGCCGCCTCGGCGCCCAGGCCAAGTTCAACCAGAACTGGGGCGTGAGCGGCGACGTGAAGTTCGTCGACGGCGACACCCAGTGGTTCGTCGGCCCGCGCTTCAGCTGGTAACGATTTTACGAGTGCAGCAAAGCCGGGGCAGGTCCCTCTCTCCCCTGTCCCCGGCCCCCTTACTGGCGTGCTCCCTCCCTCCACGCCAGTCCCGGAGCCCGGCGCAAGCCGGGCTCTTTTTGTGTGTGTCCGACAGCTCTTGTAGGAGCCCGTCTTGCGGGCGACCCGGCGAGCGCTTGCGACCGCGGCGGATACCGGCGTTCCCAGGGTCGCCCGCAAGACGGGCTCCTACACAGGAAAAGCTGCGCGGTCAGCGGAACAGGGTCTCGGGGTATTCCGGCTTCTGTTCGCGCGCCAGCAACTGGCGCAGGCCGTCGACCGGGGTGATCTCGCCGTGCAGCACGGCCTGCACGCCGGCGGAGATCGGCAGCTCCATGCCATGGCGATCGGCCAGGCGCATCACCTCGTCGGCGGTCTGCACCGATTCGACCACCTGGCCGATCTGGCGCACCGCCTCCTCCAGCTGCTGACCGCGGCCCAGGGCCAGGCCCAGGCGGCGGTTGCGCGAGAGGTCGCCGGTGCAGGTCAGCACCAGGTCGCCCAGGCCGGCCAGGCCCATCAGCGTTTCCGGACGGGCGCCGATCGCCGCGGCCAGGCGCAGCATCTCGTTGAGCCCACGGGTGATCAGGCCGGCGCGGGCGTTGAGGCCCAGTTCCATGCCGTCGGCCACGCCGGTGGCCACGGCCAGCACGTTCTTCATCGCCCCGCCCAGTTCGGCGCCGATCATGTCGTTGCCGGTATAGGCGCGGAACGCGGGACCGTGCAGCCCATCGGCGACGACCTGGGCGAAGCTTTCATCGGCGCCATGCACCGTCACCGCGGTCGGCAGGCCGAGCGCGACTTCCTTGGCGAAGGACGGCCCGGTGACCACCGCCAGCGGCACTCTCGCGCCGAGCACGTCCTCGGCGACCTCATGCAGGAAGCGGCCCGAACCGGGTTCGAAACCCTTGGTCGCCCAGGCCACGCCGGCGCCGGCCGGCAGCACCGGCTTGAGCGCGTGCAGCGTCTCGGTGAAGGCGTGCGAGGGCACCACCACCAGCACCCAGCTGCTGCCGCGGACGGCGGCACCCAGGTCGGTCGTGGCGCGCAGCGTGGACGGCAGTTCGATGCCGGGCAGGTAGCGGGGGTTCTGGTGGTCGCGGTCGATCGCCGCGACCATGGCCGCATCCCGGCCCCACAAGGTGGTGGCCAGGCCGTTGCGCGCAGCCAGGGTGGCCAGCGCCGTGCCCCACGAGCCCGCGCCGAGGACCGCCAAGGTGTCGGACACGGCAGCTTCCGCTGTCATGGGACCGGCGCTGGAGCCGGGTTTCAGGCGTTGCCGGCCGGCTCGGCCGTGGCGACGTCGGTGGCCTGCTGCTGGCGCTGGCGCAGGGTCTCGGCGTACAGCGCATCGAAGTTGATCGGCTGCAGCAGGAACGGCGGGAAGCCGCCGGCCTGGATCAGGTCGCCGACGGTCTGGCGCACGTACGGGAACAGGATGTTCGGGCACTGGGTGCCGAGCAGCGCGTCGATCGCCTGCGGCTGCAGGCCCACCAGGCCGAACACGCCGGCCTGCTCGACCTCGGCCACGTAGGCGGTCTTCTCGCCGACCTTGCAGGTCAGGGTCACGGTCAGCACGACCTCGAACAGGGCCTCGTTCAGGCGCTGCACGCGCTGGTTGAGGTTGAGCTGCAGGTCCGGCTGGCCCGGCTCGTTGAAGATCGCCGGCGCGCCGGGAGCCTCGAAGGAAACGTCCTTGACGTAGATCTTCTCGACGCTGAAGGCGGGACCCGCGGCGGCGTCCTGCTGGGCGGGGGCGGCGGCGCCGTTGGTGGTTTCGTCGGACATTTCACAAACTCCAGAATGCGGTAGGAACGATCAGCGTGATCGGATAGAGAACCCGGGATTATGGCACGCCCGTCCGGGCGTGGCCGGGGTCAGGCGCGGCCCTTGACCAGCGGCAGGCCGGCCGCGTCCCACGCGGCGATGCCGCCGTCGAGCCAGTGGACCTGCTCGAAACCGGCCTTCTTCAGCTTCCTGGCCGCGTCGGCCGAAGCCATGCCGTTGCGGCACACCAGCACCACCGGCGACTGCTTCGCGCCGGCCAGCAGCTTGCCCTGCGGGTCGAACTGGCTGGGGATCACGTTGCGGCTGCCGGGGATGTGTCCCTTCTCGAAATCGGCGGTCGCCGACAGGTCCACCACCAGCGCACCGGACTGGTTCACCAGATGGGTCAGCGCCGCCGGCTTGATCGCCTTGTAGCCGCGGAACAGGCGGGCGATCTCGGTGTAGGCGATGGCCACGGTCAGGCCCGCCAGCGCCATCGACAGCATCGGGTGGCGGCCGAAGAAGGCCATCAGGGTTTCGGGATTCACGGCAGGTCGGGTCTGGGGCGGAAAAGGGCCGCGATTGTCGCACAGGCGCCGGGAGTTGCCGCTTCCCGGTGCGGAACGGGCTGCCCCCGGTTGCACGCGTTGCGGCGCCGGGCCCGATGGCTCAGCGGGCCGCGCGTTACTTGCCTTCCCAGAAATCCGGCAGCCCGGCGAGCTGCCACCAGCGCTTGGCCTCCGGGTCCCAGCGCCACCGCTCCTGGTAACGGACGGTCCGCTCGGCCTGGGTGTGGCGATTGACCACGCCGACCTCGACCGGGCGCACCACCGTGCCGTCCTCAAGCTCGGCGTTGTTGCCCTCGCGGTAGCTGGACACCTGCAGCTGGCGATAGCGCTCCAGCTCCAGTTCGGTCAGTGGCTGGGCCTCGCGCACGGCCGGGTCCACCATCTGCCAGGCGCCTTCGTAGTCGCTCCAGCGCATCGCCGAGGAATAGACGGTCTGCGCCTGTTCCAGCTTGCGCGAGCTGCCGGCGGCCTCGGCACGGGACATGCCCAGCAGCACGAGGACCGCCACCAGCAGGGCCGGGATCTTGCGCATGCATGGAGCTCCTGGACGGATGCGACCCATCCTAGCAGGGCCCCGGGGGCGCTCAGCCCGGCACCAGGGCGACGAAGCGCCCGCTGAACACGGTCGCCTCGCCGCCGCCGGGCAGGCGCACGCGGGCGGCGATGCGGCAGCGGGCGCGGCGGCGCTGCCGGAAGGTGGCGATGAAGATGTCCCAGTCGCCGTCTTCCAGCCAGGCCTCGGCTTCCAGCGCGTCCTCCAGCGGCGCCAGGTAGCGCACCTGGCTGTCGGCCACGTACACCTCGGCGTCCAGGCCGGCCTGCGCCAGGCGCCGGGTCACCAGGCTCCAGCCGGCCAGGGTCATCAGCGACACCAGGCTGCCGCCGAAGGCCGAACCCTTGTCGTTGACGTTCGGCGCCAGCGGCGCCTGCAGCCGCAGCCGACCGTCGTGTTCTCCGGCCACCTCCACCTGCATCGCCCGCACCTGCGGTATCGATTGCAGGCGGGTGCGCAGCGCGGCCAAGGAATCGACCAGGGCATCGGGTGGAGTCATTACTTCTCGCCATCGGCGCGTTGGGGACACGCGCGGGGCACGCATAATGCCGGAATGCCCGCGCCGCGTCCGCCCGACTGGTACCTGGTTTCGTTGCGCGCGCGCGGCGAACACCAGGCCCTGCGCCGCGCGGCGGCCCGGCACGGCGGCGGCCTGCTGGCGCTGCCGCCCTGGCGGCTGCAGTCGCGGCACGACCTGGACAGCCGCCAGGCGCTGGATCGCGCCCTGCAGGCGCCGGTGCTGGTGTTCACCAGCCCGGCTGCGGTCCGCGCAGCCGCCGCGCTGCACCCGCTGTCGCCACGGACCGGGCAGCAATGGCTGGCGGTCGGCGCCGGCACCGCCGCCGCGCTGCGCCGCACCGGCGTGGCCGCGGTGCAGTCGCCCGGGCGCATGGACAGCGAAGGCCTGCTGGCCCTGCCGGCACTGGCCGGCGCCGTCCGCGTCGGCCTGGTCACCGCGCCCGGTGGCCGCGACCTGCTCGCCGGCACCCTGGCCGCGCGCGGCACCGCCCTCGAGCGCGCGGACGTCTACGAGCGGGTGCCGCTGCCGCTGCCCGCCACCGCGGTGGCGCGATTGCAGGCGCTGGACGCGCCCGCCTGCCTGGCGCTGAGCAGCGAACAGGCTCTGCAGCTGGTGCTGGCGCAGCTGCCGGCATCCGCCACCGGCGTGCTGCGGGACGCCGCGGTGGCCGCAGCCAGCGAGCGCCTGGCCGGCGTCGCACGCACGCTGGGCTGGAAACGGATCGTCGTTGCCGCCAGTCCACGCCCGGCGGCACTGGCCGCCGCCGCCGCGCAGGCGCTCGCGACCAAGGTCTGAGCCGGTACCGCTTGCGGCTGCGCAGGCGCCAAGCGATCCTTTCGCACAAGGCACCAGTGCGACGCGCGTCACGAACGACAGCGCGACCGGCGCCCCCGGACAAGGACGCTCCACGTGGACGAAGCTTCTTCCGTCGCCCCCCGCCGCGCGCGCTGGCGCGCGCTGGTGCCGGCCGTGCTGGTGCTGCTGCTCGGCGTGGCCGCCTGGTCCGGCTGGCACGCCTGGCAGGCGCGCGAGCGGCAGGCGCAGGCCCGCGCGCAGGACGATGCGCGCCAGGTCGAAGCCCTGGGCCAGCGCATGGACACCCTGCGCGCCGACCTGCGCGCACAGGGCCGCCTGCTGCAGGACGCGTCCGCTTCCAGCCGCGTACTGCGCGACGAGGTCCTGGGCCTGGGCCAGCGCAATGCGCTGCTGGAGGAGACCGTCGCCCGGCTCGACGCCAGCGCGCGCGACGGCCACCAGGCGCTGCGCTTGGACGAGGCGGAACTGCTGCTGGAACTCGGCGCGCAACGCCTGCACATCGCCGGCGACGTGGACGGCGCGCGCCGCGCCTACGCGCTGGCCGCGGGCATGCTCGACGGCCTCGACGATCCCGGCCTGCTCAACCTGCGCCAGACCCTGGCCGCAGAGCGCGATGCGCTGGACAAGCTCGGGCCGGGACCGCGCGCACTGCTGGGACAGCGGCTGCAGGCACTGGACCGGCGCATCGCGCAACTGCCGCACGAAATTCCCGCCACCGCGGACACCGCCAGTGCCCCGCGGCCGCTGTGGCAGCGCCTGCTGTCGCCGCTGCTGGAGATCCGCCCCGCCGGCAGCCAGGCATTGATGGTCGACGCCGAACGCCGCCAGGGCGAGGACGCGCTGCAGGTCGAGCTGACCCTGGCCCGCGCCGCGCTGGAACGCGGCGACGTTGACGGCTTCCACACCGCGCTGAACCGCAGCGCGCAATGGCTGGCCCGGTTGTGGCCCGATTCACCGGCGCTGCGCGAAGTTCTGCGCGAACTCGATGCGTTGCGCGAGGCGCCGCTGCAACCGCAGTCGCCGCTGCTCGACAGCACGCGGCTGCAGTTGCGCGCCCTGCGCGACGGCAAGGAGGTCCGATGAAGCCGTACCGGTGGCTGGTGGCCATGCTGGTGGTGGCCGTGCTCGGGGTGATCGGCGCGCAGTGGCTGGCGCAGCAGGACCAGTCCACGCTGGGCCAGGTGATCGTGCGCACCGGCGGCTACGACTACAGCACCACCCTGCCGCGCGCGTTGCTGCTGCTGGTGCTGGCGTGGCTGGCGCTGGGGTTCGTGTGGTCGCTGCTGCGGCTGCCGTTCCGGGCCTGGGGCCGCTACCGCGAGCGCCAGGGCCGCGCGCGCCTGATCGAAGGCCTGCGCGCGCTGCAGGGCGGGTACTGGCAGCGCGCCGAACGCCTGCTCGGCACCGCCGGCGGCGACCCGGAAACCGGTGCGATCGCCCTGGCGGCGGCGGTGCGCGCCGCCGACGGCCGTGGCGACGAAACGGCGGCACAGGGCTGGCTGTCGGCGCTGGCCCAGCGCGATCCCGCCACGCATGCGGTGTTGCAGGCCGACCGCCTGCTCGAACGCGGCCTGCCGGTGGACGCGATCAACGCGCTCGACGTGGCCGCCGCGCAGCCGCTGCCGCCGCGTGGCCTGCTGCTGCGCGCGCGTGCGCTGGCCATGATCGGCCGCGCCGGCGAGGCCTACGGCCTGCTCGGCGCGCTGCGCCAGCAGGGCGCGCTGCCCGACACCGAACTGCCGCGGCTGGAAATGGAACTGGCCACGCAGTCGCTGCGCGAAGCCGCCGACGCCAACCTGCTGGCCGAGCGCTGGGAAACGATGCCCAAGCCGCTGCGCACCGAACCGGCGGTTGTCGCCGCCTACGCCGAACGCGCGGCCGCACTGCGCTGGGACGAGTCGGCGCTGCGCCACCTCGAACAGGCACTGGATGCGCGCTGGGACGAATCGCTGGTCGACCTCTACGGCCGCCTGCCGATCGGCCACGTCGACTCGCGCCGCGCCAGCGCGCAGCGCTGGCTGCAGGCGCACCCGGCCAGCCCGGCGCTGCTGGTGACGCTGGCGCGGCTGGCGCGCAAGCAGGGCCAGTGGCTGCAGGCGCAGGACTTCCTGCACCGCGCGCTGGCCCAGGGCGCCGGCGCCGAGGCCTGGGAGGAGATGGGCGCCGGTTTCGCCGCGGCCGGCGAGGAAGGCCTGGCCCGGCGCGCCTATGCCAACGCCCTGCACGCCGCCCGCGGCGAGGCGGCCGAGGAACTGCCCGGCCGCGACCTGCGCGAGAAGATCTACGACCGCGCCGTGGTCGAGGATCGCGACGAGCACGGCATCCCGCGGCTGAAGGGCTGAACATGCCCGGCACCGGCAGCGTGGCGGCCGTATAGTCGCGCCATGTCGCGCTTCGACCTGCCGCTGCTGCCGACGGCCACCGCGCTGGGTGTGGGCCTGTTGCTGGGACTGGTCGCCGAACGGCGCAAGCTGGCCAATCCGGCGGTCACCGCCGGCCT
>Ga0160451_100097_pt1 | contig 81227 bp, 68 predicted proteins | sample HID1975M_E1MG_FD_108270 | JGI IMG/M metagenome (GOLD analysis project Ga0160451, IMG submission 108270) | Enriched soil microbial communities from UW Madison campus, WI, USA - HID1975M_E1 MG | ecosystem: Environmental > Terrestrial > Soil > Unclassified | place: USA: Madison, Wisconsin... | reverse complement strand
CTCTACATATTGCACTAGTATACTACCCTTCCAAGGCAATACCCAGGCAATACTTAGGCAATGGTTAGGCAATACCCAAGCTATTACACTACCATCCACCGGGCGTTGGGGAAGGGTAGATAAAGTGGTGTGGATTGCCAATTCCCGATTTTGACCTAAACTTGCGTCCTGAATCCCCCATGTTCTTGTATGGAAACGCAACAAACGCAGCCCCCTGTTCTCAAATTAAGCTGGAGAGAAAAATTTGCCGGCATCCTGGTATTGATCATTGGCATCGTTTACCTGCTGTGGCAGGTGGCCGATTTCATGTCCTCAAAATCAGATGCTTATGCCGTTAAGGAAGGTAATATCCAGATCAGCAGGGCCGAACTCCTGAATCATGCGCGTTCCATACTTAGCATTCTCCTGGCGCTCACAGGTGGCTGGCTGTTATTGAAAGGTAAAAGAGCCGGCTGGGTGATTGGTGTGACCTTATTGATATTGTTAAATGCCATCGCCGTGATCCTCATGATAAGCGGCTTTAGTCTTACAGATACGACCAATAAAATTGCCGGTGCTGTGGTGGTATTTATTATGTTACTGGCTTTATTGTTTTTACTACTGCCTTCGGCCAGGTTAAAATACAAGGTCAGCAAGCGTACTTACCTGCCGACCCTGGTTTTATTGTTGATCCTGGTTGGTATCTACTTCTTCCTACAATAGATCACCTTCATCTACCTGGTAGCGTTCCTTGATCTTGCGCATCACTTCGTCCATGGAAGCGCGGTGATCTTTGGGATTCCACTCTCCCCGCTCCCATTTGTCCAGCTCTTCATCAATATGCTTTTGCTGTAAAGCGCTTAGCTTTTCGGACAGTTGATCGGATACTTCTTTTTGCTTGCGGTAAAAGGCCTTTTTCTTTTCCGAAGTAAGTTCTTTATCCTTCCGCATATCATTTTCTGAAGCAGCCATCAGTGTCAGTTCCTCTTTGGCGAGGGCTATATCATAAGGCCCTACGGGCATGATGAGCTTCGACAAAATAGGCCCCACTTCTATCAGAATGATCAGCAGCGACAGGAGCAAACTGGTCCAGAATACACTGCTTTCTTCATTGGCCAGATCCGTCAGCGCTTTGTTGCGTTCCAGGAAGCCAACATTGGCTTTCGCAGAAGCTTCGTATTGCTTGCGCTTCTCTTCCATGGAAGCTTTGGCCCCTGCCAGAATACTGTCCTGCTTTACCAGATCAGTTTGCAGGAGCGCCAATTCGGGTGCATATTGCTGGCGTGCATTGTTAAAAGCGTCCATCTTGAGCCTGGTGAGCTGTTCTACGCCCCGCCGGCCCGATCCGCCGGTACCATCTGCTTCCTGCACATAAGATTGCTGCAGGCGATGGAGGGTATCTTCAAGGGACAGTTTTCTGCTTTCCAGGCGGTTTCGCTCGGCTGTAGTGCTTTGCATAAGCGCCGTATTCTCTGCCTGCAACAAACTATCATTGAGTTGTATCTTCTTGTGGATGTTCTCCACCACCTTGGTATCGATCTCTTTTTCAAAGATCTTCAGTTCCAGTGGCCGGGCAATGGTGACCCCGATCAGCAAGGCCAGTGCAATACGGGGAATCGCCATCCAGAATTGTTTGCGGCTGCTGACCCCATATTTGCGCATGGTGGATACGAGAAACCGGTCGAAATTGAAGATGATCAATCCCCAGACGACTGCAAAGAGAAGCGTCCAGCCCACATTGTTGAAGATGCTGTAAATAGCGTAGCCCGAAGAAATAGCGGCCAGCACAAAAGTGGCGAGGATCACCCCTCCCAGCCCGCTGTACTTGCTGTGTTCGGAGGGAAATTGCTTTAGAAGTTGCTGGTGTGCACCCGCACACCACCATAGAAAATTGTTGTCGGATTTTTTACCGCTTCCCCCGCTAAAGGAATCATAAGCGTACAGGTCACTGTTCTGCACAGGTTCGTTGGCAGCCATACAAATGCTTTAATGAATAAAAAAGTAATAATTGAGCGATAGCGGTTGAAGTGGGAACAAAAATACAACGGCAAATAACGGGATTAATTGCAAATGAAACGTGAAAGAATCGCAGATTACACAGATTAGAATTGATTTCGTGGATTGCAAAGACAACATGGCATCTGGGCATTGAAGCAAGGAGCGCTTTCGGTCATAGCAGCACATCAACTCCCTTCTTCCGTATCACCAGATGGGAGCACCCGTAGTGGAGCCGGAGTCCAAGGGTACCGCGAGGGTATTAAAGGCGCATTTTCATAAACATGGTAAGACCTGACCATCCCTGAATTAGCCCTTTACTAATAATTAGTAATTAATAATCAACAATTTAGAATAATCTGCTCCATCTGGCGTCATCCTGCAATCCATCTCCTACGCTTAGCACCACTTAGTACCACCTGGTCCTTATTCTTTGCGGGCCAGTAGTTGTTCATACTCCTCCCTTTTCCAGGGGGTCTTAAACAGGTCGATGGTCCTGTCGTGCTGATTAGGATGCAGCTCCAGGGTGCGTTTCCGGGAGAATTTAGACACATAGACCGTGTCGTTGATCTTAACCCATTCATATTTCTTGCGGTCCAGCAATTGGTTCCGGTATTTAATATAGCAGGAATCACAGAAAGTGACGCTCTTTTCCTGATAGCATTTACCACGTTTGTCGAAGTAATAATAAAAAGAGGCCGGTTGGAAGGAACTGTCTTTTATGTGCAGCACAACGTATTGATCAGTTGTTTCAATGGGGCTATTTTTAACACTGGCAGTTTTCAATCTTTGGCGTACAGACCACCTGGTTAGCCCAATATAATTCTGGGAGAAGGACAGGGAGGCCGGTAACAGTAAACAGCAAAGAAGTATCATCCTACGCATATAAGCAGGGGGTTAATGTTTATGCTCAATTCTTGTAAATATCAAATTCGGCGAACTTCACTTTGCCAAAGTCTTTGACAGTATAGATCTTCATTTTTTCTTTTTCATCTTCTTCTCCAGCTGTAAAACTTCCATGGCCATCTTTATGAAGATTCCAGGTGCTGTCGCTCTTCGAATATTTGAAAGTGATGGTGCGCGTCCACCGCTCCCGGGACCCACCGTAGTGCTCTATGGAGAAATAACCGTTCTTGATCACCAGGCTCTGGAAAGGATCGCCCATCATACCGCCGCACTGAAGGCAGTATACAGCATTGTCGCTTTGGGCGGCCAGTGTATAGGATTGATCTGCCGTGCCGGTCAGTATCAATAAGCGGCGCTTTACGTCGTCCTCACTTACTTTCGATAATGAATCTTCCCCATTTTGAGCAAGTACGATCAGATAGTCGGTATTATTATCGAGGTTCAGGTCACCGCTGCAGGTATCTATAATATAATAGCCATCCGGAATATGGGTAAGTATTTGCTGCACGGAGGGTATAATGGATTCCCTCCCTCTATACGACTCATCTACACGCGGAGTCTTTTGTGTAGTGTCGGATTGAATAGTAAACGCAGGACCGGCAACGACAGTAGTATCTTCTGTGGAAGCTGTCCCACCTTGCGGTTTATCCTTACAGGCAGTCAATAATAAAATAAACAATGCAGGAACGAAGTATGTACGCATTAGGAGGGGTTAATCTTGAAAAGGTTCATCTGTATCCCGGTACTTACCGGCCATAGAAGTGACGAAGTAGCCAATACCGCCCAGGATACCACCAACGGCAATGATCCAAACAACAACAGGCTTTATCAACACGCCGCCATAGGTATATACATAGAAAAGATAAAAGGCAGCCGCTAGTCCAAAAAGCAGGAAGAAGCTCCCATACAGGTAACCGCCCCTGTTCTCCTTTTTAAACTCTCCCCCATTGGCAGCAAATAACTCTTCCAATAACTGGGTCGCTTGCAGGTAATCCATGCCCCGGTAATCAGCCGTGAGGTTTTCCAGAATATGTTCCCTTTTGGAACCTTCTTTTACCGCATCGATGGCATAGTTAATGTTGTCTTCTTTTACACCTTTGGTCAGGTATTCGGCTTTAATGGTATTGATATTTTTCATCTTGGACTGAATAAGATCAGGCATCAAAATATAACCAATTAAGCAAGATTCAAAATGGAAAAAAGTGTTACTTCAGCAACTTCGGCAGGTCGCCGGCGATGGCTTTGGCGCCCATAATACCCATTACAATCACCACCGCCCAACCCGAGAGCTGCATCCATACCGGGTGCCGGTATCCCTTCATCAGCGTACGGTTCATTGCAGCAATCAGTATGATGGCCAGTCCTATGGGCAGTATCAGGCCATTCACGATCCCGGCAGCAATGAGCAACTGCCTGGGTTTGCCAATCCATACAAAGATGATCGTAGAAAGAATGATAAATACAGAAATACACAAACGCTCATACTTCGCAAAAACCGGGTGAAAGGTCTTGAAGAAAGAAACGGAAGTATAAGCTGCTCCTACCACCGAGGAGATAGCAGCACTCCAAAGCACCACACCAAAAATGCGGAAGCCAATCTCCCCTGCCGCATGTTTGAACACACTGGCCGGCGGATTATTGCCATCCAGCACTACACCTTGTACCACCACGCCCAATACGGCCAGGAACAGGATATAACGCATAATACTGGAGATAACGATGCCACTCATGGCACTGCGGTCCACCTGCGGCAACTGAGCCTGGCCTTTAATGCCTGCATCCAGCAGGCGATGTGCGCCCGAGAAAGTAATATAACCTCCCACGGTACCACCCACCAGGGCTACAATGGCTATGGTGCTGATCTTTTCGGGCATAATGGTTTGCCGCAACGCTTCACCCAACGGCGGATGTGCACTAAAAGCAATGAATAAGGTAAGCAGTATCTTGATCACTCCCAATGTCTTGGTGAAACCATCCAGCATTTTACCGATCTCACTCAACCAGAAGAGCACCAATGCCACTACACAACTAATAATGGCGCCGGTTTCAAAAGACATACCGGTCAGCACATTCATACCCAGACCACAACCCGCTATATTACCAATATTGAAAGCAAAACCACCGATGATCACCAGTACGGCCAGAAAATAACCGAGGCCCGGCAATAACTTATTGGCCAGGTCCTGCGCCCGCAGTTCACTCACCGTGAGTACCCGCCAGGTATTTAACTGTGCACCAATATCCAGCAATACGGATACCAGTATCACAAAGCCCATTCCGGCCAGTAATTGCTGGGTGAAAACAGTAGTCTGCGTAAGAAATCCCGGCCCAATGGAAGAGTTGGCCATTAAGAATGCAGCGCCCAGTACAGCGCCACCGCCGCCAAATACAACACGCTTCTGAACAGATGGGTTACCGGATCGTTTAAACGGGTTTAATTTCAATACCGTGTTGTTTTAAGGTATGGTGTATTTGTTGTGCAAATGCAAGGGCATGTGCCCCGTCGCTATGAATACAGATCGTTTCGGCTGTGATGGCCACTTTGTTGCCGGTAGTGGTGTGTACAATTCCCTGCTGTACCATTTGCAGTACCTGTGCTATCGCCACCGCATCTTCTTCGATCAATGCATGGGCTTCACTGCGGGGTGTTAAACTGCCATCATTCTGGTAGGTTCTGTCGGCAAATACTTCGCTGGCTGTAGGTAATCCCATATCCAGCGCGGTACTGATCAGCAGGCTGCCTGATAAGCCGTACAACACCAGCTTTTCATCCAGGTCTTTCACGGCCTGACAGATGGCCGTAGCCAGCACCGTATCAGCTGCTGCCATATTGTACAAAGCGCCATGTGGTTTTACATGGTGCAGCGTAGTGCCATGCACCTGCAGAAAAGCCTGTAAGGCTCCTACCTGGTACACGATCAGGTCATATACTTTTTCGGGCGAAAGCACCATGTTGCTGCGGCCAAAATTGTCCCGGTCATTAAAAGAAGGATGGGCGCCAATGGCTACGCCGGCTTTCAGGGCGGCGGCCACCAGCTCATGCATGGTATGGGGATCGCCTGCATGAAAACCACAGGCAATATTCATGGAACTGATCCAGGGTAATAAAGCGAGGTCTTTTTCTATATTGTAATGCCAGAGATGGGTACTCTCCCCCATGTCACAGTTAATATCGGTTGCTAACATACCAGTTGATTCAGGTGATCATAGCAGGCCCGTTGAATAATATTGAGCTCATGCTCCTGTGAAAATAACAATTCCTCGGCAGTGGGCATATCTACCATATTAAATTGTATGCTGTCGCTGGGCCTTAATTGCGCCAGTTTGGGCAACTGGGAGGAGATGACATGACCTATGCGGGGATAGCCGCCCGTGGTTTGGTGATCGGCCATCAATAGGATTAACTGCCCATCGGGCAGTAACTGGATGGTGCCAAAACTTACGCCGGTAGATACAAGCTCAGTAGTATGTTGCCGTTTCAAAGGTGCCCCACGCAGTTGATAGCCCATACGATCGGAAAAAGGATGGATAATAAAGTTGTTCTCCAGCATATCCCGCTGGGAGGAATGGGTGAGTTGGGTCCATTCGTTGCCGATGGTAAACAATATTTCGTGGGGCAATTGATAGGTATGGCCTGTATCCACACGCCAATTGAGCGGCTGGTATTCGCGGGCCTCTTTTAGCAGGCCGGCGAAGTAGATGGAATTTTCTTTAAAAGGCAGTTCATCACCTTTTTCCAGCTTGCGCCCATGAAAGCCGCCTGCCCCTGCTTTGAGATTGGTACTGTAACTATTGAGCCAGCGGGGCACGCAAAAACCGCCATGTACGGCCAGGTAACAACGGCTGCCCGATTGCCATTTGGGGAAATGCAGGAGGGTGTTCCTCCGCACCACGATCGGCCGCCAGGTACTTACCGGTTCATCCTCGTTGAGGGTAGGTGTAAAATCGGCCCCTGTTATACTGATCAGTGCATTTTGTTCAAACAAAAGATGAGCGCCGGGAAAATGGATCTCCATCACCGCTTCCCCCGGATCATTTCCTACCAGCATATTGGCTACGCGGGCAGCATAGCCATCCATTACCCCGCCGGGATTAATACCCCAGCTGCTGTAGCCATACCGGCCCATATCCTGAATAGTATCCAGTAATCCGGGTTTGATAATTGATAACGACATAAGACTGATTAGCGTTTCGGGTTTTGAGATCGGGTTTCGGGTTGGGTGCTTTCGAAGCAAAAGGATTGCCGATTGTCGACTGCCGATTGCCGACTAACCATTCACATCATAAAACTCCACTTCGTCACCTGCCTTTAATAGTACGGGATTTTGAGCCTGAGCGTTGAACATAGGTACGGCGGTGCGGCCGATGATATTCCATCCCCCTGGGCTATTAAAGGGATAAATACCTGTTTGTGAACCAGCTATACCCACGCTGCCGGCTACTACAGGTACAGGTTTTTCTTTGCGTGGCAGGGCTATACGCTCGTCTACTTCGGCCATGTAGGAGAATCCTGGCAGGAAACCGATCATGTACACCCGGTACAGTTTTCCGGTGTGGATACTGATCACTTCGCCAGGCGTGAGTTGTTTTTCCATGGCCAGTGCGGCCAGATCGGCCCCGTTTTCTCCCCCATAATGGACGGGAATACGATGTTTTACCGGAGTGCCCGATATGCCGGGACCGGATTGGTGGTAAGCGGTGTTGATCCTTTCCTGCACCCATTCAAACACTGTGTTAGCAGGCTGGTGATGCATTTTAATGAAATAAGGATCATATAAGATGGTAAGCGAGGAATAAGCGGTAATAATGTCTTTCTGGCCTTTAAAGGGATGTTGCTGCAGCCATTGGTACATAGCGAGGACTTTGCCATTCAGCGATTCGCTAAGCTGGTTACCCAGGTCGATGGTGACGGCCCCATCGCCCATTGGAAATATGTTGGGCAATTGATTCAATGACAGGCTGCAGGATATGCTATCCGTTAAAGATATTGAATCTAGTAATAAGAAAACAGAATACAGAAGTCAGAATACAGAATATAGAGGTTTGGAGCCGGAAGCAGGGGGTTAGAAGCCGGGGCCCTGGTATCTGGAACTGGTTGCAGCCGGCTCAGGTCCAGTTAAGGTCCAGTTAAGCTCCACCTTTATAGCCCACTTTCTAAGGGTTGGGCGGCCCTGGCCTGGCGAAAAAGCTACTGCCTGATATGAACGAGTTACGATAAACGGGTAGCATTCAACCGCAATTCCCGGACTGGGAACAATTATCTACGCATCTTCTTTCCTACTGATTTTCTTTTAATTATGCAGGTCTGTGCAGGCATCAATTTGTTGATTTCATGCTTATACACTAAACTTGCACGCCAAGTGGCCTATTATAAACCGTTCAATCAACGTATGGCGAAGAATTTATTGATCGTAGAGTCCCCTGCAAAAGCGAAGACTATTGAGAAGATCCTGGGCAAAGATTTCGAGGTGAAAAGTTGCTATGGTCATATCCGTGATTTGGAGAAAGACGAGATGGGTATTGATGTTAAGAACAATTACCAACCCCGTTATATAGTACCGGAAGAGAAGGAAAGAGTAGTGAAAGAATTGAGGGCGCTGGCTAAGAAATCTGACGAAGTATGGCTGGCAACGGATGAGGACCGCGAAGGAGAAGCCATCAGCTGGCACCTTTGCGAAGTACTCGATCTGGACCCCGTAACTACCAAACGCATTGTTTTTCATGAAATTACAAAGCCTGCTATCGTAAAGGCTGTAAATACGCCCCGTACGGTAGACATGAACCTGGTGAATGCCCAGCAGGCCCGCCGCATATTGGACCGTATTGTGGGTTTTGAGTTAAGTCCCGTGCTCTGGCGTAAAATGAGCATGAAGAATAACCTGAGCGCCGGCCGGGTGCAGAGCGTAGCCGTTCGCCTCATTGCAGAACGGGAAAGAGAGATCAATGCTTTTACAGCTGTCAGCTCCTTTAAAATAGAAGGCGTTTTCACTGCCAAAGATACCACCGGCAAACAGGTGACATTTGGTGCAGAAGGCAAGAAATACAACCAGGCAGAGGACGCAGAAAAGTTCCTGCAAAGCTGTATTGGCGCCGATTACACGGTTACCGACATACAGGTGAAACCGGGCAAGAAGTCTCCTTCAGCTCCTTTTACCACTTCTACCCTGCAGCAGGAAGCCTCCCGCAAGTTTGGCTATTCCGTAAGCCGCACGATGTTGCTGGCGCAAAAGCTGTATGAAAGCGGTTATATATCGTACATGCGTACAGATAGTGTGAACCTGAGCGAAACGGCCATGGATGGCATCCGCAACCAGGTGACCAGTCAGTATGGTGAACGGTATTTCCAACCCCGTAAATACAAGAACAAGAACGAATCGGCCCAGGAAGCGCACGAAGCTATCCGTCCTACTTATATGGAGAACTCCACAGTAGATGATCCGGATACCAAAAGACTGTATGAACTGATCTGGAAGCGTACAATGGCCAGCCAGATGGCAGATGCTGAACTGGAAAAGACGATCGCCAAAATACAGGTATCGACCAATAAAGAAGAATTAACGGCCAGCGGTGAAGTACTGAAGTTTGAAGGGTTCCTCAAGGTATACCGTGAAGACCGGGATGAAGAAGATATTACAGAAGAGGAGCAGAATGAAGGCATGTTGCCACCATTGAGTGTGAAACAACAGCTGCCGCTCCGGGAAATGAAGGCGATTGAACGTTTCAGCAGGCCATTACCACGCTATACGGAAGCTTCGCTGGTAAAGAAACTGGAAGAACTGGGCATCGGCCGACCTTCTACCTACGCTCCTACGATCTCTACGATCCAGAAAAGAGGTTATGTAGAGAAAAGAGACAAGGATGGGGTAAAACGTGATTTCCGGATATTCCGCCTGGCCGATAATGCCATTACCAAAATAACAGAACAGGAAAATACGGGTGCAGAAAAGTCGAAATTATTCCCTTCAGACCTTGGTCTGGTAGTGACGGACTTCCTGAAACAGTATTTTGATGATATCATGGACTATGGTTTCACAGCCCGTGTGGAAGAAGAGTTTGACGAAGTAGCAGCGGGCAAACTGAAGTGGAACACGATGATCAATGACTTTTACATTCCCTTCAAAAAGGATGTAGATAATACCATTGAGAATGCAGAACGCATCAAGGGTGAACGTGAGCTGGGCATAGAAGCAGAAAGCGGGAAGAAAATTGTGGCCCGTATGGGACGTTATGGCCCCATGGTGCAGATAGGCGATGTAAATGACGAAGAGAAGCCCCGTTTTGCCAGTCTCAAGAAAGACCAGAGCATTGAAACGATCACCCTGGAAGAAGCTATGCAACTGTTCCAGCTGCCCCGCACGCTGGGTGAGTACGAAGGACAGGAAGTAGCCGTAAATATTGGCCGCTTTGGACCTTATGTAAAGCTGGGAGAGCAGTTTATTTCCATTCCCCGCGGTGAAGACCCACTCGAAGTGAGCCTGGACCGCGCTATTGAACTCATCAAAGAAAAACAAACGGCTGATGCCCCTATCAGCACCTACGAGAATAAACCCGTGACCAAGGGTAAAGGCCGCTTCGGCCCCTTTATCAAGTGGAACGATATGTTTATCAATGTACCCCGCCGTTATAACTTCGACGCGCTGAGTGCTTCGGATATTAAAGAGCTGATCGATGCCAAGGTAAGCAAGGAAGCCAACCGGTATATCCAGAACTGGCCGGATGAAAAGATCTCTATTGAGAATGGCCGTTGGGGCCCCTTCCTCCGCTTTGGAAAGAAAATGCTGAAGCTGGGCAAGAAAGCCGATGACAGCAAGTATACAGCCGAAGAAATGGCCGCGGTAAGCCTGGAAGATGTGAAGAAAATGATTGAATTGCAGGTTCCCAATGCATTTGCTAAAAAAGGCAAAGCACCGGCCAAAAAAGCTGCTGCCAAGAAAGCACCGGCTAAAAAGAAAGCGGCACCGAAGAAGAAATAATCCGGATGTTGGTTCTCAAATACCATCTTACCGAAGAAGAATACTTCGACTACAATTATTACACGGCCTGGGCTTCCCCAGAGAAGAAAGGCTATCGGATCCGCTATTACCTGCGGGTATTCCTCCTGTATGCGGGAGTGGCCGTACTGTTTATTGTCAGCAGGCAGAGCCAGCAAATGCTGTGGGACTTTATCATTTTTGGCATCATTGCCATTACCTATTTTCTGCTGGTACCCTGGCTCATCCGGAAATCCATTGACCGCCGGGTGAAAGATATCCTGCGCCAACCGGAAAACCAGCATGTACTGGGCGAGGCCGAGGTGATATTGATGGATACGGGCATCATTGACAAAGATGCCGCCGCAGAATCCAAATACACCTGGGATGCCATCGTACGCAAATCGGAAACCCCGCTCTGTTATTTTCTATATACCAATTCCCATCATGCCATCGTTATTCCCAAGCGGGCTTTACGCAATGCTGCAGAAAAACAGGAACTGGAGCAACTGCTGAACCAGCATCTTTCATTGACTTCGGAATTCAGCAAAGAAGAAGAGTAACTTTGAGAAGAAAACAAGCTGCGAGCTTTGAGCTGCGAGCTGCGAGCAAAAAGGCTAGCCAAAATGTGGCTGGTAGCCAACTCCGGCTCTTCGCTTTGCGCTTCTGTATCCTGTATTCTGTATTCTAAATTCTGCTCCCTGTGGATTTGTGGAAAACATTTTCATTTATATTATAACAGTTTACCCGAAATTGACTGCCATATCTGATGTGCAAGGATATTGAGTAGCAAACATACCATGGAAGAAAATAAGGAAATATCGGCGCTTTTTCATTTGTTAGACGATCCTGACGCAGAGGTATACAACGTGGTATCTACCCGCATCATTGATTATGGCAAAGGGATTATTCCCAACCTGGAGAACCTGTGGGAAAATACGATCAGTGAAGAAGTACAGGAAAGGATCGAAGTGTTGATACACCGCCTTCACCTGCGTGATCTTTCAGAAGAGGTGGTGCAATGGGATAAGAATGCACACCAGGATCTTCTTACAGGGGCACTATTGGTTTCGCGTTTTCAATATCCCGAACTGGCTACCGCCCAGGTATACCAGGAAATTGAAAAGCTACGCCGCAATATCTGGCTGGAGTTGAATAACTACCTTACTCCGCTGGAACAGGTGAATGTACTCACCAGCATTCTGTACAATTATTACAGCCTGCGGGGTTCTGAAGTAGGCTACCAGCATCCGGAAGAGTTTCTCATCAACAAACAACTGGAAACCAAAAGAGGTAATGCCATTGCGAATGGTATCCTGTACCTCATTCTGAGTGAACTGCTGGATGTACCCATCCGTGCCATCAATATCCCCCGCCAGTTTGTACTGGCTTACTTCAAATCGGATTATGATTTCACCCGCCAGTCAACAGACTCCCTGTACAAGGCGGAGTTCTTTATAGACCCTATGAGTGGGCAGGTATTTACCCATAAAGATGTAGAGAACTATTTCAAACGCATCAGTGTACCACCGGTGCCTTCCTACTTTAAACCGCTCTCCAATAAACGGATCATTCAAACCCTGCTGGAAGAATTCAGTAAATGCTTTGACACGGATAAGACCCGTTACAAGCAACAGGAATTGATGGGCCTGGCCGAAATGATCGTGGAACAGCCGGAAGATCCGGAGGAAGAAACCCCTCCCCCTCCTCCCGATCCAGAATAGCTTCGAGCCACGAGCTGCGAGCTACGAGCATTTGAACAGCCAAATACATTGTGAGCTAAATCCTTTGCACCCGATTTCTTTTTACTTAATGGGCGGCATCTAAGGCGCTATTGCCTATACCGCCAACCCTGGCCACAAAGCTCAGGTGCCTACGGCATAAGAAGCCTGGCGAAAGGCTTTTAGCTCGCGGCTCGTAGCTCACAGCTCGCAGCTGGTTTTCTCGGGCATCGAATTTGCAATGGAGCTGATCATTAGCCCAATTCATCTTGTATTTATATACCATATAACAATAGCTCCATTAACAAACCAAATCAACAAGTATGAAAGCCAATATTGGTCTTACTGAAAAAAACGCCCAGCAGATTGCCCTTACGTTAAACAAAATACTGGCAGATGAGCACATCCTCTATGCCAAAACACACAATTACCATTGGAATTATGTAGGCGATAATTTCATGGAAATGCACAAGTTCTTCGAAGGTCAATATGAGGCACTCGCCGAAATGATCGATGAAGTAGCAGAACGTATCCGCACCATTGGCCACTTTGCCGAAGGCCGCCTGAAAGAATACCTGAAGCTCACCGACCTGGAAGAGCCTGCTCCTACCCCTGATCAGCAAAAACAGGTACGTAACCTGCTCGATGACCATGAAACGGTAATACGCTATTTACGCCAACAGGTAGACGTTATGCAGGATAAACTGAAAGATGCCGGTACTGCCGACTTCCTTACAGGCCTGATGGAAAAACATGAGAAGATGGCCTGGATGCTGCGCTCTTACCTTAAATAATTAATCACCTCTACCCGGTAACCCAGAACAATATTCCATCAATTTCCAACCACAAACTATGAAGAGAATTCATACACTCGCCATTGTGCTGGTATTGGCACTGGCTTATGCACCCTGCCAGGCACAATTAAAAGGATTCGGAATCGGACCTTACCTCGAGTCTGGCGTACCGGTAGGTGATTTTTCCGACGCATACAATTCGGGTTGGGGAGCCGGTGTAGGCGCTATTATCAATTTGCCTGCAAAACTCGCAGTAACGGGTTCTGTAGGATACATGCAGTTCGACGGTAAATCCAGCATCCCCAACCTGAAAGCTGTGCCGGTTCGTTTTGGGTTGGTATTCCGGTGGCTGCCTATTATTTATTTAAAAGCGGAAGCCGGAGCAGCCAATTATACAGGTGGAGATGGATCTGCCTTTATCCTGGCGCCAGGCTTTGGTGTACGGTTATTGAAATTTGATTTCCAGGCTAAGTATGAAGCATGGATCAAAAGCGGCACCAATGGGTTCTTCGGATTGAAAGCCGGTTATTATTTCTAAAGCACAACTGTATAGCTATAGCTGGTCATGCAAGCCTCCGGCTTTAATGAATAGCCAAAATAAAACAGGTGACACCTTTTTGAAAGATGTCACCTGTTTTATTTAATCGTTTTCATTAATCCTTCTTACTTGGTTATTTATCGATCGGTATCGTATCCAAAGCAGGTACATTACCGGCAAAGCCAACATAACCTTTATTCTGGTTCATGCGGGCACTGCTATTGGCCTGAATGGCCGATGAAGGCACAGGCCACAATACATGGTAAGGACTGACAGTGTATTTATCACCGTGGTTGGTCACAATACCCGTTCTGTAAAATACATTGTTGGCAATGATACGGTCGTAGAAATAATTGTCGTCCGAGAAATTATCCAGCTTATAGGTCTTTCCGTTCTCTGCCACCTTGCCCGTTTTGGCAAAGAGGAAGGAAATACGGGTAAGCTCAGTTTTACGCGGCTCTTCAAAGAAGAGTTCCCGGGCGCGCTCATCGAGTATCATATCCATATTCACCTTACTCGCATCCAGGTAGGGCGCACATAGGGCACGGGTTCTTACTTGGTTGATATCGGCCAGCGCATCGGCCTGTTGGTTTTTCCAGAAATACGCTTCCGCTCTCAGCAAATAAGTTTCGGCCAGGCGAAACATATACCAATCTGTATGACCACCCTGCATGGGTGAATTCTCTGCATCGGGAATAAAGATCTTGTAATGCGGCCAGCCAAACCATGACCTGATGGTATCGGAACAAAGCAGTGCTCCGCTCACAGGATGGCGAAGGCGCAGGTTCTTCATGTAAGAAGTATCCGGAGGATTGGTACCGGAAGGCTTTTTCAGATCGGGATCGTTGTACACCATGTCTTCCATATTCATCCAGTTGCCCTTGGCATGACGCAGGTCATTGGCATCATCCCATATCTCATACTGACTGTACGGCGTAGGACGGCAACGTCCAATACCGCGGCCGATAAAATTGGATTGCACATATTCAATATTGGCAGCTACTCCATCAGCCGTACCCTTCCGTCCAATGGGTGTAGTAATATAAGTTCCCCAATAAGGTACCGCCTGCCGCATGATGCGAATGCCACCATCAAACTGGCCATCGCCAAAACGGTCGATGATCATGAACAGGCCTTCTTTGTTTTCGCCGAGTGATTTGTTTTCCGGGCGGTGGAGGTCCCAGATCACATTCTTTTTGGTAGCGCCAAAAGGATTACGCATCAGGCTATAGGTACCGCTGTTGATGAGCGTTGTTGACATGCTAATAGCTTCATCAAACATGCCCAGCGCGAGGTACACTTTGGTAAGCAGGTGCCGCACGGCGCCCTTGGTAACCTCTCCCCTGTTCACATTATCCGACACCCATTTTTCTGCAAACTCCAGGTCCTCTTTTATTTTCTTCAATACCACTTCTCTTTTTACCGTCTGGAAATCCAGCTTGGGATAATTGTATTCTTTGAGGGGCACCGGAATATCACCAAACTGGTTGGCAAGGCGGTAATACCGCAAAGCGCGATGGAAATAGGCTGAACCTAAGATCGCATTGCGTTCTTCCTGTGAGTTCCATTTGGGATTATCTATAAAGGTGATCACCGAATTGGCATATTTGATGCCCCGGTAACCTTCGCGCCAATAGTAACCTATCTTAGAATGGTCGGCATCATCAAAGGCCGTATTGTCGGGCGTGATGAGCAGGTTGAGGTCCTGAGCCGGGCCTGATTTATCGGTGATGCCTTCCACGCTTACTTCGGAAAACAACATTTCGGTGAGGATGGGAGGATTATCACCATAATATTCAATCCGCGCATTGCGTGCGCAGGCTACCAGGCCGGCACGCAAACCGGCTGCATCATTAAAAGCATTCTCTGGCGTGAAGAAGGATTGGGGCTTAGGCTCCAGCCATCCTTTATCGCAACCGGCAGCGGTAACCAACCCGGCTACCGACAGTATATAGAGTGTTCGTTTTATGATCGGATTCATATATAAGTATTGATTGGATTAAAAAGTAACATTCATTCCCAGTGTATAAGTACGCGGCGGAATAGCGGTAGAAATAGCTCCATCGCTGGCTCGGTTCCTGAATTCAGGGTCCCAATAAGTCCAGTCAGGAGAATAAAGCGCCGCATTTGAAACGTTGGCATAGACCTTCAGGCTTTCAATATGTGCTTTCTGCAACAGGTTTCTGGGCAAGGTATAGGCCAGTGAAATGGTGTTGAGCCTGATGAAAGAGGTCTTCCTGTATACACTGTAGGAAGCGCTTCCGTTACTGGAAAACAAGCGGGCATAATCATTAATAGGATTGGCAGCTGTCCAATAAGGAAACTTATAGGAGTTTTGCCTGTCCTGGAAGCCGCTGTTGTTCTTTGCCTGGTTGTAATCATTCATCTGTCCCCAGTTGGAATAGAGGGAGAAAGCAAAATCAAAACTTTTGAAGAAGGTGAATTCATTGCGGAACGTCCATTGAAAACGGGGCGACCTGTAACCGAGGAATTGCCTGTCATCATTGGAGTATTTAAAGTCGCCATTGACATCTTCTACTTTAAAGTCGCCGGGATATACACCATACTTTTGGGCTTCGGCAGCTTCATTAGCCTGCCATACACCCAGTACCTTTTGGTCCCAGATTACGTCAATATCTCTTCCAATAAACCATTTGTTGACGAGGTCATCTTTCTCCTGTTGACCAATAAGTTTTCCGTCCTGGTCATATACATTCACAGGACCATACAGTTTCACGATCTTATTGCGGTTGAGCCAGAAATTCACAGTGGTTCTCCAGGAAAAGTTCTTGTTGTTAATGTTAACACTGTTCAGGGCGATCTCAAGACCCTTGTTCTCAATTTTACCCAGATTGAACATCACATAATCAAACCCGATCACCGTGGGCAATGCCCGTTGCACCAGCATATCCTGGGTTGACTTGTCGTAGACATCTACCGAACCACTCAAGCGGTTATTAAGCAAACCAAAGTCGATACCGAGGTTGAGGGAAGTGGTTTTCTCCCATTTCAGGTTGGGATTAGCCATCCTGTCGGTCCATAATTGCGATACAGGAATAATAACACCCGATGCGTTTATATACTGGTACTTCCCAGGTGTGAGGTTGGAGATGGCCTGATATCGGCCTACGTCACGATTACCATTGAGGCCATAGGACACACGGAGCTTACCATAGTTGAGCCATTTGGCATCTTTCATAAAGCTCTCTTCAGAGAATACCCATCCCAGGGCAGCAGCAGGAAATCCGGCCCTTGGGTTTTGCTGGCCAAAAGCAGAATAGCCATCACGACGATAAGAAACGGTGAGCATATAGCGGTCTTTGAATACATAGTTCAAACGCGCCATGAGGGCATCACCGGTGCTTACCTGGTCATCGCTGGAAACAATAGGTTTAATACCTGCACCGATGTTGTGGTAGCTCAGTACATCTTTGGGATCAAAACCTTCATTGTCCATCTGTGATCTCCAGGATTGGAATTTCTCAACGTTCCACAGCGTGGTTACGTTGAACTGGTGCTGGCCAAATGTCTTGTCCCATTTGATCACATTATCCACCTGCCAGTTGTAGGTTGTTTCTGTGGTACGGGTGGCTACGCCTTTCCGTACGCGGTAAGTAGGATGCAGGGCAGAGACGCCATTGAAATAACGATAGAAATCAAAACTGGGGGTAAAATTGACCTGGTAAGAAAAACCATAAGGCAAAGTGCCTTTGGCATAGATACTGCCAAACAAGGTATTGTTCTTCTGCAGGCGGTTGGTAAAAGTATTATCGGCAAAAGGATTGGTGTTGTTGCCGATATCATCATTGGGGCTGTCGCGCAGGGTAACACCATCTGCATTGTAAATTTCGCCATAGGGAGATGCATTGACCATTTGCCCCCAGGTAACGGGCACCTGGCTTTCATCACGATCAGAGAACTGCATATTGAGGCCGGCTGTTAAAAACTTAGCTACCCTGCCTTCAATATTCACGCGTGTGCGGAAGGTCTTAAAACGATCTCCCACCACAACACCTTCATTATCGGTATAGCCTAATGACCAGTAGTAGGTGAAATCCTCTTTCTTACCGGACAGGCTCACGGTATGGTCCTGGCGAAACCCGCGCTGGAACATCATGTCGTACCAATTAACCGTCTTACCGTTTTTATAATTGGCGATCTCCACGGGTTTCAGTCCCAGCCTGTCGAGCCAGATATCAATCGAATCACCGCTGCGGCCATCACGCCATTGCGTCATGGTAACGCCTGCCGGCAGGTTGCGTGGATCATCAAAGGTGTACAGTTTGGTAGAAGTATTGTTACGGCTCTTCTGTACATCTGTGCGCCAGGCTACAAAGCCAGGGCCATCGTACAAGGGTTGGTTCTGCGCCAGTTCGGAGAATCCTACATTGGTATTGAGCGTAATGGTTGGCTTGCCCTTTGTTCCTTTCTTGGTGGTGATGAGCACTACGCCGCTGGCTGCTTTGGCGCCAAATACGGCAGCAGAGCTGGCATCCTTCAATACATCAATGGTATTGATGTCATTGGGATTGATATCGCTTAGCTGCCCCTGATAGATAACGCCGTCCAATACGATCAACGGAGAAGTACCGGCATTGATAGAAGACTTACCACGTACCAGCAGATCGCCACCGCCTTTCGCAGAAGCGGAATTGACCTGTGATATATTAAGTCCCGGTACATTACCCCGCAGCACATCCTGCACACTCCCGGGGTTTTCATTTTCCAGCTGCGTGGCTTTTACCTGTGCCACGGCGCCAGTGAGGTCTTTTTTGGTTTGTGTGCCATAACCAATGACCACTACTTCGCTGAGGTTGATGGAAGCGGCATTCAGTTTTACGTCAAAGCTGGTTTGTCCTTTCAAGGGTATTTCTCTTGCTTCAAACCCAACGCCACTGAATACCAGTGTGCCTTTGGTGTCGGGAACAGTAAGGGTAAATTTTCCATCGGCATCTGTAGAGACGCCGCTGCCAGCCCCTTTGAGCTGGACAGAGATACCCACCAGGGGTTCTTTGGTGGTTTGATTGGTAACGGTACCATGAATAACAGTTTGCTGTGCCTGTGCCCATACAGGCATGAGCAGGATAGCCGCCAGGTAATAGCACCATACGGCACTCCTCTGGAAGAAATGTTTTCTCATAACAATCGATTTTAAGTGATGATGGTAGATAGTGTATACAGCCGTTCAAGGCCAATGCTTACCCGTGGCAGATGGCGGAAAGCCTCTGTCGGTGCAGCAAGGTTTTGAACGGTAAAAAAGGTGGGGAGTAGTAATACAAATAGTGGCGCCAGCGGGCGCAATAGATGCCCGGGCAAAAGAATAAGGTATTCTTTTTCATACAGCAGTTAACTTTAAGAGGATGCTGTTGAGGCAGTCAGCAGTATCCCTTGTGATAATTTGGTCGTTTGCAAGCGTGCCTCTGGTAACGCCAGAGGATGTACTATAACAATTTATTGTTTTTATGAGACAAAGCCTTTGCCACTAATCTATATTGGCAAACTTTCTGGGATAAAGCGCTTAAGGATGCATATAGAGGTGAATAAAATGCCAACTGAATGCATTAAAAGGCAACGAGGCATAAAGGCAACGGGGCAACGAGGAAATAAAAAAGAGGGACATCTTTTGCAAGGCGTCCCTCTTGTAGCAACCGGTATTAGCGGTCGGTAATTATCTGCTTACAATGACAAATGCCAGCCATCGCGGTATTCGCGTTTTACAAACTGGTTGGCTTCGTCGAAGTTGGTGATCTTCATGTTCTTTGCATCCCACAGCAGTCGCTTGCGGCCGAGGTATTTGTCATCCCATCCTTTACCAGCAGGGTTCTTCATCAGGAAGCTGCGGATAGCAAGGTTGGAGATCAGGATACTTTCGGTGAAAGGACCTGCAAATTCAAACGGAGAGCTGGTTTCACCTTTACCATAACCAGCGATACAGGCATTTACCCACTGTACATAGTGGCCTTCCGGTACGCGCTTGATGGTTTCCTTAGGCATCTTCTTCTCTTGCATCAACCTGGTAGGTAACAGGCGGGGATTGGCTCCATAGCAATCACACATGATCTTACCTTTGGTACCTTCAAAGATGGTTCCGCCATCCCAGTTGCCCATAGCCTCACCAGGTAACAGTTCATCAGGACGCTCAGGTAGTAAACCGCCATCGTGCCAGGATACTTTGATAACGCCTTTACCGTCTTTACGGGGGTAGTTAAGGTGTACAATGGTAGAAGGAGGGCAGCTATCAGGATTAGTGGTATCATTCCACATTTCTTTCCAGATGGTAGCTACGCTACATTCAACGCTGGAAGGGAAATCGATAGGCAGAATGCGGTACACAGGGTCCATGATATGGCAGGCCATATCACCGAGAGAACCGGTACCAAAATTCCACCATCCACGCCAGTTAAAAGGCAGGTAAGCAGGGTTGTAATCGATCTTTTTAGCACCACCTAACCACAGATCCCAGTTAAGCTCAGAAGGAATATCAAACTGACCGGTAGGCGTTGGAACACCTTGTGGCCATACGGGACGATTGGTCCAGCAATGAACGGTATGTACTTCACCGATCAAACCGGCATCAACCATTTCTTTCATTTTACGAACACCGTCGCCGGAACCACCCTGGTTACCCATCTGTGTAACCACTTTATATTTCTTAGCAACTTCCGTCATCATCCGGGCTTCATAGATATCATGCGCCAGGGGCTTTTGTACATATACGTGCTTACCCAGTGACATAGCAGCAGTAGCAGCTATGGCGTGCATATTATCGGGCGTAGATACAGAACAGGCATCAATGTTCTTGCCTTCTTTATCCAGCATCTCACGGAAGTCCTTATAATATTTAGCATTGGAGAAACGCTTGCGGGAATCTACGGCCTGGCGGTCATCTACATCACAAAGCGCTACAATGTTCGCATTGGGACTTTTAGCAAATTCAGCCAGGTCACTCTTACCTTTACCACCAACACCAATACCGGCAATATTCAGCTTATCGCTGGGAGCAATAAAGCCCTTGCCCAGTACGTGGCGCGGTACTATGAAAAAACCTGCAGCCGCCAGGGAAGTATTACGGATAAAATCGCGGCGCGTTGGTTTAGTCGTTTGCTTCTTTTTCATGATGACAAACTTGGTTTTTAGATTTATTTGTTTGGAATACCAGTAATATAACGATTTAGCAGCCAAATTACTGATTAGTTCCATTTCCCGGAAATATTTTTACTAATTTAATGCTTCATTTCGAACATTGGGTCCATAAAACAACAGTCCGGAAGACCGAAAGTCCGGAAGTCAGTAAGTAATACAGCCGCCGATACGTTTTTTCTTCCGGACTTTCCGACTTGCGGACTTTCCGACTTTCTTACAACTCCAGTTTCCAATTGCCTCGATACTGCCTTTTTATGAACTGATTGGCAGCTTCGAAGTTGGTAACCTTCATATTGGCGCCATCCCAGAGCAGCTTTTTACGGCCGGTAAATTTCTTATTCCCCTTGGCATCGTTCTCGCTATAATAAAAGCTGCGGATGCCCAGGTTGCCCATCAATACGGTTTCCGTGAGGGGGCCAGCCATTTCAAAGGGGGAGCTGGTATAAGCCCCGTGGCCTTTTTTGCAGGCATCGGTCCATTGGGTTTGGTGGCCTTCCGGACCTCTGGCTACCAGTGGTCTTGCCGGTCCAGGCAGTTTAGCTCCCTTAAACTTATTGGCAGGCAGTAACCTGGCATTCTCGCCAAAGATGCCGGCCAGGATCTTTCCTTTGGTACCCTCAAACAGGATTCCGCCGCTATCTTCACCAAAAGCTTCTTCGGGTGATAATTCATCCGGGCGGCGGGGCATGATGCCTCCATCGTACCAGATCATTTCTACGGGAACCATCTTGTCACGGGCAGGGAACTGGATATGGGATTTGGAAGAAGGGGGATAGCTGTCGGTATTAAATGCTTCCTGGAAGAATCCTGTCCATACCCTGGTTACGCTCGACTCTACTGAAATGGGATACCGCAGTTTCAAGGCGCGGTAAGGCACATCGATGAAATGGCAACCCATATCACCGAGTGAACCGGTACCAAAATCTACATATCCTCTCCAGATAGCGGGTAAATAAGCAGGATTAAAATCACGGTAAGGTGCTGTGCCCAGCCAGAGTTCCCAATCTACTTCCGAAGGAACAGCAAACTGGCCTTTGGGTGTGGGAATGCCTTGTGGCCAGGTAGGCCGGTTGGTCCACACGTGTACGGTATGTACATCGCCGATCACGCCCTTTTGTACCCAGGCTTCTACATTCCTGGTCCCATCACTGCTGCTGCCCTGGTTGCCCATTTGAGTAACTACCTTGTATTTTTCAGCAGCCTGCGTTAAAGTGCGGGCTTCATAAATATCATGGGTAAGTGGTTTTTCCACATATACGTGTTTGCCCAGCTGCATACAAGGCAGGGCTATTACGGCATGCATGTGGTCGGGTGTGCTGACCATCACGGCATCGATAGACTTCCCTTCCTTATCGAGCATTTCACGGAAATCGCGGTAGTAGGATGCTTTGGGATGCTTCTTGCGGGAATCTGCCGCCTGGCGATCATCGACATCGCAGAGGCTCACAATATTTTCTGCGCCGTTATTATATGCCAGTGCAATATTCACGATCCCCTTTCCTCCTGCTCCAACAGCAGCTATATTCAGCTTATCGCTGGGTGCAATATAACCTCTGCCTAATACATGCCTTGGTACAATAAAAAAGCCAGCTGCAGCCAGCGAAGAGTTACGGATAAATTTTCTGCGCGACGATTGATTACGTTTCATATTGCAAAAGAATGGTTGGGTGAATAAGATCGCTAATTTATTATTTTTGGATAAACAATTGATCCATGACGATTTCCTGGGATGATTTTGAAAAGGTCGACATCCGTGTCGGAACAATTCTGGAAGTTACCGATTTTCCAAAAGCCAAAAAGCCGGCGTACCAAATTAGTATTGATTTCGGTGAATTGGGTATTAAAAAATCATCGGCCCAGGTGACGGCTTTCTATAGCAAAGAGGAGTTGATGGGCAAACAAGTAGTGGCCATTGTCAATTTTCCGCCCAAGCAGATCGCCAATTTCTTCAGTGAATGCCTGGTACTGGGTGTTTATACTGATAAAAAAGATGTAGTTTTATTGCAACCCGAAAGAGCAGTTTCCAACGGGTGGAAAATAGGCTAATATATGTCTGATGCTTTTACTACATATTATCAGTCGCCCGTAGGCCTGTTGCGCATTTCAGGCACTGATCAATACGTGAGTGAAGTACATTTCATGAATGAGGAAGAAAAGGCTGCTTCACCAACTGCAACTTCTCCCCTGCCCCCTATGGCTATCCAGGCCACAGAACAACTGATACAATACTTTCATGGCAACCGCCGGGTATTTGAATTACCGCTTTATCAAAAAGGCACGGGGTTTCAGGAAAAAGTGTGGAATGAACTGATAAATATTCCTTTTGGTAAGACGATTAGCTACCAGGAACTTTCCCGCCGGCTGGGTGATCCCAAAACCATCCGGGCAGCTGGTACAGCCAATGGGAAAAATCATATTGCGATCATCGTACCCTGCCATCGGGTAATAGGCGCTAAAGGCGATCTGGTGGGGTTTGGCGGCGGGCTTGCCAGGAAAAAATGGTTGTTGACCCACGAGAATAAGATAGCACACGGTGTGCAAACATTGTTTTGAGCGAGTGGGGAGTGGCTAGTGGCTAGTAAAAAATACATGCAATCGAAGCAAACATCCACTCTCTACTTGCCATTTACCACTAGTTTAAACCCATTTAGCTAATTACTGTTATTCACTGCCCTCTATATGCCTACAAAATTCACATTGATTCAAGGGGACATTACCCAAATAGGCACTGATGCGATTGTCAATGCGGCTAACAGCTCTTTGCTGGGCGGCGGCGGTGTGGATGGGGCCATCCATCGTGCCGGAGGGCCGGCCATATTGGAAGAATGCATACAGATCAGGAATAAACAGGGCGGTTGTGAGATTGGAGAAGCTGTTATTACCACTGCTGGCAGGCTGCCCGCAAGGCATGTAATCCACACAGTTGGCCCTGTTTGGCAGGGGGGCAATAACCGGGAACGGGAATTGCTATCAAACTGCTACCGGAGTGTATTAAAACTAGCAGTTGCGCATGGCATTAAAACCCTGGCCTTCCCCAATATCAGTACCGGCATCTACCGGTTCCCAAAAGCGGAAGCTGCTGCTGAGGCCATGGCGGCGGTACAGGCATTTGTGGCCACCCATCCTCATTCATTGGAAGAGATCAGTTTTGTGTGCTTTGACGATGAGAACCACCAGTTGTATGAGCAATTACTGAAAGATAAGTAGGGACTGGCGAGTTGTAAGTGGCGAGTGGTGAGTGGGCGTTTGCTTCGATTGCCCATAACCAATCAATGGGTTTTCACTAACCACTAGCCATTCACCACTAGCCTGCCGTATGATAAGATCAATGGACGCACTTTAAACCATTACCGTACAAAAAAGAGAAAGAAAAACTATATGCCATTTAAAGCACTTTGGATTACAGAGACCGCCGACGGAAAATTTGAACGGAATATTGTAGAAAGGGTTATTGACGACCTGCCTACCGGCGAGGTAGTGATCAGGGTATTGTATTCGGCCCTGAATTATAAGGACGCGCTTTCGGCTACCGGCAATAAAGGCGTTACCCATAAATATCCACACACACCAGGTATTGATGCAGCAGGGATCGTAGAGATCAGCCGCAGTGAACTATTCGGTACGGGCGATGAGGTGATCATCACTGGTAACGACCTGGGCATGAACACCTGCGGAGGCTATGGAGAGTTTATCCGTGTGCCGGCCGCCTGGGTAATACGTAAGCCCGACGGCTACACGCTGAAAGAATGCATGATACTGGGTACAGCCGGCGTTACGGCCGCGCTTGCCTTACACAAAATGGAATTACTCGGGCTGAATCCCGCACAGGGACCTATTGTCGTAACAGGCTCCACCGGAGGCGTAGGCAGCATTGCTGTGGCCCTGCTGGCCAAATCGGGCTATGAAGTGATCGCAGTGACGGGTAAAAGCCATGCCAATGAATACCTGCAATTTTTGGGAGCACAAAAGATAGAGAACCGCGACTTTGTGAATGATACTTCGGGCAAAGCCCTGCTCCGTCCACAATGGGCAGGCGCTATTGATACGGTGGGCGGCAATACGCTGCTCACTTTGCTCAAAGGCTGTAAGGCGGAAGGCTCTGTAGTGAGCACGGGCCTTGTATCTTCTCCCAAACTGGATGCTACGGTATATCCTTTTATCCTGAATGGGGTAAGTCTGCTGGGCGTAGGATCGGCAGAGACACCCATGAACACCCGTTTGCTGATCTGGGAAAAATTCAAGGATGTGTGGAATATCAAGGATAAACTGAATGCGATTGCCAAAGAGGTTTCGCTGGAAGAGTTGAACCTTACTTATATTGATTCTATTCTGCAAGGTAAGATCATGGGGAGGATCGTTGTAAAAATTGCTGATAAGTAAAGAAGGCAACGAGGCAGCAAGGCATAAAGGCAACGAGGGAAAGGCGGGAAAAACACTGAGCCAACAATGCAACGAGAAAGGAACAGTATTAACTTTGACCGTTTAAATTAATCATAGGCATTGATATGGACCTGTTGCAATGGAAAGTGATCAAAGTGATCCCAGAAGCAAAAGATACGATCAGTTATGTGCTGAAAGAAGTAAGCAGAGAGCCTGTGGTTTATGAAGCAGGTCAGTTCCTGACCTTCCTGTTTGATTACCATGGGCAGGAGATCAGGCGTTCCTTTTCGCTGGGCTCTACACCCGGCATCGACGCACAGCCATTCATTACGGTAAAGAAAAAGGAGAATGGCGCTATTTCACGGCATATCCTGGAACACTGGACGGCGGGCACACTTGTGAACAGCCTCCCTCCTTCCGGCAGGTTCACACTTACTACAGATCCGGCTCATAACCGGCAGGTATTCTTTATAGCGGCCGGCAGCGGCATAGTACCTGTATTTGCCCTGCTGAAGAAATTGCTGCGTGATGAACCGCATAGCCAGGTGGTACTGCTTTACCAGAACCACGATGAAAATAACATCATCTATCATACCGCTATACAACAGTTGAAAGAACAATACCCTTTGCAGTTTACCCGTATTGACCTGCTTAGCCATCCCATTTTACATGACCTGCCCCATCAACGACTGAACAACGGGCTTTTTGAACTTATCATCAACAAGCACCAGCACCCGGGCGCCAGCAACACACTTTACTATACCTGCGGTCCTGCGTCTTTTATGCGCATGGTACAATTCACCCTGCGGGTAATGGGGGTGGAAGAGGAATATATACGCAAAGAGAATTTCACGGTTGAGACCGTCCCCCCTCCTGCATTTACCATCGATGCCGCTCCCCGCACGGTACAGGTAAGACAGGGTGAGCGGTACCACGAATTTACGGTCAGCTATCCCACCACCATCCTTCAGGCAGCCCTCAACCGGCACATCAAATTGCCTTATAGCTGCAAGGGCGGCCGTTGTTCGGCTTGTACGGCCCGTTGCCTGAGTGGCACGGTAAAAATGAATATGAATGAGGTACTGACGGAAAACGACCTCCAAAGCGGCCTTATTCTCACTTGTGTAGGCTATGCGGAAACTGATCTGATTTTAGAATTGTAAACAAAAAAGTATCGTCACGCGTTATACAAGGGAAATGACGACAGCGTTCATCCCACCCTGCGGGAAAAGAGCTGGAGGAAGTTCTGCCCCCATAGATTCCTTCGTATGTCAGAGTTTATCGAAGCCGCCTTCGACAGCCCTTCGACAAGCTCAGGGTGACAGCCGCCAAGCTCAGGGTGACACTAGTTCGGGAAGAGCTCTGAAGCCATACAATAAAATACCGCATTTAGCAAACAAAGCCCGGGCCTGCTATTTGCATTTTGAACTACTTTTGACAATCTAAAACGGATCTATTTATGGACGGACATCAAAAAAAGGTGGTAGTCATCGGTGGAGGATTTGCCGGTGTTCACCTGATACAGCAACTGGCCAAAGATCAACGGTTTCACATCACGCTGGTAGACAGAAATAATTACAATTTCTTTCCTCCGCTCATCTACCAGGTATCTGCCGGCTTTCTGGAACCCTCCAATATCAGTTATCCCTTTAGAAAGTTATACCATCATAAAAAGAACATCACTTTCCGCCTGGGTGAGTTCAAGCGGGTAATACCCGGGGAAAACAAGGTGGAAATCTCTTCCGGTGACCTGTATTATGATTACCTGATCTTTTCTACCGGCACAGAAAGCAATTTCTTCGGCATTGAGAATGTAATGAAGAAAGCGGTACCGATGAAGACGATCAATGATGCCATTGAATTGCGCAATTATATATTGCAGACGATCGAAAAAGCAACGGTCACTGCTGATCCGGCTGAACGCAAGAAACTGCTCACGATGGTAGTGGTAGGCGCCGGCCCCAGTGGAGTAGAAATATCCGGCATATTGGCGGAAATGAAGAATGGGATCTACAAAAAAGATTACCCAGAACTGATAGGCCAGCCCGGCAATATCTACCTGGTAGATTCGGGTGCCAAAGTATTGGGCCCCATGAGCCCCCAATCACAGGATTATACGCATAAATCCCTGGAGGCAATGGGCATCAAAATATTACTGAGTAAGCAAGTAAAGGATTATGACTTTACCGATGACAGTGTAGTATTTGCCGACGGAGAAAAGATAGCTACGGATACCCTGATCTGGACGGCCGGCGTTATTGCTACGGAGTTGCCTGGTTTACCCAAAGAAAGTATTGGCCGGGGACGCAGGGTATTGGTGGACGCTTATAACAAAGCACAGGGTTTTGATAATATATATGCACTTGGTGACAGTAGCTTCATGACTACCGATCCTGCTTTCCCCAATGGACACCCTCAATTGGCGCAGGTGGCGATACAGCAGGGTAAGAACCTGGCGCATAACCTGAAGATGATAGCAGACAACAAAGCATTAAAGCCATTTATCTACAATGACAAGGGCACGATGGCCATTATTGGAAAGACAAAGGCGGTTGCTGATATTGGCAAACTGCACTTTAAAGGATTTATTGCCGCGATGATCTGGGGTTTCATCCACATCTGGTCGCTGATCAATTACCGCAACAAGTTCAAGACTTTCTTTAACTGGGGCTTTGCCTGGTTTACCAAAGATGTGGCCATGCGCTTCATATTCAGACCGGCCAAGAAGGACTGATGTAGCTTTGTATGGTGACAAAATGCAAGATAAAAACACATAATACTGTTTCTTTCCGGGAAAGGTATATGTATCCTGAACGGGAATTAGACCTGCTGCTGAAGCCCCAATTCGGAAAATTCTTTATTGTAAAGGTGGAAGAAATGATCCGCCTGATCAAATTGCCCGTGCCTCCTACAAGAGCTACGGGGCATACCATCATCTACCTTACTGCAGGGGAAGCCATCATGACGATCGGCAGTGAGACTTACAAGATATTCAAAGATGAATGCCTGATAGTACCTGCGGGCCAGGTGTATGCTTTCGCCAGCCTGGACATCAATAAAGGATACCTCTGCCATTTTCAGAATGATATGATCAGTAGCCGGTTCGGCAAGCAGGAATTGATCAGGGATATGGAATTCCTGCAGGTATGGAGTAATCCACGCATCAAGCTGGACAAAGAAAGCTCCGGCTTTGTAGCCATGCTGTTTAAACGCTTATTACTCGACTATACTACCCATGGCCTTAATAACCCGGATATACTGCAGTCTTATTTTATAGCGCTGCTGTGCGAACTTAACAAAGCGGCCAAGCCAGATACGGGTAATCTTCCTGCGCCTTCGGCTACGATTAGTAACAAGTTCAGGAAACTACTGTTTGCCCATGTAAGATCCAAACACCTGGTGTCGGATTATGCTACGCTGTTAAGCATTAGTCCCAATCATTTGAATAAAACAGTTAAGACCATTACGGGCAAATCGCCCGGTAAATGGATCGATGAAGCCATCGTACTGGAAGCTAAAGTACTGTTGTACCAAAGCAATTTATCGATCAGTGAGATTGCTGCTGAACTGGGTTTCGATGACCCATCTTATTTTACGCGCCTCTTCAAAAAGTATGAAGGCACTACTCCTTTGACCTTCCGTAAAAGGATTGAAAAGTCCTAAAACTATCCCCGTTTGTCCTATATCCTGCAGGCAGCTGTGGTGAACTTTGCCCTCCGAAAGCAAAGTAATAGCCCATGTATTTTATTCTCCTTTTTTTCCATTCTATTGTCAGGTGGCTGGTATTGGCAGCCCTACTCTATTCGATCTACCGCGCCTGGAAAGGGCTCAAAAGCCATCGGCCTTTTAGCAAATCTGACAATGCATTACGGCATTGGACAGCTACTATTGCGCATATACAATTGATCATTGGCTTTACCTTATACCTCAAAAGTCCGCAGATCAAATATTTCTTTAGCTGGCCGCAATTAGCCATCCGGCAACCGGAGATGGCCTTCTTTGCCATTGCCCATATATTGCTGATGCTGCTGTCGATTGTGATTATCACCATCGGATCGGCACTTGCAAAACGAAAGTTAACAGACAGGGAGAAATTCCGTACGATGATGAGTTATTATAGCATTGCTTTGTTGCTCATCTTCCTGGCTATACCCTGGCCCTTCTCCCCATTTGCTCACCGACCGTATATCAGACCCTTTTAATTATGATACATTTCATTCATTCTAAGATCGGGCGGCTTCGGCTGATCGGTTACCTGGAAGGTATTTCATTATTGTTTTTGCTGTGTATTGCCATGCCGGCCAAATACCTCTATGGCAATCCGGCCCTGGTAAGATCGATTGGCATGGTGCATGGATTATTGTTTTTACTGTTTGTATTCACCACGCTCAGTGTAGGCGTAGAACAACAATGGCGGTTTAAAACGACCACCTGGAAAGTATTGGTGGCCTGCTTCATCCCCTTCGGTACCTTTTATATTGATTGGAAAATACTCAGTAAAATAAAACAGTGAGCTATAACCAGCAATATTGATTGTTCTATTACAGACGAGGCAGCTTTGTACCCCCAAAACGGTACAATCAGGTATTAGAATCGGTTGTACTTTGTGTTATCAATGATATACCTGGAACAATATCCCCAGGCTTATTAATTGTTAACCTCTACAACCCTCATTAAATATGAAGACCAGACCATTCCTGGTGGCTATAGCAGTCACTCTTTCCCTGTACGCGTGTAAAAAGGAAAATAAAGAAGGGCCGCCAGCCCTGCCCGCCACCGGCAATTACCTGACTGCCAATTCAGCCATCGTTGATACTACGGCCATTACGGGAGTGACGGCAACCACTGTATCACTTAGCAAAACAAGTATCACAACTCCTCCCAAAGCAGGTGATATTATACTAGCTGCTGCCACCATCAGTAACCCGGATGGATTATTGCGGAAAGTGGTAAGTGTGACGGATAATGCCGGTCAGTATGTAGTCACTACAGAACAAGCGGGATTAAATGAAGCTTTCCGCCAGTTGGACATCAATACTGTTTATGAAAGTGATTTTGCTTCTAATACCAGCATTACCAAAGGGGTGAGCCTGGGATTTAATTTTTCCAGCGATGGCACTTCCATTCCTGGCATCAAAGTGAGCGGTGCTTTGAAGGTCAATATCCCTTCCGTTAAAATTGAATACGTCAAAAAAGATGGTTCAATGATGCCGGAGAAAGTATTGATTCAGGCCGATATGAATACGGATGGCAGCTCGCTGGAGATCACGAATAAGTCCAATAATTCAGTAAAGCTGGCAAACGAAAGTGTGCTGAAAGAAATTCCCCTGCCAGTGATCCGGATAATCATTCCCATCACTACACCAGTAGGTATATTTCCGCTGCCGGTACCGCTGCACCAGAAAGTAATATTGAAATGGTTGCCTATTACAGTGAGCAGCAAAGCTTCCTTCAAAATAAGTCCAAAGATCAACGTCAGCTTTGGCGCTCAATATGGCAAGAGTGGCTGGCAGGATATCAGCTCGCTTAGCTCTAATATTTCAGCGGATTCGTTAATGCAGAACAATTTCAACACGCTATTGGATATAAACGCCAGTTTCACCATTTTTAAACCGGTGTATGAGATTGCTCCTTATAACTCCGACTTATTAAAAGCACAGGTGGAAATACCCAATGTATTGAAGTTTGACTTTAAGCCTACCAGTATTCCACAATATGCATTGAAGTTCTCAACCACGGTGACCGGAAAAATATCTTCCAAACTATGGCTGGGTGAAAAGAATGAGTTTTCTATCTCCATTCCTTTGGTTGATAAAACGATCAAAGAAGGTAGCTGGCTCCGGAGTGCTGATACCCTATATATGTCAGCCGGCAACAACCAGGTAGGAAAGGCCAATGAATACCTGAATAGTTTATTGTGGGTAGAAGTGAAAGATGCAGAAGGACGGCCCTTCAACGGCGTAAAAGTAGATTGGGCTGTTAGCAGCGGCGGAGGCAGTGTGGATTCGGCCAGAACTACTTCCAAAGATGGCGGCTTTGCTTCTAATAAATGGAAGTTGGGTTCGGGCACTCCCCAACAGGTGACGGTGAGTGTAAAAAGGGCGGATGGTTCGCATGTAAAAGGATCGCCGCTTATCTTCAACGCCGGCCTCGATTCTATTGATATCTATAAGGCTGTAATAGCGGGCGCCAAATTCCTTAAATCGCCCGCAGACCCGGCAGGCAGCACTACGTATTGTCATCCCCAGGCTGGTGGTTCCGGTTATTACACTGTTTATAACCATCCCTCGTGGACAGACGGAACAAAGTTTGGCATGAGCTGGAGTGTTACCTATACCAATGGCCGGTATTATTATTCGGAAAGCGGGTTCTGGCATCCAGGATTTCCGAGTATTGAAATAGATCATCCGCTTACCTATCCGGTATCGAGCTTTAACTACCACAACAATACGGTGTATACAAAACAGTAATCGTATCACAGATATAGAAAGCCCTGCAGACATTATCCTGCAGGGCTTTTTCGTTTAGCAACCTGAATAAAAACGCTTATCCAAGACTCGGTCAGTGAAACAATTTCCCTAACTTGGTGTACGGCCTGAAAATGGGTTATTATTATATTGAAAAGTCTGCTGTCTGTTTTATTCTGTTGCATTTTCACCTTCTGTGCCCAGGCGCAAAAGCCCCGGAACGGCACTTACACCTATGCCGTCGCCTTTGCCGAATGGCAGGGTAAATCACTGGGCGCTACCTGCACGGTAGTGATCAAGGGCGATTCTATAAAAGTGATCCATAATGGTACTGGCCGGCTTTCGGGCAAAAAAGGGGACATTCTGGATAGAGGCATTCTTCTTCAACACCAACCCAGCGGCAAATGGATCATCGGACATTCGCCGCAAGACAAAAATGCCAAAGAGATCGGCGGCTGTAGCGATGGCCCTGCCGTGATCGACCTCAAAAATAAAAAATGGTGGACTTGCTAGGTAATATCTTTGTGTGCGATATATTTTGAAGGACCGCCTGCAGCAAACAGTTAGCTATGGATACAAGACAAGCCTATAACACCTGGGCTGCACAGTATGATACAAATGATAATAAGACCAGGGACCTGGAGGCACAGGCATTACGCGCTACCCTGGCCAATATTCCTATGGAGCGCTACCTTGAAATAGGTTGCGGTACAGGAAAAAATACGGAATGGCTCATCACCCGGACGCAGGAGGTAACAGCGGTTGACCTCTCGGAAGAAATGCTGGCCAAAGCCAAAGCGAAGATCAACTCACCCAAGGTACAATTTATACAAGCTGATATTACTACTTCCTGGACATTCACCAAGGGGTTGTATGATGTAGTGGGCTTTAGCCTGGTGCTGGAACATATTGATAACCTGCCCGCTGTTTTCGAAAAGGTAGCTACAGTACTTAAACCCGGCGGCTATGTATACATTGGAGAACTACACCCTTTTAAACAATACAGCGGCAGCAAGGCCCGGTTTGAAACAGCGGAAGGCACGCAGGTAGTGGAATGCTTTAATCATCATATCTCTGATTTTATAGATGCAGGCAAACAGCATGGGCTTTTATTGGCAGATATGGAAGAGTATTTTGACAATGATAATCACCAGGAGATACCGAGAATATTGACACTGCTGTTGAAGAAGGGTTAATGCTCCCGCAATCCCTTTCGTACGCGCTCGGGGGAATCGCCAAACCATTTGCGGAAAGAATGAATAAAGGAAGCAGGTTCTGCATATCCCAGTATATTGGAAATACCTGCTATGGTATAGCGGTCATGGCGCAACAAGAAAGTACAAAGCTGTTTCTTTATTTCTTCCAGCAGCTCCCGGAAGGTGATGCCTTCAGCGCCCAGTCGTCTTTGTAAGGTGCGTGGTGTGAGGTACAGCGCGCCGGATACTGTTTGGATATCGGGCAGTTGGGGATCGGACATGGACAAGAGGGTTAGCTTCACCCTGCCGGCAAAACTATCATCAGGCTTTAACTGCTCTATCATTTTGAGGTATTCGGGCACCAGGATATCAATATGCAAATGGCTTTTGTTTTGTAAAGCCGCTTTGAGTATGACAGGTTCAAACACTACAGTATAGGTATCGCCCTTTTGCCAATGAGCAGGATAATCTTCCTCGTGATGTGGTGAGCTCAACCGAATAGTGGCCTCCTCCCCTGCCATCAGTCCAAGCTCCCGTCCCACTACAGCCAAAGTATATTCCAGTATGATGCGGTTGAGATCCTTTTCGTTGTTATCCATGGAGAAGTTGATAACCACAGCTTCTGCTGATATAGCTGTTTCGGCTTTTACCAGGGGCATGGCTGCGCCCAGGTAAGATTGGAGGTAATGCAAGGCCTCCTGTATGGCGGTAGCCTGTAGGGATATTTTGTAAATAAGGCCCAACAATTTCATGGATATGAATTGCCCGCACTGGATACCCCAGGCTTTGTCTTTGAGCTGCTCATCAATGAACTTCAATACTGCATAGACATCCTTTTCATCGACGGTGGTCTGTTCATCCGCAAAATCGGCAGGGGGCTGTTGGATCAATGCCTGCATATCAGCCCAGGCAATGCCCCTTACACGGGCATAGTCCATAAAGTGAAAAAGGTGTACAGCGAGTATCTTCATTTTGTCGCAATTTATCAATTCCCCGCCGCCTGGCCAATCTACTTTTGTGTCATACTAAACAATTAAAACAATGAATATGCTCAAAAATGTATTGCTCGTTAATGCGCTCTCTTCCGGTGCAACAGGTGTATTGCTCGTATTATTTCCCGGTTTGGTAGCCGGATTGTGTGGGGCAACGCTCACCTGGCCTTTCGTAGCCGCCGGGCTCTTCCTGATCGTTTTTGCTGTGCTGGTGTTTGTGCAAAGCCGTAAACCCGTAATGCAAAAAGGATGGATCAAACTCATCATTGCGCTGGACATCATCTGGGTAGTGGAAAGTCTGATTATCGTGGTGCCCCAGTTATTCGGCCTCTCCTTCCTGGGTTATTTCCTGATCGGGGCGGTAGCCGGATGGGTAGCGCTGATGGCTTTCCTGCAATCGAGGGGCCTGAAACAATACCTGGCGGCAAGGTAAGAGCCGGAAGTCCACAAGCCGGTAAAGAAAGACCGCAAGTATAGTCATGAAAACCAGGATACCCGGACAACCGCATTGGTTCCATCCGGGTATCTCCTTTTGATTTACCTTGTGTGCCTATTTCTTTTAATCATTGATCCATGTACGAGGTTTTCCGGCAATATATAAACAGCAAAACAACGATTACAGATGAGGAATTTTCACTTATCCAGTCCCTCGGTACGCTTAAGAAGCTACAAAAGAAACAATTCCTGCTGCATGAAGGAATGGTGTGGAAATACAATGCTTTTGTATGCAAAGGATGTTTGCGCACTTATCGCATAGACGATAAAGGCAATGAGCATATCCTTCAATTCAGCATTGAGAATTGGTGGACAGGCGACCGGGAAAGCCTTATTACCGGCAATCCCGCGCAATCCAATATTGAAGCGCTGGAAGATTCGGTCATACTGCTGTTTACCCAGGAACAATTTCTCAGGATCTGCAAGGAAATACCCAACTTCAATGCCATGGTCATCAATATCCTGGAAAAGAGTTTTATTGCTGCACAGAACAGGATCCATGCTTCGATCAGCTATTCTACGGAAGAAAAATACCAGTCCTTCCTCAATAGTTACCCCAATATTGCCAACCGCATTCCCCAGCATATGATCGCTTCTTACCTGGGGGTAACGCCGGAAACACTCAGTCGCCTCCGGACCCAGGCCGCCAAAAAATAGGCCGCATTGATAAAGATCAACGTCATTTCTTAGCAATCCTCAATGGAACAGGGGGTGTCTTTATGCCAATTTTGTACCTGCTAACAAGGCAAACAACAAATACAAAATCGTAAAAAGACAAACAATGAAAAAGATAATCTTTATCACAGGCACCAGTACGGGATTTGGCAAATTGATGACCATTACGCTTTCCAAAGCCGGTCATACGGTGATCGCGGGTATGAGAGGCACGACAGGTAAGAATGCCGCTGTAGCCGCCGAACTGGCCGCCCTGCCCCATGTTTTCGTAGAAGAAATAGATATTACCAGTGACGCTTCGGTGAATGAGGCAATCAGCCATACCCTCGCCAAACATGGCCGTATTGATGTGTTGGTAAATAACGCAGCGGTTTCAGGTTTTGGCCTCCTGGAAGGCTACTCGATCGACCAGGTTAAGAACATGCTGGATGTAAACCTGCTGAGTGTGTTGCGCACTTATCAGGCAGTACTGCCTTCCATGCGTGCCGCCAGGAATGGATTGGTCATCAACCTTACTTCCGGCGCCAGTGGATTTACGGTTCCTTTTATGGTGCCTTATTTAATGTCCAAATTTGGGGTGGAAACGATCACGGAGGGATTACAAATGGAGCTTGAACAATTCGGGATCGAAAATGTTACTATTCAGCCTGGCGTTTACCCTACTGAAATGAACAACGGTAGTAAGCCTGGTATCAACGCGGACAAGCCGGAAATTGTAGCGGCTTATGGCGATATCGCAGTCCAACAATTCAATGGCATGGGTAAAATGCTGTTTGGAAAGATGGCGGAATTTAAGATGGACCCGCAGGTAATCGCTGATGGAGTATTGGCACTGGTGAATATGGAAAAGGGTACAAGGCCTTTGCGTTATCCCCTGGATGCTGTAGCCCAGGGAACAGACCATGAGTTTGTTCAGGCCAGGGCAACCATCAAAGCGAAATGGGCAGCCAATTACGGTTTCAACTAATCATAAATCAACTAAAACTTCTATCATGGAAGCTCAAACATCAACGAAGCCCACTGCAGAGAAAGAACTATTCATTAAAATGGTGATCTCCAACTGGGAGTTGCAGAATATCCGGGTGAACAAACTGATCGCTAAACTTTCCGATGAACAAATGGCCACCCCAACAGCACCCAATAGGAACAGCGGTGTATGGATACTGGGGCACCTTATTGCGGTGAATGATGGTATGATCACGTTATTGGGATTGGGAGAAAAACTCTACCCGGAACTGGAAGCAGGCTTTACCGGTGAGGCCAATAAACCCGGCGTAGTCACTCCTCCCCTGGCTGAGTTGAAAAAGTATTGGGATGTTCTGAATGCCAAGCTCGCTGAATACTTTGCTGCGCTTCCTGCAGAAGAATGGTTTACCCGGCACAATTCTATCTCACCGGAGGACTTTGCCAAAGAGCCACACAGGAATAAGCTGAACATTTTGATCAACAGAACCAACCACCAGTCTTATCACCTGGGACAGTTGATCTACCTCGATAAGAAGTAATAAATAGTCATCATTAACCTGATCGCTTTTTCTTTGCCCGGCTGTGAAGCCGGGCTTTTTTGTGGGCCGCCTGGGGAAGTTTATAAGATCTTGTTAGTATTGTTCAGGTTTCATACTTGTGTGGCGCATTCTTACAATACGTATATATTCTGGAGAGGTGAAATAAGAAATGCGGTAGTGGTACAATTCATAGACCCTATAACTTCCATTATTATTGACCCTGTACTTATCAGGTGTATGGAGTTTTTCCGGGTCGTTTGCCAGTTCTCTTGTTGACAATAAGATCTCCTGCTTTATTTTCTCTGCATTTTGTACAGAGTCTTTCTTAATATAGGCAATCGCTTCCTTGAAATAATCACGGGCCTCTTCATCCCAGATTACTTTCCGCTTTTTCGCTACCATTTATCTGCTTCTTTTTCCAGATCTTCCTGTGTAACAAATCTGCCTTCGTCCATACGCTTCATAGCGTCGTCAATTTCCTTGTTGTATTGATCGATGCTAATTTGCCCCGATTGTTGTTTTCTACCCAGCAAAAAGGTCTTAATCATTTGCACTACAGACTTCTTCTCTGCGTCGTTTAACTCCATGAAGTAGTTATACATTTCCTGATTGATTGCCTTAGACATAGTAGCCCCATTTTCAACAAATTTAATTTTTAATGCCTACTTATCCAAATACAAGGTCTCCGACATAGACAGCTCAAAAAGAAATATTATCATTAAGTTTATTATTAATTTTCAATCATAAAATGCTTTAATTAACACTCAATAATGACTGACGCGCAAATAATTAATGCATAATTAGCCTTATTTTTAGGAAAACAGGCTGTTTATGAGCGAATCCGTCACCTCGTTAAAAAAAGCAATACGTCCTATTCACCTCTGGGCCATTGCCGTAGGGCTGGTGATCTCCGGCGAGTATTTTGGCTGGAATTATGGCTGGGGGGTGGCGGGTACGGTAGGTTTTTTGATCGCCACGCTCATCATCACCCTCCTGTACATCACTTTCATCTTTAGCTTTACGGAACTCACTACATCGATACCCCATGCGGGCGGCCCCTTCGCCTATTCATACAAAGCATTTGGCCCCCTGGGCGCCCTGGTGGCCGGTTATGCCACCCTGGCGGAGTTCCTGCTGGCCACTCCTGCGATCGCTTTTGCGCTGGGCAATTATGTTCATTTCCTCTACCCTTCCCTGCCGGTGTTGTGGACGGCTATCGGCTGCTATGTGGTCTTTACGGGCATCAACCTGCTCGGCATTAAGGAATCGGCCATCTTCACGCTGGTGGTTACCCTGCTGGCGGTGGGAGAACTCCTGATCTATATGGGCATTGTGGCGCCCTCTTTCAAGTCCACCAACTTCTTCCATAATGCCATGCCCGCCGGATGGGGCGGTGTATTTGCGGCCCTCCCCTTTGCCATGTGGCTGTATGTATGCATTGAAGGGGTGGCCATGGTAGCGGAGGAGGTAAAGAATCCGGCGAAGACGATTCCTGCCGGTTATATTTCCGGCATTCTTACGCTGATGTTGCTGGCGATTGGGGTGATGGTATTAACAGGAGGCATTACGGATTGGCAACAACTTACAGCCATTGATTATCCCCTGCCTGAATCCATTGGCATTGTGCTGGGCAAAAACAACAGCATTACGAAACTCTTTGCCGGTATTGGTTTGTTTGGCCTCATTGCTTCTTTCCATTCGATCATTATCGGATACTCCCGTCAGATGTTTGCGCTCGGGCGCAGTGGATTCCTGCCAGGCATACTGGCCACAGTAAACCGGAAATACCAAACGCCGCATTGGTCGTTGTTGGTGGGTGGTTTGTTTGGCATTATTGCCTTGTGCCTGGGCAAAACGGATCAGTTGGTGATCCTTTCTGTATTGGGCGCTGCACTGATGTATATCATGAGTATGATCAGTCTTTTTGTATTGCGCAAAAAAGAACCTGCGTTGCACCGGCCTTTCAAAGTGCCTTTGTATCCCTGGTTCCCAGCCATAGCACTTGTATTATCGATCGTGGCCCTGCTGGCCATCATGTATTATAACCGGTGGCTGAGTCTGTTGTTCTTTGGCGGGCTGGCCATTGCGCTGGTGATCTTTATTGCGATGGGCAAACACAAGCAAGTGGAAGGGAAAAGTGTAATTTTAACGGAAGGATAGTAGGGTGAGCCGCCCTGACAACATAAGCGTAGAAGAACACATGTCGTACAAAACCACCATAGGAAATCTTGTATACCGGTTTGATGAACTGAAAACGGTATTGGCCAAAGCAACCCCTTTCCGTTCGGGCGATGCACTGGCTGGTATTACAGCGGGCAGTTATGAAGAACGGGTGGCAGCGCAGATTGCCCTGGCAGATATTCCGCTGCGGGATTTCCTGCAACAGGTCCTTGTGCCTTATGAAACGGATGAAGTAACAAGACTTATTATAGACACGCATGATGCCAACGCCTTTGCACCCATCAGCTATTTTACGGTTGGCCAGTTCAGGGATTGGCTGTTGAGCGATGCGGCAGATACCATTACGCTGCAAAGCATAGCGCCGGGACTTACTCCCGAAATGGTAGCGGCGGTGTCCAAGCTGATGCGCAACCAGGATCTGATCAGTGTGGCGCGCCAATGTGAAGTGATCACCAGGTTCAGGAATACGCTGGGACTTAAAGGAAGGCTATCCGTAAGGTTGCAACCCAACCATACGACGGATGATCCCAAAGGTATTGCGGCCAGCATGATCGATGGACTGCTCTATGGGAGTGGTGATGCGGTGATCGGTATCAATCCGGCTACGGATAGTCCGGCGGTGGTGGTACAGTTATTACAAATGATCGATGGGCTGCGGCAGCAATATGATATTCCCACGCAGTCCTGTGTATTGTGTCATGTAACCACTGCCCTTACGATCATGCCGCAGGCGCCGGTAGACCTCGTGTTTCAATCCATTGGTGGTACGGAACAAACCAATAGCAGTTTTGGTGTGAGCCTGACCCTCCTGCAGGAAGCGTATGAAGCAGCACTCTCTTTACAACGTGGCACGGTTGGTAATAATGTGATGTATTTTGAAACAGGCCAGGGCAGTTCTTTATCGGCCAATGCCCATGCGGGTGTAGACCAGCAAACCTGTGAGGCGCGGGCCTATGCGGTGGCGCGCCGGTTCAATCCATTGTTGGTAAATACGGTGGTGGGCTTTATCGGTCCGGAGTATTTGTATGATGGGAAGCAGATCATCCGTGCAGCGCTTGAGGATCATTTTTGTGGTAAGCTGCTGGGACTGCCGATGGGTGTGGATGTATGTTATACCAATCATGCCGAGGCGGACCAGGATGATATGGACAACCTGCTTACCTTACTGGGTGTGGCGGGTTGCAATTATATCATGGGTATTCCCGGCGCGGATGACATTATGCTTAATTACCAGTCTACCTCTTTCCATGATGCCTTGTATGTGCGCAAGGTATTGGGCCTGCGCCCTGCGCCGGAGTTTGAGCAATGGCTGGTGAAGCAGGGGATCATGAGCAGTGAGGGGAATTTGCTGAAAGCGGATAGTACTCATAAATTATTAACAGCAATCAAAGACAGTGAATAGTGAATGGTCAATAGTGAATAATGTACCAGCCGATCCCTGGGCATCGTTGCGGGCTTTTACGCCGGCGCGTATTGCGTTGGGCAGAACGGGTACGGCCATTCCATTACAGGAAGTATTACAATTCCGCATGGCCCATGCGCACGCCAGGGATGCAGTGCATTCGCTGTTGGATACAGATACATTGATCGCAGCACTGCAAGTATTTTCTTTACCAGTGAACCTGCTGCAGAGTCAGGCTGCAGACCGGTATACTTACCTGCAACGGCCGGATAAAGGAAGAAGGCTGAATGAATCATCCATCAACTTATTATCTTCTTTCGGTAATGATGGTTCACAGAAAGCAGTAGCTATTATACTGGCAGATGGATTAAGTGCTACGGCGGTGAACAGGAATGCCATTCCATTATTGGAGGTATTGCTACCCATGCTACAGCAGTCTGGGATAGCATTAACACCCTTGAGTATTGTACAACAAGGCCGCGTGGCGATTGGTGATGAAGTGGGCAGTTTACTGAAAGCCACCTTAACTGTGGTATTGATTGGTGAAAGGCCGGGATTGAGCTCACCCGATAGTCTGGGTATTTATCTTACTTATCGTCCGCAGGTAGGCCTCACGGATGAAGCACGCAATTGTATTTCCAATGTGCGGCCGGGCGGATTATCATACCAGGCGGCTGCTGATAAATTATACTGGCTGATACAAGAAGCCTTTCGAATACAGTTATCGGGTGTAGGATTAAAAGATCAGGCAGGATCGTTACTCACCAAACCATCTTCCGGAAACGGCGATCCGGAACAATAATTGCACGACATAGGTGCCCAAAGATTTATCTTCTCTTAATTTGAGTGAGGGACGCTCACAGCCCTCTCACTTTCTGCAAAAAGTGGCTGTTTTGGCGTTTCATGCTGTTAGTATACTGTATCCATATTGAAGGTATACTGAAGCTATATTGAAGCCATACTGAAGGGTAGCTGGTTGTTGGTTTTGTAGTCAGGCTACCCTGTCATGCTGGCTGCAAATAACGCTTAGCAAACATACAACATGGAATATGCCAAATCCAAATGTTGCATGTCCGATTTTGTCTATTTGGTATTTTTTGTAAAAAATCGACGTAATGTGCGCCGATTTTTTACCATTTCTACGAAATATACCAAATCGACAATTAGACATTTGGAAACGGGTATCTGAATGTCGTACGTTTGTAGGGAACAGTTACCAAAGCAATCGACCATGTGGACGGGGCCCCTAAGCATGGACGATAAGGATGAAGAAGTGTTGTGCAACACTTGGGAATACAGGCTACGAGCTTCGAGCTACGAGCTATGAGCCTTTCGCTTCGAGTTTTCAGGATTTGGGCTTTCGCTGTTGAGATATAGCGATTAGCGGTGGGCTGATGGTGATGGGCTGTCTTCTGAGGGCTATTGCCACTGGGGTAATTTTCTGATACGTGTGATCAATGGTTATGGTGAACGTCGACTACCAACTAAAGAGCAGCGCGTTAAAAAACAGAAAGAGTTGGGTCCAGGTTTTGGTTGTTGGTTTATTTCGATCGGCGCCTGACGGTGACCGGCGGCATCGATGCGGGCACGCGGGTCTGCGCGAAGGCATGCAGGTATCCGGAAGGTACATTATACCGCTCATCTTACTATAGATATGATAAAGCCCTGCTCATTCGAGCGGGGCTTTTATATGAACTAAAAACAATAAAGAAACAGAGCAGATTACAGCCCTTAAATTATTTTATTCACATCTATATTATAACCGGCGGCCTTTAGCTCCTTTGCCATTTGAATTTTCCACCCCCCGCCATCAATTTCAGTATACAGTATGCCATAGAGATCGCTTGGCAATTCAACCCCTTTAGTATATAGGGGACATACCCTATCCCTCCCTAGTTTCCCAATAAAATATCCCAATTCCAATATTACATTTTGCCTTGCCCTAGGATTTAAATCTTCATCTTTTTTTGCTCTCCCTAAATCATCATCCGTAAGTATAACAATTGCAAAACCAACAACAGAGTGTTTTTCAAATTTTTCGATAATGGTCTTTCCAGCATTAGGTTGTTCATGTAAGATAATTGGATTTAACCCAAGTTTTTCTAAAGTTCTTGCCACTTCTATCTTTACTTCATTATTATGACCATGAACAATAAAGACATTATCATTTAAAGAGTGATTATCTTCAGAATCAGATTTTTCAATTATCACGCTTTCTGGAACTTCTGATTTCATTAGATCTACTTTTGCTAACAACTGTTTGAGATTAGTCAACTTATTATCCATCCTTTCTTTAAACTTTACTAACTCATTTTTAGATCCTTTATCAATCATTCCATAATAGAAATTAACTTTATCATATGAAGTTTTATATTCATTATTCTCGTTATTAAATGATTGTTTTAAAAACTCTGAATTATAGTCGTTCCAGTAGTTTTTATCTCGTTCAGCCTCTTCAAGTTGCTCCCTTGTCTGTATTTGGCGATTATATATCTCTTGCCCAGCCTGTATTCTTTCATTAAGCCTTTGCGTAAAAAAGTCTTTCCCTACAGTCAATTGCGTCGGTACCTTTTCTTGCGCTACTTCCGTTACTCTTTTTTTAGTTGCCATTTTTTATTTAACTATTAATTTATGTTGATAAAATACGAAAAACGGACCGTCTACCTGGACAGCCCGTCAATGATTTAAACAATATGCTATATTGCTACATCGCGGTTTGTCTGTTGGTTGGGATTATGTTCCTTATTAAGACTCCAGATCTTCCATACTTATACGATCAATCTTGCAAAACGAGTCTCCCTTTAAATATTTTATTAAAAAGGATCGCCCGATTGTCAACTCTATATTTGCCCGCTTTTTGGGCTTAAGCAATCTCACTGAATCTTTCTGCCTTCCATTACAGTAATAACGGACCACCTAATTTACCCAACCATCCAGAATTATATTTTTCATAGAAACGGGCGCCTTCTTCTGAAAGCGCCCGTTTCTGTGAATCTGTAATCTATTTCTATTCAGGAACATTAATCACTATTCCTTTAACCCCCACCAATCGCTAAATGCCTTTTCTCCACTATTGGCAGGCAGTCACCGCTTAATTTTACACAACATATCCGAATGGATATTGAGCCCAATATTGGTGAGATTATAGAGGTGCTCGCTAGCCACCAGCCAAACGATCTCGCACACTTCGCGTTCGGAATAATAGTGGGCCATACGGGCGAAGGTGTCAGGGTTTACCTGTTTGTCTTTTGTGAGTTCTGTTACGTAGTCCAGGGCTGCCCGTTCTGCTTCTGTAAAAAGCGGGCTGGTGGCATATTCATCCAAGGCATCAAACCTGGCTTCATTCATGGAAGCATTGACAGCGGCCCAGCGGCTGGTATCCATGCAAAACAGGCAGATATTGATGCGCGCTACCTGCTGACGGATCAGGAAGACGGTCTCGGTCGGCAGTATCAGCTTTTTGTCCAGGCCGGACACTTTACCGTAAAACATACCAAAGGCACCGGGGAGACGGGCAGAATGTACTTTCAGTGGCGCCAGCACTTTACCAAACTGCTTGCGGGTGAAATAATACGCCAGCTTCATTGTCAGTCCTTTGGGCTTCTCGATGGGAGCAAGAAATGTATCCATTTTGTTTAGTTTTTTTTAGTGCTTAATTGAATTACACCCCAATAAGGATTAGGACAAGAAGAATTGGACACACCAGGCAAATTTTCTTACAACATTTATTGGAGGATGGCAGAAATGGCTTGAAGTGCTGCCTGCGCAGGCCATTTCAGAATACCCACAAAACAAAAATGCGAGGCTGTCTGCCTCGCATCAATATTCGTATCCAAGAATGTTTTATTACTTTTTAGGAAGAGTTTCCAGTAGTTCTTTGGCAGGCACCTCCCTTATTTCACCGTCCTTGTCTCTGATAATCAAAGACCCATTATTAGCGGCTCTTTTTTCAACAAGTTTTCGCATGGCCTCCCTCGCTCCCTCCAGAATCTTTTCAGACAGGTCAATATCATATGTCGAATTATCAATCACGTTGCTTGCTTTGTTGTAAAATAATTTCCCAAATATCCGTTTTTTTTATGACAGCATCAACCCCCATACCTCCTTCAGCAATCCTTTCAGGATAGGTCACATTGTTAAAGACCATCCAATTATTGCAAATACCAATGTATAAATTCAGCAGATTGTAAATTCCCCGATAATACCGTCGTTTAATAACTTCGACCGGAATATTATGCCCTCCTTCACTTACTCTTTCAGCAACTCTTTTTACAGCCAACTCAGGGCCGTCTAACCAAAAATAAACCAACCTCACCCTATAACCGGCTTCCTGGGCCCTCTTGACTAACGACACATAACTCCTCGTAGCAAGTGTTGTTTCAAAAGCAAAATCAGCCTTTTCCTCCATCAATTGGTTAATCCTTTGAAGCATTATTCTGCCAGCTTCCAAGGCCACACTTTCGACGTTAAAGGGAGAAAGCCCGGCAGCGATACTATCTGCATTGACAAATTCCCGGCAATGCAGGATCTCTGGTAAAATTGTAAAACTCGCAGTGGTCTTACCCGCACCATTGCAGCCCGCTATGATATATAAATTAGGCATTCGATAAAACCACTAATCTAAGCTATTAAACAATGATACACAACCTCACCAGGGAAGTTACAGAAGAGAGGATTACAGGCCTAATTCGCAAATATCTGTGTAAAGAACAGCACGCTCTTTTCATCCCTGGCCACGCCAATGCCGGTAAGTTTGAATTTGCCCTCGATATTCTTGCGGTGACCGGAACTCTTGATCCAGCCATCGACCACTTCCTGGGCGGAACGGCTGCCATAGGCCACGTTTTCGGCCGTAGCGGTAACGCCGGGTATTTTGGAAGTGATCACCTTACTGCGAAAAGAAAAGCCATCATGGCCAAAAGGTGACTGGTGGGAAGCCATCGCCACGGTATGCCGGCGCGCCTCCGCTTCTATAACCGGATCGGTTTGCAAAGCAGCCAACCCCTTCTTCTTCCGGTACTGGTTGATCAGGGTCAGGATCTGGTCTTCCAGTGCGGGCGCCACAGTAGCCGTAGAAGGCTTCGGCAAGGCTGGCCTGGAAGTTTTGGTGGTGGTCGTCGTTGTTTTCGAATCAGTAGACGACCGCTTACTGCTGGAGCAGGAAGAGAATCCAACGATAAAAACGCTGATATACAATACAATTGTGTAGAAAATGCCCCTTTGCATGAATTTATAAATTTACTATATCCGCTTACTAATTTTATACCAGCTTTGGTGAAGGAAAAGAGAAATACGAGTCGGGAGTTCTTAGTCGGGAGTCGGGAGAGGGTGGCCGATGAGTTAAAAGGCTGACTAAAGGCCTACTGTCCGGTCCCCAAGTCCCGGAACGTCCTCCTGCTTACCCGGTCAACTCCAGCTCCATCTTCACATCTGCCGTGGTAAAAGGGGAATGCTCCACCTTCACATGCCGGAAACCATATTTTTCGTACAGGGATATGGCCGTTTTAAGCTGGCTATTGGAAAACAGGGAGAGCTTTTTGACCTTCCATTCGCGGGCGGTGTCCATACAGCGGTCAATTAGCATGCGGCTGATACCTTTCCCCTGCCAGGCCGGCGTGACGGCCATCTTGGCAAATTCATATTCTCCCTCTCCTTCTTTCATCAAGGCCGCAGTACCCACCACTTCATCCCCGGCCATCGCCAGGTAAATAACCCCGCCCCTGTCAATGATGGTTCCCCGGGGGTCATCCAGCACCTCCAGGTCTGCAGGTTCGGTCAGGTTGTATTTATCCAGCCATTCCAGGTTAAGTGTTTTAAATGCAGGTGCGTGCTTGTCTTCGTATAACACAATAGAGATCATAAGACCGTTTTTAAAGGTTTATTAATTAAATAAGTAGATTGAAATAGGTTGCCCCAATGCAGCAGTGCACTGATTAAGGCATTGTGTTTTAGAAGGACCAGTGAGTAGAAGAGCAAGGTACAAAAAATTCCGTCACCATGGAAATACGCTGGTGCCGTATTTGCATCAGCAACAAAACTACATTCATCATGCAGGAGGAAATAAATATGGCATTCGAATCCAATCAAAAAAGAACCGACCGTGGAGCCAGGGTGATCAAGGCTTCTCCGCACACCATTTACCGGGCCATGCTCAACGCCGAATCAGTAGCTGCCTGGCGCCCGCCAACGGGTATGAAAGCTGAAGTCTATACTTTCGAACCGCGTGAAGGAGGCATCTACAGAATGGCATTTATCTATAAGGATAAAGCAATAGCTGGCAAGACCAAAGAAAACGCTGATGTATTCGAAGGAAAATTTGTAGAACTGGTACCCGATAAGCGTGTAGTGGAAGCGGTTGTATTTGAATCGGAGGACCCTGCTTTTGCCGGCACGATGACGATTACCACTACCCTCACGCCAGTGGAAGGCGGAACGGAAGTGAGCATTATTTGCAGCGATGTGCCCAATGGTATCAAAGAGGAAGATCATCAGGAAGGAATAAAATCTACCCTGGAAAACCTGGCGAAGTTTACTGAAGAATCGTGAATCGGCAGTCGGCAATGCGCTTGCTTTGAAAACGGCGGTGAGCTGAGCGCAAAACGCACTTTTGCTTCGATGGGCACAAATACGCCATGCGCGGCCAGCCCTGCACAATTCCCGCTAAGGCAGGACAGGTAGCGCCAGGAAGTGACAAAAAGAAAAAGCTATTATAAGCAAGCCTCAAACTCTTCCATCATACCCTTACTGCCAATAAAGAGGGGCGAACGCTGGTGCAGTTCGGTAGGCTCTACATCGAGAATGCGCTCGCTGCCGTTGGTAGCTTTTCCACCCGCTACTTCCAATATAAAAGCGAAAGGATTGCACTCATACAGCAAACGCAACTTGCCCTTTGGCTTATCGATAGTACCGGGATACATGAAGATGCCACCTTTGATGAGATTGCGGTGTACATCGGCTACCATACTGCCGATATAGCGTTGAGTGTAAGGTCCGCCGTTATCTTTATTCTTCTTCTGACATAGGTCAATGTACTTCTGTACGCCGGGCGCGTATTGGAAGAAATTGCCATGATTGACAGAATATATTTTACCAAAATCCGGACATTTGATATTGGGATGGCTAAGGCAAAATTCACCAATGGAAGGATCGAGGGTAAAACCATTCACCCCACGACGCGTACCATACACCAGCATGGTAGAAGAACCATATACCATATAACCCGCCGCTACCTGTTTACGACCTGGTTGCAGGAAGTCGGCTTCCGTTACAGGCGTGCCGATAGGACTGATACGCCGGTACACGCTGAAAATGGTACCGATGGAAACATTCACATCTATATTACCACTGCCATCGAGGGGATCGAACAGGCAGATGTATTTCGAATTACAGCTGATCTCATCATCAAAAGCCACAAACTCATCCAGCTCCTCACTGGCTATACCCGCACAGCTTACGCCATGCTGCAATACGCCCATAAACTGATTGTTGGCAAAAATATCCAGTTTCTTCACATCCTCGCCCTGCACGTTCACGGCGCCCGCATCGCCCAATATATCCACCAGTCCGGCTTTATTCACCTCCACATTCACCCTTTTAGCAGCCCGGCCCATATCACGCAGGAGGCCGCTCAACTCACCGGTAGCATGGGGAAAATCCCGCAGCTGTTGAATGGTGAACTCATCCAGGGTCATTACTTGCCGGTTGATGGTACTCATGTAGGCTGTTTTTGCTTGAAATAGGTTAAGTGGGGCCAAAAGTAAGGCGAAAGGCCTGAAAGTCAAAGCATGCCAGAGCCGGCAAAGCCCCGTCCCGCGTGCAAAAACGGTATAGCTGAAGGGGAAACAAGTAATTATTTTTTATAATCCGCCCGCCCCGCGGCTACCAGAACCCGGCCTGGGGTATTCCGGTATGTATTGGGGCTCAACGGATGGGAAAGGATCATACTATCATATTTTTAACGACTTTTGCCACCGTTGAAAGCCTGATGGGCGGTCAACCTATCAACTTACTAACTATTAACTTACATGAAGGTTTTTAAATTCGGGGGCGCCAGTGTACAAAGCATTGAAAGGATCCAGCTGGTGGCAGATATTCTGCGGAGTTATCCCAATGAAAAAATACTGATCGTTATTTCAGCGATGGGCAAAACCACCAATGCGCTGGAAAAAGTAGCTGAATCATTCTTCAACAACCATAAAGAAGAGGCGCTGCAATTGTTTGAGGCGGTGAAACAAAGCCATCTTACAACGGCCAAATACCTCCTCGTTACGCATTACAATGAAGCGCTGGAACAGCTGAGCAATTTCTTTACAGAAGTGGAATGGCTGCTGCACGATAAACCGGTACGTGACTTTGATTATTATTATGATCAGATCGTATGCGCCGGAGAGCTTTTGTCTACTGGTATTATGAGCGCCTACCTCAATGAAGTGGGTATTGACAATAACTGGATCGATGTACGCGACATTGTGCGCACGGACAATAATTTCCGCGACGCCAATATTGACTGGGCCTTTACGCAACAGAAGATCAACAGCGAAATATTGCCGCTGTTTGATGACAGCAACCTGGTCATTACACAAGGATTCATCGGCGCTACGGACGATAACGAAAGTACCACGCTGGGCCGCGAAGGCAGTGATTATACGGCCGCGGTATTTGCCAATATGCTGGATGCGGAAAGTCAAACGATCTGGAAAGATGTGGAAGGGGTAATGAATGCCGACCCCAAAGCTTTCCCCGATGCACAATTTATCAGCGCGCTCAACTATACGGAAGTGATTGAAATGGCCTATTATGGTGCGCAGGTAATACACCCCAAGACCATTAAGCCGCTGCAGAATAAAGGTATTCCCCTGCAGGTAAAATGTTTCCTGGATAAGACCTTGCCAGGCACGGTCATTCACAATAAACCGGTGAAGGGCCTCCCCCCTATTATCGTAGTGAAACCACAGCAGGCATTGATACACCTGCATTCAAGAGATTTTTCTTTTGTTGGAGAAAAACCGGTGGCGGATCTGTATGAACTGCTGGCGGAGATCAGGATCAAGCCCAACCTGATGCAAACAGGCGCAGTGTCTATCCAGGTATGCCTGGACGACCGGCCCGAGAAAATAGAAAAGCTGGCGCTGGCTGCTTCAGATTTCTTTGAAGTGGAAGTAGAAAAAGGACTTACGCTCCTCACGATTCGCCATTACAATGAGGCGATCCTGCAAAAAATGATTGCCGGCCATACGATAGAACTCAGGCAACAATCGCCCGAAACCGTTCAGGTATTGATGCAACCCACCCGATAAACCCTCCGATGATGCAAACGCCCAAGGCTTTTTACGAAGAAAGGATCAATCAATACAGCACGGAATTACAGCAGGTACAAAAGCGCAGTCTCCTGGTATCAGGCGCCCGCCTTGCCAGTTTTGTGGCGCTGGCCTGGAGCATCTGGCAATGGGTGAAACAGGAAGACGATCTTGTCTATAAAATAGCCACGCCAGGTTTCCTGGTACTCTTCATCCTGTTTATCCGTATTGCGCTTAACCTGGGCGACCGGAAAAAGCTGTTGGAGAAACTGCTGTACGTGAACCGCAATGAACTGGATATATTGCAATACAAGCCCAATCAGTTTGACAACGGGCTGGCATTTACGAGCAACGACAATTACTCGGGCGACCTGGATATCTTTGGCGCCAACTCGGTATACCACCTGCTCAACAGGACCACCACGCATCATGGCACACAGGCGCTGGCTGGGTTACTGCAACAATCTTTGCTGACAAAAGAGGCCATTGAGGAACAACAAGCAGCTGTAAAAGCGCTGAGCACGCAAAAAGAATTACGTCAACTGATAACAGCCCATGGCCTGCTGCACGAAGAGAAAGAAGGCAACCTGCACGATGTGGCCGCCTGGCTGCGATGGTATCCCATTATACAGGGAAAAAAATGGCCCAACACTTTACGCTTGCTGGTACCTGCTTTCAATATCGGGAGTATCATCTTTTGGGCGTTCACCGGTAATTACCTACCCTTGCTGGCCGGTTATTTCATTGGCTGGTGCGTCATTGCTGCCTTTGCCAAAGACATCAATCGCCAGCATGCCATGTTGGGCAAAAAAGAATCCATCCTTGGCCAGTATGCTACGATCCTTAAATTGTTCAGTGGCGTTAAAGGCAGTACCGCCTTATTACAACGGGAGCAGGCCACTGCTACAGAAGCCCATAAGGCAATAAAGAAACTGTCCAAACTTTCAGGCCTCTTTGATCAGCGTATCAATATGCTCATATTGATATTCCTGAATGCCTTATTTCTCTATGACCTGCAATGCATGTGGGCGCTGGAAAACTGGAAGGCTACCAATAAAGACCGCTTCACCAAATGGATCGAGTGCACAGGCGCTATCGAAATGCTGAATGCACTGGCCACTTTTGCTTTTAATAATCCCGCGTATCACTGGCCCACAGTCAACGCCAACGGCGTAAGTATTGCCGGTAAAGGACTGGCGCACCCATTGATCCCCGCAGCAGAATGTGTGGCCAATGATTTTACCCTGGGTGTAGAAGAACGGCTGGCCTTGGTAACAGGCTCCAATATGAGTGGCAAAACCACTTTCTTAAGAACAGTAGGTGTGAACCTCCTGTTGGCGCAATGCGGCGCACCTGTATGTGCTACGGCATTTGCCTTTACGCCCATGAATATCTTGTCCTCCATCAGGGTAAGTGATTCCCTGCAGGAACATACTTCCTATTTTATGGCGGAGCTGAAACGCCTGAAGCAGATCATTCGTCATTTACAGGAACAAAATACGCCTGCGCTGGTGCTGATCGATGAGATATTGCGGGGCACCAATTCAGAAGATAAAACGCATGGCTCCGAACAGTTCATCAAAAAACTGCTGCAATACAATTCCCTCACCATGTTTGCCACCCACGATCTTTCGCTGAGTGTACTGGAGCAGGAACTCCCCGGTCAGCTGAGCAATTATTGTTTTGAAAGCATTATCCGCGATGGGGAACTGATCTTCGATTATACCCTGCAACGGGGAGTTGCAAAAAACAGGAATGCCTCTTTCCTCATGCAGAAGATGGAGATTATCTAGGAGTTGAACGAATTGTTTCGTACATTTATTATGGTATAGCTTTTAGACAGGACAATCAACAGGCAGGTGCATATCCGGCAGCAAGGACATGTATGCCCATTCATCACCTACCAACCTGTTAACCATGCTACCTAATTTTTTCAAAATTGCCTTGCGGAATCTTGTTAAGTACAAAGGGTTTTCCTTTATCAATCTCGCTGGTCTGGCATTGGGCCTTACCGCCTGCCTGCTGATCGGGCTTTTTGTATGGGATGAAAAACAATACGACCGGTTTCTGCCGGAAGGCGATCAGGTATACCGTGTGTACAATGAGCACAAAAGTGATGAAGGCACACAATATATGGCCGTCTCCTCCCCCATGTATGCGACCACCCTGCAAAAGGACTTTCCCGAAGTACAGCAGGCCACCCGGGTGATGATGACCTCTGACTTCAAGCAGTTGTTTGAGGCCGGTAAGATAAAACTGTATGAAGAAAGCGGCTTTTTTGTTGACCCTACTTTCTTTGAGGTATTCCCGCTGGCGCTCAAAGAAGGCGCTTATACCAAAGCGCTGGATGGCCATTCGCTGGTGATCTCAGATGAACTGGCGGCAAAGCTTTTTGGCGGTGAGCATGCTGTTGGCAGGGAAGTAATGATGAACAAGACTGCCTATATAATAAAGGCCGTGGTGCGAAAAGATCCCAAAAATCATCTGTCCTTTAATTTCCTGGCTCCAGTAACATCACTGGGTTTACCCGCTGAAAGAATGGAAAAATGGGGCTGGCAACAATTCTATACGTATATAAAGATTAAGAAGGGTACTGATGCCAGCGCATTGGAAGCAAAATTCCGGCAGGCAGTATCGCGACATGCTGAACCTGCTGCGGGGGACAAGACTTATAAATACCGCCCCTACCTGCAACCCCTGGAGCAAATACATCTTTATTCCTCCAACTTCAAATTTGACAAGGCACAAAGGGGAAACATAACTTATGTGAACGGCCTGGGTATTATTGCCGTTTTTATACTCCTCATTGCCTGCTTCAATTTTGTAAACCTGGCCACGGCCCGTTCCTTACAAAGGGCTAAAGAGGTAGGCGTACGTAAGGCCATTGGCGCCGAACGCAAAGACCTCTTTATGCAGTTTATGGGTGAAACCATTTTATTGGCATTCATCAGTGTACTACTGGCAGTGGGCTGCACGATTTTGCTGTTGCCCTGGCTCAATGATTTTACCGGCCGGCATATTCCCTATAGCCTCTTTGCCAATCCGCTGATGTGGCTCTTGCTCCCAGGCCTGGCCCTGGTAACGGGATCGCTGGCGGGCTTCTACCCTGCCCTTGTATTATCAGGCTTCAAACCGGTAAAGGTCTTAAAAGGCATGATGTCGGATAACATGCAACCCGGCAAAGTGCAATGGCTGCGCCAGGGATTGGTAGTGGTGCAGTTTTCCTTATCGGTCTTACTGATCGTATGTTCGGTAGTGGTATACAGGCAGGTAAGTTATATGCACAACAAAGACCTTGGTTTTAATAAAGAGCAGATCCTATTCTTTCCCATGCGGGGCGACAGTATGTTTAAGCACTATACATCCTTTAAAGAACAGTTGCAAAGATCGCCGGGCATCTCCTCCGTTTCCATTGGTTATGGTTTTCCCGGTGATGCGGTGGCAGGCGATGAAATCATTGTGCCGCGCAACGGGCAGCAAAAAACATATTCTGCCACACAATTGATGGTCGATGAGGATTATATCAAAACCCTGGGCCTGCAACTGGTAGCGGGCAGAGACTTTTCAAAAGACATGAAGACGGATGCGGACCAGGCATTTATCATCAATGAAAAAGCTGTAAGGGAACTGGGTTTTGGAACAGCCCAACAAGCATTGGGGCAAGCGCTGGCCTGGCATCCCTGGGGAGCCGCGAATCCCGATTCTTTAAAGATGGGCAGGGTGATCGGCGTTGTAAAAGATTTTCACTACAAGAGTTTATACGACCAGATGGAAACCACTGTGCTCCAGATCTTCCCCGGCGCCGTATGGAAAGTGGCGGTGAAGATGGAAACAGCCACTATCGGCAATACCATCGAACAGGTGAAGCAGGTCTGGAACAGGTTCACACCTGAATTCCCCATGGAATACAGATTCCTCGATGATAGTTTTGAACAGATGTACCGGTCTGAAGACAAATTGAGAACTTTGATCTCCCTGTTCACCTCGATCGCTGTTTTTATTGGTTGTCTTGGTTTGTTTGGCCTTGCGGCTTACAGTGCTGAGCGCAGAAGAAAAGAAGTGGGGATCAGAAAAGTGCTGGGCGCCAGTGTGCAGGGTGTGGTGGTGCTGCTATCGAAAGACTTTATCAAGCTGGTGGGTATCTCATTCCTGATCGCTTCACCCGTGGCTTATTATTTTATGCACCGATGGCTGCAGGATTTTGCTTACCGTATTACTATCAGTTGGTGGATCTTTGCCATTGCTGCCATTAGTACCATGCTTATTGCATTGGCCACGGTGAGTTTCCAGGCAATCAGGGCTGCCACGGCGAATCCGGTCAAAAGCCTGAGAAGTGAATAAGGTATTAGGTGTTAGGTATTAGGTATTAGCTGTTAGCTGTTAGCTGTTAGCTGTTAGCTGTTAGGCGTTGCTTCGATAGCGAGGCCTGCAGTTCACATACATAGCTCCGTCGTTCACATACAAGTTGCCCCGCCCGGCTTTGTCCCATAGTACTTTAGCAGGTACAAGACATTATTATGAGAAATATGATGATGGCAAGCCTGCTGCTGATACTACAGGCGACCCTATATGCCCAGGTAGGCATCGGCACTACCACTCCCAATCCCAGCGCCGCTGTAGACATTTCGGCCACAGACAAGGGATTGCTGATCCCTCAAATGACAACTGCTCAACGCACAGCCATTGCCAACCCGGCTACTGGTCTGCTGGTCATACAAACTGATGGCACACCCGGTTTTTATTACAATGCCGGCACTCCTGCTGCGCCCAACTGGCTCAACCTGAGCGCTTACACCCTTCAGCAAAATATCAATACCAACGGACAATACCTTTCCGGTGATGGCAGCAATACGGGTCTTCAGTTGGGAACCAATGGCCTGGTAGTGGGCGTAGGTGGGTACACCGGCAACTATTCGGGAGCATCCTACGGTACCGGCTCCAAATTGATCTGGATGCCCGAAAAAGGGGCTTTCCACGCTGGCTTTAATACCACACAATGGGAAGACAACAATATAGGTGCCTGGTCCGTAGCCTTGGGCTATAATGCCCTGGCATCAGGACCAGGCTCCATTGGTATAGGCTACACCGCCAGCGCAACAGGCCCCCAGAGCATCGCACTGGGAAATTATGTAACTGCCAATGCCTTCAATTCAGTGGCCCTGGGTTCCAATGTATCCACCAATGGCAAGTCGGGTTCTTTTATTTTAGGCGATTCCCGCATTGGCGCTCCCACGGGCAACAGCGCCCCAAACCAGATGGTCATGCGTTTTGAAAATGGCTACCGTCTCCATGCCGGCAACCTTGCTCAGGCAACGCTTGAAATAGATGACCTTGGAAGAGTGGGCATCGGAAAAGCACCTACAGCTAAATTGGATGTAGCAGGAAATATCACTTATACCGGCATCCTGAATATGGGTGTTCAGTACATCAGCAAAGACTTTAGCATAGGTGGCAATAGCAGAGGGGATTTTTATTGTGGCTGTCCCGAAGGCACGAAACTGATAGGCGGAGGTGGCGGTCACCGAGACTGGAACGGCGCCGTCAACGATATTGAACTTGCCTACAGCGGTCCATATTCCGACAATCCTAACGTATGGCGCATCATGCTCCAAAACACATCCGGCAGCTCAAGGTCCATACGCATCTATGCCATCTGTGCCAAAGTACAATAAATGCTGATCCAACCACTCCCTTATCAATGAAGCTCATGAAACAAATTATCTTATTTGCCAGCCTGTTCATCGCGGCCTGTTGCCTGCAGGCGCAGGATGCGCTCTATGTTAAGAACGGATCCACCATCACCGTACAAAATGGCACCGTAATAACAGTCAAGGGCAACGTAACCCTGGAAAACGGCAGCACCCTGGCCAACCAGGGGATCATCAGAGTGAGTGGTAGCCCTTCGTTGGGCGCCGGTCACTGGACCGATCTTTCTGCAACAGGCGGTAATTATGGCACCGGCCAATTTGTATTCGATGGCACTATCCCTCAAAAGATCAGTACTCCGTATACTTTCTCACGGCTGGATATAAATGGCACCAGCCTGGAACTGCATAGCAATATCAGCGCGCAGAAATGGTACCTGCAAAAAGGACTTGTCACCACCGGCGCTTATGCAGCCATTGTAACTGATCCTTCCGCCACTTCCCTGGAAGCCGACCCGGGCAATCCTGGCTATACCCAAAGCTGGATCAACGGTACGCTGCGCCGGTATATTACACCGGCAACGGTTTCCGGTTACCACTTTCCGGTAGGCAATACGATCCGGTCTAATATGGCCGGCCTCACCAATATGAGCAGTAATCCGCTGACCGGGATCAATTATGTAGAAGTCAGCTTTCGCCCCAAACCTGGCACAGATGCAGGTCTGATGGTCACAGAAGGCGGCACTACTTATGTATCCATAGCACCCGAAGGTATCTGGAACATCAGCTCCGATGCAGCGCCCACAGGTGGTAAATATGATCTGTTCCTGTACTTCACCGGTTTTTCGGGCCTTACAGACAATTCATTTGGCATCCTGCAACGTTCGTTGGCCAGTAGCAATGGCGCCGACTGGGTACGCCCGGCCGGTAGTACCTTACCAGGTGCAGGCTCACCCGGCAGAATGGCAGCACATGAATTTGCCGCCAGGAATGGCATTACCAGCTTTGGACAATTTGGTATCGGTCTCGCTGCAACGGCCTTACCCGTGAACCTGGTTGATTTCAGGGCCCAACGCCTCCACGCTGCGCTTGTACAGCTAAACTGGGAAACCGCTACCGAGCAAAACAACCGCGGTTTCGATGTGGAGAGAAGATGGCAAAGCGAGACCACCTTCAAGACCATCGGCTTTGTGCCTTCGCTGTCAGCAGGCGGCAATAGCAACCTGCTACTGCGTTATCAATATGCGGATGCCAACCAATACAGTGGTGTTACTTATTACCGGTTGAAGCAAATTGATCTCGATAACAGGGCCAATTATACACTCATCAAAGCAGTCAAAGGAACCGGCCAGGGTGGCGTTACTGTATTGATGTGGCCCAATCCCAATAAAGGACAATTCAGTATCCGCATAGATGGTAATACCAAACGGTTGCCGGCCATCATTACCGATATGAATGGCAGGGTGGTTCAGCAGGTATCCATCAATGAAAATACGCCCGTAAATGTTCATGGATTGAGTGCAGATACTTATATCGTAAGCATACCTGATGCTTTCGGTCCCGGTGAATCTTTCCGGGAAAAAGTATTAGTCGTGAAGTAACAAAGAGCATGAATCGGCAGTCGACAATCGGCAATCGGCAATCAAATGCTTCGAATCATTCACTATTTACTTTTTCCATATTTTTACGCAAAATGCCGTATGGACGTTAAAATAGACGATAGTTGGAAAAAGGTTCTCAAGGATGAATTCAACAAGGAGTATTTTAATCAGATCGTTGGTCACCTCCGCATCGAAAAAGCGGCCGGACACACTATTTACCCACCCGGAGGGCTTATTTTTAACGCCTTTAACCTTACCCCTTTTGAAAATGTAAAAGTGGTGTTGCTGGGACAGGATCCCTACCATGGTAAAGGACAGGCACACGGTCTTTGCTTCTCCGTACAGGATGGCATCAAGCCCCCTCCTTCCCTCGTTAATATCTACAAAGAAATAAACAAGGATATCGGCCTCCCCATTCCCAATCACGGCAACCTCACCAAATGGGCCCAGCAAGGGGTACTCATGCTCAATGCTTCCCTGACCGTGCGTGCCGGTGAACCCATGAGCCATTCCAAAATTGGCTGGGCCGATTTTACAGATGCCGTGATACGCAAGGTTTCCGATCAGAAAAAAGGTGTGGTATTCCTGCTCTGGGGAAAATTTGCCCAGGCCAAACAGGAACTGATCGATGAAACCAAACACCAGGTATTAAAAGCAGCCCACCCTTCGCCCTACTCTGCCGACGCCGGCTTCTTCGGATGCCGCCATTTCTCCAAAACCAATGAATACCTGATGAAGGAAGGGCTGGACCCGATAGACTGGTCGCTGTGAAAACAGCTGCGAGCTGCCAGCTTCGAGCTTCGAGCCCTTTGCTTCGAAGATCAGTACCACGAAGAACTATTTGCGCCAACGCTCGCAGCTCGCAGCTCAAAGCTCGTAGCTCATTCCTCCGTATCTTGCGTCCATGAAGTTCATCAAAGAGATATTGGGTCGCATCTTTGCGGTGTGGGCAATCCTTATGTTTATCCTCACCCTCCTGGTGTTCATGATCCCTTTTCTGTTATTTACGTACTACCTGCCCGATCCTAAAAAAACATTCCGTTTTATCGCTCAATCCAGGGTATGGATGGGTGTTTACCTGCCATTGATTGGCTGCCCCCTGCGCGTACGTGGAAAGCAAAATTTTGCGCCCGGTCAAAATTACGTGGTGGTATGCAACCACAACTCCCTGATGGATGTACCCATTTCCTCCCCCGCTATTCCCGGTGGTAATAAAACCATTGCCAAAAGTGAGATGGCCAAATTGCCCGTATTTGGTGTTATTTATAAAACCGGCAGTGTGCTGGTAGACAGGAAGAGTGATAAAAGCCGCAAGGATAGTTATAGCACGATGAAGAAAGTGCTGGGTATGGGACTGCACATGTGCATCTATCCCGAAGGCACCCGCAATAAAACAGATCAACCACTGAAGTCATTTCATGATGGCGCTTTCCGGCTGGCCATCGATACCCGCAAGGCTATGATCCCCGGCATCATCTTCAATACCCGTAAGGTATTGCCTGCCAGCAAGCCTTTTTTCCTGATGCCCCACCGCCTGGAAATACATTTCCTGGCGCCCATTCCTGTAGAGGCCAATGACACCGTCGAGACCTTAAAAAACAGGGTACATGAAATAATGGCCACCTATTATCAAGCGCACAGAAAATAGCTGCCACCAATAGTCTGCAACTATAAAGCGTGGAGCAATTCTGAATTCTGTATTCTCTCCTACTGTCCGTAGAAATAGCGAGTTCTGTTGACTTTCAGGTCACGTAGAATGCCCGACTTGGGATTGATGGTAAAATTGAAAGTGCGGATAGGCCCTACCGGGGTAACATTGATCGACAATTGCCAGCAGTGCATTTCACGCGAGATAAACATAGTGAACATCTGTATCGCAGAGGTATTAAAATCATAGTAGGTATTCATGCCCATTTTCCATTTGGGCGTGAGGTTGAAATCTCCATTCAGGCTTAAGTTGGAATTGGTCTGTGTTTCAAAGCCCGAATAGTCGGCTTTAAAAGTACGGGAGAAGCTGAAGGAATAAGACATGTTTAACGACCAGGGGATATTAAAGTCAGCAAACTCAGCTGCGTGTTGTTGTGTATAATTCATCTGCTCCAATTGCTCTTCCGGTGTCATGGGAGGCAGGTTGTTGTTATTGAACTGATCATCCTTTTCCTTCGCTTTTTTATCGTCCTTCGGCTTGCTCTGGAAAGAAGTAGAAATGGCAATATTACCATTGGTAATGCGGCCCGGTGAAAATCTTCCCCCCTTCCATGCATACTCATTGATACGGTATCCCCTTTCATTTACCTTATAAGGATCCAGGTTGGCGCCGGCTGTAATATTGATCTTTTCAAACAAGGTACTCCGGAAGTAAAGACTGATGGTTGACAGCTTGAAAGAGTCGGCCAGGAAGTTATAACCACCATTGAAGCCAAAGCCATCGATGAGGCGTATCTTTTTAATACCCCCATCAGCCGTGTCTTTTTTAGAACGCACTTTTGCTTCAATATTATTATCCAGGCCAAAACTGATACCCCCAAACTGCCCTTCACCAAAGGGGCCGAAGATGGTACCATCATAATAAGAGAAGCGATAGAAATTTTTGCCCGTAGAATCAACCTGCTCCGTATAATAATCCTTGGCAGCCATGTCGGGTTTATAGCTGATCGAAAATGTAGGCCGTATTACGTGACGAATGGCAGTAATAGGGCTATTCTTTCCAAAGTTTTCAAACTTTCCAAAGATGGCTGTACTCAACCCCAGGCTGAAAGAGAGGTCCCGGGCGGTATAAAACCCTTTTTGAATACTCGTATCCATGCCATTTTTAGCCTGATTCCAGGTACGTCTAAACTTCCGGGAGTACCATTTTTCTTGGTAGCTGATGCCAGGCGACACCTGCAAAGGACCCAAAGAAGGTAATGACAGTTGAATAGGTATATTGTGTTGAGCACCCCATTGCATGGTATCCAGGAGCTTGCTCAGGCTGAAATCTTTTTCATATATGCTGATCTGGTTTGCCACGTTGGTATTCAATCCCACACCCAGCTTCTCATACCATTTGGATTCACCAATCAGTTCCTTACGCGCGAAAGGATAAAATGTATTCACGGTAAATGCCACATTGGGCAGGTTCATGTTGATCAGCGCCGGATCGTTATTATTCTGGTTGTGGTTGGCGCTGGCCGTAAGGTTGTATTGGGTGCCCCAGGTTTTGGAATAAGTAATGGACGAGTTCAGGTTATTCTGCACATTCCGCATGGGGTTGTTGGTCACATACTGGTTGTACTTGGAAGAACCCGCATTCACGTTGGCAGAAAAGGTTTGCCCCGGCCTGGCGCGACTGTCTACCGTATGGCTCCAGGAAATATTAAAGGTTTGTGCTGTCGTAAACTCCTGCTTGGCATCATCACTGAGGATACGGGTGCTTTGGTAGGCCAGGTTCATCGAACCGTTGTAGCGATAGCGCTTGCGATAGGTAGGCGTTACAAATGCAGCCCAACCACCATAGGAATAGATATTAGAGCGGAGGGTAACGTCAAAATAATCGTTAATGACTTTATAATAACCTAATCCTTCAAGACCCAGTCCAAACTGGTCGCTGGCCGTAAACTGCGGCGGCAGCAAGCCCGAATGTCTTCCCTGTGAAAGCGGGAAAAATCCAAAAGGGAGATATACCGGTACGGGAACACCTTCAAACTCGGGGTGTATAGGACCCGTCACTGCCAGCTTTTGGCTCACCATCTTCATGCGGGGTGTACGGAAGGCAAAGTGCGGCGTATCGAGGTTACAGGTAGTGATAATACCGCGTGCAGCAAAATATTCAGTGGGTGATATCTTTTTGATCTTCTCCCCTTGTACAAACATTTCTCCCTGCGCTGTGATCGTACTCTGCGTGATCCCTTTCTGGGTCTTTGTATTAAAGCGCATCAGATCGGCATCCATCTTCGTATCCGCCTGTATCATTTTAGGGCGGCCCACGATATTACCCGCTGAATCACGCCGGAATGTGGCAACCACTTCATTCTTTTGCTGATCCATTTCAATGCTGTCTGCCGTAAGGTCCATATCCTTATACTTCACATTTCCCTTGCTATATAATATGATCTTTTTACTGGGCACATCCATCACGATGGAGTCCGAAGCAGAATAATGTACCGGAGCATCGATCGAGTCCTTCGAGATCTTCACATCAAACGTGTCTGATTTGAGAGCCGCCGAGTCTTTAAATTTTATAGAAGCGGAGTCTTTTGATTTGATAGCAGCAGAATCCCGGACGGAAGGGATGGTATCTGTTTTGTTGGGAATGGTATCAGTCCTGGGTTTGGTCGCAGGCTTAGTGGTATCCTGGAAAGCCGTTAATGAAATGCCAAATCCGGTAGTAGCAGAATAATTACCCAGCATATTCATCGTTAATAGTAACAATGAAGCGAGTATTATCGGCAACGAAAGTTGTTTTAGGCTATTTTTGCGTCCGTTAATCATATGCAGTGGTGGGCAAAAATAGTTATTAATGCATTAAGATTATGTGAAGATTGGTTAGCCCATAAAATCATAACAAAATATGTTCAAAAGGTTTACAGGCATTATCTGCTTTGCTGTTTCCATTGCAATGCTGATCGCTTTCACTGTTAAGAAACCCGTTCCACATAAACAAAAGCCTGCATTAGGTATTATTATTATCGATCCCGGCCATGGTGGCATGGACCCCGGCACACTGGGCAGCATTTCCCGCGAATCGAGGGTGGCCCTGGCCATTTCCCTCAAACTGGGCAAAGCCATTAAAACTGCCTTTCCCGATACCAAGGTGCTGTATACCCGCACAACGGACATTTTGCCCGGACAAAGAACGCTAAAAGAATCTTACTATTATAGATCTGATTTTGCCAACCAGTCCAATGGGGATCTTTTCATCAGCATACATTGTAACGCCATCGGCAAAAAGCCAGGCGGCTGGTACGAAAAAAAGATCGTTTCCTACAAAAATGTCACCACGGGTAAAGGCAAAAAGAAAAAGACTAAGAAGGTGCCTGTTTACAAGTCCTACTACGTAAAAAATACGCATAAAGGCACCGAAACCTATATCTGGGCATCCGACCGTGTAGGGCCTAAAGGAGATGCCATTAATCAGCGGCAGGAAGAAAGCGGTGAGAAAACAGACAGCTCCATCAGTTTCGATATGAACTCACCGGAAGCCCGCATCCGGGCACAGTTGTATGAAAAGAAGTATTTTGGTAAAAGTCTTATGCTGGCCAATTTTGTGGAGGATGCATTCGATAAAGGCGGTCGCATAAGTTATGGGGTTAAACAAAGAAATGAGGAAGGTATCTGGGTGTTGCAGGCCACCGGAATGCCCAGCATACTGGTAGAGACGGGCTTTCTTTCCAATACTGAGGAAGAAAAATACCTCAACAGCGACAAAGGGCAAAATGAAGTGGTGGCTTCTATTGTAGCAGCTTTGAAAAAATATAAAAACTCCATCGAAAACACGAAATAAGTCGGAAAGTCAGTAAAGTCCGAAAGTCGGTAAGTAATACAATAGTTACGTTGCAGTTTTTCTTCCGGACTTTCCGACTTCCGGTCTTCCGGACTTATTTTAACGTATTAATAAGCATCTTCATCCGTTATTTTTGCATCTTGTCCTATATTCATAGATCCTTTTACACAGAACCGGATTATAATATGATAAAAAAGATCACATGTTGCCTGCTGATTGCCACGGCGTTTACAGTATTGACCGCTTTTTATAGGGAGCCTGCCGGTGTAACGCAAAAACCTGTGATCAAGACCATCATTATAGACGCCGGCCATGGCGGATCGGACAATGGAGCCCGGGGCGATTACTCCTTTGAAAAAGACATCTGCCTCGATATTGCCCTTAAATTGGGTAAAAAACTGGAACAGGAATACCCCAATATCAAGGTACTCTATACCCGTACGAAGGACGAATATCCCTCTATTAAGTCCAGGGCCGATTTTGCGAATGCCAATAAAGGTGACCTCTTTGTATCTATCCACGTAAATGCCGGTCCCAAAATAAAACATTCCAATTTTGCAGGCTACCGTACAGAAACTTACTATACCGGCAAAGGTAAAAGCCGGAAGAAAAGGACCAGAAAAGTACCCAAATACAATATCTACTATACCGATAATCCCTCGAATGGTACCGAAACCTATATCTGGGCAGCCGACCGTGCCGATGCCAAAGGCGAGTATGTATCCGAGCGCATGTCGGAAGAAGTGAATGACTCCACAGAATATGCGCCCGATATCAATGACCCCGAGTTCAAGGCCAAATCACTGTTGTGGACCAAACGTTATTTCGACAAAAGCCTGGCCCTGGCCACCATGGTAGAAGAAGAGTTCATCAATGGCGGGCGCGTAAGCAGGGGCGTAAAACAACGCAATGAAAAGGGCATCTGGGTGCTCCAGGCCACAGCTATGCCCAGCATATTGGTAGAAACCGGCTTTATTACCCACCGTCCCGATGAGGACTATCTCAACAGCGAGAAGGGCCAGGAAGAAATAGCTACCCACGTATTGGCTGCTATCAAACGGTACAAAGATGCCTCAGAAGGTACTACTGCACCAAGGCAAGGCTTTTGATATACATATCGGCGACAGAATACGGAAGATAGAAGGCAGCTTACAGCCTGTAATTCCTTATTTTTGTTGATAATATACTTTTTTGGGAGCCGTCTCAAACAGACTGCTGAAAAAAGTGTTATTTGCTCACAAAATAGCCTGTAATGAAAATTTCGAATGAAACCAAGGTAGGATCACTGACTGCTATAGCTATCGTTATCTTGATTTTGGGCTTTAACTTTTTGAAAGGAAAGAACCTCGCCGACCGGAGTGATAAGATATATGCAGAATTTCCCGCCGTAGATGGCCTGCAGGTTTCCAATCCCATTTTTATTAACGGGCTCCAGGTGGGTAAGGTCTATGGTATGGTGGAAAAAGACAAGAACCTGAGTGCTGTGATCGTCACCATCAGCCTCAACAAAGACATTAATATCCCCAAAAGCTCCGTGGCCACCATCAGCAGCGAACTGCTGGGTACCACTTCTATCAAGATCAGATTGGGCAATGGCGGCGAATTCGTACAGGATGGCGACACCTTGCAAACTGCCAAGACATTGGGCCTCGCCGATAAATTGCAAAGCAGCCTCGACCCTACCCTTGCCAGTGTAAACAAAACGCTGACTTCCCTCGACCTGGTATTGCAGAACCTGAATAGCGTGCTCGATCCCAATACCAAGAACAACCTGCAAAGCATTGTGACCAACCTCACCACTTCATCCAAATCACTGGAGAAGTTGCTGGATGCACAGACCGGTATGCTGGCCAAAACTTTGTCCAACACTGAATCCGTAACCGGCAATCTCGCTAAGAACAATGATAAGATCAATGCTACTGTAGATAATCTCGAAAAAGCAACCGCCAAATTGGCCAATGTAAAATTGGATGAAGCTGTAGCCAGTTTGCAAGGCACCCTCACCAAACTGGGAGCCGCTGTAGATAAAGCTACCAGTAGCCAAAGCTCTGTCGGCGCCCTGTTAAATGATCGCAAATTGTACGACCAGCTACTGCAAACAAATCGCAGTTTGACTACCTTGCTCGACGACTTGCGGACTAACCCAAAACGTTATGTTAACATATCTGTTTTTGGAAAGAAAGATAAAAAAGGCCCGCTGATGTCGCCTATATATGATTCCACTTCTACGTCGAAACCCTGAAGACAATAAGATGCAAAGGTTTATCAGCCTGTTTGTATTTTTTGCACTGGCGCTTTCCAGTGCTTCTGCCCAGGTAACCAGTACCCCGCAGCCGGGCGCTGATACCATGAAGGTAGTGGACCTGATCTATGCAGACCGCTTAAGAACAGAACAGCGTGACTCTGTAACTGAAGTACAAATATTGGCCGGTAAGGTGCACCTGCGGCAAGGCAAAACCCAATTCTTCTGCGATAGCGCTATTTACAATAAGCACACAAAGATCGTGGAAGCCTTTGGCCATGTGCACATCAACGACGCCGACAGTGTGCATACCTATGCCGATTACCTGATCTACCACGCAGATACCAAATTAGCTACGCTGACAAAAAATGCAAAACTCACCGATGGGAAAACTACCCTGTTGACGGATGAATTGCATTATGATGCCAACCAGAAAATAGGGGAATATTTCAATGGCGGCCGTGTGCTCAACAACCAGTCTGTACTCACCAGTAAAGAGGGGACTTATTACGGGGAACTGAAGGATATTTATTTTAAGAAGGATGTCGTACTCAAAGACCCTAAGTATAACCTCAAGTCTGACTCACTCCTATACAATACCAGTACCGAAACAGCTACTTTCATTACGAAAACCTATATCGAAGACAGCGCCAAACGCAAGATCACGACCAGGGAAGGATATTATGACCTGAAGCACCGCAATGCCAGTTTTGGCAAGCGGCCGATTATTGAAGATACCAAGGCAAGAACAAAGACCATCGCAGATATTGTGGAAACCGATGATTCCACCGGTATTACCACCCTCATTGGGCGGGCGGTGCACATCGACAGTGCGCAGGGCGTATCGTTGCTGGCTAATCTGATCATCACCAACCGGAAAGAGGAAACGCTGTTTGCCACCCAGCATCCCCTTATGATCATTAAGCAGGACAATGATTCCATCTATGTAACAGCCGACACCCTGTTTTCCGGCAAGCTGAGTAAAATGAAGGTCCTTACCAGAACAGATTCCTTGACGGGGAAAATAGATACCATTAAAGGCGCATTGACCATCAATACCAAAGACGGCCCGAAAAATGACAGTGCTGACCGGTATTTCCAGGGCTATCACCATGTGCGCATTTATTCCGACTCCCTACAGGCAGTATCCGACAGCATGTTCTATTCAGGCGCAGACTCGGTTTTCCAACTGTTCAACAACCCGGTAGCCTGGGCCAGCAATAGCCAGATATCCGGCGATACGATGTACCTGTACACCAAAAACAAAAAGCCGCAAAGGCTCTATGTATTTGAAAATGGATTTGCCGTCAATAAAGTTGGGAAGGAAATGTACAACCAGCTAAGGGGTAACCGGATGAATGGTTATTTTGTGGATGGCAATATTGATTATATGCGCTCCAAAGGCAATGCGGAGAGTGTGTTCTATGTGATGGACAGCGACAGTGCATTGGTAGGCGTGAACAAAGCTGAAGGAGATATTATCGACCTGCGTTTTCTCAATAAAGAATTGAATAAGGTAGTGGTCATCAGCGAACCCAAAGCTACCATGTTCCCGGCCAAACAAGCCACAGAACAGGATAAGGTGCTGCGCAACTTCAAGTGGCTGGAAGCCAGAAGGCCCAAGACAAGATTTGAATTGTTTGAGAATTAAAAACAGCTACGAGCCCCGAGCTGCGAGTCCTTTGCTTCGAAAGGTTTTGTATTGTATTTTGCTCGTTGCCCGCAGCTCATAGCTCGCAGCTTGCCACTCACAGCCCAAGGCTTTATTCCGCTTACATTACAAGAACTTTAACAACGCCCTCTTAATACAATGGCACTATTTTTCGTTCATAAGTAACAAATCGGACGGACCATGAAACGCATCACACTGCTCTTTACTGTAACCTGCCTCTTTGTTTTCATCAGCCAAAGTTCAATTGCCCAGGACGACTACCGCCTGGCCCTGGGTTTACGGCTTAGTAATTCCACACCTACACTCAACAGTTCCTTTAGCGGAAAGTATTTCATTACTGACCGCAGTGCTGTAGAAGGGCTTGTTTCTTTCGGCAGCCGTTTTGGTATGGGTGCCTTGCTCGAGATCCACCAGCCTTTTGCATCGGCTCCCGGACTTCGCTGGTTCTATGGCGTGGGTGCTTATGTAGGCTGGGAATACGGAGACACCTACTTCGGACCTACCGGTGCCCTGGGCCTGGATTATAAATTTTCCAACGCTCCTATTAACCTGTCGCTCGACTGGAAACCAGAGCTGGACATCATGCCCGATATCAACTTTGTACCGGACGCCTTTGCCCTTACGGTACGCTTTACTTTGAGATAAGTCAATTAGCCGGATCTCCCCCGTTTTTATCGATCAGGGCTATCTGATCAATGATCCTCTGTACGGTATTTCTCCAGGTGAATTGCTGTAGGGCATATGATTGCGCACCAGCGCCCATGGCAGTAAGCCGGCTGGTATCGGACAACAAATTGCTCAATACGGCAGCTAATCGCCCGGCATCCGGCGTATCGATCCCTACGCCAAATTTACCATGGCGCGATAATTCAGGAAAACTGTTGCGATTCAATCCCACGATCGGCATTTTACACAACATGGCTTCAATATACACCAGTCCCCAGGGCTCATTGATAGCAGGCATGAGAAACAAGCTGTGGCTATTAAATAATTCCTGCAATTGACCGATGGAGAGAAACTCATAGGCAGTGATATTGGGATGACGGGCAATTTGCCGGTATTCCTTTTGCCCCACAATGGATAATTGCATATCCGGATGCTCCTGAAGCGCTTTTTTGAATGCTTCCAGTACTATCGGGCCCCCTTTATCTTCAAACCTTCCCTTAGCTGCAAAGAGTATCTTTTTTTGTGCATAATCTTTCTGGCCAAAAAACGGCTTGATGACGCCTGGCCCGGTACCCACTACTGTAATTTTGGAAGGATTGATCTTATAGTGGTTAACCAGGTTGTCTTTTACATATTCGCTGATAGAGAAAATATGTCTGGCCTGTGCAAACGAAAGCTGCTCCAATTCTTCGGAAAGATTTATGATCCGTTTCGAATACAAATGCCTGAAGGTGGCTTGTGCCGACCACAGATCCCAGGTTGAATCACAATAAATATAATGATGTTGCCCTTTGGGCAGTCTCCTGAAAGGAAGATCGCCGGTTCCAAAATGGAGGGTATGGTTAGAGACAGACCTGCTGGTATTTTTGATGGAAGTAGCCGCATTGATTTGTCTTACGGTCCTGCTTCTCCTTTCCCAGCCAGGTTTGGTATTGTAATACAATCTGCCGGTAAATTTCAGGAAACGGCTTAGCAGGGTATTCTCATCGGAAGAGAATGCCGAAGCCAGGTTATCATTTGCCTCTAATACTTTTAAAATGCTATAAGGTGTACCCGACCACACTTTGGGATCATGTGGATTACCAATACCACATATATTGATCTTCATAATTAAGATTTAATAGACTTCTTTAAGGGATTGCATTTGCAGCACCAACTGGTGTACCAGGTCCATGCTGCGTTTTATACAAACATCCATATTGTAGTATTGCCATTCTCCAAACCTTCCCAATGTAGCAATACCTGTCTGCTGCAGGTAGGATTGGATGCGTTTGGTAGCAGCAGCATAATTTTCATCAAATACCACATAGGCATGATCAGATACATGGTAATCGAGCGGGCGGATCAAAAAAGGGTCCTGCTGCGCATTTTCCACCATAAGCTCGTATGGTCTTTCTCCTACCGCCTCAATGATGGAGTAATTTTTTACGGGTGAAAAAAAGGCGCCGATATGAATATACCGGTGAAACAAGCTGTCGGCTGCGGGAATGTAAGTCCAGGTACTATTGGCAGGTATTGTTTCCCACAGCATGGTGGTTACTTTATTATACCTGAGCAATCCGGCCATTTCAAGAATTTCGTCCGGCGTACCCACTACTAATCCGGGTAAAATATCCAACGGCAGGGTACTCACGATCATATCATAGGCTTTTTCGTCGTTGACAATCCATTGCTGGCGAATTTTATCATGACGAACCTGGTTGACGTTGAAGCCGTACTCAATGTTTAACCCATCGGCCAATGCATCAATAAATGTATTCTGGTCATTGGAGTTGGGATAATAAAAGCTGGCATGTGGCATCTGATCATTGGCCTGCCCAATCAACCCTTTGAAAAATGATTGTTTATCGGGTATGGGCAGTTTTCCTTCCACCCATGCGGGACTCATTTCCCGGGGATGCCTGTTCCATATTTTGGTATTATAGGGAATAAAGTAGGCTTCAGCCAGTGTATGACCAAACATTTTTCTAAACCAGTCTTCCAGGGAATCATACGACCCGTTATCAACAGCGTTTAGAAAGTCCTTTGTTATGTTCATAGCCAGGTCGGGCGCAAACCCATGGATCTGCTTTATAGCAAATTCAATAGGGTACGGTACTTCGTGGCCCAGCAGTTTTATAACCGCCCGTCTTTGTACCAGATGCCATTTGTCTTTACTAAGCACCTTTTCAAAAACAAAGCGGAGCACTTCAGGATACTTTGAATTAAAGCAATGCCCTCCTGTGGGATGCCAGGTAATACCCTCTACGGTTCTGGTTCTGGCTATGCCACCATGCACAGGATTCCTTTCCAGTATTTCAACGTCAAAATGATCGGCTGCCAGTCTAGCAAAACTAAGACCAGCAATACCTGCTCCTAAAACGCCAATTCTTTTCATGGTATGTAATATGAAAGCCGGTTAGTCCGGAAAACAAGATGCGATGCATGCTTCAAGCCCTATGAACCGGGGTGGAGCCGGCACGCTGGTTGCGCCGATAAGTGCAACCGCCGCTGCGTATCCTTTATCAATATCGATTGATACTAACTGCAATTGTTCGTTGTCTATGCTTATTAAATCATCTGTCACATCTATTTCGCAAAGCGGCATAGACAGCCCCTTCCCTATTGCTTTTACGACGGCTTCTTTCCTTGCCCATAACCAGTAAAACAAGCCAATGTCATTATTTTCCTGCAAGGCACTCCATTCGCGGTTGCTGAATACATTGCTGTAATCTTCCATACCGAGGGGCTTTATGATCTCGATATCAACTCCTATTTTTCCGTTTTGGGTAAAAGCCAACAGGGTGTAATTGCCTGAATGGGTGATATTGAAGTCAACAGGATAATTAAACCAGGGCCGGCTGAAGGAGGTATATTGAAGATCGGCCAGAGAGATCCGGTGATCCAGTCCCAGATCTTTCAATACCTGTAGCAGCAAGAGTTTTCCTGAAAAGGTCAGTATCCTGTCTTCATCGTATGTATACCGTAGTATCCCTTTTCTCACGGCTTCGGGTAAAAAGGGCAAGGCTTTGTTCATCAGGCGTACTGCTTCCTGTTTATTGGCGGTAGCAGTATAATAAATGAGGGGAGCCACCATAGATCAGGCGAATTTTCTTTTATCGTACAATATCTCCTTCTCTCCATATAACCGTTCAGCTATCATTCCGCGGGAAACGCATTCGGCTATCAGTTTATCCGATTGTATAATGGGATTTGATTCCTCGGTATATTTAATACTGCTGATAAACTCCAGCCAGGGCTCCTGCCCCATGGCATACACATAAATTTCTCCCGGTTGAAACAGGTCCACCAACACAATACCTTTATTATAATCGGACCCTGACAGCCTCCTGCTGCCATCCTGATCACGGGGGATCTTCTTCGGCATCAGGGGCCCGTACAGCCAGCTAAGCGGCGCTCCGTCACATTCCATGCCCAGGAACACCACATCCACATTACCTATTTCCTTTTGAATATGCTTATATAGTGCAGGCTCAATAACCCTTGAGTCGGCCATGAATAATAAGCTGAACTGGTCTATGCGCACATGATAACAAAGTTTAGACAGGATATTAAGATCGCTGTGCTCACCCGTAAAAGGAAGCCCTGTAATGGTAATATCCTCAAAATGGATCGTTTCCATTTCGTCCAGTTCTATTACTTCATTAAAGCCAATATTGTTAAACATCAATTTCAGGTTGGGATCTTCCAGCCTTCCACCACGGGTGCGGGGTACAATCAGATTTTTGATCTTATGCCTTAATGGCAATAATGTTTCAAACAGTATATGGTCCTGGTGGTTGTGGGTAATCATTACATAGTCGATCGTATCGGGCAGGTCGATATCGGAAAAATGCTCCAGGTCTGAATGGTAACCATAATAGCTGATCACCGGATCGAGCAGGATACTCACGTTCTTTGTTTCCACCAGTATGCACGCATGTCCGAAATAACGCATCCGCACCTTATCGCCTGTGTATTTACTATAAGCCGTTGGCGTTTCGTCTGTAAAAAGGGTTTCAAACAATGGTTCCTGCCGGGGAGAGATACCCAACAATGATTTAATATACCCTATTGGCTGTGGCGTTCTTTTCATTTTGGCCAGCTCATCTATACCTGGATGGCTGAATGGTATGTCCAACCGGAGCACATCCGGCTCTGCCAGCCTGGGTGTACTCAGGCAAAAAGGGCGATGATCATTATTGGTTATCCATAAAGCGATGCTTTGTGCATTGAGGTCGTAATATTTGCTTTTATACAGCAGGGATTCAAAGAATCTGAAAGAGGGGTTATTGTGCAGATCATAATATAGTTCCACATATCCCTGTAATGGTTCCGGCACTTTTTTATACAACTCTTCCATTGAATAGCCTTTTGCTTCATTGAGCAATAAGGTATCCAGGGCGCGGATGGCTTTTGTAAGCTCGAACATGGCAGCCCTTTCCGTCAATGTATTTTGCATCAGGGCAGTGACCTCTTCGATGCGGCCACCATTGAAATCCATGAAGGGGCCGCCCCTCATTTTCGCATTTAATACCGCCTGCGCATGGGCTTCCGGATTGGCCAGATAGGACTCCATAATATCCATATGCCGTTTCACCACATTCATAGCCGCCGTTGCAGGCGATATGAGGTGAGGCCAGGCATACCAGGAATCTACCAGCGGCTCTATCACAACGTTGGGTTTCAGGTACACTACACGATTATCCATATAATACTTTATTTATAAAGCTTGTTGAAGGTGATAAAAGAAGACAGGTTCAACGGGCTCAACCTGCATTTAGACTTCATAGGCTGTTTCCGGAACAGGCACTTTGATTTTCTCTTTGCTTTGGCTATGCTTGCTGCCACGGCCATATTGGGCAATCCATTTAGTAAAATGAAAGGCAGTACCCGTACATAAAAAAACGGTCAACATGTTTACCACCACGGCTGCCAATATGATCAGGAACGGAGATAAAGAGAAGTTTAAAGAAAAAGCCTTTAACTGCTCCTTATTCCAAACAAACAGGCCAAATAGGCAGGCAATGAGTATCTCCGCCGCTAATACTTTTACAAGCACATAACGGTCTGCAGGCAAAAAGATAGCCAACCCTGCTCCCAGGAAGGCATAGAACAGGATACTAAGCCAACCGCTTAAAAAGAAATGGCTGGCCAGCAATAAAAGGAGTGCTATCACATACAGGCTATACTGCCTGGTCTGCGCAGGAGTGTTCTTATTCATGGGAAAATGATATTTTTTGTTGTATGGATGATAGTTTTGAAGGATCGGCTACAAACTGGGTTTCATGCAGCCGGTTTTCTTTCCATGCCTGCAACTGCTGGAAATACCTCTTGTCATTGATCCTTCCTGTTTGCCCGGTGACGTTTACCATCCAGGACCTTACAGCCCCGGCCTTTAATTCAACCACCGTACGGATAACAGGATGGGCGCCGTAGTTGACATTGATCGTATTGTCGTTGCCGCCAATGCCATTAATTGTTTTTTCAAAACCCGGTAAGAAGGTCAATTGCGGGATCTTAAAACTATAGGCCTGGGCAGGTGATTGCTGATACTGCCTGGTACCGGTATAAATTGAATCTGCTGCTTTTATCACTCTTTCAAAATAATGCCTTCCCTCCAGCCTGCCACCATTGTAGTTGAGGGTATCGGTGTGCAAGAGAAAATGGATGGTTTGATCAAATGAGGGCTGGGCCTTTACGCCCAGCTGGACAGCTATTTCTTTTGCAACGGCGCGGGTGGCCTGCCTGAAAGACCTGAACAAAGTGCTTTCTTTTGTGCCAGGTACAATTTTACCGTCCCATTTCATCAGTAGGTCCCAATTGGCACCGTAGCTCTTTTCTTTTCCATATTTCGTAAGCAGGTTTTTAAGATCTGTTACCGATATATCCAATACATCCAGTTGCATAGCGCGCATATCTTCCCAGGTCAACTGACTTCCTGTTGATAACAGCTCATCGATCCGTCGTGGTCTGTACAGATCGCTGAACCAGCGGGATGAAAAATAATATTGATCGGGTCCCGGCTCCTGGTTGGCAGAAAACAAATAGTCTTTTGCCGGGTTGAATGCCTGTGGTAAGGAATCGAATGGGATATAGTCTTTCCCAGGCGATACTTTACCATCCATGAGGCCTCCCGCATAACCTGCGGGTTTTAACGGCATTTTACCGGCGCAGATAACACCTATATTTCCTTCCAGATCGCCGTATACAAAATTCTGGGCCGGATAATCATACAATCGCAACGCATCACGAAAGTCATTCCAGCCTGAAGCATTGAGCAATTTCCAGAAGGCCTGCACAGCGCCACCCGATTGGAGGGGATGCCATTTAAGTCCATACCCTATCCCCTCTTTTTCTTTGTATTGTCCAAAGACGGTATACCGGGCCGTGGTTTTTACAGGGGCCTGATCTTTTACATTGATCACAAAATCTTTGGTGGTCATGGGTTGCCATTTTCCATCCAGCCAGTAATTGTTCTTATTGGCCGAATCGATCCTGAGCAGGTATTGCTCGGTAACATCCCATTCTCCATTGGTGATACCCCAGGCTATCTTTCCATTGTGCCCTGTTACGATCACCGGAACGCCCGGGATGGAATAACCATACACATTCACCTCCTTGCACACGAGCTGCATTTCATAAAATATATTGGGCGATACAAGCATCAGGTGCAGGTCATTTGACAATAACACTTCCTTGGAGCGGGTACGGGAAGTTCCCACCACCCAATTATTGCTACCCAGGCTTCTGTTGACGGGGGCAGACTGATAATTATTGCGCTGCGATGGTTGAAACAAACTAACCACTCCATTTGCCGGTAAGGGAGTGCGCTTTGCACCAGTGGCTGTTGGAACAATATAGGGGTACTCAACAGTTTGGGCAGGATATAAAGCCTTTCTTACTGTATCCGGTACCTTGTCCAGCACTTCCTGCCTGTTTACATAATCATCATAATAAGTGAGGTCAGAACTCATGTACCATTGAATAAGGAAAACATACCAGGCTTTCCAGGTACCCGGGGAGTAGTGCCATACCGTATACAATGGATCACGCTCCGTTGCTTTCTCAGCAGCTATATAGGCATTGATACCTTTTTCATAGGCGTTGAGGTAATTGTAAAGGGCGGTATTGGCCAGCTTCAGGCTGTCGAATAAAGCCATTGCACGGGCTTCCATTTCAAAAGGCCGCCAATGCCTGTCGGATCTGATGCCTGCTTCTCCCAGTATTTCTGCCTGGCGGCCCATCATGGAATAAGCCATCAACTCCATTTGAAAATAACGGTCGCGTGCATGCATGTAGCCAATTGCGTAGGCCACCGCATTCATATCCTTTCCAAAAATATGGGGAATGCCCAGTGAATCTATATTCACTTCTGCCCCGGCAAAAGGCGTAGAGATAGTGGGCGGGTTCTGCAACTGCAAAGGCTTTTTGCTCAATAAGCCGGCATTGTAATTGGCCAGGTTTTGTAATGAATTAAGTCCGTTATAATGCATGGACGTAAAATAGATCCAGGCCCCTGCCAATACAAAGAAGATGGCTGTGAAAAGTATTCGTTTCATATAGTTGTATTAAATCAATAGCAGGTTAATTCTCTTCCACACTCATCAGGCTATCCTCGTTTTTAACAAAAGCAGTGCTTTTTTCGCTGGCGGTTGCGGTCAATACAGCTATTTCACCAAGTACGGGAAACATGGCGCTAAACATGGAATGGCCGGAAGCTGTTTGTTCGGTAAACTGCGGCTCGCTGGTATACGGCCAGTCGATAATGAGGTGATTAACGCCTTTTTTCAGCAAGGCTGCTCCAATTGAAAAAGAATAGCTGGTCCATTTGCCTGCCATGGGTATTTCGGCAACAACATTTTTCCTGTTGTTGATATAGATCCTGATCTTTTTATTGGGATAATTTCTACGGGGCGTGCGGTATACTATCGACAGGTCCGTATGATCGCTGTCGGCTACAAACTGAAAACGTGTTTCAGTGGAACGCGCCTGCAGGAAAACAGCACCCGGCTTTGGTACAGGATTATGATAAAAAGTATCACTGTAAAAGGATTCCAGTAGGTTCTTTTTCTCCTCGCTCACACCGTGCTCACTGAATCTGATCTCATTAATGGTATTGGCAAGGGGGCTATCGACTGATTGAATGATCTGGTCTACCAGGTCAACATCCATCAGTTTGCGCGATCTGGGATGTGCAAGCCCCAGTCCGCCTTCATACTGACGCATTTCTCCTTCCAGTATCAATGCTTCAAAAGCGCTGCACAATAAGGTCAGGGCTTTCCTGGTGGAGAAATCGGCATACCGCACCATCAACTCTTTTACATTGGGCGCAAGTGATACAGCCTTATTGCAATGGTATTGGATAATTTCAGGCCGCTGGCCGCTGTGTGCATTGTGAATGGCTGCACAAAAATGGGCAGTGGCTATCACATCGTTGGTTGGCCGCAGATCGGAAGGGTTGATATTTTCAATGCGTAACTTCAGACCTTCCAGCATTTCAGTAAGCGCCAGCGCGGCATAGCGGGTGGCTATTTTAATACCTGTAACGGTAAGATGGCAATAATCAAGATAAAGGTCACGATCTTCCAGTTTGCCTTGCACGGTCTCAAAAATGACAGGCAGGTTGATCAGTCTTACACCATAATTACCAGCTTCGGCAACCAGTGTTTGCTGAATGATTCCATAACACCTGGGCTTGCTGTCTTCCCGGCTCATCAACGCGGTATCGCGTGCTGATCCAAAACTGGCACGGGCCTGGTCTCTTAGTCCTTTCAGATCGTAACACTCACCCAGCCATTCATGTGCCAACGGGTTGGAGGGATCAAGGGCTGTCATGTGCAGCGCTGCTTCTTCCACCACCTGCAAATCTCCATCGCTCAACGCCTGCTGGCCCACCTCCTTCCAATGCAACCATTGCTCAATACGATCACCGGGCAACCAGGGCAGTGTTTGTTCAACTGCGTTACTTCGCCAATCCTTCAGGTTGAAACCCGGGACCATGAACAATACGGGGATATTCTTTTTGATGAGGCATTCCCTTAATGTATCTAAACAATCCAGCACTCTTTCTTTGAGGTTCGCTTCCAAAAAGGAAAGGGTGCCGGTAAAGAATTCTTTTTTGTAGATCTCATACACCTGCTTAAACATGTCATCTGCTGTAAGAGAAATATCAGTACGCCAGTTATTGCCTGCAAAAACTACTACCGCATCGGGCTGCAATACCGTACAGGTTTTGATCATGTTGATCAATCCCGGCAGGTTCATACTCGTTCGTGCCAGGTCAATAACTTCCACCGGATGCATACCGCTGATCTTGTTTAAGGTAGCTTCCAGGTCCATCGCTACGGTATAATAGGGATCATAGAAATAGCCGCGCGCTACAGATTCACCCAACAGCAGTATCCGTTTCTTTTTCCCTTTGGGTTTGATCTCGTGTACATTCGCCCATAAAGGCCACTCAGGCCTTTTTCTCATGTCGCGCGTATAAACCAGTTTATCATTGGTCAACGAAGGTTTCCATATACCTACAGGAATATCTTCCTGCTGCCGCGCAGGTTGCACAGTGGCCTTGTTATCGGGAACAGCTGTTTTCTCCACTGCCAATTGCGCCAACAGGGCAAGCTTTTGTTGTTGGTCAGTATTTTTTGACATCATGAGAGCCGCAAGACTTCCGGCTACCGGCTTTAATGAAGAAGAAGGTCTATGTGACATGATTGATTTTTTAAAGGTAACGATGGCTGTGAAGGAGCTTATCTCGCCGTTTACAGGGAATAGGGCATCGAAAAAACCAGGAGTTGACGCCAGGACAGCTTCCTGTGCAGGGGTATCTGGTACAGGCCATTTGATCAGTAATTGGTTGACTCCTTCCTGCAACCAGGCTGCCTCGATCACAAAAACAACTTTGGACCATGCAGCAGCGGAAGGAAAGGTAGCTTCCGGTATGGGCCTGTCATTAATAGCAATGCTTAGTTTTTTTCCGCCAGGGCTTGCTGCAGGTGTTCTGTATACGAGCTCAAAACTGAGGTCTTCTTTTTGTGCAATGAAAGAGAAGGAAGAGGAGGCATGGCGCGACCGGAAATAAGCAGGAGCTGATCCCGGCATCGCATCGCTGTAATAAGTATCCGTGTAAAAGGATGCCAGCAGGTCTGTCTTTTGCAAGCTTACCTTGTGATCCTCCATTCTTATTTTTTGTATGCTGTCGCCGATTGGTACCTGAATACTATTGAGGGATTGCACGATCAGGTCTACCAATTCAATATCCAGCAGTTTTTGCCCCCTTGGATGTACCAGTGAAAATATACTCCTGCTTTGCTGTGTTTCGCTTTCGGTGATCAATTCTTCAAATGAACGACAGAAGAGAGAGGAAGCTTTTCTGGTGGAGAAATCAGCAAAGCGGACCATCAGGTCTTTTACCGTTGCCGACCAGGATACGGCTTTATCACAATGGTAAGCGAGTATTTCATCCCTTTGTCCATAGTGCGCATTGTGGATGGCTGCGCAGGCATGTGCCACCGCCTGTACGTTGTTGTCGGACCATATACCCGAATCGCTGATCTGTTCCGGGTTGATGGAGGTACCCGTCATGCGTTCAACCAGCGCTGCTGCGGTATAACGCATAGCGAGCTTAATACCGCTAACAGTCAGATGGCAATAATCCAGGAACAGTCTTCTATCGGGCAGGCCATCCAACTGCTTGCTGAAAACAGCCGGCAGGTCTACTACACCGATGCCATAACTGGCAGCGGTTGTTCTGATCGTATCCTGTATAACTTTAAAGCAGCGCGGTTTACTTACCACGCCCCTGTTCATAAACGCCGTATCCCGGGCCAGCTCGTACGAGGTTCTCGCTTTATCCCATTCCTGTGTTCTGCAATAATATTCACCCAGCACTTCATAACCAAGGGGATTGGAAGGATCGATAGCGATCATGCGATCAGCTGCCAGCCGCACTTCTTCAATAGCTTCGTTCTTCCATGCTTTCCGGGCTGTATCCCGGGCCTGCTGCCATTGCAGTACCATTTCTTCCGGCAGCCAGGGTAATACCTGTTCATTCGTATTGCTTTTCCAATCTCGCAGATTAAATTCCGGTATTACATAGATTGCCGTGATACCCGCTTGCACCAGGCTGCTTTGTATCTCTTCCAGGATCGCTGTAATGGATTGCCGGAGTTCATTTTCCCCAAAAGCTTTTACGCCCGCAAATCCTTCCTGCCGGTATTGTTCATACATGGTTGAGTAATAATCCTCCTTCCCCTGCATGGTAAATACCAGGTTGTTGCCTGCAAAGATCACTACGGCATCGGGCTCCAACACTTTGCAAGCTTTGATGAGCGCCGGTAATTCATGAATGAACATGCCTGTTTTGGCAAGGTCAATCACTTCCGCATCTTCCATGCCGGCCATCGCCTGTAAAGTGCCCTGCAATTCACCGGCAACGGTATAACAGGGATCGTAGAATGCTCCCCGGGCAACTGATTCACCCAACAGGATGATCCGCTTCCTGCTACTCTTTGCAGGTATTTCGCGTATATCGGCCCACAGCAGCCATTCTGCCCTTTTCGTTTGATCACGAACAAAAGATTGATTGTTTTTGGCAGAAGGTATCCAGATACCAGCACTCCTGTTTATATCCTCTTGCGGAGGGGCCTTTTCGGGCTGGGCATCCGCTATTGCCTGCTTCGGCAATAGCATGGCGCGGAGCCGCTCCTTTTTCTCTTCATCAACCGATGAGGCGTTGAGCAGGGCAGCCAATTCAGCCGCTATGGGCTTTAACGATGCTAATGGTCTATACATCATCATGGGTTTGAGCTTTAAACAAAAGTGTATACATCGTGGGTGATACCTCCGGGCCGGGCAGATTGACTGGTAAGCAACAACTTCAAAATTTCCAGGTTGTTCCCGTCACGGTCTATGATGAAGTCTTCCATCACCAGGCTATCGATATCGGTAGTAATAAAGCACCTTGTCGCATCTTCAGGTGTACATACAATGGGTTCGCCTTTGATATTAAAAGAAGTATTGAGCAAAATGGGACAACCGGTCAATTCATAAAAAGCATTGATCAGATCATAGAAACGTGGGTTGGTTTCCCGGTGTACCGTTTGCACCCTTGCCGATCCGTCTACATGGGTAATGGCAGGCAGATCAAATCCGGAAACCACCTGGCAGGTTTCGAGCATAAACGGCGAGGGATGATCGAGGTCGAAATGCTCTGCGGCTTTCGTATCCAGCACAGCCGGCGCAAAGGGCCTGAATCCTTCTCTTTTCTTTACCATGGCATTGATCCTGTCGCGCATGGTCACATTGCGGGGATCGGCCAGGATGGATCTTGCACCCAATGAACGGGGGCCAAACTCCATCCTGCCCTGGAACCAGCCTATTACTTTTCCCTGGGCCAGGCGCTCGGCTGTTAAGGCCAGCAGGCTTTCATAGTCATCACGACAATCTTTATACTGAATGGATGTTGAGCGCAACAACCTGTCAACAGACCTGGAAGAATAGGAAGGCCCCAGGTACACATGCTGCAGTTTTTTCTCTGTTGGCCGCTCACCGGTAAGTTCAATATGTGCCAGCGCTGCCGCGCCAATCGCTCCGCCTGCATCATTGGAAGCCGGCTGCACAAACAAATGCTCAAAAGGTCCTTTACGCAATATTTGCCCGTTGGCCACGCAATTGAGGGCAACACCGCCAGCCATGCACAGGTTATTTGTATTTGTTTTCTTATGCAGGTAGGTAACTTTTTGCAGGAGTATTTCTTCCAGCGCTACCTGTATACTTTTAGCAATATCCTTATGAAAGGGGTCCATAGATGAATCTTCCTTACGAACGGGCTGACCAAAAAGCGCCGGCAGGTGTTCAGAATACATGGTCTTTCCGTTAAGGAAATTGAAGTATTTCATATCAAGGCTGTATTGCCCGTCGGGCCCCTGCTGTATCAGTTCATAGATCTTATCAACATACAAAGGCTTGCCATAAGGAGCCAGGCCCATCACTTTGTATTCTCCGTCATTCACTCCAAATCCCAGGTAACTGGTGATGGTGCTGTATAAAAGGCCCAGGGAATCGGGAAACTGTACTTCTTCAAACAGGTCAATGGTATTGCCCTTGCCCATGCCGTAAGTAGTAGTTGCCCACTCACCTACCCCATCTACTGTGAGGATGGCCGATTCTTTAAATCCTGAGAAAAAGAAACTGCTGGCAGCATGGGAGCTATGGTGATCATAATACTTTATCGGGCCTTCATACCCCAGCACTTCGCGTATCTGATCTTCCACCATTGAAGGGTTGATCTTGTTCAGCAGATCAGGCTGATTGCCCAATACACCACTCCATAACTGGCGGGCCAGCTTTTTTTCAGGGTCTTCATAATAGGCAATGCAGTCGATATCGGCGATGGTTATATCACCTTGTTCCAGGCAGTATTTGAATGCTTCTTTGGGCAAGGCTGCATCAGCTTTGATACGGGAAAAACGTTCTTCTTCGGCAGCCGCAGTTATTTTACCATCCTGCAGCAGGCAACAGGCCGAATCATGGAAAAATGCGGCAATACCAATGACATTAGTGCTCATTTCAAAAATTTGATAGTGATGATGAATGAATTTTTATAGGCTGGTTAAAGGGCTGCCCGTACCGGTTGGTAGCAGGCCCTTATGATCTGACAAAGTCTTTCCACTTCGGGATAGATGAAGAAGTGGCCCCCTTCCAGTATCTCTGCAGAAAAGAAAGCATGAGAAAAGGTTTTCCAGTGATGGATAAGACCCGCATTTTCCTCCTTGCTGCCCATAATGGCGCAGATGGGAGTTTGTACTGGTTTGAAAGCGGTGTAATCATAGGTCTCCACCACCTGAAAGTCCGCTTTCAAAATAGGCTCAAAGAAATCAAACAGTTCAGCGTGATTGAGTATCTCATCGGGTATACCGCCTATTTTTTTAAGCTCTTCCATAAATTCCTGGCGGGGCATCAAATGCCGCTTGCTGGTAATGATTTCTTTAGGACCCGAAGTGCCGCTCACCACCAGGTGTTGCGGAAGCTTATGCAGTCCTTCCAGCAAGGCAGTTACCCTTAGCGCCAGGATCGAACCCATGCTATGTCCGTATATCAAAAAAGGGGCAGTGTGCAGGCGTTTAAGTATCTGCTGGCAAATATCCGCCGCTGCCGCTTCCAGATCGTACAATAAGCGTTCATTGATCCGCTTGCCCCTTCCGGGCAACTCAAGGGGAATGAATTCAAAGTCGGCCAAATGACGCCGCATGAACTCAAAGGAATAGCCGTTGCCACCCGCAAAGTGCAATAAGAATAACTG
>Ga0160451_100090_pt1 | contig 87272 bp, 57 predicted proteins | sample HID1975M_E1MG_FD_108270 | JGI IMG/M metagenome (GOLD analysis project Ga0160451, IMG submission 108270) | Enriched soil microbial communities from UW Madison campus, WI, USA - HID1975M_E1 MG | ecosystem: Environmental > Terrestrial > Soil > Unclassified | place: USA: Madison, Wisconsin... | reverse complement strand
TCCGGCAAGACGCTGGGCCGTCTGTCCACCGAGCTGGCCCGCCGTCTGCGCGGCAAGCACAAGCCGGTCTACACCCCTCACGTTGATACCGGTGATTACCTGGTTGTCATCAATGCAGAAAAGATTGTCGTCACCGGCAACAAGCTGCAGGACAAGCTGTATCACCGTTTCACTGGCTACATCGGCAACCTGAAGACCGAAACTCTGGCCCAGGCGCTTGAGCGCCACCCGGAGCGTGTCATCGAGACCGCCGTCAAGGGCATGCTGCCGAAGGGCCCGCTGGGCCGCGCCATGTACCGCAAGCTCAAGGTGTACTCGGGTTCCGAGCACCCGCACGCCGCTCAGCAGCCTCAGGTTCTGGATATCTAATCATGGCTATCACTCAAAACTACGGCACCGGCCGCCGCAAGTCCTCCACCGCCCGCGTGTTCCTGCGCAAGGGCGCCGGCAACATCACCGTCAATGGCCGTCCGCTGGACGAGTTCTTTGGCCGTGAGACTGCACGCATGATCGTGCGTCAGCCGCTGGAACTGACCAAGAACACCGAAAGCTTCGACATCATGGTCACCGCCGCTGGCGGTGGTACCACCGGTCAGGCCGGTGCGATCCGCCTGGGCATCGCCCGCGCGCTGGTCGAGTACGACGAAACCCTGAAGTCCGAGCTGCGCAAGGCTGGCTTCATGACCCGTGACGCCCGTGAAGTCGAGCGTAAGAAGGTCGGCCTGCACAAGGCACGTCGCGCCACCCAGTTCTCCAAGCGCTGATCCATCGCGCCTGGCGTGGGATCCTTCGGGATCCCGCTGGGAGGACAGCAAAAGCCCGGCTTCGGCCGGGCTTTTGTCGTTTGTGGGGCCTATGTTGGCCAGGGCAGGGTCGAGGCCGGCTGGGGCCGGGTTGCGATCGGCTGCCGGGCTACAGGCGGGGCCGGGGCCTAGAGCCAAAGCCAAAGCCAAAGCCAAAGCGTCTGCTCTGCGTATCCGCTTGGCTGGGTCGGCGCGGGTGGGTTGGCGGGACACGCTGCAAGTACGTCCTTGTAAGCTCCGTCGCCGCATCCATGCGGCTCAGGGTCCCGCCAACCCACCCGCGCCGACCCTCGACATTTGGCTGGTGCGCAGGGGAAGGGCGAGGCAAGAGCGGGGCGGGGCCTGGGGCGGGGCCTGGGGCCTCGAATCGGTAGTGCCGGCCGCTGGCCGGCAACCACGCCCCCATCCGCAAGCCGATGGTTTCGCTAGCGATGGCTGCGATTCCACTCTTCCATTGCGCCGTCGCCCGCTGCCGGCCGCGTGGGCGTAATCGCTGTCGGTCGCAACGCATCCCCGTCGGCAATGGGGAGCGCCGCGCTGCCCGCCAGCCCCACGGGCACCCGACGCCACTCGCGCCCCATCAGCTGAGGCAGCCCCCTTGGAGTCCAAGGGGGCGCGCCGACAGGCGCGGGGATGTGGAGGTAGATGAGGCGGACCCCAACCTTGCTGCGCAAGGTTGGGGTGCTGGGCGCCATGCGCCCAGCTAACCGCACCAAATAAAACAAAAGGCCTGATCTTTCGATCAGGCCTTTTGTTTTATTTGGCTGCCCCGGATGGATTCGAACCACCGAATGCCTGAGTCAGAGTCAGGTGCCTTACCGCTTGGCGACGGGGCAATATGTGCGTGCAAGTATTGCACTTTTTCCCTACAAAACCAAGGGTTAACTTGGTGGCTATGGGTGGACTCGAACCACCGACCCCAGCATTATGAGTGCTGTGCTCTAACCGGCTGAGCTACATAGCCTAGGGAGCCGGTAATTCTGGAGATGTATCTCGGATCTGTCAACACTTTTTCATCACGCTTGTGAGTGGGCAGCGGGCGTGTCAAAGTCGGATCAGTAGATTTTTCTAGGAGTCCGCATCGTGATCGATCCGGACGGCTATCGACCGAACGTCGGTATTGTGCTGATGCGGGAAGATGGGCAGGTGTTCTGGGCACGACGCGTGCGCCGGGACGGCTGGCAGTTTCCGCAGGGCGGCATGAATACCGACGAGACGCCCGTCGAAGCCATGTATCGCGAGTTGCATGAAGAAACGGGGCTGTTGCCCGAGCACGTCGAAGTCCTCGGAGCGACACCGGGCTGGCTGCGCTATCGGCTGCCCGCACGCGCCATCCGGCGCAATGAGAAGCAGGTGTGCATCGGCCAGAAGCAGGTGTGGTTCCTGCTGCGCCTGTCCGGCGACGAATCCCATGTGACGCTGGACCATACCGACAGCCCCGAGTTCGACCAGTGGCGGTGGGTGGATTTCTGGTACCCGGTCGAGCATGTGGTGATGTTCAAGCGCGGGGTCTATGCCCGCGCGCTGCGCCACCTGGCGCCCCTGGCGCGTGGCGTGGCCGGCACCGGGGTGGAGTCGATGCCCAAGTCGGCCCAGGAAGCCTGGATGCCGGGCAACACCGCCGGGCACGATCGGCCGCGCAAACGCACGCCGCCCAAGCGCGGCTACTGGCCGCGGAAGGCCAAGGGCGACCCGGGCGCGCCGTAAGGGGCGCCCGCCACGGTGGTCGGCGGTGGTCTGTCTGAACCGTATCGAGAATGATTCAGATACGAAATTGACAACCATTCGCATTTCTATTGGAATAGCGGCAGGCCCTTCCTGGCCTGCCTGCCGAGTCCGCACGTGTACGTTTGTATCTGCAACGGGGTTACCGACCACCAGATCCGTGAAGCCGCCCAGAGCGGTGTCGCGAGCGTGTCCGAACTGACCATGCGCACCGGCTGCGGTGCCACCTGCGGGTCCTGCCTGGACATGGCGGCGGACCTGCTGGCCAAGTTCAGCGCCACCCACGACCTGCCGCTGCCCGTGCTGGGCCTGGCCCAGGTCGCCTGACCGACGTCAGTGCCGGCCCGCGGCTGTCGCTATCCAACGAAGATGTCCGAGGTGCCGTTCAGCGGCCGACACTACGTTGCGTGTTCGCATTCTGAGTACGCGGACGCCTGGCGCAACTGAGCACGATTCGCGTTTCATCATGCCCCGGCGCGAAGCGCTACAGTGCGCGCGTTCACACGCAGCAGGAGCAGGCTCATGAAGGGCGACGCAAAAGTCATCGAATTCCTCAACAAGGTCCTCTACAACGAGCTGACCGCGATCAACCAGTATTTCCTGCACGCCAAGATGCTGAAGAACTGGGGCCTGAAGGAACTGGCCGATCATGAGTACAAGGAATCGATCGAAGAAATGAAGCATGCCGACATGCTGTCCGATCGCATCCTGTTCCTCGAAGGGCTGCCCAACTTCCAGGCGCTGGGCAAGCTGCGCATCGGCGAGAACCCCACCGAGATCCTGCAGTGCGATCTGGCGCTGGAGCGCGATGGCGTGGTCACGCTGCGCGATGCAGTGGCCTATGCCGATTCGGTGGGCGACTACGTGAGCCGCCAGCTGTTCGTGAAGATCCTCGATTCCGAGGAAGAACACATCGACTGGCTGGAAACCCAGCTCGACCTGATCGAACGCATCAGCGAGCCGAACTACCTGCTGACCAAGCTGGACGACTGAGTCAGTCCTGCAGCGGGACGCGCAGGCCGTTCTGATACCCGGCCAGCGCGATCCGCGCACGCGCGAACTCGGCGATGAGCAACGCCACCGCCACGGCGGGGCGTTCCAGGGTGCCGGCGCGCGCGTCGTGTTCGATCCGGCGCGAGGCCGCAGACAGGGCCAACGCGCCCACATTGGCACTGGCCGACTTGAGGCTGTGCGCCAGCGCGCGCAGCTGGTCCAGGTCGGCGGCCACCGAGGCATCCTGCAGCTGGCTGATCAGGGCCGGGGTGTCGTCCAGGAACACGCCGATGATGTGCGCGGTCTGCGCGCCGATCACCTCCACCAGTTCATCCAGCACGCTGCCATCCAGCACGGGCAGCGGGCTGTCGTCGCTGTCGGGCATCACCGAGGTCGGCAGTGCGGCGAACTGCATGTCGGGCCCGCGCGCCTCTGCGGGCTGCGCAGGCCATGGCAACGCGGCTGCGTCGCCTTGCCAGCGTTGCAGGCACGCCTGCAGCGAGGCACGGTTGACCGGCTTGGACAGGTAGTCGTCCATGCCCGCCTGCAGGCAGCGTTCGCGATCGCCGGCCATGGCATTGGCGGTCATCGCCACGATCGGCTGGCGCGGCGCACCGGTGTCGGCTTCGTGCGCGCGCCAGCGGCGGGTGGCCTGGTAGCCATCCAGCACCGGCATCTGGCAATCCATCAGCACCAGGTCCACGCGCTGGGTGTGCAGGTGCTCCAGGGCCTGTTGCCCGTCGGTGGCGGTGACCACGCTGCAGCCCAGTACCTGCAGCAGGCGCTGGGCAACGGCCAGGTTCACGCTGTTGTCTTCCACCAGCAGTACGCGCAGCCCCAGTTGTGGGGAGGGCGCGCTGCCGGCACCGGCGGCCACCTCCGCCAGCAGCGGTGCCGGGCGTGCCGGGGCCATGGCCGGGCGTAGCAGCGCGTGCAGTTCGCTGTCGGCGGCGTCACGCGGCACCTGCACCGCATCCTCCAGCAGGACCGACGCGAGGGGTTCGGCACCCTGCAGCCACACCAGCCGGGGCACGGGATCGCGACCGTCGCGCAGCACGGCCCGGTGCAGGGCCGTAGCGCCATGGCGCAGGGCCTCCGTATCAGCGAGCACCCAGCTCAGCACCGGTTCGATGCCGGGGCGCTGCGGCGCACGCAGGATGTCCAGCGCAGCCGAGGCGCTTTCCACCACGTGCAGGCGCATGTCGTAATGCTGCAGTACCCGGTCGAGGCGCTGGGCCAGCAGCGCGTCGGTACTGACCAGCAACGCACGGGTGGTGGTGGTGCCGAGGGCGGGCAGGTCGCCGATGACCTTCAGCAGCGGAATCTCGAACCAGAACGTGGCGCCGTGGCCTGGCGTGGAGCTGACCCCGATACGGCCATGCATCAGGTCGATGATGCGCTTGCAGATGGCCAGCCCCAGCCCGGTGCCGCCGTAGATGCGGGTGGTGGAGGCATCGGCCTGGCTGAAGGACTGGAACAGCCGTGACTGCAGGGCCGCGTCGATGCCGATGCCGGTGTCGGTCACTTCGAAACGCAGCTGGTGCTGCGCGCTCGTTTCACCCAGGCGCTGCACGCGCACGCGGACCTGGCCGCGTTCGGTGAACTTGATGGCATTGACCAGCAGGTTGCCCAGCACCTGGCGCAGGCGCACCGGGTCGCCGCGTACCGAAAGACGCACGGCAGGATCCAGTTCCAGCGACAGCTTCAAGGCCTTGGGCTCGGCACTGCGCTGCATCAGCTGGACCAGCCCCTCAACCAGCTCGCGCAGGTTGAAGGTGGTGATCTCCAGGTCCAGGCCCTTGGCCTCCAGACGGGAGTAGTCGAGGATGTCATCGACGATGCGCAGCAGCTGCTGCGAGCTGACCGTGGCGGTCTGCAGCATCTGCCGCTGGTCGGTGCCCAGTTGGCCGCCGGCGATCAGGTCCAGCATCGGCAGGATGCCATTGAGCGGCGTGCGGATCTCGTGGCTCATGGTGGCCAGGAACTCGCCCTTGGCCAGCGCAGCGGCCTCGGCGGCCTGTTTGGCCTGCAGCAGTTCCTGTTCCAGCACATCCTGCTGCTGCACCGCATGCTGCAGCTGATCGCGCTCGCTGGCCAGCGCGTCGCCGCGGCGTTGCAGCTGCTGCAGCCGCTGCTGGGTGTCGCGCCAATGCTGCACGCAGCTCAGGCTGGCCATCACCGTCACCACGGCCGCAGCGGCGGCAATCAGTGCCCAGGGGCCGCGGCTGCCGATCGCCGCCATCACCGCGGCGGTGCCTGCAACCGCTGCGGCCATGGCCGTCAGCCAGAGTGCGCGGGGTACCCGTCCTTGGGTGGTCGTCATCACAACACCGCGTTGTGGAAGTCGAAGTTCAATTCACTGCCCGCCGACTGCACCATGTTGCCCTGGATGAAGTCGACCCCGCCCATCCACATCGCGGCCGCCGCCTGGGGGTCTTCGATCTGTTGACCGATGATCTGCAGGCCGGCGCGGTGCGCGTTGTCGATGGCGGCCCGCAGTTCGTCGCGGGTGCGCTGGTTGGCGTGGCTGCTGGAGAAGCGCGCGGCCATGCGCACGTAGGTCAGTGGCAACTGGGTGAGCAGTGCATTGGCTTCGCTGCCCGGCTCGAACTGGCTCAGGCAGAAACGCACGCCGACGTCGGCCATGCGCGAACAGAACTGCTGCAGCGTGACGGTGTGGATCAGCGCATCGGGCAGGCGCACGTCGATGACCAGCGCCTCGCCGGCGATCTGCCGGCGCGCCAGCGATTCCAGCAGCCAGTCGGCGAAGGCATCGCGCGCCAGCGTGCGCAGCGACTGCGACACGAACAGGCTCAGCGGCTGGGTGGCATGCCGGTACAGGTCGAGCAGGCCGAGTGCGTGGTCCAGCACCTGCTGGTCCAGGTCGGCAATGCGCCCGGCGGCTTCGGCCGCCGGAATCACCTGCCCGGCAGCGAGCACCGTGCCATCGGCCTGGCGCAGCCGCAGCAGCACCTGGTACTGGGCGGTATTGCCGCCGGCAACGGCCACGATCGGCTGGTAGGCCAGTTCCAGCTGGCCTTCGAGCAGGGCCAGGTGTTCCTGCGCGGCGACATCCTCGCGGCGCACATGCGCGGCGACACCGGCGGTAAGCAGGCGTGCCTGCAGGGTGGTGCGTTCCACCGCTTCCAGCGCGGTACCGGCATCGCTGAAGCCCAGGGAGAGCTGTGCATGCCCGACCACGCCGCGCAGGTGCACCGACTCGTCGTCGCGGATCACGAAGGCACGCCCCGACAACTGTTCCCGCAGGTGCTGGGCAACGCTGTCCAGGCTTTCCTCGTCGATGCCGCGGGCCAGCACCAGGAAGCTGTTGTCGTTCAGGCGCGCCAGCAGGTGCGGCTGCGCGCTGTCTGCCAGGCGCTGCGCGGCCTGCACCATCAGGCGCTCGAACGCGGCGTAGCCATACCGTTCGCGCAGGCCCAGGGCACTGGCCACTTCGATGAAGAACAGGCCGCCCTGGTCGCGGTGGGCCAGCGAGGCGGCCAGCTGCTGCATCACATGGTGCCGGGTCGGCAGGCCGGTCTCGGGGTTGTTCATGGCCGGCGCGCCATTGGCACCGGGCTGGGTGGCGGCCTGCGCACGCGCACGGCGGATCCGGTTGGACACCGCGGCAATGAGGTGGCGCGGACGGATCGGCTTGCTCAGGAAATCGTCGGCGCCGCTGTCGAGCACCTCGAACTGGCGCTCGGGGTCCGGGTCGCCGCTGAGGAAGACGATGGGCAGCAGCTGCTGGCCGGGCTGCTGGCGGATCAGCGCGGTCAGGCGCATGCCGTCCAGGCCGGGCAGGTGCAGGTCCATCAGGATCAGGTCGGGACGGTTGTCCGCGATGGCCTGCTGCACGCCCTCGGCGTCGCTGTGCACGATGGCCTCCATCCCGGCGCCGTGCAGCACGCTCTGCGCGAACAGGGCCTGGGAGCGGTCGTCTTCGACGATCAGCACCCGGTAGGGCGCATCCAGGCCCAGCGGGGAGGCGTCGTCTTCGCGCGCCTCCACCTGCGGCAGCGGCGGCGGTGCCGCTGCGATGGCCGCGGTAAGCGGCACCACGTTGCTCGGCGCGGCGGCGACCGGCGCGGCGCTGCCAACCCACCGTTGCCAATGGTCGGCGGGCGGGGTTTCAGCGCGCGTGGCGCGGGCGGATGCAACAACGTTGTCGGTGACGGCCATCAATACTCCCAGTCTGCGACGCAATTATGCCGTGCCTGGCTGTGCCTACGGTGGCAGCCCGTCGCGATTCGGCAGCGCGCCAGGGCGCTCGGCGGCCTGCCCGAGCAGCCAGCGCATGCCCTTCCACAACGTGCGCCACACCCACCACACCACCAGCGCGCCGACCAGGCTGCAGCCGACCACCACGATCAGCGCCAGCCACGGGTGGGCCAGCGCCAACGCCAGGCCGCCCACCACCACGGTGTCCTCGGCGGCCGAGGCCACCCAGTTGCTGGCCGGTTCCGGTGAGGTGTTGAGCAGGGCGCGGGTGCCGGACTTGAGCCCGTGGCTGGCCAGCGCCACCCCGGCCCCGGCAGCCAGCGCGGTGCCGCTGAGTTCGCCACCGGGCGACAGGGTGGCGGCAGCCAGGAAGGCGCCGGCCGGTACCCGGGCCAGGGTCTGGACCAGGTCCCAGACCGAATCCACCCCGGGGATCTTGTCGGCGAAGAACTCGGCGACCGCCAGCACCGCCGAGGTGCCCAGCACCCAGTACGATTCGGTGGCCTGCAGGGCCGGCGGCAGGTCCACCCAGCCGAGCAGCCCGGCCAGGCCCACGCCGAACACGGTCAGGTAGACGCGGATGCCCGCCAGCCAGGCCAGCAGGATGCCGACGACAAACAGATGGGCTTCGGTCATGACGCGCGCTCCGCCTGCAAAGTGTGCACAGGCCCACACTATCGGGGATGACGTCAATGAACGCCACCGCCGGCCACGTCCCCTGGCGCGTGAAATCGCCCGACCCTGATTTACACTAGCCAGTCGCTCGTTCCGACAGGGGCCGTGCCGGTATCGCCAAGCGCGCTGCCGCGGACAACCGCCATGAACTCTCCGACACCATCGCGTATCCAGATCCGCCGGCCCGGCACGCCGCCCGTGCAGGATCGCCGCCGCCTGGCCCTTCTGGCCGGGGTGTGGCTGGTCAGCGTCATCCTGGCCGTCCTGATCGGGCGCTGGACCGCCGGCCCCGGCGGGGATGCCGGCAAGCAGCTGGACGCCGCCGAGGCGCGCGCGGAAAGCCTGAACAAGCAGGTGGTCGAGCTGCAGCAGCGCCAGGCCACGCTGCAGGCGTCGGACCGCATCAGCCGGGCCGCCAACAATGAAGTGCAGACCTCGCTGGGCGAGCGCGACGAGGAAATCGCCGGCCTGCGCGCCGACGTGGCCTTCTACGAGCGGCTGGTGGGCGCCACCAGCCAGCGCAAGGGCCTGAACACCCATTCGGTCGAATTCAGCCCGGAAACCGGCGGCACCTGGCAGTACGCGGTGGTGCTGACCCAGAACCTCAATCGCGGCGCCATCAGCCAGGGCCAGATGCGTTTCACCGTGGAAGGCGTCAAAGGCGGCAAGCTGACCTCGGTCAGCTGGGACGAGCTGCACCAGCGCACCAAGGTGCCGGGCCAGGACTATTCCTTCCGGTACTTCCAGCAGCTCACCGGCAGCATCATCCTGCCGAAAGACTTCACCCCGCAACGTGTGCGGGTCACGCTGGGATCGGGCGCGGGGGGCGCCACCCAGGTTTTTGATTGGAAGCAGGCCGGCGCACCGGCGGCACCATCGGCGAAAGAAGGGGAGTAAGCCCATGTTTGGCAGCAACAAATCCAACCGCGACGGACATCTGGTCGTGGACGCGCTGATCGGCGCACAGGTGGTGATCCGCGGCGACGTGGAGTTCAGTGGGGGCCTGTATGTGGAAGGCACCATCCTGGGCAAGGTGATCGCCGCCGAGGGGGCAGCCAATGCCACCATCACCCTGGCCGAGCAGGGCAGCATCGAGGGCGAGATCCGCGCCCAGGTGGTGGTGATCAGTGGCCGCCTGGACGGCGACGTGCACGCCACTGAAAAGGTGGAACTGACCCCGACCGCGCGCGTGGCCGGCAACATCCACTACCAGGTGGTGGAGATGAACGCCGGCGCGCAGCTGACCGGTCGCCTGATCCATGGCAGCGCGCAGATGGCCGCGCTGCCGCCGCCGGCCGACGAAACCGCCGGCAAGGGCAAGGACGGCGCGGCCCGCAAGAAGCTGGCCGAGGCCATGGCCTGAACGGCTGAACGCTTGAAAGCGTGCCCATGCGCCCCCATGCTGGGGACATGAGCACGCTTGTTTCCCTGCCCGGCGCACCTGTCGCCGCGCCGAACTACCAGTCGCTGGACCGTCCCCTCAACTTCACCGAAGCCGCTGCGGCCAAAGTGAAGGAATTGATCCAGGACGAGGCCAGTACCAGTCTTGCCTTGCGTGTGTACATCCAGGGCGGTGGCTGCTCCGGCTTCCAGTACGGGTTCGAGTTCGACGAGAACCGTGCCGAGGATGACCTGGCGGTGGACACCAACGGTGTCACCCTGCTGGTGGATCCGTTGAGCCTGCAGTACCTGATGGGCGCCGAGGTGGACTACACCGAAAGCCTGACCGGCGCGCAGTTCGTGATCCGCAATCCGAACGCCAAAACCACCTGCGGCTGCGGCAGCAGTTTCAGCATGTGATGTGCCTGGCGCTGCCGACCCTATCGGTCGGCTGGCGCTTGCCACTGTGATCGAATGTGGGCAGGCTTGCCGCATGTCGACATTTTCTACGCCGCTGTCCGGCTTTGCTTTCACCACCGATCCCCTTGAACGTGCCGATCCGCTGCGCCAGGACGCCGACGCGCTCGCGCGGCTGTGGCCCGATGCGCACGTGCTGGTGCTCGACACCGACGGCCGCGCGCTGGCCGGCGACGATGGCCAGCCGCTTGCGCTGACCGGCGCGCAGGTCGGGGGCGGGCCGGGAACGGCGATCTTCCTGGGGCTGCGCGGTGAGCGCGCCTGGTTCTCGCTGGAAGCGGCGAGCGTGGATGTCACCGCGCCGCAGCGGGTGGACCTGCGCGAGTCGGCCACCACCTGGTCGGCCGCCGATGCCAGCGCGTTCTGCTACGCGCGCGGGATGTCGTACTGGCAGTCGCGCACGCGCTTCTGCGGGGTGTGCGGCGGCGGCATCACCTTCGCGCGCGGCGGCTTTGTCGGGCGCTGCGCGCAGTGCGGTACCGAGCACTACCCGCGGGTCGACCCGGCGGTGATCGTGGCGGTGGAAAACAACGGGCGGTTGCTGCTCGGGCGGCAGGCCAACTGGGCACCGCGCCGCTATTCGGTGCTGGCCGGGTTCGTCGAGCCGGGCGAATCGCTCGAGCAGACCGTGGTGCGTGAAGTGTTCGAAGAGAGCAAGGTGCGCGTGCGCCACTGCCAGTACCTGGGCACTCAGCCCTGGCCGTTCCCGGGCGCGTTGATGCTGGGCTTTGCGGCCACGGCCGAAGACGACGTGCCCACCGTGGACGGCGAGCTGGAAGATGCACGCTGGTTCACTGCCGAGGAAGTGGGGGCGGCGCTGGCCCGGGATGTCGAAGACGACGGCGAGGGCATCCGCCTGTCGCCGCCGATTTCGATCTCGCGCAGCCTGATCGAGCACTGGTACCGCCAGCAGGTGGGCTGAGTTCCGGCCTGCGTTGCCGCTGGCTGAACACGCAGCAGCGTACATTACCAACGGCCCGGGGAATTGCCGGGTCGCAAGGCATAGTAGCGGCCACGATCCGCGCCGGAGGCATACATGTTCACCACCCTGGTTGCCGTGCTGGTCGCCCTGGCCCTGGGCCATGTCGCACCCGCTGCGGCCGTGGCGCTGCGCGGTTTCGGGTTCTACCGGCGCTGGCTGCAATGGCTGGATGCGCATGCGGCGGAAAACGGATTCTGGCGCAGCCGCCAGGGCTGGCTGCTGGCGCTGCTGCCGTGGGTGCTGGGCGTGGTGCTGCTGCAGTGGGCGTTGCACGGCCGCTTGTTCGGTCTGCCGTCACTGCTGCTGGGCGTGGCTACCCTGGTGATCTGCTGGGGCCCGCGCGATCTGGACCGCGACGTGGAAGCGGTGATCGACGCCGATGACGCCCCCACCCGGCACGCCGCGATCGCGCAGCTGCAATCGACCGGCGGCAGCCTGCACGAGGACGTGTCGTCGCTGGTCGAGGCCACCGTGCTCAACGGCTTGCGGCGCTGGTTCGCGGTGCTGTTCTGGTTCCTGCTGCTGGGCCCGGTGGGCGCCGTGGCGTACCGTTTGCTGGCCTTGCTGGCGGTCGGCCCGATGCGGTCGCTGGCCACGCTCGACAGCGCGGCGGGTGCACGCGTAGTGCTGGGCTGGCTGGAATGGCCGGTGGCCCAGCTGATGTCGCTGTCGATGGCCCTGGTGGGCAACTTCGACACCGCCTACAAGGCGTGGCGGCAGGCACACGGCAACCAGTGGGCGACCTCGACGGTGTTCCTGGGTGCGGTGGCGCGGGCCAGCGTGAGCGCCGAACTGCGCGAAGAAGCGCATGACTACAGCGATGCCGGGATGGTGCCGGTGTGGCGGCGCCTGCCCGAACTACGCGATGCGATGAGCCTGGTGTGGCGGATGCTGCTGCTGTGGATGGCCGCGCTGGCATTGCTGGTCATCGCCGGCTGGGTAACCTGACCCACGTAGTGCCGGGTTCTACCCGGCATCCGTATCCGTAGCGCCGGGTTCTACCCGGCATCAAGCAACCTACCCCGGCGCAAGCCACGCGAACGGCGGCCACGGCAGGTTGCGCGCCACCCAGTACAGCGGCAGCAGCGTCAGCCAGAACGCAGGCTTCATCAACAGCGTGATCAGTGGCTGCAGGCCGCGCGGGCGCCAGCCCAGCGCCCACCCCACTACCAGCGGCGCTACCGCCAGCATTGCCACCGCCAGCGGGTTCATCGACAGCGCGGCCAGCACATCGCCATGGACCAGCGCATGCAGCGCCCGGGTCAGCCCGCACCCGATGCAGTAGTAACCGCTGACGGCCAGGAAACTGCACGGCGGAAACGGGCTGTTGGCCGCATTGGGATCGAAATGGCGCAGCGCCCAGATCCCCGCCCCGGCAACGAGGGCCGCCGGCGGCAGTGCGGCCAGCAGCCAGCGCCGGTCGCGCAGCCGTGCCATCAACGGCTGTTTTCGAGCTGGCGCTGCAGTTCCTGGATCTGCTCCATGTAGCCGTCGGTGCCGGCCAGCACCAGCCACAGCACCGAGAACACGGTGGCGGCGATCAGGATGCCGGTGGTGACCCAGGCCCAGATCTTCGCGTTTTTCGAGGCCTGGCGCGCGGCCACCAGGTCGCCCTGGTTGAGCAGCGTGTTGACCTTGCTGGCGAACACGATGGCGACGATGCCTGTGGCGATCGCCGGGAAACTCAGGCATGACACGCAGCACAGGAAGAACGACACGATGGTGACCACGATCGACCAGATCAGGTGGTTGGGTACGGTGCCCGAGGCGGGCGGCAACGGCGTAGTGGCATTCATTGGGCAAGCTCCAAGGGCGTGAAAGGGGACGTGTGCCGTACGGCGCGCGTAGGCGCGGGTGAGCGCAGGCTCAGCCCGGCGCAAGCCAGGCAAATGGCATCCACGGCAGGTTGCGAAGCACCGCATATCCCACCAGCAGCACCAGCCAGAACATCGGGCTGGCCAGCACGCGCATCAGCGGTTCAAGCACGCGCGGGCGAATCCCGGCACCGTGCAGCAGCATCAACAGCAGGAACGGCAGCGACACCACCAGCAGCGGGTTCATCGCGAAGGCGCCTTGCCAATCGAAATGCACCAGCGAGTACAGGCAGCGCGTGCTGCCACAGCCTGGGCAGTACAGGCCGGTCAGCGCGTACAGCGGGCAGCCCGGCAGCGGACTGTTGGCGCCGTAGGGGCTGACGTTGCGCAACACCACGACGGCGCCTGCACCCAAGCCGGCCACCAGGGCCGTGGGTGCCCAGCGGGCAAGCGTGGTTCGGGAAGTCAGGGCCATGATGCGCGAACGGCCCGGCCGGTGAACCCATGCAGGGTCACCGGCCAGGCCGTCCCGGTGCTGATCAGTAGCCGCTGTTGCTCAGCGCGCCCAGGCCGCCCATCGCCATCACCAGCACGACGTACAGCACGGCAACGATGACGCCGGCAATGGCCGACCACATGGCCCACTTCTTCGCCTTGTCCGACGAGTCGCGCGCACCGGCAAGGTCACCTGCGGCAATCTTGCCGTTGACCTGGGCGGCGTAGACGATCGACACGATACCGCCCGGCAGGCAGCAGAACAGGGTGGCCAGGATGGCCCAGACCAGGTGGTTCGGGATTTGTGCGGCAGTGGTGTTCATCTGAAAAGCTCCATTTTCTTGGGTGGATTTGACGGGCGTGGGACGGGGTGAAACGCACGCACACACAGTGGCAACGTCATCGATCGGTGCAGCAAACGGTACGCATGATATTCGGCTGCCGCCGCGCTGGCCTGCGCGGATCGGACTTCCCCGGCGCTAATTTACCCGATGCACGCCCGGATGTATGCGTTTACATCCAGACGGCACTAGGCCTCAGCCGTTTTCCCCACGAAGCTGCCGTACCTGCTGCTCCAGGATGTCGGCAGTGGCTTCCCGGCCGGCAAGCGCCGGCGCGGCGGCCACCTCGACATGCGCGCGGAAACGGCGCGGCACGCGCATGCGGCCCAGCCGGGTGTCGCGCCGGCTCCACATGCTGGCCCACATGCCGCGCAGCGCCATCGGCACCACCGGCACCGGGCGCCGTTCGAGGATCTTCTCCACGCCGGACTTGAACGCGCCCATCTCGCCGTCGCGGGTGAGCGCGCCTTCGGGGAAGATGCACACCAGCTCGCCGTCGGCCAGCGCCTTGTCCACTTCGTCGAAGGCCGCCTGCATCAGCGCGGGGTCTTCGCGCGCGCCGGCGATGGGAATGGCCTTGGCGGTACGGAAGATCCAGCGCATCACCGGGATGTTGAAGATCTTGTAGTACATGACAAAGCGCACCGGGCGCGGGATGGTCGCCGACAGGATCAGTGCGTCCATGTAGCTGACGTGGTTGCACACGATCAGCGCAGCGCCTTCGTCGGGTACGTTGGCTTCGATGCCGTGCAGGCGCAGCCGGTACAGGCCGCGCACCATCACCCAGCTGAGGAAGCGCATCAGGAATTCGGGAACGATGGTGAAGATGTAGATCGACACCACGGCATTGGCGATGGCCAGGGCCAGGAACAGCTGCGGGATGGTCCAGTGCAGGAACTTCTGCGTGGCCAGCGCGATCATCGCCGCGCCCACGATGAAGCCCGAGTTCTGGATGTTGAGCGCGGCGAACACGCGCGACATCTCCGACTTCGGCGTGCGGCTCTGGATCAGCGCGAACAGGGGCACCACGAAGAAGCCGGTGAACAGGCCGATGCCGATCAGGTCGATGATGATGCGGAGGCTGCCGGGCTGGGCAACGAAGGCAGCCACCCCCAGGCCGGCCGCGGTGGCCGTGCCGGCGCGGGCAAAGTACAGGTCCAGCATGAAGGCGGTCATGCCGAACGCGCCCAGCGGCACCAGGCCGATTTCCACGGTGCGCCCGGACAGTTTTTCGCACAGCAGCGAACCCACGCCGGTGCCGACCGAGAACAGCGCCAGCGCGAAGATGTACAGGGTGGGTTCGCCGCCCAGGTTGACCACCGCGTAGGTGGGCAACTGCGAGGTCAGCATGGTGCCCACGAACCAGAACCAGGACACGCCCAGGATGGCGTTGCGCACCGCCTTCTGCTTTTTGGCCAGGCGCAGCACGGCCAGTGATTCGGGGATGGGGTTCCAGTTGATCTTCAGGTCCGGCGCGCCTGCATCCACCTTCGGGATCATGCGCGCGGTGATGTTGCCGAAGATGGCCAGCGCGATCACCGCGGTGGCCGCCACCACCGGGCCGAAGCTGCCGGCCAGGGTGAAGATGATGCCGCCGCTGATCATGCCGGTCAGGATCGACATCGAGGTGCCCATCTCGACCAGGCCGTTGCCGCCGGTCAGCTCCTCCGGGCGCAGCACCGAGGGCAGCACCGAGTACTTCACCGGGCCGAACAGGGTGGACTGCAGGCCGGTGCAGAACAGGGCCACCAGCAGCACCGGCATGCTCTGGGTAAGGAAGCCCACGGCGGCCAGCGACATGATCGCGATCTCCATGGTGGTGGTGATCACGATCAGCCGCGATTTTTCCAGTTTTTCGGCGATCTGCCCGGCAAGGGCCGAGAACAGGAAGTAGGGCAGGATGAAGATGGCCGGTGCCAGCGTGGTGTACAGCGACTGCTCTTCCTGGCTGACGCCGAGGTAGAACAGCAGGCCGATGATGGCCTGCCGGTACACGTTGTCGTTGAACGCACCCAGCGACTGGACGATGAAGAACGGCAGGAAGCGACGCTGTTTGAGCAGGGCGAACTGGCTGTGGCCGGACATGGAAACTCCTTGCGAACCGGCGCAGCCTAGCATGCGGTCGGGCGGCCCCCGGCGTTGCGCCCATCACCTGCTGCCGGGCAGAGCCCGGCGCTACGGGAGACGCCGTACGGCGTCGTAGCGTGGGGCTCTGCCCCGCTACCCGAACAGCCCCCTCACCGCAGGGTGCGCGCGGCCTCGTTGGCGGCGCCGCGCAGCTTGGGCAGCAGGCGCAGCATCAGGCCCATCTGGGTGCGGATCAGCTGCAGCTTGGGCGGCATGTCGTCGGTGATCTGTTCCAGCTGCTCGGCCAGGGCGCGGTCGCCGTCGTTATCGGCTTCCTCCACCGGTTGGCGCTGCTCCAGCGCCGCGGCGATCTGCTGCATGGCCTGTTCCACCCGCTCGCCGCCGGCCAGCGCCTGGGCATCCTGCGCGTAGCTGTCCAGCTGCGCGCGGTGCGCGCCGAGCGCCGACAGATGCCCCAGCAGGGTGTTGGAGAGCGCCAGGAAGCGGAACCCGGCGTCCAGATTGCGGCGCACGTGCCCCGGCTCGCGCAGCATGTTCGACAGCGCGGTGGACAGCGCCGCGTCGGCGTTGTGCATGTCGCGGCGGGCGATGCGGTACGCCAGGTCGTCCTGCATGCCGCTGCCGTACTGGCCCAGCACGGCATCCAGATAGCGCGCGCAGTTGGCCAGCACGCGGGCCATGACCAGGTTCAAGCGGCGGCCCTGCCAGTCGGGCAGGATCAGGAACGCGGCCGCGGCGGCGATCGCGCAACCCAGCAGGGTATCGACCAGGCGCGGCCAGATCAGCAGGAAGCCGTCGCCGATCAGGTTGAAGCAGGTCAGCGCCATTACCGTGATCGCCGCCGACGCCACCAGGTAGCGGTCGCTGCGGGTGAAGAAGAACAGCAGCGCCGAGAGCAGGGCGATCAGCAGTTCGATGCGCAGGTCCTGGAACAGCTGCATCAGCGCCCAGGTCAGCACCAGCCCGATCAGGGTGCCGGCGATGCGCTGGGCCAGCCGTTGCCGAGTGGCGCCGAAATGCGGGCGGCACACGAACACGATGGTGAGCAGCACCCACGAGCCGTTCTGGGCGTTGACCAGGCGGATCACCGCAAAGCCGACGATCAGGGCCAGCGCCATGCGCAGGCCATGGCGGAACAGCACCGAGCCGGGGGTGAGCTGCTGGCGGATGCGCACGAACATTTCGCGCAGGGTATGCGGGTTGGTGTCGCGCAGGCGGGTGTCGACGTTGTCCAGGGTGGCGTCGGATTTTTCGGCCTCCGACAGGCGCCGCTCGATGCTCTGCAGGTTGTGGCCGAGCAGCTCCAGCGAGGACAGCAGGCGCTGCCACTGCGGGTTGTGCTGGGCACGCAGCCAGGTGAGCGAATCGGTGAGGTCGGCGGTGGCCTGCTTGGTGCGCTCGCCGTACTGGAACGGGCGGCGCAGGCGGATGGCCAGGCCGAGGTTGGCGCACGCCTCGCCCTGCAGGGCGAGCAGGCGCTGGCAACGGTACAGGACGTCGCTGTGGAAGAACGCTTCGGTGAGCGCGCCGTAGGGATAGTGCGAGGAGCTGGCGCGTTCGTGGAAATCCTGGGCCATGTAGTACAGGCGCAGGTACAGGCCGGACTGCACGCCGGGCCGGCCGGAGCGACCGAAGCGGGCCAGGATGGCGACCTTGGCGATGTTCAGCGCCTCGACCACGCGGCGGTTCTGTTCGGCCAGGGCCAGCTGGCGCTTCTGTACGTCGGCATCGCGGATGGGTTCGAACAGGTCGGCCTTGAGCTGCAGGTAGCGGCCCAGTTCCAGGTACAGGCGGGCGACGCGTTCGCGCACCGGGCGGTTGGCGAACAGCGCGGTCCACAGGATCGAGAGCAGGCCGTACCAGAGCGCGCCGGCGAGCAGGTGGCTGACCGCGCTGATGGCCTGGGCGCGGTCGCTGGCGCCGTGCTGTTCCAGGCCGATCATGGTGTAGATGGCCAGGGTGACGGTGGCCTGGGCGATGGACGCGTAGCGTTCGCCGAGTGCACCGAGCAGGGTGAGGCCGAAGGTGGACACGGCCAGGGCGGCGATGAACAGCCAGGGCCAGGCGAACAGTTCGACCACCGCGGCGGCGGCGATGACGAAGCAGAGCAGGGAGAGGGCGACCGATTTGGTCCGGCCCCACCAGTTGTCGTCGGTTTCGGCGATGGCGCTGGCGATGATGCCGAGGAACACGCCGGGCAGCGCGGGCAGCTGGTCCAGGTGCCAGCACAGGCCCATGGCCACCGACAGCGCGATGAGTACCCGCAGGCCGTAGCTGGCCTTTTCATGCGCCCACAGGCGGCTCAGGCGGGATTCTCGGGCGGACATGCGGGCTCGGGGTGCGGGGCAGCCCATTATTGCGGGTGTGGGGTGAAGGGGACAGCCTGAAGGCGATCCATCCTCGACGCGCAGTACGGGGCGGCGACGCGATGCCCGGGTAGTGCCGGCCGCTGGCCGGCTCCCCGTACGCCCGGACGGAGGTGCGAGGAGCCGGCCAGCGGCCGGCACTACGCGCTGTGTGGAGGAGCCGGCCAGCGGCCGACACTACGCGGTCTGCGGGGGAGCCGGCCAGCAGTTGGATGACCGGCCGCTCGCATTACATATCGAAGCGCACGCTCACCGCGAAGGTGCGCGGCAGGCCGACGCCGGCGTTGGACCAGTATTTTTTGTTCGCCAGGTTCTCCACGCTGGCGCGCAAGGTGACCGGGTGACCGTCGAGCTGCATGCGGTAGCCGACGCCGGCGTTGACCAGGGTGTAGTCGGGCAGGTTGAGGGTGTTGTCGGCGTCGTAATAGACATCGCCGTAGTAGCGGGCCAGCGCGTAGACGCTCAGGCCGTCCACCTGCGGGATGCTGTAGTCGGCGTGCAGCACGCCCTGCCAGCGGGCGGCGCCGGCGGTGCGGTTGCCCTGCTGGGCCGCGCTGTCGGGGGACAGCTTGTCGTAGGTGGGGTCGAGCCAGGTGACGCCGCCGCCGACGGTGAGGGCGTCGGTCAGGCGGACGTCGCCGCTGAGTTCGACGCCTTCGTACAGGGTGATGCCGTCCTGCACGAGCAGCTTGCCGGCGCTGGTGAGGCGGTCGATGTTGGCACCGCGCTCCAGGCGGAAGGCGGCGGCGTTGGCATTCCAGCGCGGGTACTCGATTTTGGCGCCGATCTCGTACTGCTTGCTGATGGTCGGGTCGAGCACGGTGCCGGCGTTGATGTAGTCGCTGCCGACGCGGCTGCCCGCTTCCAGCGATTCCACGTAGCTGGCGTACAGGGTGACGGCGTCGGCCGGCTTGTACATCAGGGCGTAGGTGGGGGTGACCGGGTAGGTGTGGTAGGCGCCCTTGTTCTCGAAATCGTTGTAGCGCGCGCCGGCCAGCAGCGACCAGCCCTCGGCGAAGCTGACGGTGTCACTGACGAACACGGCCTGCTGCACGGTCTCGCTGCCGCGGCTGAGCACGCGTGAGCCCACGGCATCGTGGCGCAGCACCGGGCGCTGGTAGATGTTGCCGCGGCCGATGGTGGTCCATTCGTACGGACGGTCCCAGCCCAGGCCGGTCTGGTGCGAAACGCCGGCCACCACCTGGTGCGACAGCGGGCCGGTGTCGAAGCGACCCTGCACGATGGCCTGGGCCAGCTTCCACTCGCTCTTGCCGCCCAGCTCGTAGGTGTTGATGTTGTAGTCGCCGTTGACGTTGTCGATGTAGGCGAACACCTTGTTGACGTCGTTCCAGGAGGTGGTCACGCCGTAGCTCAGGCTGGCCTTCCAGTCGCTGTTGATCTGCCAGTTCAGCGCGGTGGAGAGCAGGCTGGAGCGGGTGTCGTAGTAACTGCCGTCGATGCTGTTGTCGATGTCGCCGGCCAGCGGGCGCGGCAGCTCGGTGAGGCCGATGAAGTAGTACTGCGGCGACTCGTTGCTGAGATCGCGCGACTGGAACACGCCGTCGAAGGTCCAGGTGAGGCTGTCGCTCAGGCGCGCATCCAGCGACAGGGCGCCGACCTTGCGGTTGACCTCGCCGCCGTTGAAGGTTTCGCCCTTCTCCTGGTAGGCATTGAAGCGGTAGCCGAACATCTGCTCATTGCCGAAACGGCCGCCCACATCGACCTGGCCGCTGACGATGCCCTGTTCGCGCCAGCCGAGCTGGGCGGCGAAGGTGGGGGTGTCGGTCGGCTTCTTAGTGACGTAGTTGACGATGCCGCCGGGCTGGCCGAAGCCGTACATGAACCCACCGGGGCCCTTGAGCAGTTCCACCTGTTCCATCACTTCCAGCGGCCATTCGGTACCCCACGAGGACACCTGCAGGCCGTTGACGCGGTAGCTGTCGTAGCTGAGGTCGATGCCGCGGTTGCGGATCGGCGAACTCCAGCCGCTGGCGTACGCGCTGACCTGGGTGACCACGGAGGGGTCGGTCAGGAACGCGTCGCCGAGCGAGACCACCTGGCGCTTCTCGATCTCTTCGCGGCCAACTACGGCGATCGCGAACGGGGTGTCACGCACGGCGCGGTCGCCGAGGGCGCCGGTGTCGGTGTGGGCGCGTTCGGCGGTGACCTTGATGGCGTCCAGATCCGTGGCCGAGCGGGCGCGCGCTGTGCCATCGGGGGTGGACTGGGCATGGGCGGCGCAAGCCAGCGACAGCGCAACGGCCAACGTGGCCAGACGGGGCAGGGAAGCGGACAGCATCGATGGGTTCCTTGGCGGACAGCACAACGCCGTCCGCGATCTACAGAGGGCGGGAGAGGGTCGATGGCTGGATCGCGCAGGCTGGCCGGGAACCGGCAGCGGGTGCATCGCCGAAGGCGACGCAGGACCGTGGCTGGATGCGAATTGTTCGCGTTTTGTTGCGTGGCGTCAAACCGTGGCGTACCGGCCGGGGGTACCGACCCTAGGTCGGCACCTACCGGGCGAGGGCGCTGCGCTTCAATGCGCGCCGTTCGCGGCGGCGCGCACGGCGGTTGACCCAGCGCTCGCGCAGGCACGAGAAGATCACGTACAGCGCCGGCGTGCTCAGCAGGGTCAGGCTCTGCGAGAACAGCAGGCCGCCGATCATCGCGATGCCCAGCGGGCGGCGCAGTTCGGAACCTTCGCCCAAGCCGATGGCCAGCGGTACCGCGGCCAGGATCGCCACCATGGTGGTCATCATGATCGGGCGGAAGCGCACGATGCTGGCCTCGCGCACCGCATCGCGCGGGCTCTTGCCGTGCTCGCGCTGGGCCACCACGGCGAAGTCGATCATCATGATCGCGTTCTTCTTGACGATGCCGATCAGCAGCACCAGCGCGATCATCGAGATCACCGACAGCTCGGTGTTGGTCACGAACAGCGCCAGCAGCGCGCCCACACCTGCTGCCGGCAGCGTGGACAGGATCGTTACCGGGTGCACCAGGCTTTCGTACAGCATGCCCAGCACCAGGTACACGGTGATGATGGCGGCCAGCACCAGGATCAGCATCGAGTTCGGATTGAGCTGCACGTTGAAGCCGCCGCCATCGCTGATGCGGATGTCGCCGGGCAGGCGCAGGCCGTCCACGGTGGACTTGATGATCGCTTCGCCTTCGCCGGTGCTCACGCCCGGGGCCAGGTTGTAGCTCAGGTCCATCGTGGTGTACTGGTTTTCATGGGTGATCTGCGGCGGTGCCAGCCCGGGCACCTGATGCGCCACCGCGGTCAGCGGGATCATCTCGCCGTTGCCGGCACGCACGTAGATCTCATCGAGCGCACGCGGGGTGGCGGTCTGTTCGGGCAATGCGTTGACCACCACGCTGTACTGGTTGATGTCCGAGTAGATGGTGGAGATCTGGCGCTGGCCGAACGCGCCGTACAGCGCGCCGTCGATCGCACCCACCGACACGCCCAGGCGCGCGGCCTTGGCACGGTCGATCACCACGTTCTGGCGCAGCCCGGCGGTGTCCACGTCGGTGCCCACGTCGCGCAGTTTCGGGTTCTTCTTCAGCGCGGCCTGCACCTTGGGCAGCCATTCCTGCAGCTGGGCCAGGTCATTGCCCTGCAGCGACACGCGATACTGCGCGCCCTGGCTGTTTCCGCCGCCGCCGTCGCTGGGCAGATCCTGGATCGCGCGCAGGCGCAGCTGCAGGTCGGGGTAGCGGTCGGCCTTCGCGCTAAGCCGTGCCAGCGCCAGTGCGGTGGTTTCCTTGCGGCCTTCCTTGCGGGTCTTCAGCTGCACGTTGAACTGCGCGCTGGAGCCCTGGCGGCCACTGCCCAGGCGCACGCCCACTGTCTTCACCGCCGGGTCGGCCATCAGCATGTCGGTGATGCGGCGCTGGCGGTTGACCATGTCCTCGAAGGACACCGTGGCGCTGGAGTTGGCGCGGCCCCAGATCAGGCCGGTGTCCTGGGCCGGGAACGAGCCCTTCTTGACCGCCCCGCCCAGCATCACCGTGGCCACGATCAGCAGGATCGGGGTAAGCGACAGCAGCAGGGCGTGGCGCAGCGAGAAGTCCAGGCAGACCGTGTACACGCGCAGCATGCGGTCGTGCGCGGCGTCCAGGAAGCGGCCGATCCGCGAGGGCTTGTCCGGCTCGGCGTGCGCGCTCAGGAAGCGGCTGCACAGCGCCGGGGTGAGCGTGAGCGAGACGATCATCGACACCACGATCGCGGCCACCAGGGTGATGGTGAACTCGCGGAAGAACGCACCCACCATGCCGCTGGCGAACAGCAGCGGGATGAACACGGCCACCAGCGAGGCGGTGATCGAGACGATGGTGAAGCCGATCTCGCGCGCGCCGGTCAGCGCGGCCTGCATGCGGGGCATGCCTTCGTCGAGATGGCGCATGACGTTCTCGATCACCACGATCGCATCGTCGACCACGAACCCGATCGCGATCACCAGCGCCAGCAGGCTCAGGTTGTTCAGGGTGAAGCCGAACACGTACATCACCAGCGCCGCACCGGCCAGCGACAACGGCACGGTGACCGCCGCGATCAGGGTCGGTGCCAGCCGGCGCAGGAACAGCGCCATGGTCAGGATCACCATCGCCAGGCTGATCAGCAGGGTGATCTGCACCTCGTGCAGCGACGAGCGGATGGTCGGGGTGCGGTCGAAGTACGGCGTCATCACCGTGCCCGGCTGCAGGTAGTCGCGAAGCATCGGGATCTGCGCCTTGACCCGGTCCACGGTCTCCACGATGTTCGCGCCGGCGCGGGTGAAGACATACATCACCACCGCCGGTTTGTGGTCGAACCACGCGGCCTGGTAAGCGTCCTGCTGGCCGTCGTAAACGTTGGCCACGTCCTTCAGGCGGATCACCCGGCCGTCGTCCTGGGTCTTGATGACCAGGTTGGCGAAGTCGGCGGCGCGCGCCACCGAGTCGTTGGCGATGATCGCGGTGGTGGTGTTGCCGTCGGTGAGGAAGCCGGTGGGCGAGGTCACGTTGGCCGCGCGTACCGCGTTGCGCAGGTCATCGGGGGTGAGGTTGAGCGCGTTGAGCAGGCGCAGGTTCACGTCCACCCGCACCGCCGGCGTGGACGCACCGGCGATATCCACCGAAGACACCCCGCTGATCTGGCGGATGCGCTGGGCAAGCAGCGAGTCGGCGACGTTGTACAGCTCGTCGGCGGACTGGGTCTGCGAGGTGAGCGCGATGGCGATCACCGGGTCGTCGTTCGGGTTGGCCTTCTGGAACATCGGCGAACCGAGCCCGGACGGCAGGTCGGCCTGCGCCGAATTGATCGCGGTCTGCACGTCCAGCGCGGCCGAATCGATGTCGACCCCGCTCTGGAAGATCATGAAGACCAGCGAGCTGCCTTCGGAGCTGGACGAGCGCATCTGGTCCACGCCGGGCAGCTGGCCCAGGTGGCGTTCCAGCGGCGCGGTGACCGTGGAGGCCATGGTGGTGGCGTCCGCGCCGGACTGGCTGGCGTGCACGAAGATCACCGGAATCTGAATGTTCGGCAGCGCCGACACGCCCAGTTTCAGGTAGCAGAACAGGCCAACCACGAACAGGCCGATGGCCAGCAGCGCGGTGCCGATCGGGCGGCGGATGAAGGGGCCGGAAATGTTCATGCCGACGCCTTCAGCGTGCACGGGCAGCAGCGGCTCATGCGCGGTCCTGGGCGCTGGCGTGGCGCAGCGCGCGCTGCTCGCGGCGCTCGCGCATCCACTCGGAGAAGCGTTCCATGTACAGGTAGATCACCGGCGTGGTGTACAGGGTGACCAGCTGCGACAGCAGCAGGCCGCCGACGATGGCAATGCCCAGCGGGCGGCGCAGTTCCGAGCCGATGCCGGTGCCCAGCGCCAGCGGCAGCGCGCCGAGCATGGCCGCGGCGGTGGTCATCATGATCGGGCGGAAGCGCAGCAGGCAGGCACGGCGGATCGCGTCGTGCGCGTTGGCACCGGCACGGCGCGCTTCGATGGCGAAGTCGACCATCATGATGCCGTTCTTCTTGACGATGCCGATCAGCAGCACGATGCCGACGATGCCGTCCACCGACAGCGGCAGCCCGCACACCATCAGTGCCAGCAGCGCGCCCACGCCGGCCGGGGGCAGGGTGGAGATGATGGTGAAGGGGTGGATGTAGCTTTCATACAGCACGCCCAGCACGATGTAGATCAGCACCAGCGAGGCCAGCAGCAGCCACACCACGTCGGTCTGGCTGCCGGTGAATTCGGCGGCCTTGCCGATGAACTGCGCATGCACCTGCGAGGGCATGTCCAGGCTGGCCTTGGTCTCTTCGATGGCCTTGACCGCGTCGGACAGCGAATAGCCCGGGGCGATGTTGAACGACACCGTCACCGCCGGCAGCTGCTGCTGGTGGCTCACCACCAGCGGGGTGCTGGTGATCTTGCCCTCGGCCAGCGCCGCCAGCGGGATGATGTTGCCCGCGCCCACCGGAATGCCGGTGTTCTGCGCACCGATGCCGGTGGCGGTGGACGAGTTGGACGAGCTGACCTGGCCGAAGTTGGTGGCGTTGCTGCCGGTCAGCGCGCCGGCACCGTTGGAGGCTACCGCCAGCTGGTTCATCAGCGCGGTGCTGGTACGGAATTCCGGGGCCACTTCCAGCACCACGCGGTACTGGTTGAGCTCGGTGAAGATGGTGGAGATCTGGCGCTGGCCGAACGCGTCGTACAGGGTGTCGTCGATGGTCTGCATCGGCACGCCCAGCACGCTGGCCTTGTCGCGGTCGATGGTCAGTTCCAGCGCACGGCCCTGGTTGGACAGGTTGTTGTCCACGTCGGCCAGCTCCGGGCGCTGGCGCAGCGCTTCGGTGAGGCGTGTGGCCTGCAGCGCGACCTGCGCGCTGTCCACGTCCGACAGCGAGTACTGGTACTCGGTGGCGGCCACGCGGGTGTCCAGGGTGACGTCCTGCACCGGCTTGAGGTACAGCGCCACGCCGGGAATACCGGCCACGGCCTGCTGCAGGCGCGGCAGGATCTCATCCAGCCCGTCGCGGTCGCCGCGCTCCTTGAGCACGATCGACAGCTGGCCCTGGTTGAGGGTGGGGTTCATGCTGCCGGCGCCGATGAAGGCCGACACGCCAGTCACCGCCGGGTCCTTGCGCAGCGCCTCGGCCACGGCCTTGGTGCGCTGTTCCATCTGCGGGAAGGCGATGTTCTGGTCGGCCTGGACCACGCCGGTGATCAGGCCGGTGTCCTGCTCGGGCAGCAGGCCCTTGGGGATCACCACGTACAGCAGCACGGTGAGCACCAACGCGCCGGCAGCCACCGCCAGGGTCATGCGCTGGTGGTCCAGCACCCAGTCCAGGCTGCGCTCGTAGGCCCCCACGGTGCGCGTCCACAGGTTTTCCTTGCCGGCCGCCGCCGCGCGCTCGTGGGCGTCTTCGCCTTCGGGCAGCGCGTCGGGCTTGAGCAGGTAGGCGCACATCATCGGGGTGAGCGTCAGCGAGATCAGCATCGACAAGGTCACCGCGATGCTCAGCACCCAGGCGAACTCGTGGAACAGGCGGCCGGTCACGCCGGGCATCAGCAGCAGCGGCAGGAACACGGCCACCAGCGAGATGGTCAGCGACAGCACGGTGAAGCCGATCTGGCGCGCACCGATCTCGGCCGCTTCCGGGCCGCTCTTGCCCTGTTCGATGTAGCGCACGATGTTCTCGATCATCACGATCGCGTCGTCGACCACGAAGCCGGTGGCCACCACCAGCGCCATCAGCGACAGGTTGTCCAGCGACATGCCGGCAAAGGCCATCACGCCGAAGGTGCCGGCCAGCGACAGCGGCACCGCCACCGAGGGAATGATGGTGGCCCACAGCCGGCGCAGGAACACGAAGATCACCGCCACCACCAGGCAGATGGTGAGGATCAGGGTGAACTGCACTTCATGCACCGAGGCGCGGATGGTCTCGGTACGGTCGGAGAAGATCTCCAGGTGCACGTCGGCCGGCAGCACGTTCTGCAGCTGCGGGATCAAGGCGCGGATGCGCTCGACGGTCTGCACGATGTTGGCGCCCGGCTGGCGGCGCACTTCCAGCAGCACCGCCGGCTTGCCATCGGCCCAGGCGGCCAGCTGGTCGTTCTCCACGCCATCGACCACGTTGGCCACGTCCGACAGCCGCACCGGGCGGCCGTTCTTGTAGCTGATGATGGTGTCGCGGTACTCGGCGGCGCTGGTCAGCTGGTCGTTGGTGCCGATCGAATAGGACTGGGTCTTGCCGTTGAGCGAGCCCTTGGGCGCGTTGACGTTGGCCTGGGTCAGCGCGCTGCGCAGTTCTTCCAGAGTCAGGCCCATGTTGGAGAGCTGCGCCGGGTTGACCTGGATGCGCACGGCCGGGCGCACGTTGCCGGCGATGGAGACCAGGCCCACGCCCTGCACCTGCGACAGGCGCTGGGCCAGGATGGAGTCGGCGTAGTTGTTGACCTCGCGCAGCGGGCGCGTGTCGGAGGTGAGCTTGAGGGTGACGATGGCCGCGTCGGCCGGGTTCACCCGGTTGTAGACCGGCTGGTAGGGCAGCGAGGAGGGCAGCGTGGCCTGGCGGATGGCGGCCTGCACGTCCTGGGCGGCGATGTCGATATCGCGGTCCATCGAGAACTGCAGGATGATCGTGGACAGGCCGGCCGACGAATCGGAGGTCATGATCTCCAGCCCGGAGATCTGCCCGAACTGGCGCTCCAGCGGGGTGGTCACCAGCGAGGCCATGGTGGTGGCATTCGCACCCGGGTACTGGGTGGTCACCACCAGGCTGGGCGCGTCGATCTCCGGCAGCGCCGACACCGGCAGCTGGCGGTAGCCGAGGATGCCGAGCAGCAGCAGGCCCGCCATCAACAGCGAGGTGGCGATCGGGCGGCGGATGAAGATCGTCGAAAAGCCCACGGGCGGATCCTTGCTGTTACGTCATGCGGCGTTGAAGCGGGCAGACGCCGGCCAGCCGGCCGGCGTCGGGAACGTCAGGCGGGCGCGCTCAGCGCGGACCGCCACCGCGGCGGCCACCACCGCCCTTGTCCTGCTGGGCGGCGGCCTTGAGCTCGGCGTCGGTGGGCGGTGCCGGGGTTTCACCCGGCTTGAGCGCGGTGACCTTGCTGCCCGGCTTGAGCCGGAACTGGCCTTCGCTGACCACGCGTTCGCCGCCCTTCAGCCCCTCGGTGATCTGCACGTTGCTGTCGCCCACTTCCACGCCGCTCTTGACCGTCTGCATGGCCACGGTGCTGTCGGGCTTGACGATGTAGACGTACTCGCCGTCCGGGCCGCGCATCACGGCCTGGGTGGGGATCACCACGCCACCGGCGATGGTGCGCAGCTGCATGCGCACGTTGACGAACTGGCCCGGCCACAGGCTGTTGTCGGTGTTGTTGAACAGTGCACGGGCGCGGAAGGTGCCGCTGTCGCTGCTGATCTGGTTGTCGACCACGTCCAGGGTGCCGCCGTCGGTGAGCACGTGGGAGTCGTTGCGGTCGAGCGCGGCGATGGTCACCGGGCCGGCCTTCTGGGCCTGGCGCACGTCGGGCAGCTGGCGCTCGGGCAGGTTGAAGACCACGTGGATGGGGTGGATCTGGGTCAGGGTGACCAGCGCGGTGCCGGCGCTGACGATGTTGCCGGCGTCCACCGCGCGGATGCCGGCAATGCCGGAGATCGGGGCGGTGACCTTGGTGTACTGCAGCTGCACCTGGGCGGCGCGCATGCTGGCTTCGTTGGCGGCGACCGCGCTTTCAAACTGGGCCACCTGGTTGCGCTGGGTGTCCAGGTCGGTCTTGGCCACGTACTGGCGGTATTCCGGGGAATTGGAGCGCTGGTAGTTGGAGCGTGCGGTGGCCAGCTGCGCCTGGTTCTGGCGCTTGGCGGCGGCGGCTTCATCGAAGCTGGCCTGCAGGGTGCGCGGGTCGATCTGGGCCAGCACGTCGCCCTTCTGGACTTCCTGGCCTTCCTTGAAGTTGATGCTGATCAGCTGGCCGCCGACCTGGGGGCTGACGGTGACGGTGTTCATCGCCGCCACGGTGCCCAGCGCGCTGGCGTAGACCGGCACGTCCTGGCGGGCGGCATCGACCACGGTCACCGGGACCGGGCCGGCGTTGCGCTCCTGGCCTTCCTTGCCGGCACTGGCGGCGGTGGTGCCCGCGTCGCCCTTCTTGCCACCGCCGAGCATGCGCATCCCGATGAAGCCCACCACCAGCACTGCGACCACCAGCACCACGATCTTCCAGAAACGCGACATTCAACTAACTCCTGAGGCTGGCGGAGGGCAGGGCCCAAATGGCTGGTGCAAAGCATACCCGTCGCCCGGGAGCTTTCATGCATGACGGATGGGACGGGCGGTCAGACCGGATGTGACCGGCCGGGTTCCGTGAATGAACGCCTGCGGGGGCAGAAAGTTACAGCAGCAAGTGCGCCGATGCCCTACATTCAGGTTCGACCGTCCTGTTCGTCCGTGGAGATGTGCAATGCCCCGTCTGTCGCTGCTGTTGTCCGCCCTGCTGCTTGCCTGCCCCGCGCTGGCCGCGGCCACCCCCGCCGAGCGCCCGGAAGTGACGGCGGCGGCCACCCGGCTGAAGGCCAAGGTGGTCGACTGGCGGCGCGATTTCCACCAGCACCCGGAGCTGTCCAACCGCGAGGAGCGGACGTCGGCGAAGGTGGCCGAGCAGTTGCGCGCGATGGGGCTGAAGCCGAAAACCGGGATCGCCCACCATGGCGTGGTGGCGATCATCAAGGGCGGCAAGCCGGGTCCGCGGATCGCGCTGCGCGCGGACATGGACGCGCTGCCGGTGACCGAGCAGACGGGGCTGCCGTTCGCCTCCAAGGCGACCAGTACCTACCGCGGCGAGCCGGTGGGGGTGATGCATGCCTGTGGGCATGATGCGCATACGGCGACGCTGCTGGGGGTGGCCGACGCGCTGGTGAAGATGCAGGCGAACCTGCCGGGCGAGGTGATGCTGATCTTCCAGCCCTCCGAGGAAGGGGCGCCGCCGCCGGAAGAGGGCGGTGCGGCGTTGATGCTGAAGGAGGGGTTGTTTGCCGATTTCAAGCCGGAGGCGGTGTTCGGGCTGCATGTGTTTTCGAGCGTGCCGGCGGGGCAGATCGCGGTGCGCGGCGGGCCGTTGATGGCGGCGTCGGACCGGTTCGGGATCAAGGTGATCGGGCGGCAGACGCACGGGTCGGCGCCGTGGAACGGGGTGGACCCGATCGTGGCGACGGCCGATCTGGTGGGGACGGCGCAGACGATCGTGAGCCGGCGAGCGAATTTGTCCAAGCAGCCGGCGGTGCTGACGTTCGGGGCGATCAAGGGCGGTATCCGCTACAACATCATTCCCGACGAGGTGGAGATGGTGGGGACGATCCGGACGTTCGACGAGGGGATGCGGCAGCAGATTTTCGCGGACCTGCGCAACGTGGCCGAGCATACGGCGGCGGCGCATGGGGCGAAGGCGGTGACGGAGATTTACGAGTCCGAGGGCAATCCGGCGACGGTGAACGATCCGGCGCTGACGGCGCGGATGTTGCCGAGTCTGCAGGCGGTGGTGGGCAAGGACAATGTGTACGAGCCGCCGTTGCAGATGGGGGCGGAGGATTTTTCGCTGTACGCCAAGGAGGTGCCGGGGCTGTTCTTCTTCGTGGGGTCGACGAGCGAGGGGATCGATCCGGCGACGGCGCCGGCGAACCATTCGCCGAAGTTCCTGCTGGATGAGAAGGCGCTGGATGTGGGCTTGCGGGCGTTGCTGCAGGTGAGTCTGGATTATCTCAACGGGGTGGGGGTGGGGGCGCCTGCGGCGGGGGCTTGATTGGCTTGGAGCAACAGCAACAGCAACAGCAACAGCAACGGCAACAGCAACGGCGGGTTGGTCGGCTCTGACGTGTCGCGTGTGGGGTGGGCCGGGGTGGGGTGGCGGGACACGCCGTGAACCCATCCCTGGGGGCTCGTGGGCGCCATCCATGGCGCCCAACGGTCCCGCCACCCCACCCCGACCCACCCCCGCCGAGATGGTCGGTGTCGGTGGGTCCCGGCCGCTGGCCGGGGTGGAAATCGGGGCGGGTGGGGTGGCTCCAGTCATTCGGGTTGACCTGCGTTCAAATGGGTATTGGGGAACGGCGGTAGGTCCCGGCCGCTGGCCGGGGCGGAAACCGGCACGGGCGGGATGGTTTCGGTCATTCGGGTTGACCGCGTTCAAATGGGTATTGGGGAACGGCGGTAGGTCCCGGCCGCTGGCCGGGGCGGAAACAGGCGCGGGCGGGATGGTTCCGGTCATTCGGGTTGACCTGCGTTCAAATGGGTATTGAGGGGAACGGCGGTAGGTCCCGGCCGCTGGCCGGGGCGGAAATCGGCGCGGGCGGGATGGTTTTTTGGTCTTCCCGCCGGCTGGGTCGCAATGGCTCCGGGGCGCGGTGGCCTTCTTTTTCGTTGCCGGACGCCGTGCGGCTACCGGCGTAAAATGGGGCGATGAATACCCCCCAGGACTCCAGCCTCGGTCGCGAGGTTGCTTACCCGTCGCAGTACGATCCCGCGCTGCTGTTTCCCATTCCGCGCCGTGGCGCGCGTGAAGAGATCGGTCTGGACGAGGCGGCGCTGCCGTTCGTCGGGCATGATCGTTGGCAGGCCTATGAGCTGAGCTGGCTGGACCGGCGCGGCAAGCCGCGGGTGGCGGTGGCCACGGTCAGCGTGCCGTGCACGTCGCCCAATCTGATCGAATCCAAGTCGTTCAAGCTGTACCTCAATTCGCTCAACAGCACGCGCTTCGACGATGACGAGGCCGCGCGGCGCCAGATCACGGCCGATCTTTCCGGGTGCGCCGGGGCGGTGGTGACGGTGCGGTTCGGGGTGCCGATGCTGGTCGAGGAGGCCGAGGGCGAGTCACTGGACGAGCTGGATGTGGCGATCGAGTGCTACGGGCCGCCGGCGCCGACGTTCCTGTCGGCCGACGCCGCCCAGGTGGTGACGGAGACGTTGAGTTCGGCGCTGCTGAAATCCAATTGCCCGGTGACCGGGCAGCCGGACTGGGCCAGTGTGAGCATCCGCTACCACGGGCCGCAGATCGACCGCGAGGGACTGCTGAAGTACCTGGTCAGCTACCGCGAACACGCCGAGTTCCACGAGCAGTGCGTGGAGCGGATCTTCAGCGAAATCACCGAGCGCTGCGCACCGCAGTGGCTGGAAGTGGAAGCGCGCTACACCCGCCGCGGCGGCCTGGACATCAACCCGTGGCGGGCCAGCCCGGGCATCGAGCTGCCGGCCCGCACCGTCCGTGACCTGCGCCAGTAGAGCGACCCCACGGGTCGCTGCCCCGGAACCCAACACCGCCCGGTAGAGCGACCCCATGGGTCGCTGCCCCGGAACCCAACACCGCCCGGTAGAGCGACCCCATGGGTCGCTGCCCCGGAACCCGGCACCGCCCGGTAGAGCGACCCCACGGGTCGCTGCCCCGGAACCCAGCACCGCGCGCAGCCACCCATGGGGTGGCTCTACCCCCCGAAAGGTGGTCGCGTCCACCCGTTCGGCGCGTCTTCACATCCACGCCATGCCCTATTAACACGGGCTGTGACAACGTCGCTCCCATGTCGTCAATGAAGACGGGAGTGTGTGGATGAGTACCGATAAGAAGGCCGATTTCTCCGGTGTCACCTCCAGCGTGGACAGCACCGCGCAGAAGGTCGAAAAGGCGGATTTCTCCGGCGTTACCGCTTCGGTGGACAGCACCGCCGAAAAGGTCGGGGGCACCTACACCGTGCAGAAGGGCGACTCGCTGACGAAGATCGCCAAGCAGGAACTGGGCGATGCCAACGCCTGGAAAAAGATCTTCGAGGCCAACCGAGACGTTCTGGAGGACCCGGACAAGATCTTCCCGGGCCAGACCCTCAAGTTGCCGCCCAAAGCCTGAGTCACCCTTGCTTGTAGTCCACTGAATTCCCAGGGAGGAATTACATGAAGAAGACATCCATCAGTACTGCCGTTCTCGCTGCTCTGCTGGCCACCGTGGCATTGGCCGGTTGCAAGAAGAAAGAAGACACTGCCGACAACAATGCGCAACCGGCGGCGGCAACGACCCCGGCTGAACCGGCACCGATGACGCCGGCAGCGCCCGAACCGATGGCCGCTGCGGCCGGCGTCAACGTCACCGCGGTGACGGTGGGCAAGACCGCTGCCGCCGACAAGAGCGTGGCCACGGTGGCGCTGTTCGCGCCGAAGGACGACATCATCGTCTCGGTGCGCACTGACGGCGCGGCCAACAATGCCAACATCGCCGCCAAGCTGACCTTCCAGGACGGCCAGGTCGCGGGCGAGCAGAACCAGTCGTTCACCACCACCGGTGCCGAGACCACCAACGTCACCTTCAAGAATGCCAAGGGCTGGCCGGCGGGCAAGTACCGCGCGGAAGTCACGGTAGATGGTAAGGCGGCAGGAACGCCGCAAGAGTTCGAGGTCAAGTAAGCCGCCAGCCGACTCTCTCCCGGCAACAGGCTCACGATGGACGCAGCCGCGAGGCTGCGTCTTTTTTATGGGCTGGTTTCAGATGATACGAAGCTGGCCGCACCACAGTGTTCCAATACGTTCGCGTATGGCCCGGCTTTGCTCCGGGGGGCTTAAAACGCGACAATGCGGGAGTTTCCCGCAGCGCGCCCCACCCGGCGCGGTCACTCATCAGATTCGCAAGAGAGCCTCCGTCCCCCATGTCGAACACGCCCAAGATTCTCTACACGCTCACCGATGAAGCCCCGTTCCTGGCGACCCAGTCGCTGCTGCCGATCGTCGAGGCCTACACCGCCACCGCCGGCATTGCCGTTGAAACCCGCGATATCTCGCTGTCCGGCCGCATCCTGGCGCTGTTCCCGGATTACCTGAAGGACGAGCAGAAGGAAGTGGACCACCTGGCCGAACTGGGCCAGCTGGCGACCACCCCGGACGCCAACATCATCAAGCTGCCCAACATCAGCGCCTCGGTGCCGCAGCTGAAGGCGGCCATCAAGGAACTGCAGGACCAGGGCTTCGCCCTGCCGAACTACCCGGACGTGCCCACCGACGACGTCTCGCGCGACATCAAGGCGCGCTACGACAAGGTCAAGGGCAGCGCGGTGAACCCGGTGCTGCGCGAAGGCAACTCCGATCGCCGCGCACCGCTGTCGGTGAAGAACTACGCGCGCAAGCACCCGCACCGCATGGGCAAGTGGTCCACCGAGTCCAAGTCGCATGTGGCGCACATGGACGGCGGCGATTTCTACGGCAGCGAAAAGTCGGCCACGCTGGCCACCGCCGGCAGCCTGAAGATCGAACTGCAGCAGGCCGATGGCACCACCGTCGTGCTGAAGGAAAAGACCGCGGTCAAGGCCGGTGAGATCGTCGATGCTGCCGTGATGAGCCGCAACGCGCTGGCCAGCTTCGTGCAGGCGCAGATCGCCGACGCCAAGGCCAAGGGCGTGCTGTTCTCGCTGCACCTCAAGGCCACCATGATGAAGGTCTCCGACCCGATCATGTTCGGCGTGGTCGTCGAAGAGTTCTACAAGGACGTGCTGGCCAAGCACGCCGACGTGCTCAAGCAGGCCGGTTTCGATCCCAACAACGGCATCGGCGACCTGTACGCGCGCCTGCCGCAGCTGCCCGAGGCCCTGCAGGAAACCATCAAGGCCGACCTGGCTGCCGAGTACGGCAAGCGCCCGGGCCTGGCGATGGTCAACTCCGACAAGGGCATCACCAACCTGCACGTGCCCAGCGACGTCATCGTCGACGCCTCGATGCCGGCGATGATCCGCGACTCGGGTGGCATGTGGAATGCCGACGGCAAGCTGCAGGACACCAAGGCCGTCATCCCCGACCGCTGCTACGCCGGTGTGTACCAGGCCGTCATCGACGACTGCCGTACTCACGGCGCGTTCGATCCGGCCACCATGGGCTCGGTGCCCAACGTCGGCCTGATGGCGCAGAAGGCCGAGGAATACGGCTCGCACGACAAGACCTTCCAGATCCCGGCCGACGGCACCGTGCGCGTCACCGACGAGGCGGGCAACGTGGTGTTCGAACACGCCGTGCAGACCGGTGACATCTGGCGCATGTGCCAGACCAAGGATGCCCCGATCCAGGACTGGGTGAAGCTGGCCGTCAACCGTGCCCGCCTGAGCAACACCCCGGCGGTGTTCTGGCTGGATGCCGCGCGTGCGCACGACGCGCAGGTGATCGCCAAGGTGGAAACCTACCTGAAGGACCACGACACGTCCGGCCTGGATATCCGCATCCTGACCCCGGTGGAGGCCACGGCCTTCTCGCTGGACCGCATCCGCAAGGGTGAGGACACCATCTCGGTGACCGGCAACATCCTGCGCGACTACCTGACCGACCTGTTCCCGATCATGGAACTGGGCACCAGCGCCAAGATGCTGTCGATCGTGCCGCTGATGGCCGGTGGCGGTCTGTTCGAGACCGGTGCCGGTGGGTCGGCGCCCAAGCACGTGCAGCAGTTCGTGGAAGAGGACTACCTGCGCTGGGATTCGCTGGGCGAGTTCCTGGCCCTGGCGGCCTCGCTGGAGCACCTCGGCAACCGTTACGACAATGCCGGCGCCACGGTGCTGGCCAAGACCCTGGACCAGGCCAACGGCCAGTTCCTGGACAACGACAAGTCGCCGTCGCGCAAGCTGGGTGGCATCGACAACCGCGGCAGCCACTTCTACATCGCGCTGTACTGGGCCCAGGCCCTGGCCGCCCAGGACGACGATGCCGCCCTGAAGGCCCGCTTCGCCCCGCTGGCCAAGGCACTGGCCGACAACGAGCAGAAGATCGTCGAAGAGCTGGCTGCGGTGCAGGGCAAGGCCGTGGACATCGGCGGCTACTACCGTCCGGACGTGGCCAAGGCCTCGGCCGCGATGCGCCCGAGCACCACCTTCAACGGCGCGCTGGCTGCGCTGTAAGGTCTCGATGCCGCACCTGCGGTGATCGACAAAAACCCGCGCTTCGGCGCGGGTTTTTTGTTGCCGGTACCTGCCGGCTCCCAACCTGATCGGCGCTACCGCCGGGCAGCCACCGGGTCCGGGAACAACGGCGTGAGCCGTTCGATGGCTGCATCCAGCCGCGCCAGCTGTCCAGGCGCCAGCAGTTCGTGGCGAACCACCTGCTCATAGTCGCCGCTGCCGCACGACCCCATCTGACAGAACTGATCCATCAACGGGCCACCCGCCACGCAATCGGCGCCGCGCCGGCACGCGGCAATCTGCAACGCGTATCCGGCCAGCTCGCCCAGGACCGGGTGACTGCCGTCATCGTCGTAGCGGTAGGCCATTTGACCCAGGTAGCGCATGGCGTCCAGATCGTCGGCGGCGATCGACTGTTCGATCAGGTCCAGGTAATCGGCCTTGTCCAACGTCTCCAGCGTGGCCATATGCAGCCACGCCTGCGATGCCACGTCGCCTTGGGCGGCTGCCTGTCTGCGCAGGGACCTCACGGCGGTGAGCGGAAAGCGCAGTCCCTCCTTGCCCCCGCAGCGGGCGAAGATGCGGCGCCCGGCATCGATGATGGCGGGGCCCGCCGTCGGGTCGAACGCCCCGTCGGCCAGATGCTCCACGCCACGCAGATAGTCCGCACGCGCCAGGTTGACGAACGTGCAGTGCTCGTACCGTTCGGCCAGGGTGCGCTGGGCCAGGCGGTCGCCGGCCTGCGCCGCGATGTTGAGCTGCGCCAGCTCGGCGTTGGCCTGTTCGGCCATGCGTGCCAGGGACGCGGCGGACATCGGCAGCGCGGTGACGGCAGGGGCAGTGGCTGCCGCGCGCTGCGGTGCCGTGGGCACGGGGGCCGCTTCGGCGTCCACGCCGGGCGACCGCTGCAGCACGCTCCAGGCCATCCCGCCCATCAACAGCACCCCCAGCCCACCGGCGAACCAGGCGCCGGCCTTTGTCATGCCCCGCATTCCATTGCCTCCCTGCATGTGCCGCTGGACCCATCGCTACGCACCGACTCTATCGCATCCGTTCGTTCCCTTCCGCAGGCCGCTGAACTGTGATGTGCACCGGGACGCCCGGAATGTTGATGAAGGCCGCGTCAACGCCAGTGGTACGGAACTTGCCTTGTCCCCACAGCATCTGCCCGCCCTCGCACGGCGCACAAACGTCAGTTCAATCTGTGCGATGCATCACTTAAGCCCCGGTATTGATGGCATAGCCTATCGACGATCTTTTCTGCAGTAAGTGTGATCTCTCACAACGCAGGGGAAGGCGATGGCCAGGGTGCTGGTGGTCGGATCGGATATCCAGGGGGAGCACGCCTTGTTGCAGCGCCTGCGCTCGGCCGCTGCACTGCCGGCCGACACCGTGCGCAGCTGCCGCGACCTGGATGACTGCGATCTATTGGTGATCAAGGACACACCCGCGTTGCGCAATGCCGCGCTGCGCATGGTGCGCGAGCGGCCGAAGATCCAGTTCTGGATCGAAGACCAGCATGGCCACCTGCGCCATGGCCAGGGCGACGAGCACGCGGTGCTGGACGACCATGCCATCGAGCACGCACTGCGCCAGATGCCGCCCGCACCGGAACCGATCGAGGAACCCATCGCCGCGCGCAGCGCGAAGGCGATCACGCGGGTGCTGCGCGAAAGCCTGCAGTCGCGGCATGGCCACGCCGTGCTGGCGCTGGACGGCCTGCCGCTGCTGCTGGTGGATTTCGAACAGGACCAGATGGTGGTGCCCGACGGCAGCGACAACGTGGCGATGGCGCAGGCCCTGTCGGACAGTTTCGAGCGCCTGGCCCTGCACGGCATCGCCGCCAAGCGCTACCAGCAGCTGGCCGGCGAGCTGCCACGGCAACCGCTGCGGCCGCTGTTGTGGCAATGGGGCCAGCATCCAGCGCACTGGCACGATCTGGATGCACGCCTGCGCCAGCACGCCCGCGTGCGCCTGCTGCGCTGGCCCGACTTCCGTGTACTGGGCCACCAGCACGACAGCTTCCGGTTGTGTTCGCTGCTGCTCAAGCGCGCCTGCAGCGTCGATGAGTGCGCCACGCTGCTGGAGATCCCGCGCGAGGCTGTATGTGCGTTCGTGCACCCGGCCTACCTGTGCGGGTATGCCGCACTGGAAGCACCGGCCGCAGGCATGCGCCTGGCAGGTGGCGCGGGCGATGGCGGCGGCCTGCTGGCCCGCATGTGGCGCAGCGTGCGCCAGCGCGGCGGGGGCTGACGTGCGCGAACACAAGATCGTGGTGCTGGGCAGCATGGGGTGTGGAAAGTCGACCTTGGTGCGTGCCATCGCCGCCGGTGCGGTGATCAACACCGACGTGCACAACAGCGACCGCCAAGGCGCGGACAAGGCGTCCACCACGGTGGCGATGGACTACGCGGACATCGACCTCCCCAATGGCGACCGTCTGCGTCTGTACGGCACGCCCGGGCAGCAGCGCTTTGATTTCCTCTGGCCGATCCTGCTGCAGGGCGCCAGTGGCGTGGTGCTGCTGCTGGATGCCACCCGCGCCACCGCCGCTGACGAACTCGCCGCCTACCTGGCGGTGCTGCACCATCATGCCGCGCAGGTGCCGGCGGTGATCGGCGTGTCGCGGCTGGACCTGGCCCCGCAGTTCGATCTGGAGGCCTGCGCCGTACACACCGGCCAGCAGGGCCGTTGGCTGCCGGTGGTGCCGGTGGATGCACGTGATCGCGAACAGGGACTGTGCCTGATGGACGTATTGATGAGCGAAATGGAAGCCGGTGCCCTGGTGGCCGCGCATGGCTGATGGACACGATGCGCGCCGCCTGGACCCGGCGTTGCGCGAGCGACTGGGCAGCCACCTGCAGGACTTTGCCGATGACATCAACGGGGTACGCAGCGTGGTGCTGGCCAGCGTGGATGGCTTCGCGCTGGTGCCGGCCGCAGGTACGCATGGCAACGGCGAGCGCCTGGCCGCGATGACCAGCGCGATGCTGGCGCTGGCCGCCGCGGTGGGCCGCGAGCTGGCGCTGGGGGAGCTGGAAGTGCTGATGCTGGAGGCGGGCGAGGGCAAGGTGCTGATGCTGGCCCTGCCTGCAATGCCGGCACCGCTGCTGCTGATGACCGCCTGCGACGCGCGCTGCGTGATCGGCAAGGTGCTGTGGAGTGCGAAGGAATGTGGCCGCAACATCATGGCCGAACTCAGCGGATCACGAGCCGATCCGCAGGGGAACACGGGGCTCGACAACCAACGGGGTGCAACATGGCAGGACTCGACGATACCTTGAACGCGCTGATGACCATCGATGGCGCGCAGGCGGTGGCACTGGTCGATTACGAAAGCGGCATGCTGCTGGGGGAGGCCGGTTCGGGGATGGACATGGAGGTGGCCGCGGCAGGCAACACCGAGGTGATCCGGGCCAAGATGAAGACGGCCGCGTCGCTCAATCTCAACGACACCATCGAAGACATCCTGATCTCGCTGGGCAAGGCGTACCACATCCTGCGCCCGGTCTCGCGCAAGAAGGGCCTGTTCCTGTACCTGGTCCTGGACCGCAACAAGTCCAACCTCGCCCTGGCGCGCCGCAAGGTGCAGGACGTGGAAGCCGAACTGGCGCTGTAAGGTTCCCTCCGCCGTCGGCCGCGCCGTGGTGGCGGCCGGCGGCGTTTTTTTTGGGTCTTCTCCCATATGCAGGGCAAGCAGAAACGTGCCTTGATTCTTTCCGGGCGCAGCCGGCGGCGGGTCGGGCGCTGGGCCCCCATGCCCTTTCCGGCGAATGTCCCCCGGCGTCGGCCTGCGGCCGCCACCTCCTCCTTTATTTCGCCTCCAAGGGCATGGGGGCCCAGCGCCCGACCCACCGACCAGCGTCAGAAAAGCCTGGCTTCCCCTGCTTGCCGCAAGCCGAGCCCCGTAGCGGCCGGTAGACTCCTGGGCAAAATAAAGGAGGAGGCCGCTTCGCGGCCGGGGGACATTTGCACCAGGGGCCTACCGGCTGCTACGGGGCCCCCACGCTCGCGATCGGCCCGATCGGAGACCGAAGCCGATCCAAACAGCGCCTGCGCACCCGGCCACCCGCGTAGCGTCGTGCTCGCTCTGCGACGGCACTTGCAACAAGACGCTCCACTCAGATGGGAGAAGAACCTCTTTTTCCCGCTACCGCAGGCAGCGGCGGCTATCGTATGGTGACCGCTGGTCCCTTCGGTGCGATGAATGGCTGCCGCCGATATTCCTGATCCCCGTACGCTGGCCACGACGCTGGCGCTGCTGATCCGTGATGGCTTCGAGCATTACCACGCGCGCTTTGCGGCCGTCACGCAGCGGGCGCGGCTGCGCTTTGAAACGCGTGACTGGGCCGGAGCCCGGCAGGACGCCGTCGAGCGTATCGGCCTGTACGACCAGTGCATTGCCGAGACCGTAGACGCCCTGCGCCGCGGCGCAGGCGAGCAGGTGGGCACCCGCACGCTGTGGCTGCACGTGCGCCAGGCCTACGCCACGCTGCTGGAGGGCCTGATCGACGCCGAGCTGTACAAGACCTTCTACAACACCCTCGCGCGGCGGCTGTTCGCCACCCAGGGCGTGGATGCGGCCATCGAGTTCATGGCCATGGATGTCGAGCCGTCCGACGCGATCACCCATCCGGTGGCGCGGCACAGCTACACGCTGTCGGCCACGCGCCCGGCCGAAGCACTGCTGCGGGTGCTGGGCGACTACCGGTTCAACGTGCCCTACGCGCACCAGCTGCGCTGCGCGGCGGCGATCGCGGTGCGGCTGCAGGATGACCTGGCGCACTGGGGGGATTACCCGGTGCGCAGCATCGAACTGCTGGATACCGTGTTCTATCGCGAACGTCGCGCCTACCTGGTGGGCCGCGTGTTCGGCGAGCATCGCTTCTCGCCGTGCGTGATCGCCCTGGTCAACGACCAGCATGGCCTGCGCGCCGAAGCAGTGCTGACCCGGCGCCGCGACGTGGCGCACCTGTTCGGCGTGTCGCGCAGCTATTTCCAGGCCGACCTGGGCACCGTGGGCGATGCGGTGGTGTTCCTGCGCAGCCTGCTGCCGGCCAAGCCCATCGATGAGATCTACACCGTGCTGGGGCGCGCCAAGCAGGGCAAGACCGAGCGCTACCGCACCTTCTTCCGGCACTTCCAGGACCATCCCACCGAACGGCTGGTGCATGCCGATGGCACCCCGGGCATGGTCATGGCGGTGTTCACGCTGCCCAGCTATCCGCTGGTGTTCAAGCTGATCCGCGACCGCTTCGCCTGGCCCAAGACGATGTCCCGGCAGCAGGTGGAAGAGAAGTACGCGCTGGTCTTCAACCTGGACCGCGTGGGCCGCCTGCTGGATGCGCAGCCTTACCGCCACCTGCGGTTTCCGCGTGCGCGTTTCGCCCCGGCGTTGCTGGAGGAACTGTTGACCCAGTGCCGTAGCAGCGTCAGCGAAGACGGTGACGACGTGGTGGTGACGCTGTGCTACGTGCAGCGCCGGTTCCGCCCGCTCAACCTGTACCTGCGCGAGCAGGCCAGCGAGGCCCGGCGCAACGCGGCGCTGGACTACGCGCAGGCGATCACCGACATGGCGCGCAACAACATCTTCCCCGGCGACATGCTGCCGAAGAACTTCGGCGTGTCCCGCCATGGGCGCGCGGTGTTCTACGACTACGACGAACTGTGCCTGGTCAGTGACTGCAGCTTCCGCGCCTGGCCCACGCCCCGCAATGCGGAGGAAGCGCTGGCCGACGAGCCCTGGTTCCAGATCGGCCCGCGCGATGTGTTCCCCGAGCGCTTCTGGATGTTCATGGGCCTGCCGGGGCCCGAACTGGCGGCGGTGCGCGAGCACTTCGGGCACCTGTTCGACCCGGCCTGGTGGCAGGGCCTGCAGGCACGGTTTGCTGCCGGTGATTTTCCTGACACGCCGCCTTATGCCTCAGGCCAGCGACTGGCCTGATTGGAAACCCTGCCAGCCCTGCGCTACGCTCAGCGCCGTCCACAAGGAGCAGGTGCGATGCGTTCATTCCATATTCTTGCGATGGCGATGGCGTTGGCGATCGGCGCGATCGGCATGGCCGCGCTTCCCGAGGCTGCCGCGCAGAGCGAGCGCACGATACGCGCCCAGGCCGAAGCCAGCATGGTGCTGTCCGGTACCGTCGATGTGGGTCCGGAAGGCCAGGTGGAAGGCTTTGCTTTGGACCAGCGCGACAGCGTGCCCGTTCCCATCGCCGGCTTCGTCGACCAGGTGGTGAACGCATGGCGCTTCGCGCCCGGCACCGAAGAGGGACGCCCGGTCCGCATGCGTACGCCCGTCACCCTGCGCATTGGCGGCAAGTCACAGCCCGATGGCGCTACCCTGCTCACCCTGTTGGCGGCCAATTTCGACCACTACGATCCCGCTGCCACCGATACCGTGACCGCCCTGACCATGCGGCCGCCGTCCTACCCTGACAGTGTCGCGTCGATCGGCGGACGTGGTGATGTTCTGCTGCTGCTGAAGATTGGTCGTGACGGGCACGTACTGGATGTGGCCACCGAACAGGTGAACATGAAGGTGGTGGCCAGGGGGGCGGAGATGCAGCGCATGCGGGATGTGCTGGCGCGCGCGTCGATGGCCGCTGCGCGTAGCTGGAGCTTCCGCGCGCCAACCACCGGCATGGACAAGGACGCCAACGACTGGACAGTGCGGGTGCCGGTGAGCTTCGCCTTCCACGGCGAGGATGTCCGCTATGGCGCGTGGGACGTCTACGTTCCCGGACCCCGCCAGCAGGCGCCCTGGCGTGCGGATCGGGCGCTCGCCGATGATGCCGGCGGCCTGCTGCCAGCGGGCGGGGTGTACATGGCGGACGCAACCCCCACCGGGCCGCAGCTGCTGACCCCGCCAGGCACCTGAACACCCCCGGCCATGCAGACCGGGGCGGGCGGCGCCCTCAGGTCGGGTCGCGCCGGTCCGGTGCCGGGTGCACCACGGTGCGGTTGCGGCCCTGTTCCTTGGCCATGTACAGCGCCTTGTCGGCCAACCGCAGCGCCTGCTGCGGGTCGTCGTGGTAGCTGGGGTAGTGGGCCACCCCCAGCGACACGCTGACCGAGCCGACCTCCTCGAACACTTCGGCCGCCACCTGTACGCGCAGGCGTTCGGCAATGCGTGCGGACGCCTCGGTGTCGATGCCCGGCAACAGGATCAGGAACTCTTCGCCGCCGTTGCGGCAGAGCAGGTCGGTGTCGCGTGAGTCGTCGCGCATGAGCTGGGCGATGCGCAGGATCACCGCGTCGCCCACCGCATGTCCGAAGCGGTCGTTGATGGTCTTGAAGCGGTCGATGTCCAGCGCGATGATCCCGAACGGCTGCCCGCGCGCCTGCCAGTCTTCCAGCCCCTGCTGCAGGCCGCGGCGGTTCTGCAGCCCGGTGAGCGGGTCGGTCATGCTGGCGCGGTTGAGCTTGCCGATGCGGTCCTGCAGCAGGTTGAAGCTGTACAGCAGGGCCTGCTTGAGGTGGGCTACCTCGTAGTACCAGGCGCGGATGCCGGTGACATGGCGGATGGCGATGCCGGTGTCGCGGTTCTGCACGTTGCGCGCCAGCTGCCACAGCGGCAGCGAGATGCGCCGCGCGAACCACCAGGTGATCAGCAGCGACAGCACGCCGAGCGGAATCGCATTCCAGATCACCGCCTTCATCAGCGTGGACAGGGCGGCCAATGTGGCATCGGTCGGGCGCTGGGCCACCACGCCCCAGCCGACGATCGGCACCGGCGCATACCCGGCCAGCATCTGCACGCCGTGGCTGTTGCGCACCTGCTGGGCACCGGTGTGGCCCTTGCTCACCGCCAGCACCGCCGGGTTCTCCAGCGCGAACTGGCCCACCCGGTTGGGCTCGATGTGGTACAGGATGCGGCCGTTGCGGTCGACCACGTACAGGTAGGAGCCGTCGCGGTAGTAGTGCTTGCCCAGCAGCGTCTGCAGGATGCTGCGCTCACGCAGGTAGATGGTGCCGCTGACGTAGCCCTGGTATTGGCCCTGCGCGCTGAAGACGGGATGGGAAATGGCCACCAGCAGGCGCCCGGTGGCCGACTGGTAGGGGTCACTGATGAACGGTACGCGGCGTTCCAGCGCCTCCTTGTTGCCGCGGCTGTTGAGGGTGATCCCCTGCAGGGCCAGGCTCTGCGGCGAGGTGGCCAGCACGGTGCCGGCGGGATCGACGATCAATACCGAATTGAAGCTGTTGGTCTGCAGTTGCAGGCGTGCTGCTTCGGCTTCCAGTTCGCGGCGGTCGTGCGGGCGCTGGCCGAGTGCGGTGGCGCTGTAGGCCAGCTGCTGCTGCGCGGACTGGATGAAGTTCTGGGTGGTTTCGGCCAGCTTGCTGGCATAGACCCGGTTGGCTTCCAGCGTGGTGCCGATCAACTGTTCGCGCTGCACCCGGTAACTGGCGTGCAGGGTATTGGCCAGCGCGATCAGGGCACTGAGCAGGGCCAGGCCGAGGATCAGCTTGCCAAGGTTGAGGCGGGTGGAAAACGGGCGCATGCGGGGCTTCGGACTGGCAGGGTGCAGCGCCAGCCGGGATGCGGATGGAACGGCAGCGGCGGAGCAATCAGGAGCGCAACATCCCACCCCCGGGCGGACTACGGGTCACGCCGCGGATTATTGCGGATTACGGCGCGCCGTGGGTGAAGCGCGCGGCCGCAGGCCTTCAGCGCTCCAGGCGTCGGCGCAGCACGCTGCGCACCTGTGCGGCCGTGGCGGCATCCAGCGTGCCCAGCACGCCGCGCGCATGCGCGGGCACATGCGCCGCGGTGTCCGGGTCGGCATTGAAGACGTAGTGGTCGAAGAGCGTTCGCCACTGCTCGCGCTGCTGCGGCGGAAGCTCGCGCAACGCCAGCATGGCCAGCATCAACGCGTTCATGGGCGCATCCATCCATGCCGGCACCGGGCGCCACCAGTAGTTCACCAGCACGTTGAAGGTATCCAGTCCTTCCATGTGGTGCCACCACAACGAGGGGATGAACACCGCATCGCCCGGGCCCAGTTCGGCCACCTGCGCATGGGCCAACGCCTGGGCAAAACGCGGAAAGCGCTGCAGGTCCGGCGCGGCGAAGTCGACCAGGCTGATGGCCTGCCCGGCGGGGGTAAAATCCAGCGGACCGATGTACAGGTTGTCGATCTGCTCCGGAGCAAACAGCGTCACCCGGCGTCGGCCGGCGGCCACGCAGGCCAGGTTGTCCGGTACATCCTGGTGGGCGGCAATGCGCGAGCGGTTGCCGATCCAGATGCTGGCCAGCGGGTCCTCGACGCCGAGCGCCAGTGGATTGCACGCGCCGAAGCCGGGCAGGAAGCTGTCCAGCGTGGTCGAGGCCACGTAGATGCCGGGCGGGTCGGGGTCGGGCTGGTACTTGAGCAGGGTATCGAGCACCACCTTCAGGGCGATCTGCTCACGGCGGAAATTGAAGCCGCTCATGTCCGCGTTGTAGAACAGCCGCCCCTGCGCCTGTGGCGGCGCGGTGGTGGCGGTGACCGGCATCTGGCCGTGGTCGAACTGCTTCAGATGCGCCACCGCTGCGGCCGCCGATGTGCGTGCCGCAGCCACCATCGGCCAGTGCGCCACCAGCCCGCGCAGCACCTTGGGCGTGGTCCAGCCGGGCAGCTGCGTGTGCAGCTGCGCCGGGTCCAGCCCCTGCACTTCCTCGATCCGGCCTGTCATCGCGCCGTGGTCCCCGTGCTCAGAACTTGTAGCGTACCCCGAACATGTAACGCGGCCCGGTCTGGGTGGCGTAGCGCAGCATGTTGGTGTGGCGCGCATAGGTGCGCATGGTTTCGTCGGTGAGGTTGATCGCCTCCAGGCTCAGCGTGAGCTGGTCGCTCACCGCGTAGCTGATGTTGAGGTCCAGCTGGCCGTAGGCGTCGGTGTAGTTCGGGTTCGGGCCCTGCCCGCCGATGCCGTTGAGGAACGTGTCGCGCCAGTTGTAGGCCGCACGCACCTGCCAGTTGTACTTCTCGTAGAACAGCACCAGGTTGGCCGAGTCGCTCAGGCCGATCATCGGGTACTGGTCGCCCAGGCTCAGGTTGTCGAAGGTCAGGCCGGATTTCACCTTGGTGTAGTTGGCCGCCAGGCCGAAACCGGTCTGCCCGAACAGCTGCTGCACGCTCAGTTCCCAGCCGTCCAGGTGGTCCGAGCGCTGGTTGGCCGGCACGGTGATGTCGAACCCGGCGACCGGGTCGCCCGGCTGGCCGACGATGGTGCCGGTGCGCTGGCCGGCCGAGTTGGTGCCGGTGGCGGTCACGCCCGGGTCGCCGTCATGGTTGGCGAAGATGTAATCGCGGATGCAGGGCATGTCGGTCACGCCGCACCCGGAGGCCAGCGCCTCGTTCCAGTAGGTGCCGCCCACCGGGGTATGCAGCCCGGCGCTGTTGTCGCGCACGATGGTGTTGCTGATGAAGTTCTTGATGTTCTTGCGGAAGAAGCCCAGCGAGGCATAGCTGGATTCGCCGTAGTACCACTCCAGCGACAGGTCGAAGTTGTCCGCCAGCAGCGGCTCCAGCCCGGGATTGCCGCGCGAGCCGGTGCCGCCCTGGGTACGCACGATGGTGTCGAAGCGACGGCCGCTGTCGATCTGGGTCCAGCCCGGGCGGCCGATGCTGCGGCTGTAGCTGCCGCGCAGCGCCAGCGCCTCGGTGATGTCCAGTTTGAGGTCGACGTTGGGCAGCACGTAGTCGTACTTGCCCTTGCCACCGATGAAGGTGCCCTCGGCCGCATAGCCCAGGTTGAACTCGTTGGCCGAGCCCCAGTTGATGCTGGTCGGCACGCGCACCAGCGCGGTCGATTCCACCTCGGTCTGCTCGTAGCGCACGCCAGCCGCCACATGCAGCGGCATCGACCAGTCGAAGGTGGTGCGGTACTGCAGGTAGGCGCTTTTGGAGGTTTCGGTGGTGCGGATGTCTTCGGTGTATTCGGTGGGGGCCAGGTAGCAGGTGGGGCAGGGCGGTTCGCCATTGGCGGCCACCTGGCCGGCACGTTCGCGCAGGCGGTCGAAATCGAACACCAGGAACTGGCCGGTCAGGCGCGGGTCGCCGTGCCCGGAGAACGCATCGAAGTATTTGCCCATGTCATCGGCGTACCAGATGCTGTCGTCGTAGTCGGCCGGGTCGCCGAGCCCGCCCCAGGTATCGCGCTGCATGATGGCCGAGGCCGAGCGGTTTTCCACCTTGGTATGGCCGACGCCGAAGTCCAGGGCCGAATAGTCGGCGAACTTGAACGTGCCGCTGCCCTGGTACTGCTGCACCTTGGACTTGTTGTAGCTGTTCTGGAAGACCGAACCGGTCACCAGCGCCTGGTTGGCCTGGATGCCGCCGGGCGGCAGCGCGATGTTGATGATCGGCAGGTCGCCGCTGTAGTCCACGGTGGTCTTGCCGCGCACATAGGCGGCCACACCGAGCACGCCGGCCGAACCGTAGGGGCTGTCCGGCTGCGATTCGGCGGTGGCATTGTGGACGTCGAACGACAGATTGAGCGCGTCGTTGACTTCCCAGTCCACATTGAAGCCGAGCGAATCCATGCTGTTTTTGGTGGCCAGTTTCATGCCGCCCATGGCCACGTCACCGTTGACCACGTCTTCGCTGTAGATGATCGGCGCCGCTATCGGGCCGTTGGTCCAGGTGCTGTCGCCGGGGCCGTAGTTGAACCACACCGACAACTCGCTGCGCTGCTGCTGCACCTTGTTCTCCACGTAGGTGTAATCCAGCGTGGTGGTGACATTGTCGGCCGGCTTCCACTGCAGGGTGGCCTGGGCGTTGGTGCGTTGGCGCTGCACGCCGTTGACGTTGTAGGCGGTGTTCTGCGGGCGGGCGTAGATGTCGGTGGCGTCGGGGCGGTTCTGGATGCGGTCCGAATAGCCCTGGCCGGGTTGCGGCAGCGCACGCCAGTCGCTGCTTTCGCTGCCCTGGAAGGTGGCCCAGCCTTCGGCCACGGTGGCCTGGTTGAAGCCCGAATCACGCTCCTGGTGGCTGGCGCTGAGGGTCACGCCGAAACGGTCGTCGGCGTAGCGCTGGCTGAAGATGCCCGACAGCTCGCCGGTGATGTTGGCGCCCTGCAGGGTGCGCGGCAGGTTGTCGTTGGAGCTGTCGTTGACCGCCTTCAGGCCCAGGCTGATCACCGGTTCGGCTTCCAGCGGGCGCAGCGTCTTGATGTTGATGGTGGCGCCGATGCCGCCGGTGGGGTTGTCGGCGCGGGTGGTTTTGTACACCTCCACTGCCGAGATCGATTCGGAGGCGATGTTGGCGAAATCGAACGAGCGCGAGCCGGACAGCCCGCCGCCGCCGTTGCCCAGGTTCGACGCCGGCATCTGGCGGCCGTTGAGCAGCACCAGGTTGAAGTCCGGGCCGATGCCGCGCACGGTCACCTTGGAGCCTTCGCCGCTGGAGGTACGGTCGATCGACACGCCGCTGATGCGCTGCAGCGATTCGGCCAGGTTGGTATCGGGGAACTTGCCGATGTCCTCGGCAACGATGCCATCGACCACGCCCTGGCTGTCGCGCTTGAGGTTCATCGACGAGGTAAGGCTGCCGCGGATGCCGGTGACCTGCACCGCGTCCAGCGTAGTCGGGTCGGGCGTTTCGCCCGTGGCCGGCCGGGCCGGATCCTGCGCCCAGGCGGGGCTGGCCAGCACGGCCAGCAGCGCGGAAGTGAGCATCGCCTTGCGGGGTACGACCTTGTACGTCTTCATGAAAGCTCCCTCCCCAGGGAAATCGATAATGGCGTCCTACGGCGTGATGGCGTGGTTCAACTGCACACGGGCCGGATTGGGAGCCATCGTTGACAGCGTTGTCAACAAACGACCCTTCCCGTGCGGCTCGTGCCGACATGCCCGGCACGTCCAGCGCTGTCATCCGGGCCGCATCGACGGCCGGTAAAGCACCGTGGCGCAGGGGCTGCGGTGTGTTTCATGCGGTATCCCGTGCTGCCGCTGCAGCACGCAGGCGACGTTGTGCAGTGCAGAACGAAACTGCGCGGATGCCCGCAACAGGCGGCCGCACTGCCCCTGTCCTGTCTGCTGACAGCGCTGGACAATCGATGACGAAGCGGGTTCCATGTGTGGCCGCCGAATGGCTGGCCTACCCTTCAACAAGGACATGCAATGGACAACCCTGCTGCAGTGCGCGGGCAACACGTGCAAAGCAACCGCGTGGCCCTGACGGTGGTCACCGCGATCTTCTTCATGTGGGGCTTCCTGACCTGCCTCAACGACATCCTCATTCCGCACCTCAAGGCGGCCTTCGCGCTCACCTGGGTGCAGGCGATGCTGGTGCAGTTCACCTTCTTCGGCGCGTACTTCCTGATGTCGCTGCCGGCGGGCCGGCTGGTGGCGGCGGTGGGCTACAAGCGCGGCATCGTGGCCGGGCTGGCCATTGCCGGCGTGGGCGCGCTGCTGTTCTGGCCGGCCGCGCACGCGCATGTGTACGGCTTGTTCCTGGCGGCGTTGTTCGTGCTCGCTACCGGCATCACCGTGCTGCAGGTGGCGGCCAACCCGTACGTGGCGCTGCTGGGGCCCGAGCAGACCGCGTCCAGCCGGCTGACCCTGGCGCAGTCGATGAACGCACTGGGCACCACGCTGGCCCCGCTGTTTGGCGGCCTGCTGATCCTGTCGGCCGAACCGCGCACCGACGAAGCACTGGCGCTGCTGCCGCAGGCCGAGGCGCTGGCCTACCGCGCCGCCGAGGCGCAGTCGGTGCAGTTGCCGTACTTCGGCCTGGCCGTGGCACTGTTCGTGCTGGCCGCGGCCATCTGGATGTTCCGCCTGCCGGCCATTCCGGGCGTAGAGGAAGGGGCCGCCGGTGGGCGCATCCGCGACGCGCTGCGGCACCCGCACCTGCGCTACGGCGTGCTGGCGATCTTCTTCTACGTGGGTGCCGAAGTGTCCATCGGCAGCGTGCTGGTCAACTTCCTGTCGATGCCGGGCATTGGCGAAGGGCTCACCGAGCAGGAAGCCACGCGCTATGTGTCGTTGTACTGGGGCGGCGCACTGGTGGGCCGCCTGGTCGGCACCGTGCTGCTGGCCCGGCTGGACCCGCGTCGCCTGCTGGGCATCTTCGCGCTGGTGGTGATGGCGCTGCTGGCGGTGACCATGCTGGCCGGTGGCGGATTGGCCAAGTGGGCGGTGGTGAGCATCGGGCTGTTCAACTCGATCATGTTCCCGACCATCTTCGCGCTCGCCATCGCGCGCCTGGGCGCGCTGACCGGCAAGGGCTCCAGTCTGCTGGTGATGGCCATCGTGGGCGGGGCGGTGGTACCGCTGGCGATGGGCTGGGTGGCCGACCACCACGGCCTGCAGCTGTCGTTCCTGCTGCCGATGCTGTGCTACCTGTACATCGTGTTCTACGCATGGCGGGGCTCGCGCCACGCCGCGTAGGCAGGCGCCTCAGCGTCGCCGCGGCGCGTGGGTCGATTCGCGCACCAGTACCGCATGGTCCACGGTGACCATGCGGCCGGCGTCGGGCGACCGGATGTGGTCGATCAGCTGTTCGGTGGCCAGCCGCCCCATGTGCGAGGTGGGCTGGCGCACCGTGGTCAGCGCCGGGTAGATATGCCCGGCGATCGGCGTGTCATCGAAGCCGCACACCGACAGGTCGCGCGGCACGCGCAGCCCGCGCTGGCCGGCCACCCGGTAGACCGCGGCGGCCATGTCATCGTTGGCCGCGAAGATGGCGGTGGGCGGTTGCGGCAGGTCGAGCAGCGTGTTGGCCGCCTCGATCCCGGACTCGAATGAAAACTGCCCGTTGACCACCAGGGCCGGGTCGTAGGCGATGCCGTGCTCACGCAGCGCCTGGCGGTAGCCGGCCAGGCGCCACTGGCAGGCACCGTGCGCGCGCGGGCCCTTGATGTGGCCGATGCGGCGGTGGCCCTGCGCCACCAGGTGGCCAATGAGTTCCACCACGGCCGTGGTTTCATCCATGCGTACGCCGATGCGGCCGTCGGGGTGGCGCGGGGCGATGCTGGCGAAGGGAATCTCGTGCTCTTCCAGGTAGGCCAGCACCACCGCATCGTCGGTCAGCGGTGGAATCAACACCACGCCATCGGGCCGCGAGTTCTCGAACAATGCGGCCAGGTCGGGCAGGGTGCTGCGGCCAACGCCGACCGGACCCAGGATCAGGTTGTAGTGGGTGGCGTGGCAGGCTTCCAGCATGCCGTTCTGGATTTCCATCAGGTAGTTGCGCGAGGGATTGTTGTAGACCAGCGCCAGTGCGTAGGAGCGCTGCCCGGCCAGGCTGCGCGCCGACAGGTTGGGCTTGTAGCCCAGCCGCGCCACCGCCGCGGTGACCCGCTCGCGCGTTTCGGCGCGCACGTTGGGCTCGTTGTTGAGCACGCGGGACACGGTCTTGATCGAAACGCCCGCAACTGCGGCGACATCCTCGATTCGACTACGCATGGTGCGGTGGATCCTATGTGGGGGCAGGTCGGCAGCTGCCGATGGTAGTGCGGCAACGTCGCGTGGAGGTTGCCGATGCAGGCCGATGTTGCCATGCCGCGGTGGTTTATTGCGCGCCGTTCAAATCCGTGCGGCGTTGCAACACCCAGCGCAGGGGAGAGGCAACCGTCCGTGCCGGAACGCCCGTGGTACCGGGACGCACGTCCCGCGCGGGCGCTCCCGTGGTTGACAGCGTTGCGGGGTCTTTGTATGACAGCGCTGTCAGACAGGGGCGTTGAACCGATCCAAATCCTCGCCGGCACCAGGGCGCCGCTCTTGCGCGTCGTGGTGGCCTGCGCGGCGCCCACCCCGATCGCGCGTCATTCCACCGGAGGTAGTTGTCCGTGAACAGCCCCAACAAGACCCTTCTTGGCAGCTGCCTGCTGCTCGCCCTGGCCGCATCGGTGGCCGCTGCGCCCGCCAGCGGCGAACGCCTGCAGGACTGGCCGCGGGTGACCAGCGCGATCGCCAGCGACGCGGCGATCGAGGCGCGGGTGAAGCAGATCGTGGCGGAGATGACACTGGCGCAGAAGGTGGGGCAGATGACCCAGCCGGAGATCAAGACCATCACCCCGGCGCAGGTGCGCCAGTACTACATCGGTTCGGTGCTCAACGGCGGCGGCTCGTGGCCGGGCATGAACAAGCATGCCAGCGTGGCGGATTGGCTGACGCTCGCCGACGCGTACCGTGCGGCGTCGCTGGCCACCGATGCGCGCACGCCGGTGCCGGTGATCTGGGGCACCGACGCGGTGCACGGCCACAACAACGTGTACGGCGCCACGCTGTTCCCGCACAACATCGGCCTGGGGGCGGCCGGCGATGCCGAACTGATCGAGCGCATCGGCGAAGCCACTGCACGCGCCACCCGCGCCACCGGCATCGACTGGGTGTTCGCGCCCACCCTGGCGGTGGCGCACGACCCGCGCTGGGGCCGCACCTATGAGAGCTTCTCCTCCGACCCGGCCCGCGTGCGCGAATACGCACGCGCCTACGTCAAGGGCGCGCAGGGCCGTTTCGGCGATGACGGCAACGTGGTGGCCACCGCCAAGCATTACATCGGCGACGGCGCCACCGACAACGGTCGCGACCAGGGCGAGGCGCTGGTGGACAAGACCACCATGGTCAACGTGCACGGGCAGGGCTACTACGGCGCGCTGGGCGAAGGCGTGCAGACGGTGATGGCCTCGTTCAACAGCTGGAACGACCGTACCGGCCGCGTCGACTACGGCAAGATGCACGGCAACAAGGCGCTGCTCACCGACGCCCTGAAAGACACCATGGGCTTCGACGGGTTCATCGTCTCCGACTGGAACGGCATCGCCCAGGTGCCAGGCTGCCGCAACGACAGCTGCGCCCAGGCGATCAACGCCGGCATCGACATGGTGATGGTGCCCGACGACTGGAAGGGCTTCATCGCCAACACCATCGCGCAGGTGGAGAAGGGCGAGATCCCGATGGCGCGCATCGACGATGCGGTCAGCCGCATCCTGCGGGTCAAGCTGCGCGCCGGCCTGTTCGAGCACAGGCCGTCGGACAGCCGCTATGCCGGTGACGCCAACGCCGTGCAGCACCGCGCGCTGGCGCGCCGGGCGGTACGGGAGTCGCTGGTGCTGCTCAAAAATGAAGGCAGCGCGCTGCCGCTGCGCCGCAATGCGCGGGTAATGGTGGTGGGCAAGAGCGCCGACAGCCTGTCCGACCAGGCCGGTGGCTGGTCGCTGACCTGGCAGGGCACCGAAAACACCAACGCCGATTTCCCCAACGCCGATTCGGTGCTGGGCGCACTGCGTGCCGAACTGGGTACGCAGCAGGTGGCCTACAGCGCCGACGGCAACGGCCTGGATCCGTCGCAGTTCGACGTGGTGGTGGCGGTGGTGGGCGAAACCCCCTATGCCGAAACCAACGGCGACATCCTGGCCTCCGATTCGGTCAGCCACAGCCGTGCCTACCCGCAGGACCTGGCGGTGCTGCGCGCGGCCCAGGCCAGCGGCAAGCCGGTGGTCACCGTGTATTTCTCCGGCCGCCCGATGTACACCAACGACCTGCTCAACCTGTCCCAGGCATTCGTGGCGGCGTGGCTGCCGGGCAGCGAGGGCAAGGGCATCACCGATGTGCTGGTGGCCGACAAGGCGGGCAAACCGGCGCACGACTTCCGCGGCCGGCTGAGCTTCCCGTGGCCGGGCGTACCGTGCCCGGCACCGATTGACCGGCCGGACCCGAAGCGCCCGCCGCTGTTCACGCTCGGCCACGGTTTGGCCTACAACGCGCCCGGTGCGCTGGCGCGCCTGCCCGAAGCCAACCCGGACAACTGCGGCGAGGTGACCACGCTGCCGATCTTCAACCGCGCCGATACCCCGCCGTTCGCACTGCACGTGGCCGCCAACGGTGCCACCCAGCCGCTGGGCAACGACCTCAACGCCACGCTGCGCTGGCCGACCGCAACGCCGGTAGTGCAGGTGCGCACCGTGCAGGTGAACACCCAGCAGGATGCCAAGGAAGTCACGTGGCGGGCACCGGCGCAGTTGATCGCACGCAGCACCTCGCGGCGCAACCTGGGCGCGCTGGCCCGCAACCACGGCGCGCTGCAGTTCGACGTGCAGCTGGTGCAGCGCCCGGCATCGCCGGTGACGGTGAGCATGCAGTGCGGCACCGGCTGCGAAGGGGGCGTGGATATCGCCCCGCTGCTGGGCAAACTGGCGCCCGGCCAGAAGCAGACCGTGACCGTGCCGCTGGCGTGCTTTGCCAAGCGCGGCGTGGACCTGGGCGCGGTGGAAGCGCCGTTCGTGGTGAGCGCCGACGCACCGTTCGCGGCGGCATTCACCCAGGTGCGCGTGTCGGTGGATGCAGACAAGGCCGCGGGCGTGGTGCGCTGCCCGTAGAGCCGGGCTCTGCCCGGCTGGCGTTCGACGGAGGATGCGTGGAGCCGGCCAGCGGCCGGCACTACCTGGGTGGGGTGGGGATGCGTGGAGCCGGCCAGCGGCCGGCACTACCTGGGTGGGGTGGGATTGCGTGGAGCCGGCCAGCGGCCGGCACTACCGCACCCTCTCAACGAAAAAGGCCCCGCGATGCGGGGCCTTTTTCTGTTCGCCTGAAACGCGTATCAGCGCTTCATCGAACCGAAGAACTCGTCGTTGGACTTGGTGTTCTTCATCTTGTCGAGCAGGAATTCCATTGCGGCCATTTCATCCATCGGATGCAGCAGCTTGCGCAGGATCCAGATCTTCTGCAGCAGTTCCGGTTCGATCAGCAGGTCTTCGCGACGGGTGCCCGAGCGGTTGATGTCGATCGCCGGGAACACGCGCTTTTCAGAGATGCGACGGCTCAGGTGCACTTCGCTGTTGCCGGTGCCCTTGAACTCTTCGTAGATCACCTCGTCCATCTTGCTGCCGGTATCGACCAGCGCGGTGGCGATGATGGTCAGGCTGCCGCCTTCCTCCACGTTGCGCGCGGCGCCGAAGAAGCGCTTCGGACGGTGCAGGGCGTTGGCGTCTACACCACCGGTGAGCACCTTGCCGGAGCTGGGCACCACGTTGTTGTAGGCACGCGCCAGGCGGGTGATCGAGTCGAGCAGGATCACCACGTCCTTCTTGTGCTCGACCAGGCGCTTGGCCCGCTCGATCACCATTTCGGCAACCTGCACGTGGCGCGCGGCCGGTTCGTCGAAGGTAGAGCTGATGACCTCGCCGCGCACGGTGCGCTGCATTTCGGTCACTTCTTCCGGGCGCTCGTCGATCAGCAGCACGATCAAGTGCACGTCCGGATGGTTGGTGGTGATCGCCGTGGCCACCTGCTGCATCATCATCGTCTTACCGGCCTTGGGCTGGGACACGATCAGCGAACGCTGACCCTTGCCCTGCGGTGCCATCAGATCGAGGATGCGGCCGGTGATGTCTTCGGACGAGCCGTTGCCGCGTTCCAGGGTGAAGCGCTTGCGCGGGAACAGCGGGGTCAGGTTCTCGAACAGTACCTTGTTCTTCGACGCTTCCAGCGGCTCACCGTTGATGGTGTCCACGATCGACAGCGCGAAGTAACGCTCGCCGTCCTTCGGGAAGCGGATGCGGCCGGACAGGTGGTCGCCGGTGCGCAGGTTGAAGCGGCGGATCTGGCTGGGCGAGATGTAGGTGTCGTCCGGGCCGGCCAGGTAACTGGCTTCTGCGGCACGCAGGAACCCGAAGCCGTCCGGCAGGATTTCCAGCACGCCGTCGGCGGCAACGCCGTCGCCGTGGCGGGTGAGCACCTTGAGCAGGGCGAAGATCACGTCCTGCTTGCGGGCACGTGCCACGCCTTCGGAGATCTGCAGCTGCTCAGCGATTTCCAGCAGCTTCTGCGCCGGCATGCGCTTGAGGTCGCTCAGCGAATAGACCGGGAAGCCTTCGGGCACGTTGGCCTGCTGGCTGCGCACGAACGGCTGCTGTTCGCCGTTGTCCTGCGGCATGCCGTCGTCGTTGTAGCGATCGCCACCGCGGTTGCGGTCACGGCGATTGCGGAAACGATCACGGCGGTTGCCCTGACCCTGACCCTGACCCTGACCCTGGTTCTGGCCCTGGCCTTGACCCTGCTGGTACGGGTTCTGCCCGCCCTTGGGGGTGTTGTTGTTGTTGTTGCCGTTCTGGTTGCGCTGGCCACCGTCGCCGGTGTCCTGCTGCGCATTGCCCTGGGCAGAGGAGGCGTCGCCAGCCGGTGCCTGCTGGGGCGCCGACGGAGCGGCGACCGGCGCCGGCGCGTCAGGCGCGGCAGCCAGGGGCAGGGCGGATTGATGAGCGGGGGGGGAACCTGCCTCGGCAGCGGTGTTGGCGGCGGCCTTGGCGACGCGCGGCTTGCGCACGCGCTTCTCGGCGGGCGCGTCGGCGCTCCCGGGTTCGGAAGTAGTGATATCGGACAAGTGCTGGATTCCTCGCTAGAAGGTGCGAGCGCCCGGCAGGGCAGCGAACGTTGGGAAAGGATTCTGGAAAGAACGTCGTCCAGAAGATGCGGCGCGCGAATGCGGCCGGATGCTGCCGACACTAACACCGGCTCGCGGCGGCGCGCAAGCCGGGTGGGGCAGGGTCATTCATGCGGGGCAGGCCCCGCGGGCAGCCGGCGGGTACCGGCTGCCTGCTGCGATCAGGCCAGCGCCTTGTCCAGCATGCCGGCCAGCTGGGCCTTGCCGACCGCGCCGATCTGCTGCGCCTGGACCTGGCCGTCCTTGAACACCAGCAGCATCGGGATCGAGCGCACGTGGTACTTGGCGGCCAATGCGCGGTTCTGGTCCACGTTGACCTTGGCGATCTTGGCGCGGCCGTTGTAGGCGTCGGCCAGTTCGTCCAGGGCGGGGGCGATCATCTTGCACGGACCACACCACTCGGCCCAGAAATCGACCAGCACCGGTTCCTTGGAATTCAGCACTGCGCTATCGAAGTCGGCATCGCCGACATGTACAACCTTGTCGCTCATCTTGGTTTCTCGTCTGGAAATGCACCCGGCGGGGCCGGAGGAGGTTGAATTTGGACGCCACCGGAGGGTGCCATCCGCGTCTGCTGCCTCGTGGCCGCGAGGGCGGCCAGCGGTGCGCCAGGTGGATGCCTGGTCGCTCACGGCGGGCAGTGTACCCCTATCGTCGCGGCCGGGCAGGTGCTGCCTGAAACCCAGCATCCTGTGATCGGCGCCCTGCATTGACGGGGTAGTCCTTCTCTATATGCGGCCGTCCGGCACCGCCTCCAGTGCGCGGGGCGCGCGCGTTCAACTGGCGGCAGGCGCGGTGAAAACGTGTGAAATCCGCGCAGTCTCCGGCCGGTCCGTGCGCCGGCAGCCCCCCTCGGACGGGCTGTCTCATCCTATGGTGCGACAGCAGAGGCCGGTTTGGCGCCGACAGTGCGCTAAACTGCGCCATTGTGCGGCGCCCCTGGACCGGTTGGTCCGGCCCCGTCCAACCCCGGCGCAGGGCCCGCAATGGCGACGGTGCCCCCCAAGATTGCAAGCCTCCCGCGCACCGCTGCCGGGGCGGCCTTACCAAGACGGACACATGAGCGACAAACCGCTGACCGATTTGACCTTCTCCTCCTTCGAGCTGCACCCCGCCCTGCAGGCGGGCCTTGAAGGAGCCGGATTCACCCGTTGCACGCCCATCCAGGCGCTGACCTTGCCGGTCGCGCTGCCCGGCGGCGACGTCGCCGGCCAGGCCCAGACCGGCACCGGCAAGACCCTGGCCTTCCTGGTCGCGGTGGTGAACCGCCTGCTGACCCGCCCGGCACTGGCCGACCGCAAGCCGGAAGACCCGCGCGCGCTGATCCTGGCCCCCACCCGCGAACTGGCCATCCAGATCCACAAGGATGCGGTCAAGTTCGGCTCGGACCTGGGCCTGCGCTTCGCGCTGGTCTACGGCGGTGTGGATTACGACAAGCAGCGCGAGATCCTGCAGCAGGGCGTGGACGTCATCATCGCCACCCCGGGCCGCCTGATCGACTACGTCAAGCAGCACAAGGTGGTCTCGCTGCACGCCTGCGAAATCTGCGTGCTCGACGAAGCCGACCGCATGTTCGACCTGGGCTTCATCAAGGACATCCGCTTCCTGCTGCGCCGCATGCCCGAGCGCACCACGCGCCAGACGCTGCTGTTCAGCGCCACGCTCAGCCACCGCGTGCTGGAGCTGGCCTATGAGCACATGAACGAGCCGCAGAAGCTGGTGGTGGAAAGCGAATCGATCACCGCCGCGCGCGTGCGCCAGCGCATCTACTTCCCGGCCGACGAAGAAAAGATCCCGCTGCTGCTGGGCCTGCTGTCGCGCAGCGAAGGCGCGCGCACCATGGTCTTCGTCAACACCAAGGTGTTCGTCGAGCGCGTGGCCCGTTCGCTTGAAAAGGCCGGTTACCGCGTGGGCGTGCTGTCCGGCGACGTGCCGCAGAAGAAGCGCGAGAGCCTGCTCAACCGCTTCCAGAAGGGCCAGCTGGAAATCCTGGTGGCCACCGACGTGGCGGCCCGCGGCCTGCACATCGACGGCATCAAGTACGTCTACAACTACGACCTGCCGTTCGACGCCGAAGACTACGTGCACCGCATCGGCCGTACCGCGCGCCTGGGCGAAGAGGGTGATGCGATCAGCTTCGCCTGCGAACGCTACGCGATGGGCCTGCCGGACATCGAGGCCTACATCGAGCAGAAGATCCCGGTTGAAGCGGTCACCAGCGAAATCCTGACCTCGCTGCCGCGCCCGGAACGCGCGCCGGCCGAAGCGGGCGAGGACGGCGACGAGAACGAGAGCGTCGGCCAGATCTTCCGCGAGGCACGCGAAGCGCGTGCGGCCGAAGAACAGCGTCGTGGCGGTGGCAGCAGCGGTCGTGGCGGCAAGCCGTCGGCCGGTGGCCGTGGCGAACGCCGCGCGCCGGGCGAGCGCAGTGCCGATGGCAAGCCGCGCCGCGAGCGCAAGCCGCGCGTGGAAGGCGAGGCGCCGGCCGAGGGTGAGGTCAAGCCGCAGGTCGCGGTGGCCCAGGCCGCCGTCGCCGTCGCTGCGACCGACGCGCCGAGCGCCGCGGGCAGCCCGGCCGTGGAAGGCGAGCGCGCACCGCGCAAGCGTCGTCGTCGTCGCCACGGCCGTCCGGTCGAAGGCGCCGAAGGTGCCGCACAGCCGGTGACCCCGGTGCAGGTGACGGCCAAGCCGATGCGCGCTGCCGCACCGGCCGCCGATCCGGGCGCGTCGTTCCTGACCCGCATCGGGCGCAAGATCCGCCGGATGCTGTCCGGCAGCTGATCGGCATTGCCGATCAGCGGGTGGCACCCGACCGTGGGTCGGGTGGCATGCCCGGCGTGCCGACCCACGGTCGGCACCTGCCCGCTACCCCCACCTGCACGCCGCCACCCTCGTCCTGCATAATCAGGGGATGAGCGTCCTGCGTTTTGACAATGTCAGCAAACAATATGCCGGCGGCCACCAGGCACTGGTGGACGTCAGCTTCGATGTCGCCCCCGGGGAAATGCTGTTCGTCACCGGTCACTCCGGTGCGGGCAAGAGCACCCTGCTCAAGTTGATCCACCTGGACGAGCGGCCCAGCCGCGGCGCGGTGATCTTCAATGAGCGCAACCTGCTCAAGGTGCGGGGCGGCAACATTCCCCGGCACCGTCGCGAGGTAGGCGCGGTCTACCAGGACCACCGCCTGCTGATGGACCGCAGCATCGCCGAGAACGTCGCCCTGCCGCTGATCCTGCGGGGCACCCGCCGCGCCGATATCGGCAAGCGCGTGCGCTCGGTGCTGGAGCGGATGGGCCTGGGCCACCGCGAAAAAGCGCTGCCGTCGCAGCTGTCGGCGGGTGAGCAGCAGCGCGTGGGCATCGCCCGCGCGATCGTCAGCGAACCGCGGCTGCTGGTCGCCGACGAACCCACCGGCAACCTCGACCCCACCCTGGCGGCAGAAATCATGGCGCTGTTCGCCGAGCTTCCCGAGCGCGGTACCAGCGTGCTGGTGGTCAGCCACGACCTGGCCCTGCTCCGGCACATGCGCAAGCGCGTGCTGATCCTGGACCACGGCAAGCTGATCGACGACATCTCGCCGCAGGACCTGGCCGAATGAACGCACCCACCAACAAGGAAGCCGCGGCACCGTCGCGCCTGGGCGTGTGGCTGCATCACCACGGCCACAGTGTGGTGTTCAGCCTGGGCCGTGCCTGGCGCAAGCCGTGGGCCACGCTGCTGACCATCATGGTGATGGCGCTGGCCCTGGCCCTGCCGTTGGGCCTGTCCATCGCGCTGGACAACCTCACCCATTTCGCCGGCAGCGTGCAGCAGTCGCGCGACATCAACCTGTTCCTGAAGACCGACATCGATGCCGCCGCCGCCGGGCAGGTGGCCGATTCGCTGCGCGGCCGGGCCGACGTGGCCAACGTCACCCTGCAGACGCCGGATCAGGGCCTGCAGGAACTGCGCGAGGGGGCGGGGCTGGGCGAGGCGATCGATGCGCTGCACGACAACCCGCTGCCGACGCTGTTGATCGTCACTCCGAAGGCGGGCGCCGATGACGCGCGCCTGGCGCAGTCGCTGGAAGGCCTGCCACAGGCGGACCTGGTGCAGCACGATGCGCTGTGGCGCAAGCGCCTGGACGCCTGGCTGGGTTTCGGTGCGCGGCTGGTGCAGGTGCTGTCGGTGTTGCTGGGCCTGGGCGCGGCCCTGGTGGTGGGCAATACCGTGCGGCTGGACATCCAGGCCCGCCGCGAGGAAATCGGCGTGCTGCAGTTGCTGGGCGCCAGCGATGGTTTCATCCGCCGCCCGTTCCTGTACCTGGGCGCGTGGTACGGGCTGGGCGCCGGCGCGGTCGCGTTGGCGCTGATCGGCGTGGCCGGGCTGGCCTTGCGCCCGCCGCTGGCCGCGCTGTCTGAAAGTTATGCCAGCCCGTTCGTGTTGCACGGGTTGGATCTGCTGCATTCATCGTTCGTGCTGGTCGGCACCGTGGTGCTGGGCTGGCTGGGCGCGTGGCTGGTGACGGGGCATTTCCTGCGCCAGACCCGACCGACCGAAACCTGAGGCCCGCATGCGCCCGCAAGCCCTGAAGCACCTGGTCGACGACGCACCGCGCGTGATGGTGGTCGACGGCTCCAAGCTGGTCCGCAAGTTGATTGCCGATGTGCTGCAACGCGAACTGCCGGCGGTGGAGGTGGTGGGCTGCGCGAGCATCGAAGATGCGCGCAACGCGCTTGAAGCCGGGCCGGTGAACCTGGTCACCACCTCGCTCACGCTCAGCGATGGCGACGGCCTGGCGCTGGCGCGGCTGGTCCGCGAAACCGCCGGGCAGGCCTACGTGCCGGTGATCGTGGTGTCCGGCGACGCACAACAGCACCTGGAACAGCGCCGCTTCACCGACTACGTCACCGACTATTTCGACAAGGCGCTGGGCCATGAGGCGCTGGCCACGTTCATCCGTGGCTATGTGCAGCCGGAAACCATTCCCGGCGCCACCATCCTGTATGTCGAAGACAGCCGCGTGGTGGCCGAGGCGACCAAGCGCATGCTCGAACGCCAGAGCCTGCGCGTGCTGCACGTGATGACCGCCGAGGAAGCCTTCGCGCTGCTCACCGCCGAATCGCTGGGCCGCAGCAGCCACCGCATCGACCTGGTGCTCACCGACGTGACCCTCAAGGGCGAGCTGAGCGGGCTGGACGTGGTCGAGCGCGTGCGCGTGGATTTCGGCTACGGCAAGCGCCGCCTGCCGGTGCTGGTGATGACCGGCGACGGCAACCCGCTCAACCAGTCCGGCTTGTTGCAGGCCGGTGCCAACGACCTGGTGCAGAAGCCGATCGAAGAGCGCCTGCTGGTGACCAAGGTCCTGTTCCAGCTGCGCCTGTCGCGGCTCAATGAAAAACCCGTGGTGCGATGAACGACGAGGCAACCCCCAGCATCCAGCTTGAACCGAGCTGGAAGGCACGTATTGGCGAATGGCTGCTGCGTCCGGACATGCGTGACCTGTCCAGTTTCCTGCGCCAGCGCAAGGCGGCCGGCGCGCAGGTGTTCCCGCCTGGCCCGCAGATCTTCGCCGCATTCGATGCCACCCCGTTCGAGCAGGTCAAGGTGGTGATCCTGGGGCAGGACCCGTATCACGGCCCCGGCCAGGCGCATGGCCTGAGTTTCTCGGTGATGCCCGGCGTACCGGTGCCGCCGTCGCTGCTCAACATCTACAAGGAAATCGAAGCCGACCTGGGCATTCCGCGCCCGGACCACGGCTGCCTGCTGCCGTGGGCGCGCCAGGGCGTGCTGTTGCTCAATGCGGTGCTCACCGTGGAGGCCGGCCAGGCCGGTGCGCACCAGAAGCGCGGCTGGGAAGGGTTCACCGACCATGTCGTGGACACCCTCAACCGCGAACGCGACGGGCTGGTGTTCATGCTGTGGGGCAGCTACGCGCAACAGAAGGGCAAGGTGATCGACACCGCCCGCCACCGGGTATTGAAGGCGCCGCATCCGTCGCCGTTGTCGGCGCACCGCGGTTTCCTCGGCTGCCATCATTTTTCGATGGCCAATGACTATCTGCAGCGCCGCGGCCAGGCCCCTATCGACTGGTCGTTGCCGCCGCGCGCGGCACTGTAATCCGGCGCGGCCACTGACCGGCCGCCGCCGGTTACTCGGTCAACATTTCCATGATCGCGCGCGCCACCTGGCGTTTGCGCGCGGGCATGCGCCGCAGCAACGAGAGAATCTCGGTTTCCTGGGCGGTACGTGCCGCTTCCACCGGCAACGCGTCCGGCAAGGGCAGGTCCACGCCGTCCTCCGGACGCCCGGGACCGCGCCCCGTCGCCAGCCATTCAAAATGGACTTGCGTCACAATTGCGATGCAGGCAAGGTGTTGCACGCTCGGGAATGTTCCGCCTTCCCGTTCCCACTGCGCCACGGCGCTGCGTCGCACGCCGGCCGCCAACGCCAACTGCGCCTGTGACAGGCCAGCCGTTAGTCGGGCTCGCCGGATTCTGTCGCACATGGCCTGCATTTAATGCCCCCTTTCCCTGTTCGGTAAGCCCTGCTTCCCTGGAAGTGATTCTTTTCCCGCGTGTACAGAATCGCTGTCGTCGACTGCTGCATCAGGGGTATTGGTCCGACGCCGGCCCGCCAGCAAGCGCCACTCTCCCCCTATTTCACGCCGTCTTGTTTGACGGAATTTGGGTTGCCCCGCATTAATCGGCCCGAACCGGACATAAACGCATTCCCAAGCGGGAAACGGCACCGGCAGGGCACGATCAGAACGACGACGGAGTAACTCCGCCGTCACGGTCGAACTCTGCCAAAAATCGGCGGAGACGCATGTATGGTTAATGTGAAAGGCGTGAACGTTCCGTCAGTGCGTTGGCAGTCATGGCTGCTCCTTGCACTACTGGCGGTGCTTTCATGCCTGGGCCAGGCCCGGGCGCAATCGGCCTGTACCGCCGGTGCGTGCGTCAGCGCCGGTCCGCGCCTGGCCTCGGTCGATTCCACCCAGAGCCCGGTACTCAACCTGCTGTTCGGCGCGCTATTGCCGGGCACCAGCCTCAACCTGAGCGTGGCCGACTGGAACAACCTGGCCGGCGCCAACATCAATCTCAACGCACTGCTGACCCAGCTCAATGGCGGGGTGGTGGTGAGCGATCCCAGCCAGGTGCTCAACGCCAACATCACCCTGGGCCAGCTGCGCGCGGCGATGGTGCAGGTGCTGCAGGCCGACGGCCAGACTGCGGCGGCCAATGTGCTCAACGCACTGCCGCTGGGCGTGGCCGGCACCACCGGCAACATCCGCCTGGCCGACCTGCTGCAGATCGCACTGCCCACCGGGTCGCTGGCCACCGTGCGCCTGAACGTGCTGGACCTGCTCACCGGTGGCGTGCAGCTCTACAACTTCCGCAACGTGCTCACCACGCCCACGCCGATCACGGTCAACACCGCGGCGCTGGGTCTCAACGGTGTCGCCAACGTGCGCCTGTGGCTGCAGGTGATCGAACCGCCGGTCTACACCTGCGGCTCGGTGGGGGCGGCGTTCCACAGTGCGGCGATCCGCATCAAGCTCGACCTGGACCTGGTGCAGGGGCTCAACACCGGCACGCTCAGCGCCGCGCTCAACGGCCTCAACCTGCTGGGGGTGTCGCTGTCCAACACCAGCATCAGCGCCGACGTACTGCACCTGCAGCTGTATGCCGACGTGGCGCGCGCCGAAGGCTCGATCTCGGCGGTGAACCTGGTGGGCAACGCAGTCACCCTGCAGGCGCGGCCGGGCCTGGTGAACCTGTATGTCGGCCAGATCAGCGACGCCACCTTCTTCAACCGCAGCACCGTGCTGACCGAGACGGCACTGACCGCTGCCACGCTGACCTCGCTCAGTGTGAAGGTGCGGGTGGCGGCCAACGTGCTGGGCCTGCTCACCCCGATCGCCGACATCACCGTCCCGCTCACGGTCAGCGTGCGCAGCTTCGCCACCGCCACGCCCGGGCTGCAGAGTGCCAGCTTCACCGGCCCCTACCCACAGACCCGCACGTTGACCGCCGGCACGGTGAGCGCGGCCACGATGGTGTCCACGCTGGTCAACTCACTGAACATCCAGGTCACCAGTGGCAACCCCACCGTGACCCTGCTCGGCGGCATCCCGCTGCCGCTACCGGTGGCGGACCTGGTCAACGGCATCGTCAACACGCTGCTGACGCCCATCCGCTCCGCCGTCAACGTACTGGTCACCCCCGTGCTCACTGCCGTGCTTGGGGGCCTGGTCGACAACCTGCTGGCGCTGCTGGGCATCCGCATCGGCCAGGCGGTGTTCACCGTGGAGGGCATCACCCAGGCCTGCGCGGCGACGCTGCAGCTGGTCAAGGACCTGCAGCCCACCAGCGACACCGGCCGCTTCAACCTGTCCATCACCTACAACGGCAGCACGGTGGGTTCGGCCAGCAACGTGGGCAACAACGGCGCCACCGCGGCGGTGATCACCGTGCCCGGCGGCAGCTACGCGCTGGCCGAAGCGGCCGCCGCCGGCACCACGCTGGCGCGCTACGCCAGCAGCTGGCAATGCACCGACCAGAACAACACCGTGGTGTCCTCCGGCAGCGGTGGCAGCTTCACCCTGCAGGCGCCGGCGATGACCGCCACTGCCGTGACCCTGGTGTGTCGCATCACCAACCGCACGCGCCAGGCCGAACTGTCGATCACCAAGAGCGACGGCAGCGGCACCTACACACCGGGCGGCACCGCGACCTACACGCTGCTGGTGCGCAACGACGGGCCGGACCCGGTCACCAACGCGGTGGTGGCCGACAGCCTGCCCAACGGCATCACCCTGCGTGCCGCCTGGACCTGCAGCGCCAGCACGGGCAGCACGTGTGCGGCGGCCAGTGGCGGTGCGGTGGGCGGCAACGCGGTCAGCGTGGGGGTGAACCTGATCAATGGGGGCCAGGCAACGATCAGCGTGCCGGTCAGCTTCAGCAGCAACCCGGGCGCGTACTAGCACCCGGGCGGTAGCGCAGTGGGCGTGGGGATGACCCCGCGCCGGGGATGGACACGATCACCGCTTCGAGGATGAGCGCATGGCAGCAACCCGCAGGCAGGGCAGGGCACGCAGGGCATCGGCCGGCATCGCGCACGCGGTGGGGCTGTTGGCGTTGCTGCTGTCTCCCACGCTGCTTGCGCAGAGCTACCCGAACCCGCTCAACAACACCGCCACGGTGACCGCGCCGGCCGACGTGGGTGACCCGACCCCGGGCAACAACACCGCCACCGATACCAACGCGCTGGCCCTGCAGGCACAGCTGAGCGTGACCAAGACGTTGCTGAGTGCCAGCCCGGTGGCGGCCGGCGGCGCGGTGCAGTACCGCATCCAGGTGAGCAATGCCGGCCCTTCGGCGGCGCAGGGCGTGGGCGTGGTCGACACCGTGTCGGCGCTGCTCACCAACGTGGCCTGGAGTTGCCAGCCCACCACCGCGGCATCGTCGTGCGCGCAGTCCAGCGGCACCGGCAATGCCATCAACGTGCAGGTCAACGTGGGCGTGGGCGACAGCGTGGTGCTGCTGGTCAACGGCACCGCGCCCAGCGCCACCCCGGCCACGGTGCCGGCCAACAGCGTCTCGCTGGTGCTGCCCACCGGCACCACCGACCCGACCCCGGGCGACAACAGCGCCACCACCCCGGCCGTGCCGGTGCAGGCCAACGCGCTGGTGGCCAACAACGATGTGTTCGCCACGGCGATTTCCTCAGCCACCGGTGGCACGACGCCCACGGTGCTGGCCAATGACACGCTCAACGGTGCGCCGGTGGTCGGCGCCTCCCTGATCATCGCGCTGCAGAACGCGCCGGCGGGATTCACCATCAACAGTGCCGGCGTGATCACAGTGCCGGCCGGCGCCACCGCCGGTGCCACCAGCCTGACCTACCAGATCTGCGAGAACGCATCGCCGACCAACTGCGCCACCGCCACGGCCAGCGTTGTGATCGGCCCGACCGCCGTGAACGACAGCTTCAACGCCACCGGTGGCGCACCGTCGTTCGCCGGCAACGTGGGCAGCAACGACAACGCACCGGCCGGTGCGGTGTTCAGCGCCATCGGCACGCCGCCGGCCGGGCTCACCGTCAACAGCGACGGCACCTTCACCTATGCGCCTGCCGGTGGCATCGCCGCGCCCACGTCGTTCCAGTACCAGGTCTGCCTGCCCGCGCCGAACGGCAGCGTGTGTGCCACCGCCACGGCGGCCATCGTGGTCAATGCCAACGCACTGGTGGCGGTCGACGACACCTTCGCCACGCCGATCCCGGCCGGCACCGGCGGGCTCACCCCGACCGTGCTCACCAACGACACGTTCAATGGCGGTGCCGTGCCGCTGGGCCAGGTGGCGCTGAGCCTGGTGGGCGCGCCGACGGGCTTTGCCATCAATGCCAACGGCACCGTGCAGGTGCCGGCCACCGCCGCGGCCGGTCCGCTGGCGCTGACCTATCGCTTCTGCGAAACCGCCTTGCCGGCCAACTGCGCCACGGCCACGGCCACCCTGGTGGTGAGCCCGGATGCGGTGAACGACACGGTGACCACGCCCGGCGGTGGTCAGCCAGCCACCGGCAGCCTGGCCGGCAACGACAACATCGCCAGCGGTTCCACCTACACCCTGGCCACCGCACCCGCCCGTGGCACGGCCGTGGTCAACGCCGACGGCACCTTCAGCTACACCCCGTCCAACGCCAACACCGGGCCGGATTCGTTCACCTACCAGGTGTGCCTGCCGGCCCCGAACGGCAGCGTGTGCGACACCGCCACGGTCAGCGTGAACGTGCAGGCCAACCAGATCGCCGCCGTCAACGATGTGTTCACTACGCCGCTGTTGCCGGGCGCCACCACCGCGGTGAGCGTGCTGGGCAATGACACCCTCAATGGGGTGGCGGTGCTCCCGGCCTCCGTGCTGCTCACCCTGAGCGGTGCGCCGGCCAACTACAGCGTCAACGCCAACGGGCAGGTGCAGGTGCCGGCCGGTGCGGCGGCCGGCGCGGTGAGCTTCGATTACCAGATCTGCGAGATCGCCACGCCCACCAACTGCGCCACTGCCAGCGTGCAGCTGGTGGTCGCCCCCGATGCGGTGGACGACACGTTCGTGGCCACGGCGGGCATCGCACTGACCGGCTCGGTGGCGGGCAACGACAACGTGGGCGTGGGCGCACAGTACAGCCTGTTGGCCGTGGCCGCGCACGGCACGGTGACGGTCAACGCCGATGGCACCTTCAACTACACCGCGCAGCCGGCCTTTACCGGTCCGGACAGCTTCCGCTACCAGGTGTGCCTGCCGGCGCCGAATGCGGGCGTGTGCGATGCCGCCACCGTGACCGTCAACGTGGGTGCCGCCGTCATCGTGGCTGGCAACGACGACTTCACCGCCGCGCCGCTGACCAGTGCCGGTGGGCTCACCGCCAGCGTGCTGGTCAACGACACCCTCAACGGCGCCGCCATCCTGCCTGCACAGGCCACGCTTTCGCTGATCAATGCACCGCCCGCCGGTTACACACTGACCGCCAACGGCCAGCTGCAGGTGCCGGCCGGCGCGCCGGCCGGGCCGATCAGCCTGACCTACCAGCTGTGCCAGGCCGGCACCGGCAACTGCGCCACCGCGAGCATCGCGGTCGTGATCGCGCCCGACGCGGTGGCCGATGCGTTCACCACCCAGGTGGCGCGCGCGGTCAGCGGCAACGTGGCGGTGAATGACAGTGTCGCTGCGGGCACCACCTATGCCGTGACCGGTGCCACGCCGGCCGGGTTGCTGTTCAACCCCGATGGCAGCTTCACCTACACCCCGCTGCCGCAGTACACCGGCACCACCACGTTCACCTACCAGGCGTGCCTGGCCGCGCCGTTCGCCGGCGTCTGCGATACCGCCACGGTCACCCTCAACGTCAACGCCGGCACGCTGGTGGCCAACGACGATGACTTCCGCGGCGCGATCATCAACCCGACCAGCGGCGGTACCACCAACAGCGTGCTCGGCAACGACACCATCAACGGCGCGGTTCCGCCGGCCCCGGCCGATGTGATCCTGAGCCTGGTGGGCGCACCGGCCGGCTATGTGATCAACAGCAACGGCACGGTGTCCGTCCCCGGTGGCGCGGCCGCCGGTGCGGTCACCTTCTCCTACCAGCTGTGCGAAGCGGCCCTGCCCAGCAACTGCGCCACCGCTGCGGTGCAGTTGCTGCTGGCGCCGGTGGCGGTCAATGACACGGTGAGCACGCAGGTGGGCGTGCCGGTGACCGGCAACGTGGCCGGCAACGACAACGTACCGGCCAACGCCAGCTTCAGCCTGAGCGGCACCGCGCCGGCCGGGCTGGTGTTCAATCCGAACGGCACCTTCACCTACACGCCGCCGGTGGGTACCCAGGGCGCGGTCACCTTCGCCTATCAGGCCTGCCTGCCCTCACCGGACACCGCCGTGTGCGCCGGCGCGTCGGTCACGGTCAACGTCAATGCCGGCACCCTGGTGGCCAACGACGATGACCTGCGTGCCACGCCGATCAATCCTGCCGTGGGCGGCAGCACGGCGTCTGTGCTGGGCAACGACAGCCTCAATGGCACCGTGCCGCCGGCGTCGGCCGATGTGCTGCTCACCCTGGTGGGCGCGCCTTCGGGCTACACGCTGGGCAGCGATGGTGTGCTCGCCGTCGCCAGCGGCGTGCCGGCCGGTGCGGTCACGCTGACCTACCAGCTGTGCGAAGCGGCGCTGCCGGGCAACTGCGATACCGCCCAGATCCGCCTGCTGGTTGCGCCGTTGGCGGCGGCCGATGTGTTCTCCACCCCGGCCGGGCAGCTGTTGGCCGGCAACGTGGGCACCAATGACAACGCACCGGCCGGTGCGGTGTTCCGCGTGCCCGGCGCGGTGCCGGCGGGCCTGCAGTTCGGTGCCGATGGCAGCCTCCAGTACACCCCGCCGGCCAACTTCACCGGCCCGGTCACGTTCACCTATGAGGTCTGCCTGCCCGCGCCCGACAGCGCGCAGTGCAGTACCGCCACGGCCACCATCAACGTCAATGCCGGCACCCTGGTGGCACGCGACGACGACATCAGCGCCACGCCGCTCGCCCCCGGTGGCACCAGTGCCAGCAGCGTGCTGGTCAATGACACGCTCAACGGTGTCACCCCGCCGGCCGCCGCCAGTGTGCTGCTGAGCCTGATCGGTGCGCCGGCCGGGTACGCGCTGGATGGCAACGGCCTGTTGCAGGTGCCCGCTGCCGCGACCAGTGGCGCGGTGGTGCTCACCTACCAGGTCTGCGAAGCGGTGCTGCCCAGCAACTGTGCCAGTGCCACCCTGCGTCTGGTGGTGACGCCGTCGGCCAGCAACGACACCTTCTCCACCGCCGCCGGGCAGCCCCTCAACGGCAGCGTGGGCGACAACGACAACGTGCCGCCGGGCGCACTGTTCAGCGTGGTCGGCCCGGTGCCGGCCGGCTTGACCTTCACCGGGTCGGGGAGCTTCACCTATGTGCCGCCGGTGGGTGTGACCTCGCCGGTGACCTTCGATTACCAGGTCTGCCTGCCGGCGCCGAACGCGGCGCTGTGCGCCACTGCCAGTGCCGCCATCACCCTCACCGTGGGCAGCCTGGCCGCCACGGGCGATGATTTCAGCAGCACCCCGATCAGCCCGGTCAGCGGCGGCAGCACCACCTCGGTGCTGGCCAATGATTCGCTCAACGGCATCACGCCGCCGGCGGTGGCCAACGTGCTGCTGTCGCTGGTGGGTGCACCGGCCGGCCTGGCCATCACCGCCGAAGGCGCGGTGACCGTGGCCGCCGGCACCCCTGCCGGGGTCAAGAATCTCACCTACCAGCTGTGCGAGGCCGCCGCGCCCGGCAACTGCGATACCGCGACGATCCGCCTGGTGGTGGCGCCGTCAGCGCTGGACGATGCGCTGTCCACCGCGGCCGGGCAGGTGCTTACCAGCAGCGTGGCCACCAACGACAACGCGCCGGCCGGTGCGGTCTTCCAGGTGGTGGGCACGGCGCCGGACGGGCTGGTGCTGGCCAGCGATGGCAGCTTGGTCTACACCCCGCCCGTCGGCTTCAGCGGCGCGTCCACCTTCGCCTACACGGTCTGCCTGCCGGCACCCGATGCGGGCGTGTGCGCCACCGCGAACGCAACGCTCAACGTCAACAGCGGCACGCTGGTGGCGGTGGCCGATACCTTCGCCACGCCGATCGCGCCGGGCACGGCGTCGCCCACCGTGCTGGCCAACGACACCCTCAACGCCGCCACGCCGTTGCCGACCGACGTGGTGCTGTCGCTGGTGGGCGCGCCCACCGGCTTTGCGATCGCCGCCGACGGCACCGTCAGCGTGGCCACCGGCACCGCGTCCGGCGCCACCACGCTCACCTACCAGATCTGCGAGGCCGCCGCGTCGGCCAACTGCGCCACCGCCAGCGTGGCCCTGGTGGTCGCCCCGGCACCGGCCAACGACGCCTTCGCCGTGCAGGCCGGGCAGACCCTGAGCGGCAACGTGTCGGGCAACGACAACATGCCGATCGGATCGGTGTACGCGCTGCAGGGCACGCCGCCGGCCGGGGTCACCTTCAACGCCGATGGCAGCTTCACCTATGCACCGCCGGCGGGCACCACCAGCCCGGCCAGCTTCACGTACCAGGCCTGTTTGCCTGCGCCGAACAGCGCCGTGTGCGGCACCGCCACGGCTACGTTGAACATCAACAACGGCCTGCTGGTGGCGACCGATGACAGCTTCGGTGCGATCGCACCGGGTGCCAGCACGCCCAGCGTGCTCGGCAACGATGCGCTCAACGGGGTGACCCCGCCGGCGGCGGCCACGGTGTCGCTGTCGCTGGTGGGCGCACCGGCCGGTTTCACCCTCAACCCCACCGGCACGCTGTCGGTGGCAGCCAGTGCGCCCACCGGCGCCATCGTGCTGGTCTACCAGGTCTGCGAAACCGCGGCGGCCAACAACTGCGCCACGGCCAACATCGCGCTGGTGGTGCGCCCGGTGCCGGTCAACGACGTGATCGCGGTGCAGTCCGGCCAGCCCAACACCGGCAACGTGTCGGGCAACGACAACATGCCGGCCGGCTCCACCTGGAGCGTGGTCGCGCCGCCGCAGGGGCTGGTCTTCAACAGCAACGGCAGCTTCACCTATACGCCGCCGGCCGGCACCCTCGGGCCAGTCACCTTCAGCTACCTGGCCTGCCTGCCGGCGCCGGACGCCGCGGTGTGCGGCACGGCGACCGCCACCTTGAACATCGCGGTGAACGCGGTGGAGGCCAACGACGATACGTTCGCGGCGCCGATCACCGGTGGTTCGGCCACGCCCAGCGTGCTCACCAACGACGCCCTCAACGGGGTCACCCCGCCGGCGTCTGCCGATGTGCAGCTGCTGCTGGTGGGCGCGCCGCCCGGGTTCGTGATCAACAACGACGGCACCGTGCAGGTGCCAGCCGGTGCTGCTGCCGGTGCCACCGTGCTGAACTACCAGCTGTGCGAGGCCGCGTCGCCGACCAACTGCGCCGCCGCCGCGATCCGCTTCGTGATCACCCCGGCACCGCAGATCGATGCATTCGCCGTGCAGGCCGGTGGCACGCTTGCGGGCGTCAGCGTGGCCGCCAACGATGGCATGCCGGCGGGGTCGAGCTGGGCGGTGCAGGGCACCCCGCCGACCGGCCTGCAGTTCAACGCCAATGGCAGCTTCACCTACACCCCGCCGGTGGGCACCACCGGGGCGGTCACCTTCACCTACCAGACCTGTTTGCCCGCGCCCAACGGCGGCGTGTGCGGCCTCGCCACGGCCACGGTGAACGTCAACCTGGGCACGCTGGTGGCCGGCGATGACAGTTTCGTCGGCATCGTGCCGGGCACCGCCACGCCCAGCGTGCTGGCCAACGATGCGCTCAACACGGTGAGCCCGCCGGCAGCGGCGAGCGTGCAGCTGAGCCTGGTCGGTGCGCCGGCCGGCTACGCCATCGCCGCCGATGGCACCATCACCGTGCCCGCCGGCGTCACCTCCGGCCCGGCCACGCTGACCTACCAGATCTGCGAAACCGCCGCGCCGTCCAACTGCGATACCGCCACGGTGTCGCTGGTGATCAGCCCGGCCGCGCAGAACGACGCGTATGCGGTGCAGGCCGGCGGCTCCATCAGCAACGGCAACGTGGCCGCCAACGACAACCTGCCGGCAGGCTCGACCTGGGCGCTGCAGGGCGCCACGCCGGCCGGGCTGACCTTCAACGCCGATGGCACCTTCACCTACACCCCGCCGATCGGTACCCCCAGCCCGGTGGTCTTCACCTACCAGGCATGCCTGTCGGCGCCGAACGCCGCGCTGTGCAGCACCGCTACCGTCACCCTCAACATCAGCAACGGCACCCTGGTGGCGGTGGACGACACCCTCAGCGGCGTCGCCGCAGGCGGCACCACCAGCGTCAGCGTGCTGGCCAACGACACGCTCAATGCGGTGAGCCCGCCGCTGCCGGCCAGCGTTGTACTGAGCCTGGTCGGTGCGCCGGCCGGTTACACCCTCAATGCCGACGGCACCCTGAGCGTGGGCAGCACCGTGACATCGGGCACCACCACGCTCACCTACCAGATCTGCGAAGCCGCCGCGCCGACCAACTGCGATACCGCCAGCATCACCGTCATCGTCAGCCCCACGCCGCTGAACGATGCCTTCTCGGTGCAGGCCGGGCAGACGTTGAGCAACAGCGTGGCGACCAACGACAACCTGCCGGCGGGGTCGACCTTCACCGTGCAGGGCACCGTGCCGGCCGGGCTGACCTTCAACCCCGACGGGTCGTTCACCTACGCCCCGCTGCCCGGCACGCCGAGCCCGGTGAGCTTCACCTACCAGGCCTGCCTGCCGGCACCGAACGCGTTGTGCGCCACCGCCAGCGTCACCTTCAACATCGCCACCGGCACGCTGCTGGCCGGCAACGACACGCTCAGCGGCGTCGCACCGGGCACCCCCTCGGCGGCCAGCGTGCTGGCCAACGACAGCCTCAACGGGGTGTCGCCGCCGGCCGCGGCCAACGTGCTGCTGACCCTGGTCGGTGCACCGGCAGGCTTTGCGATCACGCCCACCGGCACGATCACCGTGGCGACCGGCGTCAGCGCTGGCCCGACCACGCTCACCTACCAGATCTGCGAAGCCGCCGCGCCGGGCAACTGCGCTACCGCCAGCGTTACCGTCATTGTCAGCCCGACCCCGCAGAACGACGCGTTCTCGGTGCAGGCCGGGCAGACGCTGAGCAACAGCGTGGCCACCAACGACAGCATGCCGGCCGGCTCCACCTGGGCCGTGCAGGGCATGCCGCCGCCGGGCCTGACCTTCAACCCCGATGGCAGCTTCACCTATGCGCCGCCGGCCGGTGCGGTGTCGCCGGTGGGCTTCACCTACCAGACCTGCCTGCCGGCGCCGAACGGCAGCCTGTGTGCCACCGCCACGGTGGCGCTGAACATCAACAACGGCACCCTGAGCGCAGGCGATGACACGCTGGTCGGTGTGTTGCCCGGCGCCACCACCGGCACCAGCGTGCTGGCCAACGACAGCCTCAACGGTGTGTCGCCGCCGGCCGCGGGCGATGTGCTGTTGAGCCTGGTGGGTGCGCCGGGTGGCTTCACGCTCAACCCCGACGGCACCCTCACCGTGGGCAGCGGCGTGGGCTCCGGGCCGACCACCATCACCTACCAGATCTGCGAAGCAGCCGCGCCGTCCAACTGCGATACCGCCAGCGTCACCGTGGTGGTCACCCCGGCGCCGCAGGACGACGCCTACGCCGTGCAGGCTGGGCAGACCCTGTCCAACACCGTGGCCGCCAACGACAACACGCCACCCGGTGCGCAGTTCACGCTGCAGGACACCGCGCCGGCCGGCCTGACGTTCAACGCCAACGGCAGCTTCACCTACACCCCTCCGATCGGCGTGGTCGGCCCGGTCAGCGTGGCCTACCAGGTCTGCCTGCCGGCGCCGAATGCCAGCCTCTGCGGACGCGCCATCGTCACCATCAACATCAACAACGGCCAGCTGGTGGCCGGCGATGACACGTTCACCGGCGTGGCCCCGGGCAGCACTTCCGGGCCCAGCGTGCTCGCCAACGACAGCCTCAACGGGGTGTCGCCGCCGGCCGCGGGCGACGTGCTGCTGAGCCTAGTCGGTGCGCCGGCGGGCTTCAGCATCGGCACCGACGGCAGGATCAGCGTGTCCACCGGCGTTACGTCCGGTGCAACCGCGCTCACGTACCAGATCTGCGAAGCCGCCGCGCCCGCCAACTGCGACACCGCCAGCGTCACCGTGGTGGTCAGCCCGGCCCCGCAGAACGATGCGTACTCGGTACCGGTCGGGCAGACGCTGGCGAATACCGTAGCGAGCAACGACAACATGCCGGCCGCGGCGGTCTATACCGTGCTGGGCCCGGCACCGGCCGGCCTGACCCTGGCCAGCACCGGTGCGTTCACCTACACCCCGCCGGGCGGCACGCCCAGCCCGGTCAGCTTCACCTACCAGGCCTGCCTGCCGGCGCCGTATGCGGCCAGCTGCGGCACCGCCACGGTCACCATCAACATCAACAACGGCACGCTGGTGGCCGGCGATGATGTGCTCACCGATGTGCTGCCGGGTGCCACCTCGTCGGCCAGCGTGCTCGCCAACGACCGCCTCAACGGGGTCAGCCCGCCGCCGCCCGGCGACGTGATCCTGAGCCTGGTGGGCGCGCCGGCCGGCATCACCATCAACCCCGATGGCACGATCGGCGTGGGTACCGGCGTTGCCTCCGGCGCCACCCTCATCACCTACCAGGTCTGCGAAGCGGCCGCACCGGCCAACTGCACCACCGCCGGCGTCACCCTGGTGATCACCCCGGCCCCGCAGAACGACAGCGTCACCGCCCCGGCCGGGCGCCCGACCCTTGGCAACGTGTCGTCCAACGACAACACGCCGCCCGGCGCGCTCTACACCCTCACCAGCGGCGCGGTGGCCGGGTTGGTGTTCAACGCCGATGGCAGCTTCAGCTACACGCCGCCGTCGGGCACCACCGGGCCGGTGATCTTCACCTACCAGGTCTGCCTGCCGGCGCCGTACAGCGCGCAGTGCGGCACGGCCAGCGTCACGCTCACGCTGTCCGGGTCGGCCAACGTGGTGCTGTCGGTCAACGACGATTTCACCGCTACGCCGGTGGACCCGTCGGTGGGCGGCACCATCGCGCGCTCGGTGCTGGACAACGACAGCTTCAACAACGTGTCGCCGCCGCCGGTGGGCAGCGTGGTGGCCAGCCTCACCGGCAGCACGCCGGGCTACACCATGAACAACCAGGGCCAGATCATGGTGGCCGCCGGCGTGCAGCCGGGCCAGGTGCAGCTGGCCTACCAGCTGTGCGAGAACGGCGTGCCGACCAACTGCACCACCGCCATCGCCACGGTGCTGGTGCAGGGGCCGGTGGGTGCGCTGCTGGCGGTGGACGACAGCGCGGGTCCGATCGGGCCGGCCGGGCAGGCACGCGTGGTGAATGTGTTTACCAACGACACTTTCAACACCGCGCCGCTGGACCCGGCCCAGGTGAGCTTCGCGCCGGTGGCCACCAATGCGCTGACCTTCAGCGCGGACGGCTGGGTGGACGTGGCCGCCGGGCTGGCACCGGGCAGCTACAGCACCACCTACACCCTGTGCCTGCTCAACCAGCCCACCGTGTGCGACACCGGCACGGTGAGCGTGACCGTCATCGCCGCCGCGCCCGGCGTGGATGCCGAGGATGACCAGGTGCAGGTGCCGCAGGACGGCGTGATCGAAATCGACGTGCTGGGCAACGACCGCGTCAACGGCACGCCGATCGATCCGGATACGGTGACGGTGACCATCACCGCGCCGCCGCCGTATGGCACGGCCACGGTGCTGCCGCGCGCGCGTATCCGCTTTGCCGCGTTGACCAACTTCGCCGGCGTGCAGGCCTTCGACTACCAGGTGTGCGACGTGGCCGACCCGGCCATGTGCGCCACCGCCACGGTCACCGTGACCGTGGAGCCGAACGTGCTCACCCTGGTGGACGACGCGATCACGGTGAACAGCACGGCGCCCGTGCAGATCGACGTGCTGGCCAACGACAGCGCCCGCAGTGCACCGCTGGACCCGGCCTCGCTGCAGGTGGTGACCGCACCGGCCCATGGCAGCGCGCAGTGCGCCAATGGCCTGTGCAGCTACACGCCCGCCGCAGGCTTCGCCGGCACCGACAGCTTCCGTTACCGGGTCTGCGATGTGTCCATTCCCACCGCGCTGTGCGCCGACGCCAACGTGGCCGTCACCGTGGCCGGCCAGCAGGCCGTGCTGCGCCTGACCAAGGTGGCGGCCAAGCGCAGTGCGCAGATCGGTGACCTGGTGCGGTACACGGTGACCATCGACAACGTGGGCGAGGTGGATGCCAACGGCGCCACCCTGCTGGACACGCTGCCGCCGGGCTTCACCTTCGTCCGCGGTGGCTTCGCGGTACAGGACGCCGACAACGATGCACGTACCAGCGGCGTGCAGCCGCTGCGCATCGACGGCATCGACATCCCGGTGGGCGAGCGCGCCACGGTGGTGTACTACCTGCGCGTCGGCGCAGGCACCGGCACCGGTGTGCACACCAACCGCATCACCGCCATCGATGGCGAGAACCGCAGCATCGGCAACGTGGCCTCGGCCGACGTGGACATCACCACCGATCCGCTGCTCGACGAGAGCCTGATCATCGGCAGCGTGTTCGACGACCGCAACGGCAACGGCGTGCAGGATCCGGGCGAGCGGGGCATCCCGGGCGTGCGCGTGGCAGCGGTGGAAGGCCTGCTGATGGAGACCGATGCCTTCGGCCGCTATCACCTGGTGGGCATCCCGGGCGGCCAGGCGCGCGGGCGCAATTTCATCCTCAAGGTGGATCCGTCCACCCTGCCCAGCGGGGCGCGCTTCACCACGCCCAACCCGCTGGTACGGCGGATCACGCCCGGGCTGCCGGCCCGCTTCGACTTCGGCGTGCGCATGCCCGATGGCGCGCTGAGTAGCGCATCGCCCGGCGACGCGACGGCGCCCCGGCCGGTCCGGATCGACCTGGGCGACGCCTTGTTCGCGCCCGGCAGCGCACGCCTGGACGCCAGCCGCGACGCCGTGCTGGACAAGGCGGCACAGGCGCTGGTGACGCGCGGCGGCGGCCGTGTGCTGCTCACCGCGGCCCCGGGCCAGGAGGCGCTGGCCCGGCTGCGTGCTCAGGCGGTGCAGACGGCGCTGGCCACGCGCGTGCCGGCAGCGATTGCAGCCGCCAGCCACATCGAGGTCGTGGGCGGCGACGGCAGCACGCTGCACCGGCTGCGGCTGGACGATCCACCCGAGCCTCCTCCCGGCGCGGACCGCACCAACCGGGAGGGGCGTTGACCCATGGATATCACCCTGAGCAGACCCTCGACCTGGACCGCGATTCTTCTTCGCCGTGCGCCGCTTGCGCTGGGCACGGCGCTGTTGCTGGCCACCGTGCCGGCCATCGCCCAGACGGCGTTGCCGTCCACTGCACCGGATGCGATCCGCTGCCAGGACGACAGCTGCCGCAGCGACGACGGCCTGTTGCTGCGCATCGGCGATGACGATGCGGCGGTGCTGCCGTTGCCCGGCCGCGTCGATCCGCGCGCGGCCACTGCGGTACCACTGGCACCGGCCACCACGCCGGATGTCGCCGGCCCCGGCGGCCAGTTCATGGCCGAACTGCCCAACGGCGGCGTGGTGTGGGCCACCGAAGACCCCACCATGGTGCCGCCCAGCCTGAGCGTACAGGCGGCGGCCACGGTGCCGTTCGAGAACGGCCGGGTGACTCGCCCGCTGCGCTTCCACAGCTACAACAACTACGCCTCCTTCATCCAGAAGCTGGAGGTAACGCTGTACCGCGGCACCGACACCGACCTGGTCACCCCGCTGGCGCGGATCCCGCTGCCGGCCGATTACGTGGGCGACGCCGAATGGGATGGCACGCTGCCGGAACAGATCAAGCTGCGCACCGGCGATGACCTGATCTATGTGGCGCGCGCCTACGGTGCCGGCGGCGCGTTCGATGAGACCCGCATCCAGCGCATCCAGCTGGTGACCCCGGCCGACTTCGACCGCGGCCTGCAGGTGACCCGCGAGAACGTGCAGAAAACGCTGGGCCAGGCGCTCGACGGCGACAGCGCGCAGGACCTGCAGGTCAGCAACAGCATCTACGGGCAGAGCACGCTACGCCTGCAGAACATTCCCATCCACGGCTCACGCGTGCGCCTGTATGGGCGCAACCTGGAACCCAACAGCCGGGTGCGCATCAATGGCCAGGACTTCCCGGTGGACCTGGAGCAGAAGTTCGCCGCCGAGTTCCTGGAGCCGGTGGGCCAGCACCGCTACGACGTCAGCGTGGAAGCGCGCGATGCCCCTTCGGCGCAACGCCAGCTGGACGTGGACGTGACCGGTCGCTACCTGTTCCTGGTGGCCATCGCCGATGTGACGCTGTCCAGGAACAGCGCCAGCGGCAACGTACAGCCGCTGGCCGCCGACGACCGCGACACCGATGGCTTCCTCAGCGACGGCCGGTTGGCCTTCTATCTGAAGGGCAAGATGCGCGGCAAGTACCTGGTGACCGCACAGGCCGATACCCAGGACCGCGAGCTGAAGTACCTGTTCCGCGACTTCACCCAGGCCGATGCACAGGACGTGTTCCGTCGCCTCGACCCGGACCTGTACTACCCGGTGTACGGCGACGATTCCACCACCTACCGCGACGTGGATACGCAGGGCCGCTTGTACCTGCGCGTGGACTGGGACCAGAGCCAGGCACTGTGGGGCAACTACGCCACCGGCATCACCGGGACCGAGTACGGCCAGTACGTGCGTTCGCTGTACGGCGGCGCGTTGAACTGGCGCTCGCTGGAGGCCACGCCGCTGGGCGAGGCGCGTTCGCAGTTGAAGGTGTTCGGCTCCGAAGCGCAGTCGGCACCGGGGCACAGCGAATTCCTCGGCACCGGCGGCAGCCTGTACTACCTGCGCCACACCGACGTGCTGCCCGGCTCGGAGCAGGTGGTGCTGGAAGTGCGCGACCGCACCACCGGGCGCACCGAGACCCGCGCCACCCTGCAGGAGGGCGTGGACTATGAGATCGACGACCTGCAGGGCCGCCTGATCCTGACCCGGCCGCTGGCCCAGCTCACCCGCGAGAACGTCCGCAGCATCACCCGTGACATGCCGCTGGACGGCTACGACCAGCTGCTACTGGTGGATTACGAATACGTGCCGCTGGGCTTCAGCAGCGATGACGTCACCTACGGTGCGCGCGGCCGCCAGTGGATCGGCGACCACGTGGCGATCGGCGGCACCTGGATCGACGAAAACCGCAGCGGCGAAAACTACAGCCTCAAGGGCGCCGACCTGACCCTGCAGGCCGGGCGCGGTACCTACCTGAAAGTGGAACAGACCCGCACCGATGCCACGGCCGCACCGGTCTTCTATTCCGACAACGGCGGCCTGAGTTTCATCCGGCGCAACCCGTACGAAGGGCGGCGCTCGGGCACGGCCAGCGCGGTGGAAGCGCGTGCCAACCTGCGCGAGCTGGGCTGGACCGCACAGGACTGGAGCGTGGGCGCGTGGTGGCGCGACGTGGACGCCGGCTTCTCGGTGGCCCGCCAGGACACCGGCCAGCCGATCCAGGAGTACGGCGCGGAGTTCCTGGGCTACCTCACCGACGACTTCAGCCTGTACGGCCGCCACACCCGCACCGAGCAGGGTGAGCTGGCCCTGGAGCAGAGCCAGCTCACCGCCGAGTGGCGGCTGGGCAACGACGGCCAGCTCACCGGTGAACTGCGCCGCGTGCGCGAGGAACAGGCACTGCAGGACGTGTCGGCGATGCTGGCCGCAATCGGCTACCGGCAGCGCTTCGGGTCGTCGTGGGAGCTGTACGGCACCGGTCAGGTGACCCTGGACGATGACGGCGGCGCGTACGAGAAGAACGACCTGCTCACCCTGGGCGCGCGCTACCTGTTCGGCGACCGCAGCAGCGTGGGCGCCGAAGTCAGCGGCGGCAGCCGCGGCAACGGGGCCAAGGTGGACGCCGAGTACCGCATGGCGCCGGACCATAGCCTGTACGGCAGTTACAGCTACAGCACCGACCGCACCGGCACCGACCCGCTGTTCGACACCGGCCTGCAGAGCGGCTGGACGCTGGGCCAGCGCTGGCGCCTGAGCAACCAGGTCAACGTCTACAACGAAAGCCAGTACCTCAAGGACCGCCGTCAGGACAGCGCCGGGCTGGTGCACACCTTCGGCATGGACTTCTATCCCGCGCAGGGCTGGAACCTGGGCTTCACCGTGATGGACGGCGAACTGGAGTCCACCGTGGGCCGTATCGACCGCCGCGCGTACAGCGTCAGCGGCGGCCGCACCGACGCGGTGGCGCAGTGGAACAGCAAGCTGGAGTACCGCCGCGACAGCGGTGCCGAGCAGCGCGAGCAGTGGGTGACCACCAACCGCCTGCTGTACAAGCTCAACGAAGACTGGCGCTTTGCGTTGCGCGCCAACTACGCCGACACCGACGACCGCATCAACCCGGTGGCCGACGCCAAGCTGGTGGAGACCAACATGGGCTTCGCCTGGCGTCCGCACGACGCCACCGGCTGGGCAGGCTTCGGCAAGTTCACGTATCTCTACGACGTGGCCTCGCTGGGCCAGGAAGGCGGCAACCTCTACGACCAGCGCTCGCAGGTGCTGTCGCTGGAGGGCATCCGCCAGCTGGGCGCGCGCTGGGAAGTGGCGGCCAAACTCGCCTCACGCTGGGGCGACTACCGAACCGGCCGCGGCGAAGGCGCCTGGCTGGACAGCCGCGCCGACTTCGCCGCCCTGCAGCTGCGCTACCGCCTGTTCGAGAAGTGGGAAGGGCTGGCCGAGCACCGCTGGCTGAAGGTCCGCGACGGCGGCGTCCGCAAGGGCTGGCTGCTGGGCGTGGACCGCCGGGTGGGGGAGAACTTCAAGGTCGGGGTGGGCTACAACTTCACCGAGTTCAGCGATGACATGACCGAGCTGAAGTATGACCAGAAGGGGTTTTTCTTGAATATGGCGGGGTATTACTAGGCTTCGTCATTGTCTGGCCTGCCACGCATTGGTCTTCGTCATTGTCTGGCCTGCCACGCATGGCGTGGCACTACCGGAGATGGCGGCTTCGGCGGTCGGCTTCGGCGCGCGCGCGTAGAGCCGGGCTCTGCCCGGCTTTGGGGCCACCGCCCCCCGATCCATCGCTCCCCTCACTGGGCGGCTCCGCACCCGGCCCGTCGGGCTGAATGCCTGCCAACACTTTCGGCCTGAATGGGGGCGGGGAACGGGCCGTTCAGCAGAAATCGACGCTTCTGCGCCGCATTTACCCTATCAAATGATTGATTTGAATGGGTTTTATGTATTTTCCCGGCCCTCTCGCCACTGTCATCATTTCGCGGTACGTTATCCAGGTAATCAGTGCCATCGTTGCATGAACAGAACGCTGGAACTTCTTTCCCCTTTAGCAGTCCAAGTTTCAGACTGCTAAGATGAGCCCTATGAGCCAGAACACGTCTACTGCCCTTGTGGCAAACAATCTCCCGATTCCCAGTGCGCTCGGTTCGCTGGACGCCTACATCGGTGCCGTGCACCAGATCCCGGTGCTGTCGGTCGATGACGAGCAGGACCTGGCCCGCCGCTTCCGCGACGAGCTGGACCTGGACGCCGCGCGCGAGCTGGTCCATTCCCACCTGCGCTTCGTGGTGCACGTGGCTCGTGGCTACAACGGCTACGGCCTCGCCTTGGGCGACCTGATCCAGGAAGGCAACATCGGCCTGATGAAGGCGGTGAAGCGCTTCGACCCGGACATGGGCGTACGCCTGGTGTCGTTCGCAGTGCATTGGATCCGTGCGGAAATGCACGAGTTCATCCTGAAGAACTGGCGCATCGTGAAGGTCGCCACCACCAAGGCGCAGCGCAAGCTGTTCTTCAACCTGCGCAAGTCCAAGACCCGTCTGGGCTGGATGAACGCGGCCGAAGTGCGCGCGGTGGCCAAGGACCTGAACGTCTCCGAACGTGAAGTGCTTGAAATGGAATCGCGCCTGTCCGGCCGCGACATCGGTTTCGATGCGCCCAGCGACGAAGACAACGAAAACGCCCCGCCGTCGCCGGCTGCGTACCTGGTGGCCGACGCGGAAGATCCGTCGATGGCCTACGAGCGCGCCGACAGCGAAGACAACAAGCTGCAGCTGCTGCGCGAAGGCATGGCCGAGCTGGATGCGCGTTCGCGCGACATCATCCGCCGTCGCTGGCTGGACGCGGACAGCAAGGTCACCCTGCAGGAACTGGCCGACGAGTACGGCGTGTCGGCCGAGCGCATCCGCCAGGTCGAAGCGAACGCGCTGAAGAAGATGAAGGCGCTGTTTACCGCGTAATGCGGGGCAGCGTTGAGGTGATGAAAGGCCCGGCACTGCCGGGCCTTTTCTTTTCCGGAAGCGTCGGTCCTGTAACGCAACGGCCCGGCAATGCCGGGCCGCTGGTGTCACACGCTCCACGCCATGCGTGGATCAGCGCGGCCTCATTTCTCCCGCGCGATCGCCCGCCAGCCGATGTCGGTGCGGTGGAACTCGTTGTCCCAGGTCACCTTCGCCACGCCCGCATACGCGTTGGCCTGCGCATCGCCCACGCTGTCGCCCAGCGCCGCCACGCACAGCACCCGGCCGCCCGCGCTCACTACCTGGCCCTGCGCGTCCAGCGCCGTGCCCGCATGGAACACCTTGGCCGTGGCCGGCACCGTGTCCAGCCCATGGATCACGTCGCCGCTGATCGGCGTTTCCGGGTAGGGCGCCGCCGCCATCACCACGCCCAGCGACGGGCGCGGATCCCACTGTGCCTCTACCTCGTGCAGGCGTGCGTCGATTGCCGCCTGCACCAGTTCCACCAGGTCCGACTGCAGGCGCAACATCACCGGCTGCGTTTCCGGGTCGCCGAACCGCACGTTGAACTCGATCACCTTCGGCGCGCCATTGGCATCGATCATCAGCCCGGCATAGAGGAAACCGGTGAACGGAATGCCGTCGGCGATCATGCCCTGCACGGTCGGGTTGACCACCTCGCGCATCACGCGGGCATGCACCTCATCGGTGACCACCGGGGCCGGCGAGTACGCGCCCATGCCGCCGGTGTTCGGGCCGGTGTCGCCGTCGCCCACGCGCTTGTAGTCCTGCGAGGTCGCCATCGGCAACGCGGTGGTGCCGTCCACCATGGAAATGAAACTGGCTTCTTCGCCGTCGAGGAACTCCTCGATCACCACGCGCGCGCCGGCGTCGCCGAACGCATTGCCCGACAGCATGTCGCGCACCGCGTCTTCGGCCTCGGCCAGGGTCATCGCCACGATCACCCCCTTGCCCGCGGCCAGGCCGTCGGCCTTGACCACGATCGGCGCGCCCTTCTCGCGGATGTAGGCCAGCGCCGGCTCGATCTCGGTGTGCACCGCATAGAACGCGGTCGGGATGTTGTGGCGGGCCAGGAAGTCCTTGGCGTACGCCTTGCTGCCTTCCAGCTGCGCGGCGGCGGCGGTCGGCCCGAAGATGCGGTGCCCGGCGGCACGGAAACGGTCCACCACGCCGGCCACCAGCGGCACTTCCGGGCCGACCACGGTCAGGCCGATGCCTTCGGCAGCCACCAGGGCCAGCAGCCCGTCCAGGTCGGTGACCTTGACCGGCACGTTGCGGCACTTGGCTTCGGTCGCGGTACCGGCGTTGCCGGGTGCCACGATCACTTCCTCCACCGTCGCGGACTGGGCCAGCTTCCAGGCCAGGGCGTGTTCACGGCCGCCGGCGCCGATGACCAGGATCTTCAATGCAGTTCTCGCGTGTGGGGGCAGACCCGCGATTTTACGCGGTGTCGGCCGGCCCTGCATGGGCGTGGCCGCCCGACCGGGCCACCTGGTGCAGCGGCGCCCGGTTATTCGGCGCAGCCCGCGCGCTGCAGTTCCGCCGGCACCGCGTAGCGGCGCGCGCCCGCATCGAACGCCACCAGGTCGTAGCTGTGCGCCGGCCCGGCGCAGTCCTGCCCGCGGCTGCGCACGGTCAGCGGCCAGTAGCCTTCCACCGCGTCGGCGGTGCCCACCGCAATGCTGAAGTCGACATTGAACGGGGTGTCATCGCAGCCCTTGCCTGCGTCGCCGCAGGCCCGGGCAGCGCTGTTGTCGATGTGTTCGCGCAGCAGCGCCACCTCGCGCAGGCGGTTGGCATGCACGGCCACATAGGTGCGCGAGGCGAGGGTGACGCCCCGCTGGATCTGGCCATGGGTGATGCGGAACGCGTGGCGGTGCGGGCCAAGCTGCTCGAGCTCGACCGTGCCCGGCGCGCCCCTGCGACCGTACTGGCCCTGCAGGCGCTGGGCGATGACCAGCAGCGGTGCTTCGGTGGCGCCAACGGCCGGACCATCGCGCAGCACGTACAGGTCCAGCCGACCCGGTTCCACGCTGGCGGCGGCGTCCAAGGTCTGGCAGACCGCCAGCAGCGTCTGCACCTGCCCATCGGTATCGCGCGTGTCGCGAGCACACACGCTGCGCGTGACCGGGCGCAGCGCCTCCACCTCGGTGTCGTCCCACTGGTCCTGCCACGGCGCGTCCAGCCGGGCGTTGTCGCCATAGCGCGCATGCAGGAAGCCCAGCAGGCGCTGATCGGCGGTGCCGCTGACCTCCAACGTATCTTCCACCTGCGCGGTGCTGTCGAGCACGCGGCGTGGCTTGCCGGCGTCGGAAGAGGGCGTGGCATCGCCGCACCCGGCGAGCAGGAGGAGCAATGCGGCGGCCAGTGCGAACGGGCGCAGGCAGGGAGAAACGCTGCAGGTCATGACCGACCCCTGTCCTTCTTCCCTGTCACGGCAAGACGTTTGGCTTCCGCTTGCAGTTGATGCAGGTCATTGTCCGCTTCGGACTCGGCAAGCAAGGCAGCCACTGAGCGTCTGCGGGCATCGAATGATGCATATCGGGCAGAGATTTCTTCTTCCATCTGCAGGTGTGAAACCTTTCCAGCGTCGCCAAGAATCGCACGCTCATTGAAGTCCAGGAATCGATCTGTCTGCTTGATCCAATCTGCCATTCGAGTTTCGACGCGCCGCTCGGCGCGGTCTTCAGCGAAATCCAGGAACATGGTGACTAGGCGATTGAGCTGATCAAGTTCATGTTGATCTAGATAGTTCTTGGACACCAGCGCGTCCGCCTTGCGCGGTTGGCCCCCAACCCAATGCGTCAAGCCCATGTGGGCCGCATCTGGATCCGCCCGCTGCAGTATCAGCTGAGCTGCCGTTCGACCGGTAACCGCGTACACCAGTTTGTTCTGAATGGTGGCGAAGAAGGTCCGGGCGGTTTCTGCAGTGCCGTCGTAGTCGCTGCTGCTGGCTTTGAAAAGATCGCGAAGCGTCAGGTAGAACCGCTTCTCCGAACTTCGAATATCGCGGATTCGGAGTAGCAGGTCATTGAAATAGTCCGCGCGTTCGGCATCCTTCAGCCGTTGATCGTTGAGAAGGAAGCCCTTCACCAGATAGTCGGCCAGGACCGAACCTGCCCATCGTCGGAACTGGACGCCTCGCGGAGAGCGCACCTTGAAGCCTACGGCCATGATCAGCTCCAGGCGGTAAGTCTTCACATTCCGGCGGACCTCGCGGCTTCCTTCCTGCCGAACCTGTAAGTAATCCTTACAGGTTGCCTCTTCTTCGACCTCGCCGTCGGCGTAGACGCTTCGAACATGCTGGGTAATGTTCTGTGGTGTGGTATCGAACAGCGTCGCCATCTCAGCCTGGGTCAGCCAGACGGTACCGTCTGCTGCTCGCAGGTGAACATCGGTACGCCCGTCGTCCGTGCGGTAAAGGATCAGTTCGCCGGTGCTAGTGGTCATCTGCTCACCTTGGCCTTTGTGCGGGATCTGCACTCTGATCACTGTCACAAGATTACAGATTACCCGTGGAAATGACGCGCTCCCCGGCGGCGCAGCCCCATCACTCGCACCCTTCCCGGTTCAAGACATCCGGGAAGGTGTAGGTCCAGGTTTTCGCGTCCAGCGTGAAGCGATGCTCGCGCCGCACCTGGGTCGCGCCACAGCCCACGCCGGTTTCCTCGATCACCAGCGGCCACTGCCGTGCGGCCGGGTCGCGGCTGTCGAAGGTAAGGGTGAAATCGAGATCGAACAGGCGCGTCCTGCAGTCCGGTTCGGCGTCGGCAGCATCGCAGTCGTAGGCACCGCTGTTGTCGATGTGGCTGCGCACGCCACCGGCCTCCACCAGCCCGTTCGGGCCGGGCAGCACCAGCGTCTGGGTGATCAGCGAATAGCCCTGGCCGAACCAGCCATGTTCGATGCGGAACCCGTAGAAGTCGCTGCCGGCGCGGATGATCTGCACCGTGCCGGGCTGGCCCTGGCTGCCGAAGTTCTGGCCGGTCAGTTCGGCGGCCACGGCGAAGCGGTCGCCCTCGGGGCGCAGCACGAAGAAGTCGATCGCGCCCGGGTCCGGGTGCGCGCCGTCCAGCGGCCAGCCGCAGACGGCCAGCAGCTGCTGCCAGCTGTCGCCGGTCACCACCGGTTGTTCGGCGCATACGCGCCAGTCGGTGGGGCGGGTGTCGCCGTCCTGGCTCCAGCTGCCCCGCCAGGTGCCGCCCAGTTTGGCGGTCTTGCCGTAGCGTTCGCTCAGGAAGGCCTGCAGCCGCGCGGTGCGGCTGACGTGGGCCACCGGTGCGGCAGGCGTCTGCGCCGCAACGGGGGCGGCCGGGGCCGCCGGTTCACTGGCCGGGGTGCAACCGACCAGCGCGGCCGCACTGGCAATGGCCAGCGTGGCGAGGGTCTTCATGTGCTGCGGGGACATCCGTGTCGCTCCAGGGGTCAGTGGCGGAAGTGGCGCACGCCGGTGAACACCATGGCCAGGCCGTGTTCGTCGGCGGCGGCGATCACTTCGTTGTCGCGCATCGAGCCGCCCGGCTGGATCACCGCCTTGATGCCGGCCGCAGCCGCGGCATCGATGCCATCGCGGAACGGGAAGAACGCATCGGAGGCCATCACCGAGCCTTCCACCACCAGGTTCGCGTCAGCGGCCTTGATGCCGGCGATGCGCGCCGAGTACACCCGGCTCATCTGCCCGGCACCCACGCCGATGGTGCGGTTGTCTTTCGCATACACGATGGCGTTGGACTTCACGAACTTGGCCACCTTCCAGGCAAACAGCAGGTCGGCGAACTGCTTGTCGGTGGGGGCCAGCTTGCTCACCACGGTCAGTTCGTCGCGCGCCATGCCACGGTTGTCCGCGCTCTGGATCAGCAGGCCCGAGCCCACGCGCTTGGTGTCGTAGTTGTTGCGGCCCTGCCCATGCGGAATGCGCAGCACGCGCACGTTGGCCTTCTTCTGCGCGTATTCCAGCGCCGCCGGTTCGTAGTCCGGGGCGATCAGCACTTCAACGAACTGGCGGTCCAGGATCACCTTGGCGGTGGCGGCATCCAGCGGCTGGTTGAAGGCGATGATGCCGCCGAAGGCGCTGGTCGGGTCGGTGGCGTAGGCCAGCTCGTAGGCATCGCCGTTGCCGGCACCCACCGCCACGCCGCACGGGTTGGCATGCTTGACGATCACGCAGGCCGGCGCGTCGAACTGGCGCACGCATTCCCATGCCGCATCGG
>Ga0160451_100089_pt1 | contig 87471 bp, 77 predicted proteins | sample HID1975M_E1MG_FD_108270 | JGI IMG/M metagenome (GOLD analysis project Ga0160451, IMG submission 108270) | Enriched soil microbial communities from UW Madison campus, WI, USA - HID1975M_E1 MG | ecosystem: Environmental > Terrestrial > Soil > Unclassified | place: USA: Madison, Wisconsin... | reverse complement strand
TATATTACGCTTTCCTCATCCAGAGTCAAGCGTTTATTTTCGCTTTTCTCTGTCGGCGTTCATCTCTGAACCCCTGCTGTCACGGCGGTTTGTAATCCGTTGTTCCGTGTCAGTGGAGGCGCATTATAGGGAGTTCTCCGACGGTGACAAGCATAAATATGAAAAAGTTTTCCGTTCGCTTACTTTTCGGTCTTTACGCTGATTAAAGCCGCGAATCGCTGGTTAAACGTGCGATTTGATGGGCGAAACTGGCAACCTGGGACCAGTCTGTGTAGACCACTTCTTTACGCGTATCGGTTTCACCGCCCGTCATCTTCATAATGAGGCGAATCATAAAGCGGTCGTACCAGCGATAACGCGGATAACGCAGTGCCCCCGCAAAGACCGCGCTCACCGTAGGATGCCAGGGAGAGCTCAGCAAAAACTTACGCGTATAGCTGTTCGTCTGCGGCGTACGCTTTTCCGCTTTACGCGCCACCAGGTTCACAGAGTAGAACGCGCTCGGCAGGCCATTCAGTGCTGCCGTATGCTTTTTCACAAAACGATCCAGAGCCGGATGGAAATGGCCATAGCGAATCGATGCGCCGACCACCACGCGGTCATACTCCTGCCAGGCAATCTCTTGCGTGCGGTTCAGATTGATGACATCGGCATAGATGCCCTGCTCTTTGAGCTCTGATGCCAGATATGAAGCAATCTCACGCGTTTGTCCGTCACGTGTGGAAAATAGAATTAATGTTTTCACAAACAACTCCCTTTATTCGCGCCAGAAGGTTGGCGTAAAGAGGACCAACAGCGTAAAGACCTCAAGACGTCCGAACAGCATGTTGGCAATCAGGATCCACTTCGCGGTTGGATTCATGCTGGCAAAATTATCCGCCACCACGCCAAGCCCGGGTCCAAGGTTATTCAGCGTGGCGACGACTGAGGCAAACGCCGAGAAGTCGTCGACACCCGTGGCAATAATTGCCAGCATGCTGACGATAAACACCAACGCATAAGCAGAAAAGAAGCCCCACACGGCTTCAAGGATGCGCTCCGGCAGCGCGCGGTTGCCAAGCTTAATGCTGTAAACCGCATTGGGATGCACAAGACGCTTAAGTTCGCGGTTACCCTGTTTAAACAGCAACAGAATGCGGATTACCTTTAACCCGCCCCCGGTCGATCCGGCACACCCGCCAATAAATGCAGAACACAGCAGCAGCACCGGCAGGAACAGCGGCCAGCGGGCAATACTGTCGGTCGTGAAGCCGGCAGTGGTCGCCATCGACACCACCTGGAAGAAGGCCTGATTAACAGTGGTAACTGCTGAGCTATAGACATCGTGCAGCCACAGCACCAGGGTACAAATGACAACCAGCGTGAGCTGCACGCCGATAAACATCCGAAACTCCGGATCGCGCCAGTACACCTTCAGGTTGCGACCGCTTAATAAAGAGAAGTGCAGGCCATAGTTACAGCCGGAGATCAGCAGGAAGATAGCGATAATGGTGTTGATCGTTGGGCTGTCGAAATAGCCAATACTGGCATCATGGGTAGAGAAGCCGCCAATCGCGATGGTGGCAAAGCTGTGGCCTATTGCATCAAAGGCTGGCATCCCGGCGAACCACAGCGCCAGCGCACAGGCGATAGTTAGCAGAACATAAATAAACCACAGCGTTTTTGCCGTCTCAGCAATACGCGGGCGCATTTTATTATCCTTCAGCGGCCCCGGCATTTCCGCACGGTACAGCTGCATCCCCCCGACGCCCAGGATCGGCAGAATAGCCACAGCTAAAACAATGATCCCCATACCGCCGAACCACTGCAGCATCTGCCGATAAAAAAGGATAGCGTGAGGCAGTGAGTCCAGCCCCACCAGCGTGGTGGCCCCGGTGGTGGTCAGCCCGGAAAAGGATTCAAAGAATGCATCGGTGACGGTTAAGTTGGGCCGTTCAGAGAAGATAAAGGGCAACGCACCCACGCTGCCCAGCACGGTCCAGAACAGCACCACGATAAGAAAGCCTTCGCGGGATTTCAGCTCACCTTTTTCCCGGCGGTTAGGCCACCACAGCAGGGAGCCAATCACCAGCGCAACAAAAAAGGTCTGTGTAAAGGCTCGGCCCGCACCATCCCGATAAATAAGCGCCACCAGTCCCGGGAGGATCATCGTCCCGGAAAACAATATGACCAACAATCCAACGATTCGGGTTATGGCACGAAAATGCATTCTGCCGCTTCCTTAGGTATTCAATAAGTAAGGGGGGGATTATTCTTCAATCGGCCGTAATTGCAACGCACCACGACTAAAATCAGCCAGTTTTGCTGAAAACGCCGGAAGCGACGCCTGAGGCAGCGCCACTCGCAGTTGTACCGTTACCTGGTAATCACTGTGTACAATCAGGCCCTGATAAAGCTTCAACAAGGCTTCGATGCCGGATAACTGGGCGTAATCGCACAATAAAGTATATTCGGTTAGCGGCGTTTTGCGGAGCGTTGTGAGGAGATTGAGCGCCTGCTGAACACCGCCGCCATAGGCCTTCACCAGCCCACCCGTTCCTAACAATACGCCGCCGTAGTAGCGCACCACGACGGCGGTTATCTCACCGACCCCACAGCCCATTAGCTGAGAGAGCATCGGTTTGCCTGCCGTGCCCGCCGGTTCACCGTCATCCGAGAAACCCAGCTTTTGCGAATCGTCAGGCGGCCCGGCCACCCACGCCACACAGTGGTGGCGGGCGTCGGGATGTTCCGCACGTACCGACTCAACAAAGGCTTTTGCCGACTCCACGCCGTCGGTATGCGCCAACAGCGTGATGAAACGGCTTTTCTTGATCTCTTCCGTAAAGGTGACCGGCGCTGCCGGTATGAGCCAGCTTTCCATTACGCCAGCTTCAAATCTCGCGTCATGTTTTCTGTACCGTTTTCGTGGATCACCACGTTATCTTCGATACGGATCCCGCCAAACGGTTTCAGGGCGTCAATTTTCTGCCAGTTGAAGTGTTTGCTGAACTGCCCTTCACGCCACGGCGCAAGCAGGGACTCAATAAAGTAGATGCCCGGCTCGATAGTCACCACCATGCGCGGCTGCAGAATACGGGTGCAGCGCAGATAAGGATACTTCGACGGCGCCGCCAGATGCGTGCCGGTATCGTCCTGCATAAAGCCTGCGGTGTCGTGCACCTGCAGACCCAGCGGGTGGCCAATACCGTGCGGCATAAACGGTCCGGTCAGGTCGTTGTCGACCATCGCCTCTTCGCTCATGTCGTTGAGGATCTGATGCTTACGCAGCAGCTTCGCAATACGTTGATGGAACTGAATATGGTAATCAACGTAGCTCACGCCGGCCTTCAGGGTGGCAATCAGGGCCAACTGCTCGTCGTTCACGTCTTTAATCAGCTGTGCAAACTCGGTATCGCTGTTGCCGGCCCAGGTACGGGTCAGGTCAGCGGCATAGCCGTTATATTCCGCACCGGCATCCAGCAGGAAGCTGCGCATTTCGGATGGCGCACGGTGGTCGAGTTTGGTGTAGTGCAGCACCGAGGCGTGTTCATTCAGCGCCACAATGTTGCTGTACGGCACGTCAGTATCCCGGTGGCCGGTGGCCGTCAGGTAAGCCTGGTTAATATCGAACTCGCTCATGCCGGACAGGAAGGCTTCATGGGCCGCACGATGGCCGTTAACCGCCGTTTTTTGCGCTTCACGCATACACGCCAGCTCATAGTCGGTCTTATAAGAGCGGTAATAGTGCAGGTAATCAATCACGCCTTTCGGGTTGATATTATCGGCGGAAATATCCAGACCACGCGCACGTTCAGGCACTGGACCGATGTAGCCGATATTGCCGCGTGCAGCAGGTAACTGGCTGCCAATACCATCAGCTTTCGGCAGCGCGATAACCTCAACATCTTCCGTCCAGAATGAGGTCGGCAGCGGCTCCACGTTATGCCAGTAATCAACCGGCAGATAGAACCACAGTTTCGGCTTGTTCACGCCATCCACCAGCAACCAGCAATTGGGAACCTGTGTTACCGGTACCCAGGCTTTAAATTGCGGATTAACTTTAAATGGATAAGCGTGATCGTCGAGAAAGACATTGAACAGTTCGCCAGAGTGGATGAGCAGCGCATCCAGCTTAAAACGAGTCAGTACGTCGCGGGTACGTTCCTGTAACGTAACAATATGATTCTTATACAGCGCGGCCAGTGAGTCCATCTTAGTTCCTTTTGTTTTGACCTCAAGTCACCGCATCTTAGCACACCTCAGAAAAGCTGCGTGATCTGCACCGAGCGTGATCGAGCCTACAATTATTTAATGAGTAATTTGCATTTCATTAACATAAATCCCACACTCCGATTCATCTGGTATGACCAGATCCTATTGCTGGATTCAGGAGACTGACATGCTCTATAAAGGCGACACCCTGTACGTAGACTGGCTGGAAGGTGGCATTGCCGAACTGGTGTTCGACGCCCCCGGCTCAGTGAATAAGCTGGACACCGCGACCGTGGCCAGTCTTGGCCATGCGCTGGACGTTCTGGAAAAACAATCCGACTTAAAAGGTCTGCTGCTGCGTTCAGAAAAAGCGGCGTTTATTGTCGGTGCAGACATCACCGAATTCCTCTCGCTGTTCCAGGTTCCGCAAGAGCAGTTGAGCCAGTGGCTGCATTTTGCCAACAGCGTCTTTAACCGCCTGGAAGATCTGCCGGTCCCGACTATCTCTGCAGTGAATGGCTATGCGCTGGGCGGCGGCTGCGAATGCGTGCTGGCGACGGATTACCGGCTGGCGACGCCGGACCTGCGCATCGGTCTGCCAGAAACCAAACTGGGCATTATGCCGGGCTTCGGCGGCTCCGTCCGTCTGCCGCGTCTGCTGGGTGCCGATAGCGCGCTGGAGATCATTGCCGCCGGTAAAGATGTCAGTGCCGATCAGGCCTTAAAACTCGGGCTGGTTGACGGCGTCGTTAAACCTGAAAAGCTGCTTGAAGGAGCGGTAACGATTCTTCGCCAGGCGATTAACGGCGATCTGGACTGGAAAGCAAAACGCCAGCCGAAGCTGGAACCCCTGCACCTAAGCAAAATTGAAGCCACCATGAGCTTTACCATTGCCAAAGGCATGGTGATGCAGACGGCGGGCAAACACTACCCGGCACCGATCACTGCGGTGAAGACTATTGAAGCGGCGGCAAAGTATGGCCGTGACGAAGCACTGAAACTCGAAAACCAAAGCTTCGTACCGCTGGCGCACACCAGTGAAGCGCGCGCGCTGGTCGGTATTTTCCTGAATGACCAGTACGTGAAAGGTAAAGCGAAGCAGCTCACCAAAAACGTCGAGACGCCAAAGCAGGCTGCGGTACTGGGCGCAGGCATTATGGGCGGCGGCATCGCTTATCAGTCCGCGTGGAAAGGCGTCCCGGTGGTGATGAAAGATATCAACGATAAATCGCTGACGCTGGGGATGACCGAAGCCGCCAAGCTGCTGAATAAACAGCTCGAGCGCGGCAAGATAGACGGTCTGAAGCTCTCCGGGGTGATTTCAACCATTCACCCGACGCTGGACTACAGCGGTTTCGATCGCGTGGATGTCGTCGTCGAAGCAGTGGTCGAAAACCCGAAAATTAAAAAGGCCGTACTGGCAGAGACGGAAGATAAAGTACGCCCGGATACGGTGCTGGCGTCCAACACCTCCACCATTCCGATCGGCGAGCTGGCCAGCGTCCTCAAGCGTCCGGAAAACTTCTGCGGAATGCACTTCTTTAACCCGGTGCACCGCATGCCGTTGGTCGAAGTGATTCGCGGGGAAAAAACCTCTGACGAAACCCTCGCCAAAGTGGTGGCATGGGCGAGCAAGATGGGCAAAACCCCAATAGTAGTGAATGACTGCCCGGGCTTCTTCGTCAACCGCGTTCTGTTCCCGTATTTTGCCGGTTTCAGCCAGCTGCTGCGCGATGGCGCGGACTTCCGCAAAATCGACAAAGTGATGGAAAAGCAGTTTGGCTGGCCGATGGGCCCGGCTTATCTGCTGGACGTGGTCGGCATTGATACCGCGCATCACGCTCAGGCCGTGATGGCGGCAGGCTTCCCGCAGCGGATGCAGAAAGATTACCGTGACGCGATCGACACGCTGTTCGAGTCCAGCCGTTTTGGTCAGAAGAATGGCCTTGGCTTCTGGCGTTATAAAGAAGACAGCAAAGGCAAGCCGAAGAAAGAAGAAGATGCAGCCGTGGACAGCCTGCTGGCTGAGGTAAGCCAGGCGAAGCGCGATTTCAGCGACGAAGAGATTATCGCCCGTATGATGATCCCGATGGTCAACGAAGTGGTGCGCTGCCTGGAAGAAGGCATTATCGCCAGCCCTGCCGAAGCAGATATGGCGCTGGTCTACGGCCTTGGCTTCCCTCCATTCCACGGCGGCGCGTTCCGCTGGCTGGATACGATTGGCAGCGCCAGATATCTCGATATGACGCAGCAGTATGAACATCTCGGCGCGCTGTATCACGTACCGGATGGCCTGCGTAACAAAGCGCGTCATAACGAAGCGTACTATCCCCCGGTTGAGCCTGCCCGTCCGGTTGGCGCACTGAAAACGGCTTAAGGAGTCACAATGGAACAGGTTGTCATTGTCGATGCAATTCGCACCCCGATGGGCCGTTCAAAGGGCGGCGCATTTCGTAACGTACGTGCAGAAGATCTCTCCGCACATCTGATGCGTAGCCTGCTGTCGCGTAATCCGGCGCTTGCCGCCACCGCGATTGACGATATCTACTGGGGCTGCGTACAGCAGACTCTGGAGCAGGGTTTTAATATCGCCCGTAACGCGGCGCTGCTGGCGGAAATTCCGCACTCAGTACCGGCGGTAACGGTCAACCGCCTGTGCGGTTCATCGATGCAGGCGCTGCACGATGCGGCCCGCATGATCATGACCGGCGATGCGCAGGTCTGCATGATTGGTGGGGTGGAACATATGGGCCACGTCCCGATGAGTCACGGCGTCGATTTCCATCCTGGCATGGGCCGCACCGTGGCGAAAGCCGCGGGAATGATGGGCCTGACGGCAGAAATGCTCTCGCGCCTGCACGGCATCAGCCGTGAAATGCAGGACAGCTTTGCCGCCCGCTCTCACGCCCGCGCCTGGGCCGCGACGCAGTCCGGCGCATTTAAAAATGAAATTCTCCCGACCGGGGGACACGACGCCGACGGCGTGCTCAAGCAGTTTTACTTTGACGAAGTGATCCGCCCGGAAACCACGGTAGAAGCCCTCTCCACGCTGAAACCAGCCTTTGATCCGGTCACCGGTACCGTGACGGCGGGCAGCTCTTCTGCCCTTTCTGACGGTGCTGCGGCGATGCTGGTGATGAGCGAAAGTCGCGCCCGCGAACTGGGGCTGACCCCGCGCGCGCGCATCCGCTCGATGGCCGTGGTCGGTTGCGATCCATCGATTATGGGTTACGGCCCGGTTCCGGCGTCCAAACTGGCGCTGAAAAAAGCCGGGCTTTCCGCCAGCGATATCGACGTGTTCGAGATGAACGAAGCGTTTGCCGCACAGATCTTGCCATGCATTAAAGATCTGGGGCTGATGGATCAGATTGACGAGAAGATTAACCTCAATGGCGGTGCGATTGCCCTGGGTCACCCGCTGGGTTGCTCCGGCGCGCGTATCAGCACCACGCTGATCAACCTGATGGAACGCAAGGATGCCCAGTTTGGCCTGGCGACCATGTGTATTGGGTTAGGTCAGGGGATCGCGACGGTCTTTGAGCGAGTGTAAATCTACGAGAGGTATCTCACAGCCAATGGCGCCAACGCAGTTATGGCGTCATTGGCGAAGCAAGACAAGTTTAGTTGCCGTTTTCCCGCCTGTCAGGGGCGGGTTTTTTTATGCTTAGATAAAGGCAAACGCATCGCCAAAGAGGCGATCTTCACGCGCGTGACGTTCGTTGCAGAACAGGTCACGGGCAATTTTTGCCATTTCGAAGCGGCCCGCGATATAGATATCGTGGTTAACCAGCGTGCCATGATCCTGCAGAACGGCCGTTAACACGGTACCGCTGCGACCACGCCAGCCCTCTTCCGGCTGCTCGACCACCGGCTCAACGCGCAGGTTCGGGTGCGTAATGCTCAGTGATTCCAGTTCAGAGAGATCGTAAAGGTGCTTCTCTTCACGGCCACCCCAGTAGATGGTGATATCGCGGTTCGGATTACGTGCCAGCGCCGTCAGCAGAATGGAGCGCACGTAAGAGAAACCGGTGCCGCCCGCAATCAGGATCAGCGGACGTTCTTCGTCATCGCGCAGCCAGGCTTCGCCATGCGGGATATCAATCTCGATTTCACTCTCTTTCAGGATGCGATCCATCACCGCCATCGCATACAGGTTGAGCTCTGACGCCCCTATGTGCAGCTCGATAAACTCTTGCTCATCCGGCGTGGACGCCATTGAGAAAGGGCGCTTATCCCGCTCATCCATCACCACCATCAGATACTGGCCCGCGCGGAAAGAAAACGCCGCTTCAGGCACTAAACGGACGCGATATACGGTGTCGGTGATAGCGTCTACCGAGGTCACTTTACAGCTTAAGGTTGTCATTCGCTCTCTCTGTCGGGAAGTCTATAGGGCATAACGGCTGCATTCAGGCATCTTTACCGTTATTCAGTATGGCCAGTTCATCCCAGATGGCGTCAATACGCGCCGTCACTTCGGGATCTTTTTTGATCGGACGGCCCCATTCACGCTGAGTCTCGCCGGGCCATTTATTGGTGGCATCCAGTCCCATTTTTGAGCCAAGACCGGAAACCGGCGAGGCAAAATCCAGATAATCAATTGGCGTGTTTTCCACTAACACCGTATCGCGCGCCGGATCCATACGCGTAGTGATCGCCCAGATCACGTCATTCCAGTCGCGGGCGTTGACGTCATCATCACAGACGATCACAAACTTGGTATACATAAACTGACGCAGGAAAGACCATACGCCCATCATTACCCGTTTAGCGTGACCCGCGTACTGCTTCTTAATGGTCACCACGGCCAGGCGGTATGAGCAGCCTTCCGGCGGCAGATAGAAATCGACAATTTCCGGGAACTGTTTTTGCAGGATCGGCACGAACACTTCATTGAGTGCAACGCCGAGAACCGCGGGTTCATCAGGCGGACGACCCGTGTAAGTCGAGTGGTAAATCGCATCCTCACGCTGAGTGATGTGCGTGACGGTAAACACCGGGAAGCTGTCCACTTCGTTGTAGTAACCTGTGTGGTCACCGTACGGCCCTTCGGGCGCCATTTCGCCTGGCTCGATATAGCCTTCGAGTACGATCTCCGCGCTGGCGGGCACTTCCAGATCGTTGGAAACACATTTCACCACTTCGGTTTTGGTGCCGCGCAGCAGTCCGGCGAAGGCATATTCAGAGAGGGTATCCGGCACCGGCGTAACGGCACCCAGAATGGTGGCCGGATCGGCACCCAGCGCAACCGCGACAGGGAAGCGTTCGCCCGGATGGGCTGCGCACCACTCCTGATAATCAAGTGCACCGCCGCGATGAGATAGCCAGCGCATGATCAGTTTGTTTTTGCCAATCAGCTGTTGGCGATAGATACCGAGATTCTGACGCTCTTTATGCGGACCGCGCGTAACGGTCAGGCCCCAGGTAATCAGCGGCGCGGCATCTTCTGGCCAGCACTGCATAATGGGGATACGCGTCAGATCGACCGCCTCACCTTCCACGATTTTCTGCTGGCACGGTGCGCCACGCAGCCTTTTGGTCGGCATGTTCAGCACTTGCTTAAACTGCGGTAACTTATCGAAGAGGTCACGAAAACCTTTTGGTGGCTCAGGTTCTTTTAAAAAGGCCAGCAGCTTACCGACTTCACGCAACGCAGCGACATCCTCCTGCCCCATCCCCATCGCCACGCGTTTTGGCGTACCGAACAGGTTACAGAGTACCGGCATGGTATAGCCTTTCGGGTTTTCAAACAGAAGCGCCGGACCGCCCGCCCGCAAAGTGCGGTCAGCGATCTCTGTCATCTCCAGAATGGGATCGACAGGAAGGGTGATACGTTTGAGTTCGCCCTGCTTTTCCAGCAGCGCCAGGAAGTCGCGTAGATCGTTGTATTTCATGAAGTTAGTCATGGCCTCTCTGTAAGCGCTTCATTATACGGTGTAAGGCTGCGTGATGCTGTAATTTTGTTAAATTAGCGTGAAGATTCGCGGTCACAGCGCCGTTTCCCCATTATAATCAACTTAGCCATCGCGCCAGGGTTTTGGTATGCTTGCCCCTATAACAAGCGGAAAAGAGTCATTATGCAGGCCTGGTATCTACTGTATTGTAAGCGTGGGCAGCTTCAGCGCGCTCAGGAACATCTTGAACGTCAGGGGGTGAATTGCCTGACGCCGGTGATTACACTGGAAAAAATGCTCCGGGGCAAGCGCACGACAGTCAGCGAACCGCTATTCCCAAACTACCTGTTTGTCGAATTTGACCCCGAGGTGATCCACACCACCACCATCAATGCGACGCGCGGCGTAAGCCACTTCGTACGTTTTGGTGCGCACCCTGCAATGGTACCCTCGACCGTAATACATCAGCTTTCCGTCTATAAGCAGCCAGAAGGCATTACCGATCCCGATACCCCGTTCTCCGGTGATCCTGTGGTGATCACTGAGGGCGCATTCGAAGGGCTGGTCGCTATTTTTGCTGAGCCGGACGGCGAAGCCCGCTCCATGCTGCTGCTCAACTTATTGAATAAAGACGTTTTGCAGAGCGTGAAAAACACCAGCTTCCGTAAAGCTTAAAACTGTACGCCAAACAGACGACGTACGTTGTCATCCGTCTGTGCAGCCAGCCACTGCGGCTCTTCTGCGCGCCAGGAGGCGATCCGCTCAATAATATGCCCCAGATAAGCCGGTTCATTGCGCCGCGATTTCGGTTTTGGACTGAGATCGCGCGGCAGCAGATACGGCGCATCCGTCTCAATAAGCAGGCGATCGGCGGGGATAACCGGGAGTAGCTCTCGCAGTTCCAGCCCGCGCCGTTCATCGCAGACCCAGCCCGTGATCCCCAGATATAACCCGCGATCAAGACAATCCAGCGCCTCCTGTCGGGAGCCGGTAAAGCAGTGCAAGACCGCACCAGGCAGTTTATCCAGCCAGGGTTCAAGCAGCGCCAGAAAACGGTCATGCGCATCCCGGCAGTGCATAAACACCGGCATGCTTAGCTCTGCCGCCAGCGCAAGCTGGGCGCTAAAAGCGTGTTCCTGCTCAGCTGGCGTGGAGAAATTGCGATTAAAATCGAGGCCGCACTCACCGATAGCCACCACTTCAGGCGAGGCCGCCAGAGCACGCAGGATATCAAAACTTTCCGGCCCCCACTGGCTGCTGTCGTGGGGGTGAACACCGGCGGTAGACCAGCAGTGTGGATAACGCTGTGCCAGCTGTCGCACCAGGTCGCTTTCATGAAGATTGGTGCCCGTCAGCAGCAGGCCATTTACCCCTGCGTCGAATGCCCGGGTGACCACCTCATCACGATCGTGCGCAAACTGCGGGCTGGTCAGGTTCAGACCGATATCAAACATGCTGTCTCCCATATGACAACCGCCCTGGCGGGCGGCTGGTATTATTCTTCAGTGGTGTGTTCCGACTCTTCGTCGTGATCCGCTCGTCGCTTACCGACATAGAAGCGCGAGAAGAACAGGCCGACCTCAAACAGGCAATACATCGGTATCGCCAGCAGGGTCTGCGAGAAAACATCCGGCGGTGTCAGCAGCATGCCGACAACGAAAGCCCCCACCAGAATGTACGGCCGCTTTTTACGCAAGTCGTCCGGTGTGGTTATCCCCACCCAGCACAGCAGCACGATGGCGACCGGCACCTCAAAGGCCACGCCGAAGGCCATAAACAGCGCCATCACGAAGCTCAGGTAGCTGGCAATATCCGTCGAGACCTGCACGCCTACCGGTGCAGTATTTGCCAGGAAGCCAAACGCCAGCGGAAAGACCACGAAGTAGGCAAACGCCATGCCGATATAAAACAGCAGAGAACTGGAGACCAGCAGCGGGATCACCAGCCGACGTTCATGCTTGTACAATGCGGGAGCAATAAACGCCCAGACCTGGTAGAGGATCACCGGCGCAGAGGCTATCAGCGACACCCAGAAGGTGAGCTTAATTGGCGTAAAGAACGGCGAGGCGACGTCGGTGGCAATCATGGTTGCGCCCAGCGGCATCTGCTTAATCAAGGGTGCAGAGACCACCTGATAGATGTCGTTAGCGAAATAGACCAGCCCTAAGAAAATGAGGCAAACCGCAATAATGCAGTTCAGCAGGCGTTTGCGCAGCTCGATGAGGTGCGCAATCAGCGGTTGAGTTTCTTCTACTGCCATGTTTACGATTTATCACTCGACGAGGAAGACGGTTCGGCAACGGGTGCAGGTTTTGATGCTGCTGGGGCTGCCGTCTTTTCTTGCTTCTGGATGGCCGGTTCTGTCGGCGTCTGCTCTGGCGCACTGGCCTGATGCTCGGCGCTGGCAGGCGTTACGCCTTCATGCTGCGCTTCGTTGTCTTTGACCAGCGGATTGCGGATAGTATTGGCTTCATCGCTCGCTTTTTCCGGATCGTTAACACTGTAGGAGCGCTTCATGGATTCCGCTGCTTCGCGCAGTTCATCCATCGAGGCTTTCAGTTCAGGCGTCAGGTTATCCATGCTCGCCTTCTCCACTTTTTTCAGGCTATCCTGAAACTCCTGCAGCTTAAGCTCCTGCGCCAGCTCATTCTGTACCGTCGTCGCCAGCGAACGCAGCGCGCGTACCCAGCCTGCAACTGTTTTGACTGCCACGGGTAAACGCTGAGGCCCCAGCACAATGAGGCCAATCACGAATACCAGCAGCAGTTCGCTAAAACCGATATCGAACACGAATTACACCTGCTCGTTGTCGTGGCGTTTAGCATTGTCCTTTTTGACGTCGTCTTGTTTGTCGGCAAGTGATTTGGCAGTAAAATCAGCGTCCTGGCTGGTTTTTTCCTGCTTATCCTTATCGTCATCATCACTGATCGCTTTCTTGAAGCCTTTGATGGATGCACCAAGATCGGAGCCGATGGAGCCCAGTTTTTTGGTCCCAAACAGCAGCACAACGATGACGGCAATAATCAACAATTGCCAGATACTGATACCACCCATACATCTTCCTCAGTTATAGATGATTAATTAACCAGGTCGCATTATACGTTATGCGACCCTGCGATAGCGACGCAATTCAACGCGTTTTGCGCCACCCTATCAACCAGGCCACTACGCCGCCCGCCATCAACCAGGCGGGCATAAATTCCCACTCCGGACGATTAATCAGCAGCAGCGTGCCACTGAGTAACAGCGTTGCACCAATCCCAAACAGATAACGAGACTGGCCCTGACGCACATGGTTTGTTTGCAACTCGTGGGCGATTTTATCCACGCTGTGCTGCAACTTTTTGCTCTGGCGCAAACTGTCATACACCAGCTCCGGAATTTCGGGCATTTTTTCAATCCAGAACGGCGCTTTCTCTTTCAGGGAGCGAACCAGCGCGGGCAGCCCAACCTGATCTTTGATCCATGACTCAAGGAATGGCTTGGCCGTTTTCCATAAGTCTAACTGAGGATAGAGCTGTCGCCCCACCCCTTCAACGTAAAGTAATGTTTTCTGGAGTAAAACTAACTGTGGCTGTACTTCCATGTTAAAGCGGCGGGCGGTGTTGAACAGGTTCAGCAGAACGTGTCCAAACGAGATCTCTGCCAGCGGCTTCTCAAAGATGGGCTCACAGACGGTGCGAATAGCAAACTCAAACTCTTCGACGTTGGTATCCAGCGGAACCCAGCCGGAATCCACGTGCAGCTCGGCCACTTTACGGTAGTCGCGGTTGAAGAAGGCGATAAAGTTTTCAGCCAGATAGCGCTTATCTTCTTTGTTCAGCGAGCCGACGATCCCGCAGTCAATGCCAATATACTGCGGATCTTCCGGGTGTTCGTAGCTGACGAAAATATTGCCCGGGTGCATGTCAGCATGGAAGAAGCTGTCGCGGAACACCTGGGTGAAGAACACCTGCACACCACGCTCGGCCAGCAATTTCATGTTGGTGCCCTGCTGCTCCAGCGTTACCACGTCCGAGACCGGGATCCCGTAGATACGCTCCATCACCATCATGTCCTGGCTGCAGTAATCGGAATAGACTTCCGGCACATACAGCATCGGGCTGTTTTCAAAGTTGCGGCGCAGCTGAATGGCGTTCGCCGATTCACGCAGCAGATTCAACTCGTCGATCAGCGTTTTTTCATATTCACGCACCACTTCCATCGGACGCAGTCGGCGGCCGTCGGGCAGCAGACGCGGCACCCAGCGGGCCAGGCGATAGATGAGCTTCATGTCCGCTTTGATGACCGGCAGAATGTCCGGGCGGATCACCTTAATGACCACCTCTTTGCCGTTCTCTTTCAGGCGCGCGGTATGCACCTGCGCAACGGAAGCCGAGGCCAGCGGCTGGATGTCGAAATCATCGAACCAGCTCTCTACCGGAATATCGCCCATCGCTTTCTCGATCTGCTGCTTTGCGAGGGCGCCATCAAACGGGGCGACCTTGTCCTGCAGCAGCGCCAGCTGATCGGCAATCAAAGGTGGGAACAGATCGCGACGGGTTGAGAGCATCTGGCCGAACTTAATCCACACCGGGCCAAGCTCCTGTAACGCCAGCCGCAACCGCTCGCCAAGCAGTTTGTCCTGATGGCGATTTGGCATCCAGAACAGCGTCCGCCGCCAGACGCGCAGCGGCAGTGTGATACGCATTTTGGGGATAAGCTCGTCGAGCCCGTAACTCAAAAAGGTGCGGATGATAAAGTAGAGGCGCCGAATTTCACCAGGCGTCATTTGCCCTCCAGTTTTTCAAGCCGTTTCGTTAATGCATCGACCGCACGCTCAACCGCGGCGGTTTCTTCTGCGAACCATGCTGCTTCCAGCGGCCCCGGAGCCATGCGCCACTCTTCGGTGAGCACTTCAGCCACGTAGCGCTGCTGGCGCTGAAAGCCTTTTTGCAGCAGGGAGGCACCACCGCGCAGCACTTTGCTGATCCCCTCTGCGGCAATGTCGCCTGTCCAGGGAGCCAGCAGTTCTGCGGGATCGAACTCGGCCAGATCGGCCAGGGCAACAAAGTTTTGCACCACCTGAATGTCGCCTTCGACCTCCAGCTCACCGCTGCGGATAAGCGCAGTAAGCTGCTGGCGATCGCGTAGTTTTGGCAGCACGTTCATATGGGTGATGACGGAGCAGTCGGCCTCGCCTTCCCATTCGCCCAGAACATCGAGCTGGCGTTCGCTGAACACCAGCACCAACGGGGTCGTGAACTCTTTTAACACCACCCGCAGCACTTTGCCGTTCAGACGCTGACGCGCCGGTTTTAACGCCGCAGAGCGATAGAGAAAGGTATTGAGTACGTTTTCTACACCGGCAGTGATCAAGGGTTTAAACGGCATCTGCCACCTCCACTCAGAACTTGTAACCACGATGCAGCGCAACAACACCGGCCGTCAGGTTGAAGTAATCAACGTTGTCAAAACCTGCATCCTGCATCATCGCTTTCAAGGTGTCCTGATTGGGGTGCATACGGATGGATTCGGCCAGATAGCGATAGCTTTCTGCGTCGTTGGCAACCATCTCGCCAATACGCGGCAAAATGTGGAACGAATAAGCGTCGTAAGCTTTGCTCAGCGGCTCAATAATCGGTTTTGAGAACTCCAGCACCAGCAGACGACCGCCCGGTTTCAGCACGCGGTACATAGAGCGCAGCGCTTTCTCTTTGTCGGTGACGTTACGCAGACCGAAAGAGATGGTGATGCAGTCGAAGGTGTTATCCGGGAAGGGCAGCGCTTCGGCATTGGCCTTCACATATTCGACGTTGCCCACCACGCCAATGTTGCGCAGTTTTTCACGACCCATTTTGAGCATCGAGTCGTTGATGTCGGCCAGTACTACGCGGCCAGTTTCACCCACCAGACGCGAGAATTTTGCCGTCAGATCGCCGGTTCCGCCAGCCAGATCCAGTACGGTTTGACCACGACGTACGCCGCTGCAATCAATGGTGAAGCGCTTCCACAAGCGATGAATACCGAATGACATCAGGTCATTCATTACATCGTACTTCGCCGCCACGGAATGGAATACGTGGGCCACCATGTCAGCTTTCTGCGCTTTAGCGACAGTCTGAAAGCCAAAGTGCGTTGTGTCTTGTGAATCTTCAACCATCTCAGAGCCTGCTTATCAGTCAAATGTTCGAGAAGTGTAACAGATTGGGCGCATTTGCCCTACGATTCAACCACCCTGGGAATAACGATCCACGGCTGCGGCTGGCGGGTGTGGATCCGCTAACACCCTGTCTTTATTGTCTCTATTTTGAGCACCTGTTGCTTCTCGCAAACGATACTCGTCATCCTGCGCGAGCGCCTGTTCCACCAATTCCGGATTAATCTCGCGCTTCACCTCCACGCCGAGAGTGCGGAACGATTCGGCCTGCGCCAGCAGGTTTCCCCGCCCGGACGTCAGCTTTTTCATTGCCTGGCGATAGTTATCCTGTGCACGGTCAAGGCTTTGGCCTACCGAGGACATGTCATCAACAAACAGGCGCATTTTGTCGTAAAGCCGGCTGGCGCGATCGGCAATCTGCTGCGCATTACGGCTCTGGTGCTCGTAGCGCCACAAATTAGCAATGGTGCGCAGGGCCACCAGCAACGTGGTGGGGCTGACCAGCATAATGTTATTTTTCAACGCCTCGGAGATCAGCTCCGGCTGGCGATCCAGCGCCAGTAAAAAGGCCGGTTCGACCGGGATGAACATCAGGACGTAATCCAGCGAGCGTAACCCTGGCAGCTGCTGATAATCTTTGCGCCCCAGCAGGCGAATGTGGTTTCGCACCGAAGCAATATGCTCCTGTAGCGCCGCCTCGCGGGTGTTGTCATCTTCCGCATTGAAGTAACGCTCGTAGGCCACCAGCGTCATCTTGGCATCGATAACCACGTCTTTGTCCTGCGGCAAACGGACGATAACGTCCGGCTGCATGCGCGAGCGGGTCTCGGTTTCAATGCTGACCTGCGTCTGATACTCATGGCCTTCACGCAGGCCGGAGGCCTCAAGCACGCGGGTCAGGACCACTTCCCCCCAGTTGCCCTGGGTTTTATTGTCGCCTTTCAGCGCCCGGGTCAGGTTGACGGCCTCCTGCGCCATCTGGGCATTCAGCTGCTGGAGATTGCGAATTTCATGGGCCAGGGTGTGCCGCTCCCGCGATTCCTGACCAAAGCTGTCCTGCACCTGGCGACGAAAGCCGTCCAGCTGTTCGCGCAGGGGCGTCAGCAGACCATTGAGGCTCTGGCGGTTTTGCTCATCGACGCGGCGATTGCTGTGCTCAAAGATACGGTTCGCCAGGTTTTCGAACTGCTCGCTCAGGCGCTGCTCGCTGTTGATCATCTGCCGGATTTTGTCTTCTGCATGCAGCTGGGTCGACTCCAGCCGGGTGGTGACTTCGCGCAGGTCGGCTTCCAGCGAGGTGTTGATATCCCGCAGATTGCGCAGCTCGTTGTTGAGCAACTCGCACTCGTCGCGCCAGTGCCCGCTCTGGGCCGTTTGCTGTTTAAGCGCGCTCAGGTCGGCCACCATCTCTTCACGCTCAACCAGCTGATCGGCCTTTTGCTGCGCATGTTGATAGCTGGCCATCAGCCAGCCCACGCCGACGCTGACCAACGCAATAACGGCATAAATTAAGATGGAGATATCCACAACGCCCCCGGTATCAAGCTATTACCCGCACAAAATAGAATTGTGCTGTATAAACGTCCAGTTTGAAAGGGGTTTTCTGCGAGGCGCTGCGCAAAGAAAAAGGCCGAACAGGTCGGCCTTTGTCGTAGGGAGAACGAAATTACAGCAGGCGGCGAGCCGCTTCCACCACGATTTTCACCGCATGGCTTTCGGTCTTCTTCATGGTCTCGGCGTTCGGGATCTCCTGCTGGGTGCGGTTGACGATCACGCCCGCCACCATACCGGCACGCAGGCCCTGGCTGGCGCACATGGTCAGCAGCGTTGCGGATTCCATTTCATAGTTCATCACGCCCATGGACTGCCACTCTTCCATCGAGCCTTTAAAACGGTTTACCACGCGACCCGAGAAGGTGTCGTAGCGCTCCTGGCCTGGGTAGAAGGTATCAGAGGACGCCGTCACGCCAACGTGGGTGGTGGCACCTACGGATTTCGCCGCTTCAACCAGTGCGGTGGTGCACTCAAAGTCAGCCACCGCCGGGAATTCCATCGGTGCAAAGTGCAGGCTCGCGCCGTCCAGACGAACAGACGCCGTGGTCACCAGCACGTCGCCGACGTTGATGTGCGGCTGAATAGCGCCGGTCGTCCCGATACGCAGGAAGGTGCGAATACCCAACTGGGCCAGCTCTTCAACGGCAATAGAGGTCGACGGGCCACCGATACCGGTAGAACAGACGATCACCGCTTTGCCGTCCAGCTCAGCGCGCCAGGTGGTGAATTCACGATGTGATGCCAGCTTAACCGGCTTATCCATCAGCGCGGCGATCTTTTCCACACGCTCTGGATCGCCAGGGACGATAGCGAGCTGGGCCCCTTGTAAATCATTTTTAGTGAGGCCGAGATGAAAAACATCAGACTTAGACATAAGAACTCCTCTGTGGATCGGGTTGTCAGCAGAAGTAAAACGGTACTTTACCGAAGCACCTGGCTTCTTTTCGTGACGGATATCACCATGAATGAAATTGATTGCATATAATTACCATGAAATGGTGATTCACATCACATTAACAATGTTATATCGCCATCCGCTGCACAAAAGATAGACTGTTTCGGGCACTGTGAATTCATTACCTGCGGACTATATTTACCTTTGCGCTAATTGGTACGGAGAATGCCATGACTGAAAAAACTGGATTTGCACCTGCTGCTGGCCCCGAGGTCAGCACCGTCGTGACCACGCCCGACGAGGCGATCAACGCCGGAGAAACCTCTATTCCGACCCAGGGCGATAACATGCCCGCTTACTATGCTCGCCCTCAGCATGTGGAGGGTAGCCTGCCGATCGTCATGGTGATTCAGGAAATTTTCGGTGTGCACGAGCACATTCGCGACCTGTGCCGCCGTCTGGCACTGGAAGGCTATCTGGCGGTGGCGCCTGAGCTCTATTTCCGCCAGGGCGATCCGAATGACTACAGTGATATCCCGACCCTGTTCAGCAATCTGGTGACGAAAGTGCCGGATGCGCAGGTGCTGGCGGATCTCGATCACGTGGCGAACTGGGCGTCGCGCAACGGTGGTGACCCGCATCGCCTGCTGGCAACCGGCTTCTGCTGGGGCGGGCGCATCAGCTGGCTGTATGCCGCCCACAACCCGCAGCTTAAGGCAGCCGTGGCGTGGTACGGCAAGCTGGTCGGTGAAAAAACGCTGAATTCACCAAAGCATCCGGTAGATATCGCAACCGACTTAAACGCGCCGGTGCTGGGGCTGTATGGCGCCGAGGATACCGGGATCCCGCAGGATACCGTTGAGACCATGCGCCATGCCCTGCGTGCGGCAAACGCGACGGCAGACATTGTAGTCTATCCCGGTGCAGGACATGCTTTTAACGCCGACTATCGTCCGAGCTATCACCAGGAATCGGCGAAAGATGGCTGGCAGCGCATGCTGGCGTGGTTTAGCCAGTACGGCGCGAAAAAGAGTTAAGCTGCTCACAATTCGCGCGCTCAGGCGCAGCGGTTGTTTGACTTTCAGGCGCAATTTGGTCGATATAAAAAGCACAGGCGTGTAACTACGATCCGTAGGCAAGACCTGAAGCCCATCTCCCCTTCCAGGGGGAGATGGGCTTCAGGTCTTTTTTTTTGCTCTGGAGACAGGGGCCAGACATGAATCACTTGCAGACTGCGCTGGATATCATCACCCAGGTGGGTGGCGCTGAAAATATCGAACATATCGAACACTGCTCCACCCGGCTGCGACTCAGCCTGTATGACAACGGCAAGGTTAACGAGGCCGCGCTGGCAAAAATCGACGGTGTGCTGGGCGTGCGGGTTAACGTGCAGTGCCAGGTGATTATTGGCCACGAGGTGGTGCAGGTTTTCGAGGCCGTACGCTCGCTGGCGGGTGAGCCGCAGGCCAACGCGCCGCAGGTGACCACCCGGCCCAGCCGCGGTGCGCAGGTCGTGGATTTTGTGATCAGCGTGTTCCAGCCGCTGGTGCCGGCTATCGCTGGCGGCGGCGTGCTGAAATCGCTCCTGCTGCTGCTGGACGTGCTGGGCTGGCTCAGCCGCGACAGCTCCACCTACAAGGTGCTGGATAACATCGGCTCGGCCCCGCTCTATTTCCTGCCGATTCTGGTGGCGATCACCACGGCGACCAAACTGAAAGTAAACGTGCTGGTGGCGGTCTCGGCGGTGGCGGTGATGGTACTGCCAGCGATGACCAAACAGCTGGCGGACGGGGCGCAGTTTATGTCGTTCGACCTGCGCAATGTGGCCTACGCCTCGCAGGTGTTCCCGGCCATCCTCTGCGTGCTGTTTTATGCCCAGACGGAAAAGCTGTTTAACCGCTATTCGCCGGGCGCGCTGCGTATTTTTCTGTCGCCGATGCTCTCCCTGCTGGTCACGGTTCCGGTCACGCTGCTGATTCTGGGGCCGCTGGGCTACGAACTGGGCGCCGGGCTGGCGACTGTGATCCTGTGGCTGTATGGTAAGCTCGGTTTTGTCGCGACCGGCCTGCTCGCCGCTGCCCTGCCCTTTATGGTTGCCGCCGGGATGCACAAACCGATGCTGCCTTACGCCGTGGCCTCGATGAGCCAGTTTGGCCGGGAGCTGCTCTACCTGCCCGCTTCCCTGGCGCATAACATTGCTGAATCGGGTGCCTGCCTGGCGATCGCGCTTAAAAGTAAAGACAAGGTGCTGAAGTCCACCGCCTTTTCGGCCGGGATTTCTGCCCTGTTCGGCATTACCGAACCGGCACTGTATGGCGTGACGCTGCTGAACAAAAAGGCGCTCTACAGCGTGATTCTGGGCAGTGTGGTTGGCGGGGCATTTATCGGCTGGATGGCAATCGAAGCCTTCGCGCTGGTAGGCCCAGGGCTTGCCAGTATCTCCATGTTTGTCTCACCGGATAATCCACTGAATATCGTCTGGGCCTTTGCCGGGGCAGGGCTGTCGTTTGTTATCGCCTTTATCAGCGCCCTGCTGCTGTGGCGGGATAAAGCGGTCGAAAAAGAGGATGAGCTGACCTTTACCCGGCCGGTTGAAGGGCAAATCGTTCCTCTGGAGACCGTTAACGACGACGTGTTTTCGCGCAAAATCATGGGCGACGGTATCGCCATTATTCCCTCGCAGGGCGTGCTGCGCGCCCCGGCGGACGGCACAGTCGTGAACATATTTGAAAGCGGCCACGCGCTGAGCCTGCTCACCGATTCGGGCGTTGAGCTGATTTTCCATATTGGCATCGACACCATCAAGCTGCAGGGCGAAGGCTTCGATCCCCGCGTTAAAGAGGGTCAGCAGGTAAAAACCGGCGACACCTTAATTGAGTTTTCCCTCGACACCATCACCGCGGCGGGCCTCGATCCGGTGGTGATGATGGTCGTCACTAACGGCGAACGATTCTCGCTGACACCAGGCAGTACCGACAAAAAAACTTCCCATCCGCATATCATCATGACACTTAAGGAGTCCGTGTAATGGATAAATCCCTCCCGTTTCCGCAAGGTTTTTTATGGGGCGGCGCGATTGCCGCTAATCAGGCCGAAGGGGCATGGAACGTTGACGGCAAAGGACCGTCAGTAGCTGACGCCATCACCTGGAAACCCAATCTGTCGCTGAAAGACTATGACGGCCACATGGCGCTGACCGATGAGAACATCCGCGACGCCTTCGAGGGCAAAAATGACGCGCTGTACCCCAAACGTCGCGGCATTGATTTTTATCACCACTACAAAGATGACATTGCCCTGTTCGCCGAAATGGGCTTTAAGGTGCTGCGCGTCTCTATTGCCTGGTCGCGCATTTTCCCGACCGGCGAAGATGCCGCGCCGAACGAGGCGGGTCTGCAATATTATGAAGATATGTTCCGCGAGCTGCGTCGTCACAACATTGAGCCGCTGGTCACGCTCTCCCACTATGAGATGCCGCTAGCGCTGAGCGAAAAATACAACGGCTGGGTGCACCGCAACGTGGTGGATGCGTTTGTACGCTTCAGTAAGGTCTGCTTCGAGCGCTATAAAGAGCTGGTACGCTACTGGTTGACCTTTAACGAAATCGACAGTATTCATCGGCATCCGTTTACCACTGCGGGCATCCGCGAAGAGAAAAGCCTGCCAGGCAAAGCAAAACAGGACATTTATCAGGGCCTCCATCACCAGTTTGTGGCCTCTGCACTGGTCACCCGCGACTGCCACGACATTATCCCGGGCAGCCAGGTGGGCTGCATGCTAACCAAGCTCACCACCTATCCGCACAGCTGCCGTCCTGAGGACGTCGAAGCCACGCTGAAGAAGAATCTGGAGAACTACTTCTATGCCGACGTGCAGGTATTTGGCGAATATCCGCCGCTGATCCTGCGCGATCTGGCCAGCCGGGATATTCAGATCGACATGCAGGCCGACGATCAGCGTATTTTGAAGGATCACACCGTCGACTTCGTCTCCTTTAGCTACTACATGTCGCTGACCGAATCGACCCAGCCGGACGTGGAGCGTATCCCAGGCAACACCATTCTCGGGGTGAAAAACCCCTACCTGCCTGCGTCCGAATGGGGCTGGCAGATTGACCCGGTGGGGCTGAAGATCTCCCTGCTCGAGCTGTACGATCGCTATCAAAAACCGCTGTTTATCGTGGAAAACGGGCTGGGAGCTAAAGACACAGTGGAGGGCGGAAAAATTCACGATAGCTACCGTATCGACTATTTCCGCGCCCACTTCGAACAAACGTTGGCAGCTATCAATGAAGGGGTGGATGTGATGGGATTCACCACCTGGGGCTGTATCGACATTATCAGCGCGGGCACCTCACAGATGTCCAAACGCTACGGCTTTATCTACGTCGACCAGGATGACGAAGGCAACGGCACGTGCAAGCGCCTGAAAAAAGACTCCTTCTGGTGGTACCAGAGAGTAATTGCCAGCAATGGCGCTGACATGAGCTAAACGGCCCGGCCGCAGGAATAGACGTGATAACGATAAAAAAATCGCTTAACAACAGCATGCTGCTGGTCGACAACGACCAGCGCGAGATGATTCTGTTTGGCAAAGGTATTGGCTTTGGCGCAAAACCGGGCACCAGTATCGATTTGGCACAGGTTGAGAAAGTCTTCCTGCCACTGAGCGATCTCAAATCCCGCCACTTTTTATCGCTGACGGATACTATTCCTGCGGCATTCTTCGATGTCAGCCACGATATTCTGACGCTTGCGCGCAGCGTATGTGGCGACAAGCTCAATTCGGTGCTGCTGTTTACCCTTGCCGAGCACCTGCATTTTGCCGTAGAGCGCAGCCGTAGCGGGCAGTTGATCCTCAATAAGCTGAGCTGGGAGGTAAAGCGCTACTACCCGCAAGAGCATAGCGTGGGCATGCAGGCGCGATTAAAAGTGAATGCGCTATTTGCAGTTGAGCTGCCGGAAGACGAAGCCGTGAATATCGCCTTCCACCTGATTAATGCCAGCAGTCAGACCGACGACAGTACCGCCCACCAGCAGGTTGAGCTGGTGAACCGCATCGCTGAAATCGTGCGTTACAAGCTGAGTAAAGCCATTGATACCGGGTCGGTGAACTATATGCGATTTATTACCCATCTGCGTTATTTCGCCGAGCGGGTATTAACCGGGAAAATTGTGGTCAGCGAGACCGAGGATTTTTATCAGGAGCTGATGCGCCACCGCCCGGATGCGATGACCGTCGCCTGGGTGATCCGCGACTATGTGCAGGAAAAATATCAGCTCACCTTACCGAAAGATGAGCTGACCTGGTTGAGTATTCATATTAGCCGGTTGATGGATGGCCAGGCATAAAGCGCCCGGTGGCGGCTACGCCTTACCGGGCCTACAACTGCAGTGAATCGTAGGCCTGGCAACAGAGCGCCGGGGTTACCATACTCGACTCCTGATTTAGTGATCCTTCACAAAGTACAAACGCTTTAGGAAATTAACCATACTTTAATGATTCCCTGTTCTGTATGCCGAGCGTAAGTTGGTATTAATACCAATTATTGAAACAGGAGGTCTTAATATGGCTATACCCGTCTACCTTTGGTTAACAGACTACGCAGGAATTCGTATTAAAGGTTCTGTTGATATACAAGGAAGAGAAGGAAGCATTGAGATTATAGAGCTTATGCATTCTGTCGATCTTCCCACAGACAACCTTACGGGGAAAATCACTGGCAAACGCCTCCATGGCGATTTTGCTTTAATTAAAGAAATCGATAGTTCATCACCCTATCTTTACCAGGGAGTCTCTACTGGCAGAACATTTAAGCAAGCTGAGTTGAAATTCTACCGCATAAATTACAATGGTCAGGAAGAGGAGTATTTTAGAATAACGATGGATAATGCCAGAGTTAATGGTATAGAGCCTATAACATTCGACATTAAAAATCCACACTATGAAAAACACGATCATCTTGAAGCATTTTATTTAGCTTATGAAAAAATCACCTGGCGTTATCTGGATGGAAACATCATACACTCTGATCGGTGGAATACTAAGCAGGAGGATTTATTATGACGTGGGTTTATAAGGTTAGTTCACATTCTTTTTATCTAAATGGCACGTATCAATTCGATGGTCTTTATACCGGAAGACCTGGATTCAAAAACGACTCGGCAAATGAATGTATAAAGAATAAAGGACCATTACCAAGAGGAACATACACTATTGGGCCAGCTTTCAATCATCCTAAAACCAAAGCATGGACGATGAGATTATTCCCCTATGACGGGAACGATATGTGTGGCCGTGATGGTTTCATGATCCATGGGGAAAGTTCAGCACACCCGGGAGAAGCATCGGATGGCTGTATCATTCTGAACCTATCCAGTCGTAAAATTATAGCTGCAAGTAGTGATAAAACATTAGTGGTGGAGGATTAAATGTATATAAAGCGACTCTTCTGCACACTGATAACCTTTCCTTTTCTCTCAGAAGCACATAACAGTGGATGTGCTTCTGTTGGAACCGCTATGGAAACAACCTTATTTAACGCTATTTCACGAGACTTTAAAATAGACACATCGAAGATTCTTAGAAACAAAACGACTATTGAAATTATCGACACTACCCCAATATCAAAGATATATGCAGCATCATTAGCAAAAATTGATTATGACAGTGCAATGGCACAGGATAAATCGACAATATCCGAAAGTGCATACTTTGACAGTTATTATGAAAAATCGGCTCATTCACTAACAGCTAAATACACGTATATTAATAAGGAAATGAAGAAAGACGTTTTCATTGCTTCCAGCCTTATAAATAAAGAAGAATGTTCTGTCAGGTTTAATGGTTATATTACTCTATCCAGAGAATTTTAATTTTTCATGATGGCAAATCGTAGGCCGGGCAAGCACCAGCGCCACCCGGCAATTTCACATCACGCCTGACGCAGGTTCTGCGCTGCTTTTACCATGTTCGCCAGCGCGCTTAGGGTTTCCGGCCAGCCGCGTGTTTTCAGGCCGCAGTCCGGGTTAACCCACAGACGCTCTGCCGGGATACGCTGCGCCGCTTTTTCCAGCAGGGCTTCAATCCATTCCACGCTCGGGACGTTCGGGGAGTGGATGTCGTACACGCCCGGCCCGATTTCGTTCGGGTAGTCGAACTCTTCGAACGACTCCAGCAGCTCCATGTCCGAGCGCGAGGTCTCGATGGTAATGACGTCCGCATCCAGCGCCGCAATGGAATCCATGATGTCGTTGAATTCGCAGTAACACATGTGGGTGTGGATCTGGGTGTCATCTTTCGCCACTGCGGCGTTGATACGGAAGGCTTCCACGCCCCACGCCAGATAAGCATCCCAGTCGCTGCGACGCAGCGGCAGGCCTTCGCGCAGCGCCGGTTCGTCAATCTGGATGATACCGATACCTGCGGCTTCCAGATCGGCGACTTCATCACGCAACGCAAGGGCAATCTGCTTCGCAATGGTTTCGCGGGTGACATCTTCACGCGGGAAGGACCAGCAGAGAATGGTCACCGGACCGGTCAGCATACCTTTCACCGGCTTGTCGGTCAGGGACTGGGCGTACTTAGCCCACTCCACGGTAATCGCTTCCGGACGACTGACGTCGCCGATAACCACCGGCGGCTTCACGCAGCGGGAGCCGTAGCTTTGCACCCAACCGTTCTGAGTGAAGACGAAGCCGTCCAGGTGTTCACCAAAGTATTCCACCATGTCGTTACGCTCGGCTTCACCGTGTACCAGCACGTCCAGACCTAAGCGCTCCTGCTCAGCAATCGCCTGCTTGATATGTTCGGCAATGCCGGTGCGGTAGTTGCGCGCATCGAGGTTACCCTTTTTGAAGTCCAGACGCAGGCCGCGGATCTCGGTGGTCTGCGGGAAAGAACCGATAGTGGTGGTTGGCCACGCTGGCAGGTTGAAGCGCGCACGCTGGGCTTGTGCACGTACTTCGTAGGCGTTTTCACGCTGGCTATCCTGGGCGGTGATGGCCGCCAGACGTTGTTCAACTGCCGCATTGTGAACGCGCGTGGAGTGACGACGGGCCTGAATCGGGACGCTCCATTCGGTTATCGCCGCCGTGTCGCCGCTGTTCAGGGCATCGCGCAGCAGAGCCAGCTCTTCACATTTTTGCAGGGCGAAGGCAAACCAGCTCTTCACTTCTGCATCCAGACGGGTTTCGACACTCAGGTCGATCGGGCTGTGCAGCAGGGAGCAGGAAGAAGCCACCCACAGATCACGAAGAGCGACGATGTCTTTAATCTGGGCGTATTTCTCGGTCAGATCCGCACGCCAGACGTTACGCCCGTTCACCAGGCCGGCAGAGAGCAGCCAGTCGGCTGGCAGACGGTTATGCAGTTCAGCCACATCATCTTTGCCGTGAACGAGGTCCACGTGCAGACCCTGCACCGGCAGTGCGGTAATGGTATCAAGATTCGGCGTTACGCCTTCGAAATAGGTGGTCAGCAGCAGCTTCACCTGACCGGTCAGCGCGTCATACGCTGGTTGGAACGCGTCCAGCCACGCTTGCGGCAGCTCCAGCACCAGCGCAGGTTCGTCGATTTGCACCCACTCAACGCCGCGTTTCGCCAGCTCACCCAGCACCTGCTGGTAGACCGGCAGGATATCGTTCAGCAGGCTCAGACGGTCAAACTGCTCACCCTTCACTTTGCCCAGCCACAGGTAAGTTACCGGACCCAGCAGCACAGGCTTAATCTTGTGGCCCAGCGCCAGCGCTTCGTCCACTTCATCCAGCAGCTGGGTCCAGGTCAGTTTGAACTGCTGGCCTTTAACAAACTCCGGCACCATGTAGTGGTAGTTGGTGTTAAACCACTTGGTCATTTCAGCGGCGGCAGCGGGCTCACCGCTCGGCGCACGACCGCGGCCAAGGCGGAACAGAGTGTCGATATCCACCGATCCGTCGCTGTTCTGATGACGAGCCGGCACGTTGCCCAGCAGCAGGCTGGTGGTCAGAACATGGTCGTACCAGGCGAAATCACCCACCGGCAGCAGATCCACGCCAGCCTGCTTCTGCTGATCCCAGTGACGGGCGCGCAACTCGCGGCCTACCGCCAGCAGTTCTTCACGGCTGGCATTGCCAGCCCAATAGCGTTCTTGTGCTTTTTTCAGTTCGCGACGCAGACCAACGCGAGGAAAACCAAGAGTGTGATTAATAATTGTCATCGTGTTGCCCCTTGTGGAATTTTTAGGATTTAGCCATCCAGATGTTTACACATCTATAATTGGCAGTTACTGTATATTCCTCAAGCGCAAATTGTTCATGGCGAAGTGAAGGACTTTCATGATCGAGATAAAACACCTGAAAACGCTCCAGGCGTTACGGAACTGCGGTTCACTCGCAGCGGCGGCAGCTACGCTGCACCAGACCCAGTCCGCCCTTTCTCACCAGTTCAGCGATCTGGAACAACGCCTTGGCTTCCGTCTGTTTGTGCGCAAAAGCCAGCCGCTGCGCTTTACGCCGCAGGGCGAAGTGTTGCTCCAGCTGGCGAATCAGGTGCTGCCGCAGATCGCCAGCGCGCTGCAGGCGTGCAACGAACCACAGCAAACGCGGCTACGCATCGCCATTGAGTGTCACAGCTGTATTCAGTGGCTGACCCCGGCGCTTGAGAATTTCCGCCAGAACTGGCCGCAAGTGGAGATGGACTTTAAATCGGGCGTGACCTTCGATCCGCAGCCCTCCCTGACGCAGGGCGAGCTGGACCTGGTGATGACCTCAGATATTCTGCCGCGCAGCGGTCTGCACTATTCGCCGATGTTTGATTATGAAGTGCGGCTGGTGTTGGCTCCGGACCATCCGCTGGCGGCAAAAACGCGCGTGACGCCGGAAGATCTGGCTACCGAAACGCTACTGATCTACCCGGTTCAGCGCAGTCGCCTCGATATCTGGCGTCACTTTTTACAGCCGGCAGGCATCAACCCACAGCTGAAAAGCGTGGATAACACCCTGCTGCTGGTGCAGATGGTGGCGGCGAGAATGGGGATTGCGGCGCTGCCCCACTGGGTGGTTGAGAGCTTTGAACGCCAGGGTCTGGTGGTGACCAAAACCCTGGGCGAGGGATTGTGGAGCCGGTTGTACTCCGCCGTGCGCGATGGCGAGCAGCGCCAACCGGTTACCGAGGCCTTTATTCGCTCAGCGCGGAATCACGCTTGCGACCATCTGCCGTTTGTGCGGAGCGCGGAGCGACCCAACGGCGATGCACCCACAGTGAAGCCAGGATCACCGTCCCCCCAATAATAAAGCTCGGCCAGTGGGGTTGTTCCTGCCAGATCGCCAGGTTCACCAGCAGGCCAGCCGGGACGTGAACGTTATTCATGATCCCAAGCGTACCGGCGTCCACCTGCGTGGCGCCGTAGTTCCACATAAAGTATCCCAGCCCGGAAGCGACCACACCCAGCCAGATCAGCACGCTCCACTGTACCGTGGTGGTCGGCAGTTTTTGCGGATTGCCCAGCATAAACCACGCCACGACCGCGACAATAAGCGCTCCCATATAGAACCAGGCAAAGGCGTTGTGCTGCGGCATCGGATGGATCTCCATCAACCGCTTATAGCCCACCATGCCGATGGCAAAGCTGATGTTGGCGAGCTGGACGAACATCAGTCCGGTCCAGAAATGATCGCTCACTTTGTCATAACGAATGATGGCCGCACCTGCCACCGCCAGCGCCGCACTCAGCAGGTAGCCCCAGCGCAGACGGCGTTTACTCATCAGATCGTAGATCAGAGTGATATACAGCGGCGTCAGCACGGTAAACAGCAGGAATTCCGATACCGACAGGTAGACGTAAGCGCGGAAGCTGAACAGATACATGATGCCGAGCTGCATAGCGCCCACCAGCATGTACAGCGAAATGGTTTTCAGCGTTTGCCCGCGCAGGCGCAGAAACGGCAGAAACACCAGGGCCGCCAGTCCGACACGCATCAGCACCGAAAAGTAGCTGTCCACGTGCCCGGCAAGGTATTCACCGATCAGACTGAACGAGAAGGCCCACAGAATAGTGGTGATAATGAGTAGCGCCACAATGCTTGTCTCTCAGGAAGAAGGACAGGCATTGTAGCGAACTCTTCAGTTGACAACTGAACACTAAATAACCAAATGAAGATTATTCAAGGAACAGCTTACGCAGGTAACTCGGTACGGCGTTGTCGCCATTGGTGCCAATCACTTCCAGCTCCGGGTGCAGATCTTTCAGGCGCTGGTGCGCGTTTTCCATGATGCAGCCTTTACCCGCCATCGACAGCATTTCGGCGTCGTTCATGCCGTCACCAAACGCGATGCAATCCTGCAGGCTAAAGCCCAGGCGTTTGGCGACCGCTTCCAGCGCATGGCCTTTGGAAACCCCGCCCGCCATCACTTCCAGACAGGTCAGCGTGGAGAAGCTGACGTTAACCCGATCGCCCCAGCGGGCATTGATCGCCTGCTCCAGCGGCAGCAGCGCTTCGTGGGTGTCGGTGGTGAAGAACACTTTGCTGATACCTTCTGGCTCCAGCAGGCCCGGCTCATAGAGGGCGTAGTTAAAGACCGCTTCTTTGAAGAAACGCATCTCGTCCGGGCGGTGGCGGTTCATAAACCATTCATCATCACGATAAACGTTGGTGATGATATCGGGATTGTTGTGCACCACGCCGAACAGGTCGGCGGCGATATCGCGATCGAGGTTATGGGTGAAGATCAGATTACCGTCAAGATCGTGCACGCGGGCACCGTTGGAGGTGATCATGTAGGATTTGATCTCCAGATTATCGCGGATCTGCCCCACATCGACGTGATGGCGGCCCGTCGCGAAAACAAAATTCACGCCGCGGGCAGTCAGGAGTTTTAAGGTTTCTTTCGCGTAAGGCGATAAGGTGTGGTCGGGAGAGAGCAGCGTGCCATCTAAGTCAGACGCGACAACCTGGTACATAGGAAAATTTAACCTCTGGTGAATATCAGTTATGCCTGTCGAAAAAATCGACGATGGCGTGGAGTGCGACTGAGCGCATGGCGTCCTTTTCGAAAAGGATCTCATGGTACGCGCCGTTTATGACCAGTGGTTTACCCCCGTCACAAGGGTATCCGACTGCGGCTCGCTGTTCACAAAAGCGTTCGTGCATGCGGTTATCCACTACCTGCTCCTCTTCTGCCTGAAGCAAGAGCATCGGGGTGTCATCCTGACCGGCGCCAGCCAGCGCCTCTTCCCCCGCCAGAATGCCTTCACGCACCCAGTGGTAAGTTGGACCGCCGACGCGTAAGCGGGGTTCATCCGCGTAAAAGCGCAGGTTTCGACGATAACGCTGCCGACTGTGGGTTAACACGTTAAGGGCAAACGGCAGTGCACGCCAGCGTCCGGTGCCAATGGCGTAGCCTTCACGAACGCGCTGATGGCCCTCAGCCCAGTCGAGAATATGGCGTACCATCCACTCCGGCAGGCGCATTACGATGCCAAACATCGGGGCGCTCAGCGCAATGGCATCACACTGATGGGGATGACGCTGCAAAAACAGCGTGGCAATCGCGCCCCCCATCGAGTGCGCCAGAATAAACCGTTTTCGCCACGGCCCGGGCTGCACTTCCTGCTGCCAGAAGGCGGCAAAATCATCGACGTAATCGCTGAATTTACTCACATGGCCCCGGTGCGTATCGGACAACATGCGCCCGGAACGCCCCTGACCACGGTGATCGATAATCAGCACGTCAAAACCGAGGTGGAAAAGGTCGTAGGCCAGCTCGGCGTACTTCACGTAGCTTTCGATACGCCCAGGGCAGACAACAATCACCGAATCATGGCTTTCTGCCCGAAAACGCACAAAGCGTACCGGCACATCATCAACGCCCGTGAACCCGCCCTCTTCGCGCTGGCGCCAGAAATCGGTCAGTGGCCCCATGGAGAAAGCAGCAAATGCCTTTTCTCGTGTTTCCCAGTCCGTTTTCTGCTGAAACATTGGATTTGTGCACCTGTAAGCCAAGGAATATCGTTTTTTCGTGACGGGTCACAAAATGACTCAACATTAGCGTATTGTGGCATAAAAATAGACGATTCGGGAGTTTCAAATGACCTTAGAGTGGTGGTTCGCTTACCTGCTGACATCCATCATCCTTAGCCTTTCCCCGGGCTCCGGGGCAATCAACACCATGACCACAGCGATGAATCACGGCTATCGCGGCGCGGCGGCATCGATTGCTGGATTGCAGACCGGGCTGGCCATTCATATTGTGCTGGTGGGCGTAGGGCTGGGCACGCTGTTCTCCCGTTCGGTACTGGCCTTTGAAGTGCTGAAATGGGCGGGCGCGGCGTATCTTATCTGGCTGGGAATTCAACAGTGGCGCGCCGCTGGCGCTATCGATCTGAACACGATGGCCCAGACGCAAAGCCGGGGTCGACTGTTTAAACGCGCGGTGTTTGTCAACCTGACCAACCCGAAGAGCATCGTCTTCCTTGCTGCCCTGTTCCCGCAGTTTATCGTGCCGCATCAGCCCCAGCTCGCGCAGTACGCGGTACTCGGCGTGACGACGATTGTGGTCGATATTATCGTGATGATTGGCTATGCCACGCTGGCAACGCGGATTGCGACATGGATTAAAGGGCCTCGTCAGATGAAGGCCCTGAATAAAGTGTTCGGGTCGCTGTTTATGCTGGTGGGGGCGCTGTTGGCCTCAGCCCGGCATGCTTAGCGCGACAGAATGAGATGAATACCGAAGCCGGTGAATAACGCACCGGCAACGCCGTCAATCCACTTCGCCAGTCGTTGATAACCGCGACGCATCGACGGTAACGCAAACAGGCTGGCCACCACGGTAAACCAGGCGAAGGTTTCCAGCACGATCAGCAGGAAAATCCCCCAGCGCGCGCCGACGCCCACACTGTCGCCGACGAACAGGGAAAAGACCGATCCGAAATAGATAATCGCTTTTGGGTTCGCGAGGTTAGTCAGCAGCCCTTTCACAAAGCTCCGCCCGCCCGACGCGAGTTCCACCTTCGGTTCCGCTGCCGTGCTGTCCTCTTTCTTCAGCGCGCCGCGCAGCATCTGGTAACCCATCCAGCACAGATACAGACCGCCGCCGACCATAATGATGGTATGCAGCCATGCCATTTTCTCGAGGATCAGGTTCAGGCCAAGCAGCGCAACCGCCGCCCAAACCATGACGCCGAGGGTAATGCCCAGCACGCCCATCATCGCCTCTTTACGGGAACGGCTTACCGCCGTTTGCGAGACAAAGAAAAAGTCGGGGCCAGGGCTCATCAACGCCACAATGTGCACCAGCGCCACAGTCAGAAACAGGGTTAACATAATTAACTCGCGGGGGAATAGTTCAGAGAGTCATCATCCTGGCACTTTTTCGCCCGGCTGACTACTCCTCATCATCACCGTCAGCATGGGAACGAATAAGGGCCATAAACTCTTTACCAAAACGCTCCAGCTTGCGGGTACCAACACCGTTAACGCTGAGCATTTCGCTGGCGCTGAGCGGCATCTGCTCGGCCATCTCAATCAGCGTGGCGTCGTTGAACACCACATACGGCGGGATATTCTCTTCGTCAGCAATGGCTTTGCGCAGCTTACGCAGCTTGGCGAACAGCTTGCGGTCGTAATTACCGCCGTAGGATTTCTGCATCACGCGCGGCTTAAGGGCCACCACGCGCGGTACGGCAAGCTGCAGCTCTACCACGCCGCGCAGCACCGGGCGGGCGGCTTCCGTCAGCTGCAGTGCGGAATGCTGGGCAATATTTTGCGTAGCCAATCCCAGATGAATAAGCTGACGGATAATGCTGACCCAGTGCTCGTGGCTGTTCTCTTTGCCAATACCGTACACCGGCAGCTTATCGTGGCCCATCTCGCGGATACGCTGGTTATTCGCCCCGCGCAGCACTTCCACCACGTAACCCATCCCAAAGCGCTGATTAACGCGTCCGATGGTGGATAACGCTTTACGCGCGTCCATCAGCCCATCGTACTGCTTGGGCGGGTCGAGGCAGATATCGCAGTTGCCGCACGACGCCTGGCGACCTTCACCAAAGTAGTTCAGCAGCACCAGACGGCGGCAGGTTTGCGCCTCGGCAAAAGCGCCCATCGCATTGAGCTTATGCCGCTCAATATCCAGCAGCGCACCGGCGGGCTTCTCTTCCAGGCAGCGGCGCAGCCAGGCCATATCGGCCGGATCGTAAAACAGCATCGCCTCGGCCGGCAGGCCATCACGCCCGGCGCGGCCCGTCTCCTGATAGTAGGATTCGATATTGCGCGGAATGTCGAAATGCACCACAAAGCGCACGTTCGGTTTGTTGATGCCCATACCAAAGGCGACGGTCGCCACCACAATTTGCAGATCGTCGCGCTGGAACTTCTCCTGCACTTCGGCACGGATGTGGTTTTCCAGCCCGGCATGGTAAGCCGCCGCGCTAAAACCCCGACTCTGCAGACGGGCGGCGGTGTCTTCCACTTTTGCCCGGCTGTTACAGTAGATAATGCCCGACTTGCCGCGCTGCTCCTGCACGTAGCGCAGGAGCTGATCCAGCGGCTTAAACTTTTCCATCAGCATGTAGCGAATGTTCGGGCGATCGAAGCTGCTGACCTGAATCAGCGGATCGTCGAGCCCCAGCAGGCGCGCGATATCAAGACGGGTGGTGTCATCGGCGGTGGCGGTGAGCGCCATAAACGGCACGGCCGGGAAGCGCTGACGCAGCTGGCCGAGGGCGGCATATTCCGGGCGGAAATCATGTCCCCACTGGGAAATACAGTGGGCTTCGTCCACCGCCACCAGCACCGGATTCCAGTGCGTCAGATGCTCAAGAAAGTTATCCAGCATCAGACGTTCCGGCGCGATATACAGCAGGCGGATCTGCCCGCTACGGCAACCGGCCATCACCTCCTGCTGCTGCTCTCGGGTTTGTGTCGAGTTCAGACAGGCCGCCGACACGCCGTTGGCCAGCAGCTGGTCCACCTGATCTTTCATCAGCGAGATCAGCGGCGATACCACGATGGTCAGGCCATTCAGTACCAGCGCAGGCACCTGATAGCATAAGGATTTGCCACCGCCGGTGGGCATGACCACCAGACAATCGCGACCGGTCAGGGCAGCATTAATGATGGTTTCCTGGCCCGGGCGAAACTGCTGGTAGCCAAAGGTTTCATGTAAAACCTGTTTAGCCAGCAACTCCTGATTCACAACTTCCGCCTGCACCACATCAACCCCATTTGCCTGAAATAAAAACAGGCGCTATTTTCAGCGCCTGCGAGAGAAACTTCAACGTTTAAGACAAAAACATTCGAGGAGGCTAGAAAAGATCGTTCAGCATCACGCCCACGCCGACGCGCGTCTGATTGAAATTGTAATCGATCAGCGACTCGCCATAGCCGCTGTAGACCTGCGTATACAGGCGAACGTGTCGGGTTAGCGGGTAGCTCACCCCCACTTCTGCCCCGCCGTAGCCGCTGTTCCAGTTGTACTGCCCCTTCACGCTGAGCACCGCTTCGCCCAGCTGATAGCCGACCCGCAGCTGGTAGTAACCCATGTATTTGGTGATATCCGGGTTATCGTCGGTATTGCCAATCACATACCAGGGTTTGACTTCGACCAGCCAGTTATTGTTTTGCGCCATCAGGCGGGTATAGAGGCGGTTCCAGCTGCGCGAAGTGGGATCGGAGCGGCCGTTGGATTGGTGGTTGTAGCCAAACTCCACGTCGCGTAGCGTCCAGCCGCCCAGCGAGTAATCGGTGGCGAACCCGAGGAACAGCTGCGGTTCATAGTTGGTTTCACGGAACGGCGAAGACTCATCGCTGTTGGACAATTGCCACCAGGAGCGTTGCGTGTAGGAGCCACCCAGCAGCGAGTTGGGCCCGAGGATCCCGCGCCACAGCGGGAACGCGAGGCTCAGCTGGAATTTCACCTCATCTTTACGCGCATTGTCGACCCAGTCATAGGTGCTTATCGCTTCTTTATTGAGATCGCTGGTAGCGGTGTAGATCAGATAATTGCTGTCATAGGGATAGAGCGTGAACGGGTTGTCATGCTCCTCCAGCAGGTTGGCGATAATGCTCCCGCGCACTGCTGGGGTATCACTGACCTCCACATTTTTCGCGTCCTGCGCAAAGGTGACAGAAGGCAGCGCAGCCGCTGCCAGGAACCAGGCCAGATACGTCCGCATCGGTGGTGCTCTCCTGCAAAGTCGTTTTAATGAAGAATTATTTTGAATCAATTTAACATATTTGACGATTAGCGGCTTTACCTCTGCTCCTAATGTGGAAATTCACATTAATGAGGAATAAAATCAACATCCTCTTAACAAAAAGGATGTGACGTGCCATGTCAGCCACGCTTACTGCCGAACAAGTGCTTAAGCTTGTCGGCGAGATCTTCGTCTACCACATGCCGTTCAACCGTGCGCTGGGCCTGGAGCTGGAACGCTACGAGAAAGATTTTGCTCAGCTCAGCTTTAACAACCAGCCGATGATGGTCGGCAATTGGGCGCAAAGCATTCTTCATGGCGGGGTGATCGCCTCCGCGCTGGACGTGGCCGCCGGGCTGGTCTGCGTGGGGAGCACCCTGACCCGCCACGACACCATTAACGAAGAGGAACTGCGCCAGCGCCTGTCGCGAATGGGCACTATCGATCTGCGCGTCGATTATCTGCGCCCCGGCCGCGGCAATCGCTTCACTGCCAGCAGCAGCCTGCTGCGCGCCGGTAACAAAGTGGCGGTGGCGCGCGTGGAGTTGCATAACGAAGAGCAGGTTTACATCGCCAGCGCAACCGCCACTTATATGGTGGGTTGAGACGGTAAAATCGGGTAAAATTGCGTTACTTTTTTGTAACGGATTTTCCTGATGGATGCTAAACAGACGCGGCAGGGCGTTTTACTCGCCCTCGCCGCTTATTTTATTTGGGGTATCGCACCGGCGTACTTCAAGCTGATTCACTATGTTCCCGCCGATGAAATTCTTACCCACCGCGTGATCTGGTCGTTTTTCTTTATGGTGGCGCTGATGAGCGTCAGCCGTCAGTGGTCAGGCGTGAAAAAGCTGCTACAAACGCCGAAGAAAATCTTCCTGCTGGCCCTTTCAGCCGTCCTGATTGGCGGCAACTGGCTGTTGTTTATCTGGTCGGTGAACAACCATCACATGCTCGAAGCGAGCCTCGGCTACTTCATTAACCCGCTGGTGAATATTGTGCTGGGGATGTTGTTCCTCGGGGAGCGCTTCCGCCGGATGCAGTGGGTGGCGGTGCTGCTTGCCCTCTGCGGCGTGCTGATTCAGCTCTGGACCTTTGGCTCGCTGCCGGTCATCGCCCTGGGGCTGGCATTCAGCTTTGCCTTCTATGGCCTGGTACGCAAGAAAATCGCCGTGGAAGCGCAAACCGGAATGCTGTTTGAAACCCTGTGGCTACTGCCGCTGGCGGCCATTTACCTGTTCGGAATTGCCGACAGTAGCACCAGCCATATGGGCAGTAACCCGTGGACCCTGAACGTCATGCTGATGGCGGCAGGTATCGTCACCACCATCCCTTTGCTGTGCTTTACCGGTGCGGCGACGCGCCTGCGCCTCTCGACGCTGGGCTTCTTCCAGTACATCGGCCCGACGTTGATGTTCCTGCTGGCAGTGATGTTCTACGGCGAAGTGCCGGGTGCGGATAAGATGGTGACGTTTGGCTTTATCTGGGTGGCACTGGCGGTATTTGTTGCGGATGCGATTTATACCCAACGCAGGGTGCGGAAAGGGTTGTGATAATACCGGATGGCATCTTCGCCATCCGGTATTACGATCAAAGCCAGTTGCGGCGCTTGAAGTACAGATACGGGGCCAACCCCGCGAGGACCATAAACACAATCGCGCCCGGGTAGCCAAAGCTCCATCTCAGCTCCGGCATAAACTCAAAGTTCATCCCGTAGCTCGAGGCCACCAGCGTTGGCGGCAGGAACACAACTGAAACCACCGAGAAGATCTTGATAATGCGGTTCTGCTCGATGTTGATAAAGCCCATCGCCGCCTGCATCAGGAAGTTCACCTTCTGGAACAGGGATTCGTTGTGCGGCAGCAGGGATTCGATATCGCGCAGGATCTCACGCGCCTGCTCCAGCTGACCACCCGGCAGTCGCGCCTTGCGCACCAGGAAATTCAGCGCGCGCTGGGTATCCATCAGACACAGGCGCACTTTCCAGCCGATATCTTCCAGTTCCGCCAGCGTCGAGAGCGCTTCGTCATACTCATCGCCCTGATGCCCTTCCATGATCACCCGGCTCAGCTTTTCCAGATCGCTGTAGATATTTTCAATCTCATCCGCCAGCTGTTCGATTTTGGTTTCAAACAGGTCGAGCAGCAGTTCATACGCATTGCCGTCGACCATCGCCTGGCTACGGGCGCGCATACGGTACAGGCGGAATGCAGGCAGCTCGCGCTCGCGCAGGGTAAACAGGCGACCATCGCGAATGGTGAAGGCGACGGTGGAGTTACCGGCGTGATCTTCCGCATCTTCGAAGAAGAAAAAGGAGTGAATGTGCAGACCGTCTTCGTCTTCGAAGAAACGGGCGGATGCTTCGATGTCTTCCAGTTCCGGGCGGGTTGCCAGGCTTTGTCCGAGCTCAGATTGTACGCGCAGGCGTTCGTCGTCGTCCGGTTCGACCAGATCCACCCATACGGCATCAATGAGGGGCTGTGACTCTTCAGCTTCAAGCCGAATCAGTCGGTTTTTTTCCAGTTGAAATGCGCTCAGCATGACCGGGACTCCCAATGCAAAAAATATCGGACAGTTCGGTGGGCACACAGAAACAAATTGGGTTTCAGACCATTAAACAGCCTGACTCAGAGCGACGGGAAAAACAGATCGCTGACAACCACTAAGGCCATCAGCAAGAGGAGATAGCCTTAGGAGTTGTTCCTGGATGACAGGGAATTGAGCCAGTATGTACTGGGTGTGTCCAAGGCGAATGTCCTCTTAGCGTAATCGTGCGCGCATGTTACGCCAGCAGTCACGGCGGCGTCAACACGCAAGGGAACGCTGAAGAGCATTAAATCCCCTTCAACGTATAAGCCTGGCAGATTATTACAAAATAGTGATATTTTTCTGAATGTTAAACGGTTTCCAGTCGCGCATAAGCCGCTACCAGCCATTTGATCCCCTGCCCCTGGAACGCCACCTGCAGGCGGCTGTGCTCACCGCTGCCTTCCAGATTCACGATGGTGCCTTCGCCAAATTTGGCATGACGAACGCGCTGGCCGAGCTTATAACCGGTGTCGTTTTCTGAGATTGGCGCACCGAGGCGCTGATGGCTAACCGGACGGCTAATGCTGGCCCGCAGGCGCACCTCTTCCACACAGGCTTCCGGCAGTTCACCGACAAAACGCGACGGACGATGGTAAACCTCTTTGCCGTACAGACGGCGGGTTTCGGCGTAGGTGAGGGTCAACTTTTGCATGGCGCGGGTCACGCCCACGTAGGCCAGCCGACGCTCCTCTTCCAGACGACCGCCTTCATCCAGCGACATCTGGCTCGGGAACATCCCCTCTTCCATCCCGACGATAAACACCTGCGGGAACTCCAGCCCTTTGGCCGAGTGCAGGGTCATCAACTGGACCGCGTCCTGCCAGGTGTCGGCCTGCCCTTCGCCCGCTTCCAGCGCGGCATGGGACAGGAATGCCTGTAGCGGCATCAGGTCTTCTTCTTCATCGTTGTAGCTGAACTGACGTGTTGCCGTCACCAGCTCCTCTAAGTTCTCGATACGGGTCTGGCCTTTTTCGCCCTTCTCCTGCTCGTACATCAGGCGCAGGCCGGAGTCTTTAATCACCCGGTCGGTCTGAACGTGCAGCGGCATATCGGCCGTCTCCTGCGCCAGGGCTTCAATCAGCTCCAGGAAACGCTGCAGCGCGCTGGCTGCGCGCCCGGCGAGGGCTTTCTCCTGCAGCAGCTCGCGGCAGGCCTGCCACAGCGTCAGCTGCCTGTCGCGGGAAGTCTGGCGTACCACGTCAAGGGTACGATCGCCAATACCGCGGGTCGGGGTGTTCACCACGCGCTCAAACGCGGCGTCATCGTTACGGTTGGCAATCAGGCGCAGATACGACAGCGCGTCTTTGATCTCCTGGCGCTCGAAGAAGCGCATTCCGCCATAAATGCGGTACGGCATGCTCACCTGCAGCAGCGCCTCTTCCAGCACGCGCGACTGGGCGTTGCTGCGGTACAGGATGGCGCACTGCTCAAGCGCGCCGCCGTTGTCCTGCCAGGTCTTGATGCGGTTCACCACAAAGCGGGCTTCATCCAGCTCGTTGAACGCGCAGTACAGGGAGATCGGTTCCCCGTCGACGCCGTCGGTCCACAGCTTTTTACCCAGACGACCGCTGTTGTTTTCGATCAGGGCGTTCGCCGCGCTGAGGATGTTGTTGGTAGAGCGGTAGTTTTGCTCCAGGCGGATGGTCTCGGCGCCAGGGAAATCATTCAGGAAGCGCTGGATGTTCTCGACCTGCGCCCCGCGCCAGCCGTAGATGGACTGATCGTCGTCGCCGACGATCATCACCTTGCTGGAATCCCCCGCCAGCAGGCGGATCCACGCGTACTGAATGTTGTTGGTATCCTGGAATTCGTCCACCAGGATATTGGTAAAACGTTCGCGGTAGTGCTGCAGAATGTGCGGCTTGTTGAGCCACAGCTCGTGGGCGCGCAGCAGCAGTTCGGCAAAATCCACCAGCCCGGCGCGATCGCAGGCTTCCTGATAGGCCTGATAGACCTTCTGCCAGGTCTGCTCTATCGGGTTGCCAAAGCTCTGGATATGATGCGGGCGCAGCCCTTCGTCTTTCTGGCCGTTGATGTACCACATCGCCTGGCGCGGCGGCCACTGCTTCTCATCGAGGTTCATGGCCTTGATCAGCCGCTTCAGCAGGCGGAGCTGATCTTCACTGTCGAGGATCTGGAAGTCCTGCGGCAGGTTAGCATCCATATGGTGCGCACGCAGCAGGCGGTGCGCCAGCCCGTGGAAGGTACCCACCCACATGCCGCCCTGGCTGCTACCCATCAGTTGGGCGATACGGTGGCGCATCTCTGCCGCCGCTTTGTTAGTGAACGTGACCGCCATAATGGAGTACGGCGAGCAGTTTTCCACGCTCTGCAGCCACGCGATACGGTGCACCAGCACGCGCGTCTTACCACTGCCTGCCCCTGCCAGCACCAGCATATTGGTTCGCGTTGCGGCAACCGCGTCACGCTGTTTGTCATTAAGGCTGTCGAGCAGGTAAGAAACGTCCATTGGCACCGCCAGAAGTCATCTGCCCGGTTGCGGTTTGCAGGCCGGGCATACTGTTAATTTATACAATACTACTGGTGATTATATCAGCGTGGTGAGGGATGCCAACCGCGAAATTTCAACGTGTGGCAGCAGGCGGCTGTCGTGGGTCTGCATCAGATCGGCGTTTTCCGGTTTGATCCAGCAGGCCTGCATACCGCAGCGGATCGCCCCGGCGACATCGGTGGTCAGGTCATCGCCGACGTGCAGGATTTCACCCAGCGGCAGGCCGAGCTTGTCGGCGGCCAGATGGTACATGTCTTTAAAGGGCTTGGAACGGCCGTGTGGACCCGCGCGCAGGACGAAATCAAAGTAGTCGCCCAAACCGAACAGCTCTGGCTGGGCGTTACCGTTGGTGATCGCCACCAGTGGCCACTTCGCGGCCAGCTTCGCCAGCGTGTCGTGAGTCTCCTGCGGCACGTCGATACGGCTGCGCCAGGTGGCGAAGTGCGCCATGGACGCCTCTGCGCCCAGCGCGGCCTCAGCGGCGGTCAGGCCGGCATTCAGCATCGCCTGCTCCACGGCACGACGGCGCCATTCGGTGACGTCATGATAGATTTCCGGCTCGGTTTGCCGTAACGCCTGACGCAGGCGGTGAAACTCTTTGTTCTCCAGCGCGTTTAACGCCGGATGGTAGTTTTGCACAAACGCCAGCGCTTCCCGCTCGGTACGCAGGATCACCTCACGGTTGTCGTAAAGGGTGTCATCAAGGTCGAACGTCAGTGCAGAGATTTGGCCTAATGGACGATAAAAACGCATTATTTCCCCCGTTTGGCGCGTGGATGCGCCGCGTCGTACACCGAGGCAAGGTGTTGAAAATCGAGATGGGTATAGATTTGGGTGGTCGATAAATTGGCGTGGCCCAGCAGCTCCTGCACCCCGCGCAGATCGCCGCTGGACTCGAGCATGTGCGTGGCGAACGAGTGGCGCAGCTTGTGGGGATGAACATGGCTGTTCAGCCCCTGCTTAATGCCCCACTCGGCAAAGCGTTTTTGCACATTACGCGCCGAGATACGTTTGCCCAGTTTCGACAGGAACAGGGCATTTTCTTCGGTGCCAAACAGCCCGCGCAGATCCAGCCAGTGCTCAATCCACACCACCGCATTGCGGCCAATCGGCAGGCGACGCTCTTTGCTGCCTTTGCCCATCACCCACACTTCGCCGGTCTCCAGATCGAGGTGTTTGATATCAAGGTTTACCAGCTCAGACAGACGCAGCCCGGCACCGTACATCACTTCCAGCATCGCCCGATCGCGCACCGCCAGCGGATCGTTCAGATCGATATCCAGCAGGCGATTAACGTCATCAACATCGATATTTTTAGGCAGATGGCGCGGTGCTTTAGGTGCCGCGATCCCTTTAGCCGGGTTCGCCTTGAGCTCGCCCTGGCTGACCATCCAGTCGAAGAGGCTGCGTAACGCGGAGAGCCGCAGCGCCAGGCTGGCAGGGCCGAGCCCTTTGCGGCGGCTGCGCACGGCAAACGCCCGCACGCTGGCGGCATCGCAGTGTTGCCAGCTGGTCAGGTTCATCTCAGCGGCCAGCTGCATGATCGCATCAAGCTGGCGCTGATAGTTCAGCAAGGTGACTGGGCTGAGCTGGCGTTCCACGCCGAGGTAGCGCAGAAAACGCGTCACCGTCGGCGCAAGGAGATCGCTCATACGCGCTCAATCCAGCGTTCCAGCAGCTCGGGCAGCATCTGCGCGATCTCCTGGAGTAACTGCGTCCCTTGTCCCTGCTGATAATGCTGCGGATCGCGGCTGGAAAATAGCATGACGCCGAGATCGCCTTCGCGCCCCATCAGCGACATCGCCACCGAGCCGATGGCTTTCGCTTCCGGCAGAACCACCAGCAGCTCAGGTCCGTTTAGTGGGCCAAGATAGTGATTCTCAGGACCCAGACGCTGAATACGCAGCGGCTCAAACGCCTGACGCTGCAATGCCAGGTGAGTAAACCCGGACGGCGCACCAATGCGCCAGCGATCCGGGAACAGGCGAATCGTTGCACCCGCCAGCCCCAGCTCCTTACCCCAGCGATGAAAGCGCATCAGAAATTCATCCAGACTGCTGGCTGAGGCCAGCCGCGATTGCAGGTTCAGCAGGCGATAAAACAGGCCTTCATTACTGCTGGCCTGCTCCATCAGCAGCGAGATGTTCTCTTCAAGATGGTTGATGTGATTGCGCGAGCGCGCCATATGCCATTCGACCAGCGATACCGTTCCGCGAATCGGATGCGGCACGCGCATCTCTTCCACCACCCGGGCATTACGAATAAAAAACTCAGGATGGCGCAGCAGATAATCGACAACCGCCCGGTCGTCCATTGCCGTCAGCGTCTCCTGCAGTTCTTCTCCTGGTTGTTTCATAGATGGATAAACCCGTCATAAACTTGTGTTGCCGGGCCAGTCATATACAGCGGCTGACCCGGGCCTTTCCAGGCGATATCAAGACGTCCGCCCGGTAAATCCACGCGCACCTCTTCCGCCAGTAAACCTTGCGCGATCCCGACGGCGACGGCTGCACAGGCGCCGCTACCGCAGGCCTGCGTCTCGCCCGCCCCGCGTTCAAATACGCGCAGGCGAATGTGTTCCCGGGTGAGCACCTGCATAAAGCCAATGTTGGCGCGTTCCGGGAAGCGCTCATGGCTTTCCAGTACCGGACCGAGGGTTTCGACAGGTGCCGTCGCCACATCTTCAACCTGGATCACGCAGTGCGGATTGCCCATTGAGACCACGCCGCACAAGACTGTCTGTTCGGCCACGCGCATGATATAGGTCTTTTCCGCTTTATTAGCGCGAAACGGCACCTGGGACGGCTCAAAGTTAGGTTCACCCATGTTCACCCGCACCAGTTCGTCGTCGGTGACGCTCAGGACCATGCGCCCGTTGGCGGTACTGACGCGAATATCGCGTTTGTTGGTGAGGCCTTTCAGACGCACAAAGCGGGCAAAACAGCGCGCGCCGTTGCCGCACTGGGACACTTCGCTGCCGTCGGCATTGAAGATGCGATAATGAAAATCGAGATCCGGATCGTAAGGTGGTTCAACCACCAGCAGCTGATCAAAGCCTACCCCCAGGTGCCGATCGGCCAGGCGGCGGATCAGCTCCGGAGAGAAGAAGACATTCTGCGTTACCGCGTCGATGACCATAAAATCATTGCCAAGGCCATGCATTTTAGAGAACTGCATTATTCACTCCATTGCGCGGATCAGAACGCTCGTCAGTAATTCACCTGGCTGGGACCGCCCGCATCGCCACGATCGTTACGACCCGGCACTGAGGTTTCCATGGTGCTTTCCGCTTTTTTGGTTGGCGGCGGCGCAGTTTTATCCGCTGGCGGGAAATAGAGCGGCCCTTTCAGACCACAGCCCGTCAGGCTAAACAGAGTGAGGAGAACGGCAAGCGTTCGAAAAACGTTTTTCATTATGGGTTGCCTGTAAGTTCGTGCTTTCTGTTTCTATCATCGCAGGAGAGGCCACAAAAGCAAGAGTTTGCCGCTAACCTGCAACGGGAATTATTTAGCGTTATACTGCCGCCATCACGAAAAACAGGAACAGAACCATGAATGACAGTGAATTCCATCGCCTTGCCGATAACCTGTGGCAGACCATCGAAGAACGCCTGGACGACTGGGATGGCGACAGCGACATCGACTGTGAAATTAACGGCGGTGTGCTGACCCTCAGCTTTGAGAACGGCAGCAAGATTATTATCAATCGTCAGGAGCCGCTGCATCAGGTGTGGCTGGCCACCAAACAGGGCGGCTACCATTTCAACCTGAAAGGCGACGCGTGGATTTGCGATCGCAGCGGTGAGGCGTTCTGGGATCTGCTGGAGCAGGCGGCTACGCAGCAGTCAGGCGAAGCGGTCAGCTTCCGAGGTTAAAAAAACAAAAACCTTCTCTTAAAGAGAAGGTTTTTTTGTCTTTACACCCTCTCCCTGTGGAAGAGAGCCAGGGTAAGGGCATCAGACCGATCTCATGAAAAATACTGCTGCAACAGCGGAGTAGCCTCCTGATTGGCAGGTGCGGCAGCGGTAATCGCCTGAGTGCGGAACGGTATCACCTGCGCCCGGCCATCGATCTTCACAATCTGATAGAACTGCGGCAGGTTGAAGTTAATAAAACTTGAACCGTAGGTGAAACGGTCATGCGAGGAAGAGTAGAAGCGGCTGACGTCGCGCACCAGGTCTTCTTTACTGCCTTCGCAGTGGTGATACACCTCGGCGCGGTTGGTCTCATCCAGAATATAGATATTGAAACCTGACTCGTCCCCCGCCTCTTCGAAGAAGAACTGAATAATCCCTTCGCTGGCAAAGCCATCCACCACCTGCGGCAGTTTGACGTGGTTGGTTTCAACCTGAACCGACAGACCGTGCAGCTTGTTGTGCGAAATAGCGCCATAGAACTCGATGGCGTTTTCCAGCTTCTGCACCGAAACGTTCAGACGTTCAAAGAACAAACCCCAGGTTTGCCCGGAGACGCGCAGCGCTTTGAAGCGTCCGGTTTCCTGACGGGTGCTGGAGAGGCGTAAATCGATGCACTCAGAGACCAGTTGCTGGACGCGGGTACGGATAAGACCGCGCAGATGCTGGCTGTAGCAGAACACTTCGACACTGTCCGGTGGCGCCGCATCCTGATGCATCTTACCGAGGATGGTTTTCAACGCTTCGATCATCGCCTGCTCGCCGTTGAAGTGCAGGGTACGCACCTCATTCCACGAGTTGCGGTACAGAAGGTCCACGCTGCCCACCAGGCAGTTTTGCTGCTCACCAAAGCTGAACACATCCAGCTTGCGGAAATCGAAATGTACCACCTGATTGCGGAACGCCGCCGTTGGGTCATATTCCAGGTTAACGATGATCGCCAGGTGACGAATTTCGCACGGGCTGTAGAGCGCTTTAGGCGTCGGCGCTGGCAGACGCAGCGGGAAGTGGTGCGATACATCGGCGACCATTTCCTGCAGTTTCGCAAGATCGACCACCTCGTTGCCTTTAATGAACAGGCGGGTACGGGAGGTCAGCAGGCCGTTAAACCAGGCCCACGCCACCAGCTTGTTCAGGTAACGGTTATACTCCAGCGGCTGATGGCTGACGATCGAATCCATATTCGGCGCGCGGTTGTAGAGATACCAACCGGTCCGATTTGCACGACCTGGCGGAACATAGATGAAAGTCAGGTTCGGTTCGGACAGGTCCGGCGAAATCTGCGGGTTCACCAGAGTAACTTTACCCGGCAGTGCTTCAAACGCGGCGTACAGCTTACGGGTCAACACCCCGATATCCTGCGGGCTGGCAGAGACGCTAAGGTTGTTACGACGGGCAAAGCGGATCAGGTTTCGGTAGCTCTGCATCATGGCATCGAGCAGTTCGTTATGCGCTTCACGTACCTGATCGATTTTCCAGTTGGCGCGGTTATCAAGCATTGACAGGCGCTCTTCGTCCCATCCCCACTCTTTTACTAACTGACTGAGCACTTCACGACGCCAGCCAACGCACGCGCGTTCACGGCTGAGCTTTTCACAGACTTTAAGATAGAAACATCGACGAACCAGATCCAGACGGGTTGGATCGTCAATGGCTTTCAGGTATTCGGTAACGCGCTCGAGCATCATGCAGTAAGCATCGAGCCCGAAGGAGACGATTTCGCCGTCATGCAGACGCTGTTTGATGTCTTTCGCCAGCAGGCGAGGCGTCGGGTATTCCCACGAATAGGCTTCGAGCAGCAGGGTTTTCAGCACCGCTTTGTACGGTGAATCGATACTTTTATACAGCTGCCACAGGCTCGCGCCGAAATACTCTTCGGCGGACAGGGAGCTTAAGCCGCCCAGATCCAGCCACTCGTTCGGCGTCAGTACCCCCTGGGAGTAAAGCATCATGACGTAATCGTCGTAATGCTCTTCTTCATCGCACGGCACCATATTCCACAGAATACGCTTACCGGCCAGACGCACGGCGGTACGATAAAATTCATCCAGCAATAAGATGTGCTGCGTCGAACCGCAGTCTTCACCACCCAGACTGCCGCTTTCATTATGGCGGAAACGGTTTTCATCGATCAGGAAGAAGCTGACTTCCACGCCGAGCGACGCGGCCCAGCTCTCCAGCAGGCTGCACTTACGCTGCAACAGCTGGCGCTCTTCGTTATCGAGCCACGACTGATGACAGACCCAGATATCCAGATCGGAAGAACAGCTCTGCCCGACCGATGAGGTGCTGCCCATGGTATAGAGGCCGGTGATCGGCAGTTCGCCTTTTGGCGATTCCTGCGGCGGCATGCCACGGTAGAGTTCCAGCTCGTTCAGATAGTGCTGTTGGGTTTCATCAGGCGTGAAGATGCAGATGCCCTGGGGAACGTTACCATCAAGGTAACCCGGCATCAGCGGATGGTGATAATGCAGCAATGTCGGCAGTAGACTGTAAACCTGTTGGAAAGCAGGTCCCATGGCAGCAAGCGCGCGATCGACACGCAGTTGATTGATGGCATCCAGTCGCTGTTTCAGAGTCTCAATGTAGAGGTACAAGAGTATCGCCTGATGTTTAGAAGCTCTAATCTTCAGTCGGACCGAGGATTATGCATTCACAGAATTCAGAAATAGCTGTCAGCCTTTTCGCCCTTGTCTTTATGGTCTGAGAGACGAAAAAATGGTCTAAAACGTGATCAATCTAACACCTTGCCGATTGACCGTAAAGAAAGATGCGCTACATACAAGTGTAGCACCGTTCTGTACCTGTAAATTCCTGAATACGGCTGCAGGCAACTTGCGTCGCCGCCTTGTCCTGATTCCCTTCAACGTCCGTAAAACTGACAGTCCAGAGACAACAATGTTAGGATGGTCAGCAGACGATTAAGACGGTAACAAGCATGTTAGACAATGTTTTAAGAATTGCCACACGCCAAAGCCCACTTGCGCTCTGGCAGGCACAATATGTGAAGCAGCGCCTCGAAGCCTGCCATGCGGGTTTACGCGTTGAGCTGGTGCCGATGGTCACCCGCGGCGATGTGATTCTTGATACCCCGCTGGCGAAAGTCGGCGGTAAAGGCTTGTTTGTAAAAGAGCTGGAGATGGCGCTGCTCGAGGATCGCGCCGATATCGCGGTCCACTCAATGAAAGACGTGCCGGTTGATTTCCCCGAGGGGCTGGGACTGGTCACCATTTGCGAGCGTGAAGATCCCCGTGACGCCTTTGTTTCCAACCACTACGACTCGCTGGCGGCGCTGCCCCAGGGCAGCGTGGTTGGCACGTCAAGTTTACGCCGCCAGTGCCAGCTGGCCGAGTGTCGTCCTGACCTGATTATTCGCTCGCTACGCGGCAACGTCGGCACCCGCCTCAGCAAACTGGATAACGGTGAATATGATGCCATTATTCTGGCGGTTGCAGGCCTGAAGCGTCTGGGGCTGGAATCGCGAATTCGCGTGGCGCTCTCCCCCGAACAGTCGCTGCCAGCCGTCGGCCAGGGTGCCGTCGGCATTGAGTGCCGCCTTGATGATACGCGCACCCATGCACTGCTGGCGCCCCTCAACCACCATGAAACGGCGATCCGTGTGCAGGCCGAGCGCGCCATGAACACGCGTCTGGAGGGGGGATGTCAGGTACCGATTGGCAGCTATGCTGAATTAATCGATGGCGAACTGTGGCTACGCGCGCTGGTTGGCGCCCCCGACGGTTCGCAGATGGTGCGTGGCGAACGTCGCGGTAAACCGCAGGATGCAGAAACGCTGGGCGTTTCGCTGGCGGAAGAGCTGCTCAACAATGGCGCCCGCGAAATCCTCGCTGACGTGTATAACGGAGAACCCCCGGCATGAGTATTCTTGTCACCCGCCCTTCTCCCGCTGGAGATCAGTTAGTGAGCCGTCTGCGCACACTGGGGCAGGTGGCCTGGAGCTTTCCGCTGATTGAATTTTCCCCTGGCCGGGAGCTGCCGATGCTCGCCGGTCATCTTCGCGCGCTGCAGGCAGACGATCTGCTGTTTGCCCTGTCGCAACATGCCGTAGAGTTTGCCCACGCCCGGCTACAGCAGGACGGCCAGCGCTGGCCTGATGAGCCAGGCTATTTTGCTATTGGCCGGACCACCGCTCTGGCGCTGCATACCGAAAGCAGTCAGGATGTTCGTTATCCACTTGATCGGGAAATCAGCGAAGTCTTGCTACAATTACCTGAATTACAATCTGTTGCAGGGAAGCGCGCCCTGATTCTGCGCGGTAACGGTGGACGCGATCTGCTGGGCGATACGCTCCGTGAACGCGGGGCCGAAGTGATATTTTGTGAATGTTATCAACGTTGTAATAAGTACTATGACGGGGCGCAAGAGGCCATGCGCTGGCAGTCGCGCGGCGTCACCACCCTGGTGGTCACCAGCGGTGAAATGCTCCAACAACTCTGGTCGCTTATCCCGGAATGGTATCGTGAAAACTGGTTACTCCGCTGTCGACTGCTGGTCGTCAGTGAGCGTCTGGCGAACCTCGCCCGGGAACTGGGCTGGCAAGATATTCGGATCGCTGATAACGCCGACAACGATGCGCTGCTGCGCGCATTACAATAACTCTCAAATGGGAAGCCATAATGACGGAACAAGAAAAATCCTCCGCCGTGGTTGAAGAGACCAGGGAGACTGTGGATGTTACGCCACAGCCAGAGACAACTGAGAAAAAACAGGGCAGCAACAAAACCAGCCTGGCGCTGAGTGCGATAGCGATCGCCATTGCGCTGGCCGCAGGCGTTGGCCTGTATGGCCTGGTGAAAAAACAAGCCACCAACCAAGCCACCACCAGCGATGCGCTGGTCACGCAGATAACCGCCCTGCAACAGTCTCAGCAGGCGCAAAAAGCGGAGCTGGACGCGATCATCAAACAGCAGGCCGCGCAGCTGACCGATGCCAGTCGCCAGCAGGCCGACCTGACCAAACAGCTGGATGAGATGCAGCAAAAAGTGGCGACCATTTCCGGCACAGACGCCAAAACCTGGCTGCTGGCGCAGGCTGATTTCCTGGTCAAACTGGCCGGGCGTAAGCTGTGGAGCGATCAGGATGTCACTACCGCCGCAGCCCTGCTGAAAAGCGCGGATGCCAGCCTCGGCGACATGAATGACCCTAGCCTGATCGCCGCCCGTCGTGCGCTGACCGAAGATATCGCCAGCCTGGCGACCGTCTCACAGGTGGATTACGACGGCATCATTCTGAAAGTGAACCAGCTGTCGAACCAGATCGATAACCTGCGTCTGGCAGATAATAACGACGACGACTCCCCGATGGATTCCGACAGCAGTGAGCTTTCCAGCTCACTGAGCGAATGGCGCATTAACCTGCAAAAAAGCTGGCAGAACTTTATGGACAGCTTTATTACCGTTCGCCGTCGCGATGAAACGGCCGTACCGCTGCTTGCCCCGAATCAGGATGTCTACCTGCGTGAGAACATTCGTTCCCGTCTGCTGGTGGCCGCGCAGGCGGTGCCACGCCATCAGGAAGAGACCTATAAACAGGCGCTGGATAACGTTTCGACCTGGGTACGCGCTTACTACGATACCGATGATGCCACCACCACGGCCTTCCTCGACGAAGTGGACAAGCTAAGCCAGCAAAACATCACCATGAACGTGCCGGATAAACTGGAAAGCCAGCCGATTATGGAAAAGCTGATGCAAACGCGTGTGCGTAACCTGTTGGCCCAGCCGGGCGTCGCGGCGGAACCTGCTGCTGAGGCACCGGCGCCAGCACCGGCCCCTGACAGCGCACCACAAGGAGAGTAATCATGATTAAAGTCTTATTACTCTTCGCGCTGCTGATCGCCGGGATCGTGCTCGGCCCAATTCTGGCGGGTCATCAGGGCTATGTGCTGATCCAGACCGATAACTACAACATTGAAACCAGCGTCACCGGTTTAGCGATCATTCTGATCCTCGTGATGGTGGCTTTCCTGGCGATCGAGTGGATCCTGCGCCGTATTTTCCGCACCGGCGCGCATACCCGCAGCTGGTTTGTCGGCCGCAAGCGCCGCCGTGCGCGTAAGCAGACCGAGCAGGCCCTGCTGAAGCTGGCCGAAGGCGATTATCAGCAGGTTGAAAAGCTGATGTCGAAGAATGCCGATCATGCCGAACAGCCGGTGGTAAATTATCTGCTGGCAGCAGAAGCAGCGCAGCAGCGTGGGGATGAAATCCGCGCCAATCAGCATCTGGAGCGCGCATCCGAGCTGGCAGAAAAAGATCCGATCCCGGTCGAGATCACCCGCGTGCGCCTGCAGCTGGCGCGCAATGAGAATCACGCTGCTCGCCACGGTGTCGATCACCTACTGGAGATCGCCCCGCGTCATCCGGAAGTGCTGCGTCTGGCTGAGCAAGCCTATATCCGCACCGGCGCATGGGGCTCGCTGCTGGACATTATCCCGTCGATGGCAAAAGCCGAAGTGGGTGATGATGAACAGCGCGATGACCTGCAACGTAAGGCCTGGATTGGTCTGATGGACCAGGCGCGTGCCGATCAGGGTAGCGATGGTCTGAAAACCTGGTGGAAAAACCAGAGCCGTAAAACGCGCCAGCAGGTACCGCTGCAGGTGGCCATGGCGGAGCATCTCATTGAGTGTGACGATCATGACACGGCGCAGGGCATTATTCTGGATGGCCTGAAGCGTCAGTACGACGATCGGCTGGTGATGGTGATCCCGCGTCTGAAAACCAATAATCCGGAACAGATCGAGAAAATGCTCCGTCAGCAAATCAAAACCGTGGGCGACCGCCCGCTGCTGTGGAGCACCCTGGGTCAGTCGCTGGCGAAACATGGCGAATGGAAGGAAGCCAGCCTCGCTTTCCGCGCCGCGCTGAAGCAGCGTCCGGATGCGTTCGATTACGCCTGGCTTGCCGACACGCTGGATAAGCTGCACATGCCGGAAGAAGCCGCCGCAATGCGTCGCGATGGCCTGCTGCTGACGTTGCAGAACAATCCCCCGCAGTAACTCAACAGGAGGCCAGACGGCCTCCTTTTTTATCCCCTTCTCACAAACGCTTTCTGCTGCTACATTTTCTGCAACCTCACTCAGGATCGCATCCGCCAATGTAACGACGTCCTTTCATTAAACATTTTTCCTGCACGCGCCTTGCCGCGTGGACTTAATCGTTTTTGAAAGGATTGTTCATGAATACGCTTTTGTATGCGCTTGTTAGCGCGCTCCGCTGTCATCGCTGGCTGCGAATGCTGGCCTGCGCCTTTCTCTTTACTTCCCTGGGAAATGGCTTAACTCAGGTTCTGGTCTTTGGTCTGCTGCTGGACTGGCAGGCTCCCGCTTCGCTGTTAACCCTGGCATACCTGTTTGCGACGCTACCCGGATTTTTGGGCAGCCTGGTCGGGGAGAAGCTGTGCCGCTCTTTTTCACCCATCACACTGCTGGTAGCAACAGAGTGCCTGGGTTTAGCCGCCCTCCTGTTTCCGCTGCTGGGGATTCATTTTCATAGCATCACGGCGCTGCTGGCAGTTCAGTCCACCGAAGCCTTTCTAAGCGGAATGAGCTGGCCAGCGCTCACCTTGCTGTTCAAGCGCGGGCTGTCAGAGGCCGAATTGCCTGCAGCAACCTGTCTGGAAAATATCATTTTTGCGTCTCAGGTGCTGGCAGGGACAGGGCTGGGCATCGTACTTTTCCATTCTCTTCCTGCTATGACCCTGGTTGGGATCGACGCACTCACGTTTGCTGGCTCGTTGCTGATGCTGATGCTTGCAGGTAGATCACTGCCTTCTCTTGCCCCCTATCACGCAGCAGAAACCGCCCGACCCGTCGCGATGCGCTGGCTGACGCTGACACCTCAGCAAAAGCGCAGTCTTTTGCTGTTACCCGCCCTCGCCGCCGTGGGATCGCCGGCCATGGCGCTGCTTCCTGCGCTGGCGCAGCAAATTGAACCGGAAGACGCCGCAGGCCTGGCGCTGCCCTTACTCTTCGCCCGCAGCCTGGGGCAATTGTGCGGCCCCCTGCTCCTGAAAAGAGACAGTTTGCCGCACTTTGCCAGCCAAAACCGACTCCTGCTGCTCTGTCTTGGTCTCTTTTTGATCGCTTACGGCGTGATCCCTTTGTTATCTGGCATGCAAATACTGGGGGTGGTGTTTCTCGCCCATCTGGCCTCCAACATTGTCTTTGCGGCTGGCACGTTTAGCGTATTAAGCAGCTTTCAGGCAACCGAGGTCTCTTCTGCCAGCGGAAAAGCATGGCGATGGCAAACCGTCAGCGCCTCGTTGTTTACCTGCATCGCCGCGCTGGTTGCCGCCTCGCTGGGGCCGATGCAGGCGTTGTATAGTGTGTCGACGGGGGCGTTACTGATGGTGGCGGGGATCATGCTGCGATATCGCCAATAAAGAATAAAAAAACGCCTGCTAAAAAGCAGGCGTTAAAAAGGTCATTTGACAACTTGTGGTGCTTCACTCAACGTTGTGCCCAGGGTGTTTGATGAGGCCGAAGCGACATCTGTCAGTGGACGATAAGCACCGTAAATGGCTCTGCATCATTCCGGAGTTTATGAGGCCTAAGGCGAGCATAAGAGGTGGAATGAGCATCTACATAGATATTATTGCACGCAACGTGCCAACGTTGCATGCGGAAGTTGTACATCGCGCAACTTTTTAAGATAAAAGGAATTTATGCCACGCCGGCAGCATTGAGGCAGCAGAAAGCACCTGTGGGATCGGCAAGTTGTCGCCTGAGAGCGACACTAATCAAGGCAAAAGAAAATCTTATTATTTTTCATATGGATAAGTGTCACCTATTCGCGACAGGCTGAGACATCGCTGTCGGCAATTAACAACACGGGCAGGAATAGCAGAAAACAAAAAACCCCGCCGAAGCGGGGTTCAAAATTGGTCGGCGAGAGAGGATTCGAACCTCCGACCCACTGGTCCCAAACCAGTTGCGCTACCAAGCTGCGCTACTCGCCGTTTTACTGCTTTTTTGAATTTTTAGTTCAATTCAATATAAGTCGTGGTGCGAGGGGGGGGACTCGAACCCCCACATCCTAAGGACACTAACACCTGAAGCTAGCGCGTCTACCAATTCCGCCACCTTCGCAATTCACAACCTATCTAATAATGGGGTGGCTAATGGGACTCGAACCCACGACAACTGGAATCACAATCCAGGGCTCTACCAACTGAGCTATAGCCACCACAACTTTATTCTTTCACGCGGTTCTGCCTACTTAACAGACCACCGCAGCTCCAGCACCGGGTGAATGGTGCGCCCGACAGGATTCGAACCTGAGACCTCTGCCTCCGGAGGGCAGCGCTCTATCCAGCTGAGCTACGGGCGCTTAGCGCCGTTGCGGGGCTGGATATTACGGAGGTCTCGCTCTGCTGTCTAGTGCTTTTTTTAAAATAAATGCGCATTTGATTATACATTGCGCATTTTGCCGATTATTCCTTCGTTTTCAGACTTTCTACATGGCGACCCAAGCCAAAAAGCTTGTATCCGAGCGAAACGACAGCCATGAAGATCGCACCGACAAACAGCGACATGCGGGTGTCTTCATTGAAATACATCCCGATCAACACGCAGATTAGGAACGCCATCGTCAAATAGTTTGCCCACGGGAACAGAATTGAGCGGAACGGATGGCTGGCGATCGCTTTTTTATGCGCCTGACGAAAACGTATCTGGCTAATCAGGATCACAAACCACGGCACCATACCCGGCAGCACGCTGGCGCTGTAGACATAAACAAACACCCGCTGTGGGTTCGGAATGATGTAGTTCAGGCAGGACCCCACCAGCAGGATGAGGATAGAAACCGCCACGCCCGCCACCGGCACACCCACGCGCGACACTTTTCCCATCGCCGCCGGAAGCTGACGGTTCTTCGCCAGCGCGTACAGCATACGCCCGCAGCTGTACATCCCGCTGTTACAGCCAGACAGTGCAGCCGTCAGTACCACAAAGTTAATAATGCCCGCTGCGGCAGTAATACCAATCTTCGCAAAGGTCAGCACGAACGGGCTGCCGGTGGTGCCAATCTGGTTCCACGGGAAGATGGTAACAATAACGAAAATGGCGCCCACGTAGAAAATCAGGATGCGCCACAGCACTTTACCAACCGCGCTGCGCAGTGTGACCTGAGGGTTTTTCGCTTCACCTGCGGTGATGCCGATAAGCTCAACCCCCTGGTAAGAGGCTACCACGATACAGAGCGCCGTCAGGAAGCCCTTCCACCCGCCGGCGAAGAAGCCACCGTGCTCGGTCAGATTACCAAAACCGACAGCCTGCCCGCCGTTGCCGAGGCCAAAGAAGATCACCCCAAGGCCGACCACAATCATCACGATAATGGTGGTCACTTTAATCATCGCAAACCAGAACTCGATCTCGCCGTACAGGCGCACGGCGGCAAGGTTGGCCAGTGCCACCAGACCCACGGCAATGAGCGCGGGTATCCACTGCGCCATCTCAGGGAACCAGAACTGCACGTAGACCCCAATGGCGGTGATCTCCGATATCCCGACCGCCATCCACATAAACCAGTACGACCACGCGGTGAGGTAGCCGAAAAACGGGCTCATATAACGGTGTGCGTATACGGCAAACGAACCGGCAACCGGTTCAAGGAACAACATTTCGCCCATCGATCGCATGATGAAGAAGACGAACAGTCCAGCGACGATATACGCCAGCAGGACCGACGGCCCCGCCCATTTCAGGGTGCTGGCGGAGCCCATAAACAGGCCTACGCCAATCGTCCCCCCCAGGGCGATAAGTTCGATATGACGAGCTTCCAGCCCACGCTGAAGCTCCGGTTTTTTCTCTGCCATAAATCCTCGGTTGTGCTTGCTATTTTCCCGGCCTGCGCCGGTTATTGTTATGGGTAAAGATGTGCTATCGCAGGCTATGCAAAATCGACCGTCAATGTTTACGGTTGGTGCAAAAACAGCCTGGTGCGGTAGTGAGGGGAGGAATGGTTTCTTAAAACCGGTGAAATGGCAAATGATGCGTTAAAAAAATGAATGTATTGCACATAAAACCAGCAGATTCTGCCGGGGATGTGCAGCGCGAAGCGTCTGTCGCGCTGCAGCGGGAAATTACAGGCGACCGGAGTAGTGCCAGCCGAGATAACGCAGCAGACGCAGCTGGCGGGTGATGCGGCTAGGCTGCGACAGCAGCCGATACAGCCACTCCAGTCCCAGGTTCTGCCACACTTTTGGCGCGCGCTTAACGTGGCCGGTAAAGACGTCGTAGGTGCCGCCTACGCCCATGTACAGCGCATCCGGACACACCTGACGGCAGTCGCGCATCAGGATCTCCTGGCGCGGCGATCCCATCGCCACGGTGACAATCTTCGCCCCGCTGTCGCGAATACGCGCGAACAGCGCCTGCTGCTGATCGGCGCTGAAGTAGCCATCCTGACTGCCAACGATGTTTACCTGCCACTGCGCGCGCAGTTTCTGCTCTGTTTGCGCGAGGATCTCGGGCTTGCCGCCAATCAGAAAGACCGGCGTTCCGTCTATGCCCGCTCGCGCCATCAGCGCCTCCCAGAGATCGGCCCCTGCTACGCGGGAGATATTGGCATCCGGGTATTTTTTACGCACCGAGCGCACCACGCTGATCCCGTCGGCATATTTAAACTCAGCCGCCTCGATCAGATCGCGAACCTGGGCGTTATCCTCAATGGTAAGCATTTTTTCTGCATTGATGGCCACGAGGGTACCGGTTTTTATCCTGCCACCGGCGCACAGGTAGTCCAGCGCGTGTTGCATATCGCGCCAGCCGATCAGCTTCAGGCCACGCAGGTCATACTGCGGCGCAGAGGTATTATCCGTCATTACTATCCTTAATCAGACTCGCGAAAGCGTCCTGCCGCTTGCCGGTTCACGTTTATGCACTAACCCGGCAACGTCGAACAGCCAGTACAGCAGCTTCGCCATCAGCAGGCAGGCGCCAAAAACCACCATAAAGAAGACCACGCGGGAGACAAACGAATCCAGCCCCTCACGCGCCAGCACGATCATATTGAAAATGGCACCGAAACAGAAACTATGCAAAATCGCGGCCTTATAGCGGTTCGTCTCCCGGTTACCCAGCGTATACAGCCAGTCGAACCATTTGATGATAAGCCCCACGGCAATGGCACCCGGCAGGATAAACCAGCCACCGCCCATTACCACCAGCGACCCAATCAGCGTCGGCGAAATCGCCAGCCCCGAGTGGTTGTTAAGCACTTCCCAGGTGAAATAGTTGGCAGTATTCAGCACGATGCCCGGCCTGTCAGGCCAGAGCCAGGTGGGAATGAAGACATAGAAATCGCGCACAACAGGTGCCAGCCCCTGGAAGTCGATTTTGTCGTAGTTCTGCAGCAACAGGGCTAAGTTTTCCCACGGCGAGAAGGTGTCGCGGGTCAGATACAGGAAAGTGTAAAATGCCTCGTCACCACTGACATTCATGCCATAGCGCTTCAGCGCCAGCCAGAACATGCCGACAATCCCCATCACCCCCGCCGCTGCCAGCATCCACAGCGAGATCCAGCCGCGAATGATGCCGATAAACAGGAAGATGGCGAAGGCGATGATGATATTCGCGCGCGTGCCGCCGACAATCATGTAGGTCAACAGGCCAAACGCCAGGGTGCTGACGAGGAAGAACAGCCACGCCCGTGCATCCTGGCGCAGAAAATAGACCACCAGCATCGCCGGGATGAAGAAGTAGAAGAAGCGCTTAAGCGCCACGCCGGAGACTTCACTGGAGAAGATCTGGCTGTAGGAGTTGAGCTTAAACAGCAAAAAGCCGTTGTGCATAAAGAAGATACCGACAGTGAACAGCGCAATCAGCATCAGCATCACCCAGGTGAGATGCGTCTCCACCCGGTTCATGGTAAACAGCGGCCTTCGGGGCGCGGTGTGGCCAGCGGGTTTTAGCCGCGTCTTGTAGGCGACGTAGTAGACCGCATAGAAGCAGGTGGCCGACAGCAGCGCCTGCATCAGGATCTCCGGCGGTACGACCCCCACGTCGAAGCGGAACACCAGAATACTGGTCAGCGGGAAGCCGAAGTAAAAGGTCAGCAGGAACAGCAGCGAGAAGAAGACGTTGAAGTTAAAGCGCACCCGGCGGAACTCAAACCAGGTCAGGGTGGCGATAAACAGCGCGCTCAGCAGCCAGATGACTAACAAGCCGCTAAATTGCAACTGGCTCATGTATTGTCTCCTGAGGCGATCCGCAGCGCCTGATGCCACGGCGTGAGGTAGTTAGGGCGGAAGAAATCGATCGCGTTTTTATCCACCTGCGCCAGCTGTCGCTGTGCTTCCCGCACCACCGCCTCATTGAGGCCGTCAGTGGTGAAGAGTACCGGAATGTGCTGCTCTGCCATATCATGCCAGAACGGGTTATCGCGGTTAAGTACGCACGGCACGCCGGCCTGAATCAGCAGGCATAGCGTGCCAATCCCCTGCTGGCGCGCGAAAATAAAGTAACCAAGATCGCACTGGCGCAGCAGCGCGAGGTAGTCGTCAAAGGCCAGCTTTTCGCTGAGGATCTGCAGATTCTCCGGACTGAACAGCGCCAGCCCGTTCTGACGGACCTCATCAATGTACGCCGCGTTATTAGCAGGATAGCCCATCGGCACAACCACGTTGACCGTATCACCAAATTGCTGATGGACCGCCTTCAGGGCGGCACTGTGCTCATTGCTGCGATCCCCGGAATTGCCCACCAGAATCGTCAGCTTGCCCGCGCGTTTCGCCTCGTTGGCTAACCCGTTCAGCGCCGGATCCATGCGGGTTGGAAAATAGAGCCGTTCACCGCGTACGTTGGGATGACGCTGGGCAAAATAATTAAGGTCACCGCGGGTGGCAAAGACGCGGCCCACCCGTCCCTGCGCCATGCGACGCAGCGGGTAGAAGAGACGGAACTTCCATCCCTGGGAGACTTCATACAGATCGGCACCCCAGATATGCCAGTTAAACTGGGCGGGCTTAATGCCACCACTCAGCAGCGCCAGCCATAGGCCGGTATTAAACTGCCCATGGAAAAAGAAACGCTGCTGGCGATCCGCTTTGGCTTTGGCGATCACCGCTTTAGCCAGGGTTGCTTTGTCTGGCCAGAAGGTCAGCTGAAGTGCCGGGCACGCGGCGCTCAGCCCATTATCGTGCCCCGCCACCATAAATTCGCGCGCCAGCTCGCTGCCGGGTGCCAGTTCGTCATTAAAGAACCGCAGAACGGTCTGGTTATGGTGTGGGATATCCGATCCCAGGACGTGAATCAGTGCAGTCATGCGCGTTTATGCCAAAGTAAAAAGACGCCGCAACAGGCAGCAAAATAGACAATGTAGGTGGCCATATAGGCCTGGGCTGCCCCCAGTGCGCCGTGCGCGGGGATCAGCCAGTGTGAGAAAGCGGTGAGCAGCGCGAACTGGCTAATTTCGGCCAGAATATAGAGCCGCAGCGAAGCTTTGGCGATCACCAGATAGCCAAAGACGTAAGCGCCTACTTTCAGCACATCGCCCACCAGTTGCCAGGCAAACAGATCGCGCATGGCGATAAATTTGGCTGAGAACAGCAGCCAGATCGCCACATCGCGCAGCAGCCAGACGGTAAAGCTGGCCGCAGCCACCGCCGGAAGCACAAAGCGCAGGGAGCGGAGTATCTCGCGGGTGATCTCCTGACGCCCCGTCAGGCGCGACAGGGTTGGCAGGAGGTAGACGCTAAACGAAGCGGTGATGAACTGCAGGTAGGCATCAGAGATGCTGCTGACCCCTTGCCAGATCCCCACCTCATCCCAGCTGTAATGCGCCGCTAGCAGGTTTCGCATCATCACGTAGGCCACTGGCAGGGTCACGGAGGTGATCATCGCCATCAGGGTAAATTTACCCAGCTGTCCCGCGAGGAGCCTGTCCCACTGGGGCTTGAGATAGTGCAGCGGAATCGTGCCTCTGCGCATCAGCATCACCGCCGCCGGGATCACCACCAGCGCTGGCACCAGCGCCAGGCCCAGCAGCGCGCCTTCGTAGCCGCCGAGACGATAACAGGCGTAATAGGCGATCACCCCAATCAGGCTGCCGACGATCAGCGCCAGCGCATTGCCGGCGGCATCGCGGAAGCCCTTCATCAGCGCCAGTAGCAGGTTAGCCCAGGCGATGCCCATCTGCACCAGCGCCACCAGCCGCACCAGGCCCTGATAACCCGTGTGACCAAACAGCCCCTGGCTGATGGGCGCGGCCGCCAGTAAAAAGATCACCGCCAGCAGGGTGGAAAAGCCCAGCACCATCGCTGATGAGGTTCCCACCACCTTGCGCAGCTGTGCCGCATCGTCGTGATATTGTGCGACGTACTTGGTCACGCCGTTGAAAATACCCGCCCCGGCCAACACGCCCAGCACGGTGACCAGCTGGCGGAAGTTACCCGCCTGCCCGACGCCCGCAGGGCCAAACGACACGGCCAGCAGTTTAACGACCAGCAAGCCTACGCCGATCTTGACGAGTGTGGACGCGGCGGTCCACACCGATGCTTTCGCCAGAGACATATCAGCCGAAGTAACTCAGAAGGGTATTAATGACCGTGCGCTGATTGACCGCAGCGAGGTTGTAGAACAGCGGCAAGCGGAGTAACCGCTCACTTTCTTTAGTCGTAAAGCGATCGTCGCCAATGAACTCGCCAAAGGCTTCGCCTGCCGGACTGGAGTGCAGCGGAATGTAGTGGAACACCGCCATGATCTCGGCTTCTTTCAGATACGCGATCAGCGCGCTGCGATCGTCGTTATCCCGCAGCTTGATGTAGAACATATGCGCGTTGTGCACACAGTCAGCCGGAAGGGTTGGCAGTTCGATACGGCCTTTACGCGCCAGCGGAGCCAGCGCATCGTAGTAGGTCTGCCACAGCGCCAGACGCTGCTGGTTGATGCGGTCGGCCGCTTCCAGCTGGGCCCACAGGTACGCCGCCTGCAGATCCGCCATCAGGTAGCTGGAACCGATATCGCGCCAGGTGTACTTATCCACCTGCCCACGGAAGAACTGGCTGCGGTTGGTGCCTTTCTCGCGGATAATTTCAGCGCGTTCGATCAGCGCGCGGTCGTTAATCAGCGTTGCGCCGCCTTCACCGCCCGCGGTGTAGTTTTTGGTTTCGTGGAAGCTAAAGCAGCCGATATGACCGATGGTGCCCAGCGCGCGACCTTTGTAGGTGGACATCACGCCCTGGGCGGCATCTTCTACCACGAACAGGTTGTGCTTTTTAGCGAGAGCCATGATGGTGTCCATCTCGCACGCCACGCCCGCGTAGTGCACCGGCACAATCGCCCGGGTCTTGTCGGTGATCGCCGCTTCAATCAGCGTCTCGTCAATGTTCATGGTATCCGGGCGGATATCTACAAAGACGATTTTCGCCCCGCGCAGCACGAAGGCATTTGCCGTCGAGACGAAGGTGTAGCTCGGCATGATCACTTCATCGCCAGGACCGATGTCCAGCAGCAGCGCGGCCATCTCCAGCGATGCGGTGCAGGATGGGGTCAGCAGAACCTTCGCACTCTGGAAGCGTTGCTCCATCCACTGCTGGCAACGGCGCGTATAGCCGCCATCGCCACACAATTTGCCGCTGCCCATCGCAGACTGCATGTAATCGAGTTCGGTGCCCACCACGGGAGGCGCATTAAATGGGATCATCTTGTCACCTGTATAGCCAGTAAGCGGTCGATTCAATGTTGCCACCGCTTGCAATGTAACGTTTAAGCGCGGCGGTGTTGCCCATCTGGGTCGCCACCCGCAACGTGGAAAGCTGCTGCTGCTGGGCCCAGCCCAGCGCCGCCTGCATCAGTTTCTCGCCCATCCCGCGCCCGGCCAACAGGCCGATACGCGCTTCTGTATCGTTCAGCTGACGCAGAGAGACAAAACCCTGGATGACGCCATCCGGGGCGCGGAATACGAGGCAAAGATGGTCGAAGGTGCCTTTCACTGCATTCTCGATCCACTGGGCATAGAAGCGACCGCTGTCATCGGGAGCGTACCATGGCGCGCGAAAGCGGCTCTGGGCGAAAGCCTGCGCGGCAAGCTGGCGCAGCGCAGGAATATCCTGTTCCGTCGCCTTTTCCACACCCGGACTTAGGTGTTGCGTCACGGCAATCGCGAGATCGACTTCGCCTTCAACCAGCCGGAACCCCTGCTGCTGGAGCGCGTCCAGCCAGTCGGCACGGGTGGCCGGGATTTTTGCCTGCACGCGTTGCCAGGGTGTAAAATCGGAAGCGATCAGCGGCGGGGCATCATCCGAGACCCGCACAATCGCGCTGGGCAGAGAGAAAAACTGACTTTCCCAGTCCAGCGGCTGTAACGTGCCGTGTAGCTGACTCAACGCCAGACACCTTTGGTATCAACGATATAATTTTGCTGCACGGCATCACCGGGAATCGCTTTAAATTGATTGTGATCCACCAGCAGCACCAGCACATCCGCCCCGGCCAGCGCGTCATCCACGCTTGTCAGGGTGCAGTGACCGGCCAGCTTGTTCGGCAGCGTATGGATATTCGGCTCAACCACCTGCGTTTCGCCGCTGTGCCAGTGGGCGATCATTTCCGCAATTTCCATCGCCGGGCTTTCACGCAGATCGTCAATGTTCGGCTTAAATGCCAGGCCAAAACAGGCGATGGTCAGCTCATTCGCGCGCTTGCCGCTATGGGTCAGGCAATCGGCAACGGTGGCTTTCACCTGATCCAGCACCCAGTGCGGTTTGCTGTCATTCACTTCGCGGGCAGTGCGGATAAGACGCGCCTGGTTGGGGTTTTGCGCCACGATGAACCAGGGATCGACCGCGATGCAGTGGCCACCGACCCCAGGACCAGGCTGCAGAATATTGACGCGAGGATGGCGATTCGCCAGGCGAATCAGTTCCCAGACGTTAATTCCCTGATCGGCGCAAATCAGCGACAGCTCGTTGGCAAATGCGATATTGACGTCGCGGAAGCTGTTTTCCGTCAGCTTACACATTTCTGCGGTGCGGGAGTTGGTTACCACGCACTCACCTTCCAGGAAAATGTTATACAGCTCGCGGGCGCGGGCGGAACAAACCGGGGTCATCCCGCCGATCACGCGGTCATTCTTAATCAGTTCAACCATCACCTGCCCCGGTAGCACGCGCTCCGGGCAGTAGGCGATGTTAATATCTGCCTGTTCACCCGTCTGCTGCGGGAATGTGAGATCCGGGCGTGCGTCGGCCAGCCACTGGGCCATCTGCTCGGTGGCGCCAACCGGTGACGTCGATTCCAGGATCACCAGCGCGCCTTTTTTGAGCACCGGGGCGAGGGATTTAGCTGCCGCTTCGACAAACACCATATCCGGCTCGTGGTCGCCTTTGAACGGCGTCGGCACGGCAATCAGGTAAGCATCGGCGACCACAGGCGTCGTGCTGGCCTTCAGGAATCCTCCCTCAACGGCCACTTTCACGACCTTGTCGAGTTCCGGTTCAACGATATGAATTTCACCACGATTGATGGTGTCAACCGCATGCTGGTTAATATCCACGCCCACTACCTGTTTTTGACGTGAGGCAAATGCCGCCGCCGTTGGCAGCCCAATGTAGCCAAGACCAATGACAGAAATGGTAGTAAAACTCATAGCGATACCCGATTGTGTTTAAGTGCGTACAAAATACGGTCACAGGCTTGTCCGTCGCCATAAGGGTTATGGGCACGGCTCATGGCCTGGTACTCTCCGTCGTCGTGCAGCAGGCGCGTCACCTCTTCAACGATCAGCCGCGAATCGGTGCCCACCAGGCGTACCGTTCCCGCTTTCACCGCTTCCGGGCGTTCGGTGGTTTCACGCATCACCAGCACCGGTTTGCCCAGTGACGGCGCTTCTTCCTGAATCCCGCCGGAATCCGTCAGGATCAGCCAGGCATGATTCATCAACCAGACGAAGGGCAGATAGTCCTGCGGCTCGATCAGAATGACGTTTTCAACGTGGCCAAGAATACGATTGACCGGCTCACTGACGTTGGGATTGAGATGCACCGGATAGACGATCTGCACATCTTCATTTTGTGCGGCGATTTGCGCCAGCGCGTGACAAATTTGCTCGAAGCCCTGGCCAAAGCTTTCCCGGCGGTGGCCCGTAACCAGAATCATTTTTTTGCCGTTGGCGAGGAATGGATACCGCTCGGCAAGCTCACCGCGTAGGGTGTCGCTTGCCAGCACCCGATCGCGCACCCAGATCAGCGCATCAATCACCGTATTGCCGGTCACAAAGATATGCTGGTCAGCGATATTTTCCCGGCGCAGGTTTTGCCGTGAATTCTCGGTCGGCGCGAAGTGATACATCGCCAGATGCCCGGTCAGTGTCCGGTTTGCCTCTTCTGGCCACGGAGAATAGAGATCGCCGGTACGTAACCCGGCTTCCACATGACCCACCGGTATACGCTGGTAAAAGGCCGCCAGGCTGGTCGCGATGGTGGTAGTGGTATCGCCATGAACCAGCACCACGTCAGGCTTAAATGATTCCAGAATGGGTTTTAACCCTTCCAGAATACGGCAGGTAATTTCGGTTAATCCTTGCCCCGGCTTCATAATATTGAGGTCGTAATCGGGAACAATAGAAAACAGATTAAGGACCTGATCGAGCATCTCACGGTGCTGCGCAGTCACGCATACCTTCGCTTCAAAATCAGGATCATTTGCCAGCGCATGCACCAGAGGCGCCATCTTGATGGCTTCCGGCCGTGTACCAAAGACGGTAAGTACTTTCACATCGATTCTCTTCGATTAGGCGATGAAGGCCATGAGCCTTCATCGTAGATGGCGTTCTTAAATTTTGCGACGACGCGTTAAGGCCACGCCAGCGCCAATTAAAGCACCCACAATCCCCCACATAATCATCAGGAATGCGCGACGTGGACTATCGCGTTTTACAGGTTCTTCAGGAGTTCGCAAATAACGATAGGTCTGAAAACGTGGGTCCAGTGTCGGACCCACGTTGAGGGTAGTCAGCATGGCGCGGTTTTGGTCGTAGTCCAGGTCAAAATCAGGCCCTACAGCCTGCAGGTTTTCCAGTCGGGCCTGCAGCATTGGCCGGCCAAGCAGGAACATTTCTGAGTCAGGCAGTTCATCAGCAGGGACGTCAGTTTCACTGCGGGAGATATTGCTCTTCTCCGCCACTTTCAGCGCCTGCTCAATGGTGTGGATCCGACGGGTAAAGATCGCTTTGGCCACCTCTTCCTGACGTTTCACCTGCGCTTTCATCTGGATAGTCCTCGCCGACCACGCACCTTTCAGCTCATCATTAAGATGGCTTGCCGCCCGCTGGCTGGCAAAAGCGACGTACTGGCGCAGCAGGTTGTTAGCATCCGGCGCGGTTTCGGCGATCAGCTTGACGCTGTCGTTAATGTTGCGCAGCGGGTCACCCGCCATAAACTGGATGTTATTGATCAGCTCATCAAGAAGGGCGGCATCCTCTTTGCTGTTGCCGACTCTCCGCTGTTTGAAATAATCCGTCTGGTTCCAGAAATCACGACGCGTATCCCAGGAGGCGAGCTGCATCACGAACTCTTTATAAGACTCATCCATAACCGAAGGTAGGTCTGTCGGCGTAAGATTCGCTTTGACATCCAGATTGCGCAGAAACTGCTGTTGGGAGTAAAAACCCCCAAGCATGTTCACTGTCGGACGATCGGTGATAGCCGTTGCGCTCCATTCCTGTCTGGCGAAAAAGGTATAAGCCAGTGCGAGTAGCGCAAAGCCCAGCGCGACTCCTGCAATCCAAAACTTGCCCGCCCATAACACGCGGAACAAGCCACGAACATCCAGCTCATTCTCAGTCACCACAACATCTGCTCCCGCCAACGGTTGAGTCATTACAATCCCGATTTACTTAGTTAAAGTTGGGTTATTGCCATTATTCCGACGCATCCTGCGTTTTACACGTTTAATAAATCGCGCCACTTTCCATGCACGCTTAATGCAATAGCCGTACAGGAAAAAGGCAAGCAAGAATAATACCAACATTACCCATTCAGGAACGATATGCAAATATTCTGCTGCAACACCAATCCCGGCCAGAAGCGCAGCCGCCAGGGTGATGAGGACAAATGCCTGACGCGAGGTGAAGCCCGCTCGCATAATCAAATGGTGGATGTGTTGACGGTCTGGCGAGAAAGGACTCATGCCCTTACGCAGACGGCGGTACATAATCGCCACCATGTCCATCAGCGGGATGGCAATAATCCACAGCGCAGTTACCGGGCTTATCGGATGGGTATTCCCCTGGGTCGTTTCCAGCAGGATCCAGATAACGGTAAATCCGATTAACGTACTGCCCGCATCGCCCATAAACACTTTGTAGCGGCGCCCAAGTACGCCAAGGTTCAGGCAGATATACGGCAGAATGGCGGCGATCATCGCAAAACACCACATCGACAGGCTGTACTGCCCGTCAAACCACAGGATGATGCCGATCGCGGCGAACGAGACGCTGGAAAGACCGCCCAACAGACCATCAATGCCGTCGACCATGTTAAAGGCGTTTATCGCCGCCCACACGGCAAACAGCGTCAGAAAATAGCCGAACGGGCCGAGCACCATCTCCCAGGTACCAAAGATGTAGCCAAGGCTACTGAGATAGAGCTTGCCGACGACCATCATCACTACGCCGATGCCCGCCTGAACAGCGGCACGGAACTTCACGCTAATGTCGAATCGGTCATCAAGGGCACCCACCAGCACCAGCACACCGGCACAGGCCAGATAGAGTGCAGCGTGCGGGATGTAGTAATCCGCAATCGCAAAGGTGAAGCAGATCCCGGCATAAACAGAGATCCCGCCAACCAGCGGAATCAGACCTTGATGGCGTTTACGAAAATTGGGTTTATCCACCAACCCCACACGTTTCGCCACCTTACGGGCGAAAAACAAAAAGCAGGTGGTGAAAAGAAAAATACTGACTAGCTCAGTCACCGCAGTGAGTAGATTCACAATGGATGCTCTCAACGAAAGTTAATCCTGGAAGTATAACCTTGAAGGCCCGGCTCCAGAAGGAAAAAGCAGACCTCTCACAAGTCCCTTTGTTTATTTTTCAAACAATTAATTTTTAACTTTGACGAACATTCCTATTTTCTGACTCGTCAGTAAACAGGGGCTGTCTGAAATTACAGCGTATAAGCCACAAAAGAAAAACGCCACGTAAAAACGTGGCGTTTGAGTCTTTATTTAGATTACGAGCGTTTCATCATATCGAAGAAATCGTCGTTGGTTTTGGTCATCGCCAGCTTATTAATAAGGAACTCCATCGCATCGATTTCACCCATTGGATGGATGATTTTGCGTAGGATCCACATTTTCTGCAGCTCTTCCTGAGTGGTGAGCAGCTCTTCTTTACGGGTACCGGAACGGTTGTAGTCGATAGCCGGGAAGACGCGTTTTTCAGCGATTTTACGAGAGAGGTGCAGTTCCATGTTACCTGTACCTTTAAACTCTTCGTAGATAACCTCATCCATTTTAGAGCCGGTGTCGACCAGCGCTGTCGCGATGATGGTCAGGCTGCCGCCCTCTTCCACGTTACGTGCCGCACCGAAGAAGCGTTTTGGACGATGCAGGGCGTTCGCGTCCACACCACCGGTCAACACTTTACCGGAAGCCGGAACCACGGTGTTGTAGGCACGTGCCAGACGGGTGATGGAGTCGAGCAGGATGATAACGTCTTTCTTATGCTCAACCAGACGCTTCGCCTTCTCGATCACCATCTCGGCAACCTGAACGTGACGTGATGCCGGTTCGTCAAAGGTCGAAGCAATCACTTCGCCTTTCACCAGACGCTGCATCTCAGTCACTTCTTCCGGACGTTCGTCAATCAGCAGCACCATCAGCACGCAGTCAGGGTGATTATAGGCAATGCTCTGCGCGATGTTCTGCAGCAGCATGGTTTTACCCGCTTTTGGCGGTGCCACAATCAGACCACGCTGACCACGACCAATCGGAGAGGCCAGATCCAGCACGCGAGCGGTTAAGTCTTCAGTAGACCCGTTACCACGCTCCATACGCAGGCGCGAGTTCGCGTGCAGCGGCGTTAAGTTTTCAAACAGGATTTTGTTACGCGCATTTTCCGGTTTGTCGTAGTTAACTTCGTTAACTTTCAACAGCGCAAAGTAGCGTTCACCCTCTTTAGGAGGACGAATCTTACCTGAAATGGTGTCACCGGTGCGGAGGTTGAAACGGCGGATTTGGCTGGGAGAAACGTAGATATCATCAGGACCGGCGAGGTAGGAGCTGTCTCCAGAGCGGAGGAAACCAAATCCATCCTGCAATATTTCCAGCACACCGTCGCCAAAGATATCTTCGCCACTCTTTGCGTGCTGCTTCAGGATGGCAAAAATGATGTCCTGCTTGCGCATACGGGCCTGGTTTTCCAGCCCCATATTTTCGCCGAGAGTGATCAGCTCAGAAACCGGCGTATTCTTTAATTCGGTAAGATTCATAATGGTGTGGGTTCTTAAACTCGGGGTAATACTCGAACTTAATTTGTGAATGGTATGGCAGGGTCATCCATGCCTGTTAGCGGCCATCAACTCATGTCTGTTCGCTGTCTGCTTACAGGGAAAGCACAGAACTGAAACGACAAGACGGATTGAGTGACAAGCCCGGAATCTATCCACTTCTCGCACTGTGTATCGCAACAACGGGAAGTATCGGGTCAAACAAGATTCAAACAACAAGGTATGTTTAAAACGTAGTCATAGCTAACTTAGCACGACTAATGCCGGGCGTCCAGAGATCCAAACAATTTAGAAACCCCGGACGCACAGCCGAGAAACCTTACGCCAGATTAGCGTCCAGGAACTCTTTCAGTTGACCTTTGGACAGTGCGCCCACTTTGGTCGCCGCGACTTCGCCGTTTTTAAACAACAGCAGCGTCGGGATGCCACGGATACCGTACTTCGGTGCGGTGCCCGGGTTCTGGTCGATGTTCAGTTTAGCAACGGTCAGTTTGCCCTGATATTCGTCGGCGATCTCATCCAGAATCGGGGCGATCATTTTGCAAGGACCACACCATTCAGCCCAGAAATCGACGAGGATCAGCCCGTCAGCTTTAAGTACGTCCGTGTCAAAACTGTCGTCAGTCAGGTGAATAATTTTATCGCTCATATATAACTCCACAGGAATAAGCCTGGCGCGTTGATGTAGCATCCATCAACGACGTGTTGATGGAGCATTAACCAACTAAAGGTTGACTTTATTTCACCGGATACGCTTTCGTAAAGCAATAGTAAGCTGATATTCTACCACACTATGAGCAAAACACATTTAACAGAACAGAAGTTTTCCGACTTCGCCCTGCACCCAAAAGTCATTGAAGCCCTTGAAAATAAAGGGTTTCATAACTGCACGCCCATTCAGGCTCTCGCCCTCCCGCTCACGCTGGCAGGTCGCGATGTTGCAGGGCAGGCGCAAACCGGTACTGGCAAAACGATGGCGTTTTTAACGTCAACGTTTCATTATTTACTTTCTCACCCGACAATTGCTGACCGTAAAGTTAACCAACCGCGCGCGCTGATCATGGCCCCGACGCGAGAACTGGCGGTACAGATCCATGCTGACGCAGAACCTCTGGCGCAAGCCACTGGCCTGAAACTCGGCCTGGCCTACGGCGGTGACGGTTATGACAAACAGCTGAAAGTGCTGGAAAGCGGCGTCGATATTCTGATCGGCACCACGGGCCGCCTTATCGACTACGCTAAACAGAATCACATCAACCTTGGCGCGATCCAGGTTGTGGTGCTGGATGAAGCCGATCGCATGTACGATCTGGGCTTTATTAAAGATATTCGCTGGCTGTTCCGTCGTATGCCTGTCGCGAACCAGCGCCTGAACATGCTGTTCTCCGCAACGCTGTCCTATCGCGTGCGCGAACTGGCGTTCGAGCAGATGAACAACGCCGAGTACGTCGAAGTAGAACCGGAACAGAAAACCGGCCACCGTATTAAAGAAGAACTCTTCTACCCTTCTAACGACGAAAAAATGCGCCTGCTGCAGACGCTGATTGAAGAAGAGTGGCCAGACCGTGCGATCGTTTTCGCCAACACCAAGCACCGCTGCGAAGATATCTGGGGCCACCTGGCTGCAGACGGACACCGCGTAGGTCTGTTGACCGGCGATGTTGCACAGAAAAAACGTCTGCGCATTCTTGAAGAGTTCACCCGTGGCGATCTGGATATTCTGGTAGCAACGGACGTTGCCGCACGTGGTCTGCACATTCCGGCCGTAACGCACGTCTTCAATTATGACCTGCCTGATGACTGCGAAGATTACGTTCACCGTATCGGCCGTACTGGTCGTGCAGGTGCCAGCGGCAACTCAATCAGCCTCGCCTGTGAAGAGTACGCGCTGAACCTGCCGGCGATTGAAACCTATATCGGGCACTCCATTCCGGTCAGCAAATACAACCCGGATGCCCTGATGAGTGAGTTACCACCGCCGAAGCGCCTGACTCGCGCGCGTTCCGGCAATGGCCCGCGCCGTTCCAGCGCACCGCGTAATCGTCGTCGTTCAGGCTAAAAAATATGCTCCGTTCCGCCTCGCTCTATGCAGCTATTGATTTGGGTTCGAATAGTTTTCATATGCTGGTTGTGCGCGAGGTGGCGGGAAGCATTCAGACGCTGACGCGTATTAAGCGCAAGGTCCGCCTCGCCGCGGGCCTCGGCGCCAATAATCATCTCTCTCCTGAAGCAATGGAGCGCGGCTGGCAATGTCTGCGTCTCTTTGCTGAACGCCTGCAAGATATTCCCTCCCTGCAAATTCGCGTTGTCGCGACGGCAACCCTGCGGTTGGCGGTGAATGCCGGAGAGTTTATTGCGTCCGCAGAGGCGATCCTGGGCTGTCCTGTCCATGTGATCAGCGGTCAAGAAGAGGCCAGGCTTATTTACCAGGGTGTGGCGCATACCACCGGTGGCGATGAACATCGTCTTGTCGTTGATATCGGCGGCGCAAGCACGGAACTGGTCACGGGTAACGGGGCGCAGGCCACCTCCCTGAATAGCCTGTCGATGGGCTGCGTCACCTGGCTTGAGCGCTACTTCACCGATCGCAACCTGGCGCAAGAAAACTTCGATGAAGCCGAAAAAGCCGCACGGGAAGTCTTACGTCCGGTAACCAATGCGCTGCGTTACCATGGCTGGAAAGTCTGCGTCGGTGCCTCCGGCACGGTGCAGGCGCTGCAGGAAATCATGATGGCGCAGGGGATGGACGAGCGCATCACACTGGCCAAACTCCAGCAGCTAAAGCAGCGCGCCATCCATTGTGGACGCCTGGAAGAGCTGGAAATCGAAGGTCTCACGCTGGAGCGCGCGCTGGTATTCCCCAGCGGGCTGGCGATTCTGATTGCTATTTTCACCGAGCTGAACATTCAGTGCATGACCCTTGCGGGCGGTGCGCTGCGGGAAGGTCTGGTCTACGGCATGCTGCATCTGGCGGTGGATCAGGATATTCGCAACCATACGCTGCGCAATGTTCAGCGTCGGTTCATGGTGGATATCGAACAGGCGCACCGGGTGGCGAATCTTGCGGTGAGTTTTCTCGATCAGGTTGAAGATGAGTGGCATCTTGAGCCCATCAGCCGCGAACTGTTGTTAAGCGCCTGTCAGCTGCATGAGATAGGTCTGAGCGTAGATTTTAAGCAAGCCCCGCAGCATGCCGCCTACATGGTTCGCAACCTCGATCTGCCCGGCTTTACCCCCGCGCAAAAGAAACTGCTGGCGACGCTGGTTTTAAACCAAACTAACCCCGTTGACCTCTCTTCGCTCCACCAGCAAAATGCGGTGCCGCCGCGCGTGGCGGAACATCTTTGTCGTCTGCTACGTCTGGCGATTATCTTTGCAAGTCGCCGTCGGGATGATTTGCTTCCAGCCATTACAATGAATGTGGCAGGTGAAAAGCTCGAACTGACGATGCCAGAAAAGTGGCTGGATAATCACCCGCTGGCATCAGAAATGATCGAGCAGGAATGTCAGTGGCAGAGCTATGTGCACTGGGTGCTGGACGTTCAGTAATCCGCTATTCGCCCGGTGGCGCTATGCCTGCCGGGCCTTCAACACTAGCGACCTTTGGCTTTCTCCATCATCGCCCGAATATTAGCGATACTGGCCTGGCCTTTGTGCATTCGTTCCTCAGCGGTAATCACTTTTCGCTCCTGCTCCCACATGATGTCGTCCTGCGGCAACTCCAGCAGGAAACGGCTTGGCTCCGGACGCATCGTTTCGCCATACTGGCGGCGCTCTTTGCAGAGGGTAAACGTCAGCTCTTTCTGCGCACGCGTAATGCCCACGTAGGCCAGACGGCGCTCCTCATCGACGTTCTCTTCTTCGATGCTGCTCTGATGCGGCAGTAAGCCCTCTTCCATGCCCACCAGGTAAACGTACGGGAACTCAAGTCCCTTGGACGCATGGAGCGTCATCAGCTGCACCTGATCCGCTTCCTCCTCGCTTTCACCGCGCTCCATCATATCCCGCAGCGTAAAACGCGTAACGACCTGAGTCAGAGTCATCGGCTCATCGATATCCGATCCTTCCAGCATCTCGGTCATCCAGCTAAAGAGCTGATTGACGTTTTTCATCCGCATCTCTGCCGCTTTCGGGCTGGCGGAGGTCTCATACAGCCAGGACTCATAGTCAATGCCGCGGATCAAATCGCGTACTGCGGAAATGGGCTCACGCTCACTCAGCTGTTGGATCTCGCCCAACCAGTGGGTAAAGCGCGTCAGCGATTCATAGCCACGTCCAGCCAGCGTCTGGCTCAGCCCCATATCGAAGCTGGCGGTAAATAAGCTTTTGTTGCGGGTCATCGCCCACTCGCCGAGTTTTTGCAACGTTGCCGGGCCAATCTCGCGCTTCGGCGTGTTCACGATACGTAAAAAGGCGCTGTCATCATTTGGATTGGTCAGCACCCGCAGGTAGGCGAGCAGATCTTTGATTTCAGGGCGTGAGAAGAACGACGTCCCGCCAGAAATTTTGTATGGGATACGGTTCTGCATCAGCATCTTTTCAAAGACCCGCGACTGATGATTGCCGCGATAGAGAATGGCGTAATCTTTGTAATGAGTTTTATTAATAAAGTGATGCGCGATCAGCTCGCCAGCCACGCGCTCGGCTTCATGATCTTCGTTATTGGCGCTTAATACCTTCAGTTCGCTGCCGTAGCCCAGCTCGGAGAAGAGGCGTTTTTCGAAGACGTGCGGGTTATTGGCGATCAGGATGTTTGCCGCTTTCAGAATACGCCCCGATGAGCGGTAATTTTGCTCCAGCTTGATGACCTGCAGAGCCGGGAAATCCTTGCTCAACAGCACCAGATTTTGCGGACGAGCGCCGCGCCAGGAGTAGATTGATTGATCGTCGTCGCCCACCACGGTAAAACGTGCCCGCTGTCCTACCAGCAATTTCACCAGCTCGTACTGACTGGTGTTGGTGTCCTGGTATTCATCCACCAGCAGATAGCGGATCTTGTTCTGCCAGCGCTCGCGCACCTCTTCATTACGTTGCAGCAACAGCGTCGGCAGCAGGATCAGGTCGTCAAAATCCAGCACATTGCAGGCCTTGAGGTGATCGTGGTACAGGCTGTAGCAGTGGGCGAAGATCCGATCCCGCTCGCCTTTGGCACTCACCGCTGCCTGGGCGGGATCCATCAGATCGTTCTTCCAGTTAGAGATCGTCGAGATCAGCTGCTGCAGCACCACTTTGTCGTCTTCAATCAGCCCTTCTGTGAGTTCCTTGAGCAGCGCAACCTGATCGGTGTCGTCAAACAGAGAAAAGTTCGATTTCATTCCCAGGGCGGCGTATTCGCGCTTAATGATATCCAGGCCCAGTGTATGGAAGGTGGAGATCATCAGGCCACGTGCCTCTTTACGTCCCAGCGTTTGCCCGACGCGCTCTTTCATCTCACGCGCGGCTTTGTTGGTAAAGGTCACCGCCGCGATATGGCGAGCCTGATAGCCACAACCACGGATCAGGTGGGCGATTTTATTGGTAATCACGCGGGTTTTGCCGGAACCAGCCCCTGCCAGCACCAGGCATGGTCCAGTAACAAATTCGACCGCTTGTTGTTGTCCAGGGTTTAAACGCATAGGAATATTGCTCAATCTTCGAACGGGGTGGGGATTGTAGCAGAAAGCCGGGCGCAGATTTACCGGCTAATGATAAAGTGAAGAAAAGCGATAAACCCCGAGAGCAGAACCATGAAAAAGACCGCAGCGGCCCTGCACATTCTGGTAAAAGAAGAGAAGCTGGCACAGGAGATCCTTGCCAAGCTTGAACGCGGCATCAGCTTCGATCATCTGGCCAAACGCTACTCCCGCTGTCCGACCGGGCGCAACGGCGGCGATCTGGGGGAGTTTAAGCAGGGGATGATGGTGAAGCCATTTGATGAGGCCGTCTTTAGTTGTCCACTGTCAAAACCCTACGGACCGGTGAAAACCAAATTCGGTTACCACATCATCAAGGTGCTATTTCGACGATAAGCCATGCTAAAATCGCCAGCCATATTTCCCGCTTTGAAGGCGCACATCATGGCAAAAACAGCAGCAGCACTGCATATCCTTGTTAAAGAAGAAAAACTGGCTCTGGAACTTCTGGAGCAGATTAAGAACGGCGGTGACTTCGAGAAGCTGGCGAAGAAACACTCCACCTGCCCGTCCGGTAAAAAAGGCGGCCACTTAGGTGAATTCCGTCAGGGCCAGATGGTTCCGGCGTTCGATAAAGTCGTGTTCTCTTGCCCGGTGCTGGAGCCAACTGGCCCACTGCACACCCAGTTCGGATACCACATCATCAAAGTGTTGTATCGTAACTAATATAAAAAACCCGGTGGCGCTAGCGCCTACCGGGTTTTTCATGTTGTAGGTCGAGTAAGCGAAGCGCCACCCGACGACTTTTATTAGCCTGCTACCGCGATACGTTTCATATCGGTCATGTAGCCACGCAGTTTATGACCTACGCTCTCGATCGCATGGCTGCGAATCGCTTCGTTTACGTCACGCAGCTGGGCGTTGTCTACTGCGCCATCTGCAACAGCTTTACCGAGATCGCCTGCCTGCAGGGTAGTCATGAACTCTGTCAGCAGCGGTACGCAAGCGTAAGAGAACAGATAGTTACCGTACTCCGCGGTATCAGAGATAACCACGTTCATTTCATACAGACGCTTACGGGCGATGGTGTTCGCAATCAGCGGCAGCTCGTGCAGTGATTCGTAGTAAGCGGACTCTTCGATAATGCCGGAATCAACCATGGTTTCGAATGCCAGCTCAACGCCTGCTTTCACCATGGCAATCATCAGAACGCCTTTATCAAAGTATTCCTGCTCACTGATTTTGCCGTCAAACTGTGCAGCGGTTTCGAACGCGGTTTTACCGGTCTCTTCACGCCAGGTCAGCAGGTTTTTGTCGTCATTGGCCCAGTCAGCCATCATGCCGGAAGAGAACTCGCCGGAGATGATGTCGTCCATGTGTTTCTGGAACAGCGGCGCCATAATCTCTTTCAGCTGTTCGGACAGCGCATAAGCACGCAGTTTCGCCGGATTCGACAGACGATCCATCATCAGGGTGATACCGCCCTGCTTCAGCGCTTCGGTGATGGTTTCCCAGCCGAACTGAATCAGTTTTTCTGCGTAAGTCGGGTCGGTGCCTTCTTCCACCAGCTTGTCGAAGCACAGCAGAGAGCCCGCCTGCAGCATACCGCACAGAATAGTTTGCTCGCCCATCAGGTCAGATTTCACTTCTGCCACGAAGGAGGATTCCAGCACGCCCGCACGGTGTCCACCGGTTGCAGCTGCCCAGGCTTTCGCAATCGCCATGCCTTCGCCTTTTGGATCGTTTTCCGGGTGAACCGCGATCAGCGTCGGAACACCGAAACCACGTTTGTACTCTTCACGGACTTCGGTACCCGGGCACTTCGGCGCCACCATGACGACGGTGATGTCTTTACGGATCTGCTCGCCCACTTCAACAATGTTGAAACCGTGGGAATAACCCAGGGCGGCGCCGTCTTTCATCAGCGGCTGTACGGAACGCACAACGTCGGAGTGCTGTTTGTCCGGCGTCAGGTTAACCACCAGGTCCGCCTGCGGGATCAGCTCTTCGTAGGTACCGACTTTGAAACCGTTTTCGGTCGCTTTGCGCCATGAAGCGCGCTTCTCAGCAATCGCTTCTTTACGCAAGGCGTAAGAGATATCCAGACCGGAGTCACGCATGTTAAGGCCCTGGTTCAGGCCCTGTGCGCCACAGCCAACGATGACCACTTTTTTACCCTGAAGGTAGCTTGCGCCATCAGCAAATTCATCGCGCGCCATGAAGCGGCATTTGCCCAGTTGCGCCAGCTGCTGACGCAGGTTCAGTGTGTTGAAGTAGTTAGCCATGGTGATACCTCGTGATGTTGTACTGTCTTATTGTTCGGTTCGCTTATGCGAGAATGAACTTACTATATGACAGGAAATTTATTGCGGAAATTGATATATTCACAACGTCACGTTGCAATTTCTGCAACGTAAAATCGTGGGGTGTCAGCGGTGGATTTACGCGATCTGAAAATGTTCCTGCATCTGGCGGATAGCCGCCATTTTGGCCGCAGCGCGCGGGCGATGCACGTCAGCCCCTCCACGCTCTCCCGACAGATTCAGCGCCTGGAAGAGGACCTCGGTCAGCCGCTATTTGTGCGCGACAACCGCACGGTCACGCTCACTGAAGCAGGGGAAGAGCTACGCACTTTTGCCCAGCAAACGCTATTGCAGTATCAGCAGCTGCGCCACACTATCGATCAGCAGGGCCCGTCGCTCTCTGGCGAACTGCATATCTTTTGCTCGGTGACGGCGGCATATAGCCATCTGCCGCCGATCCTCGACCGCTTTCGCGCCGAACATCCCTCGGTAGAAATTAAACTCACCACCGGCGATGCCGCCGACGCGATGGAAAAAGTGGTGACCAACGAAGCCGACCTGGCGATTGCCGGCAAGCCGGAAACCCTGCCGGGCGCGGTGGCGTTCTCGATGCTGGAGAATCTGGCGGTGGTCTTGATCGCCCCGGCGCTGCCGTGCCCGGTGCGTAATCAGGTGTCGGTCGACGAACCTGACTGGTCAACGGTGCCCTTTATCATGGCCGATCAGGGTCCGGTGCGTCGTCGCATCGAACTGTGGTTTCGCCGTCACAAGATCAGCAATCCATCGATTTATGCCACGGTGGGCGGGCATGAGGCGATGGTGTCGATGGTGGCGCTCGGCTGCGGCGTGGCGCTGCTGCCGGAAATCGTGCTGGAAAACAGCCCGGAGCCGGTGCGCAACAGGGTGATGATTTTAGAGCGTAGCGATGAAAAAACGCCGTTTGAGCTTGGTGTCTGCGCACAAAAAAAGCGGCTACATGAGCCGCTCATTGATGCGTTCTGGAAATTGTTACCTAATCACTAACCCGCAAGGAAGAACCTGAACGCCGGGTTGTGCGTCTCATCGTGACAGTCATAGCCCAGCTCGTTGAGCCGCGTTTCGAAATCTGGCTCGTGCTCGCCCAGTTCGAATGCCGCCAGCACGCGACCGAAGTCAGTGCCGTGGCTGCGGTAGTGGAACAGGGAGATATTCCAGTGCGTACCCAGGGTATGCAGGAATTTCAGCAACGCGCCGGGGGATTCCGGGAACTCGAAGCTGAACAGACGTTCCTGTAACGGCTTCGACGGACGCCCGCCAACCATATAGCGCACGTGCAGCTTCGCCATTTCGTCGTCAGACAGATCCACCACGCTGTAGCCGCCTTCGTGCAGCAGGGAGAGGATCTCCTTGCGCTCTTCCAGCCCGCGACTCAGACGCACGCCGACAAAAATGCAGGCGTCTTTGGCATCAGCAAAGCGATAGTTAAATTCCGTTACCGAACGGCCACCCAGCAGCTGGCAGAACTTCAGGAAGCTGCCTTTTTCTTCCGGGATGGTCACGGCCAGTAGCGCTTCACGTTGTTCACCCAACTCGCAGCGTTCAGAGACGTAACGCAGGCCGTGGAAGTTAACGTTGGCACCCGACAGAACGTGCGCCAGACGTTCACCGCGAATGTTGTGCTGAGCGATGTATTTTTTCATCCCTGCCAGCGCCAGCGCGCCCGATGGCTCCGCCACCGCACGCACATCTTCGAACAGGTCTTTCATCGCCGCGCAGATTGCATCGCTGTCGACGGTAATGATGTCGTCGAGATACTCCCGGCAAACGCGGAAGGTTTCATCCCCGATGCGCTTCACCGCCACGCCTTCGGCAAACAAACCCACACGCGGCAGATCCACCGGATGTCCGGCGTCCAGCGCCGCCTTCAGGCAGGCGGAATCTTCTGCTTCCACAGCAATGACTTTGATTTGCGGCATCAGCTGTTTGATCAGCACCGCGACGCCTGCCGCCAGACCGCCACCGCCGACCGGCACAAACACGCGATCGAGATGGGCGTCCTGCTGCAGCAGCTCCAGTGCCAGGGTACCCTGTCCGGCGATCACCATCGGATGGTCGAACGGCGGTACCCAGGTGAAGCCCTGCTGCTGCGACAGTTCAATCGCTTTGGCTTTCGCTTCGTCAAAGTTGGCGCCGTGCAGTAAGACTTCGCCACCAAAACCACGTACCGCATCCACTTTGATATCGGCAGTCGCTACCGGCATAACGATCAAGGCTTTTAGCCCCAGACGCGCGGCAGAGAAAGCGACGCCCTGAGCATGGTTGCCCGCAGACGCTGTAATCACACCACGCGCTTTTTGCTCTTCAGTCAGCCCAGCCATCATTGCGTAGGCACCGCGCAGCTTGAAGCTGTGCACCGGCTGCCTGTCTTCGCGTTTCACCAGGATAACGTTATCCAGTCGCGAGGACAGCTTCTCCATCGTTTGCAACGGTGTAACCTGTACCGCTTCATAGACCGGTGCACGCAGCACCGCCCGGAGATATTCCGCCCCTTCAGGGGCGGCGGATAAGGGTTGGGATTCGGCCATCATTAGCCCCCAAGTTTGGATTTATCACGTACAGCGCCTTTATCTGCACTGGTGGCGAGGGTCGCGTAAGCGCGCAGGGCGAAGGAAACTTCACGCTGCCGATCTTTCGGTGTCCAGGCTTGATCCCCGCGCGCTTCCTGCGCTTCACGACGGGCTGCCAGCTCCCGATCGCTCAGCTGCAGCTGAATGCCGCGATTCGGAATATCAATCGCAATCAGGTCACCATCTTCAATCAGCGCAATGTTACCGCCGCTGGCCGCTTCCGGTGAAGCGTGACCAATGGAAAGTCCCGATGTCCCGCCAGAGAAACGACCATCGGTGATCAGAGCGCAGGCTTTGCCCAGACCCATCGATTTGAGGAAAGTGGTCGGGTAGAGCATCTCCTGCATCCCCGGCCCGCCTTTCGGCCCTTCATAACGGATCACCACCACATCTCCGGCGACCACTTTACCGCCGAGAATGGCTTCTACCGCATCGTCCTGGCTTTCATAGACTTTTGCCGGACCGGTAAATTTGAGGATGCTGTCATCCACACCTGCGGTTTTTACGATACAGCCATTTTCGGCCACGTTACCGTACAGCACCGCCAGGCCACCATCTTTGCTGTAAGCATGTTCCAGCGAGCGGATGCAGCCTTCAGCGCGATCGTCATCCAGGGTATCCCAACGACAATCCTGCGAGAACGCCTGGGTAGTACGAATACCCGCCGGGCCGGCGCGGAACATGCTTTTCACAGCTTCGTCTTTGGTCAGCATGACGTCGTACTGATCCAATGTTTGCGGCAACGTCAGGCCAAGAATGTTTTTCACCTCACGGTTCAACAGTCCAGCGCGATCCAGCTCGCCCAGGATCCCCAGCACGCCACCAGCACGGTGAACATCTTCCATGTGGTATTTAGGGGTGCTTGGCGCGACCTTACACAGCTGCGGCACTTTGCGGGACAGCTGATCGATGTCGGTCATGGTGAAATCAATTTCGGCTTCCTGCGCAGCAGCCAACAGGTGCAGAACGGTGTTAGTGGAACCGCCCATGGCGATATCCAGCGTCATGGCGTTTTCAAACGCCGCTTTGTTGGCGATATTGCGCGGCAGTGCGCTGACATCATCCTGCTCATAGTAGCGTTTGGTCAGTTCAACGATGCGCTTACCGGCACTGAGGAACAGCGCTTTACGATCGGCGTGCGTGGCCAGCAGTGAACCATTCGCCGGCTGGGATAAGCCCAGCGCTTCGGTCAGACAGTTCATCGAGTTGGCGGTGAACATACCGGAACAAGAGCCGCAGGTCGGGCACGCAGAACGCTCAACCTGTTCGCTCTGTTCGTCGGACACTTTCGGGTCGGCGCCCTGAATCATCGCGTCAACCAGGTCGAGCTTGATGATTTTATCGGAAAGCTTGGTCTTACCTGCTTCCATTGGGCCACCGGAGACGAAGATCACCGGAATGTTCAGACGCAGGGAGGCCATCAGCATCCCCGGGGTGATTTTGTCGCAGTTGGAGATACAGACCATCGCATCGGCGCAGTGGGCGTTAACCATGTACTCCACCGAGTCGGCAATTAGCTCGCGCGACGGCAGTGAATAAAGCATGCCCCCGTGCCCCATCGCGATCCCGTCATCCACGGCGATGGTATTAAACTCTTTTGCCACGCCGCCAGAAGCTTCAATCTGTTCGGCAACCAGCTTCCCGAGATCGCGAAGGTGAACGTGACCCGGTACGAACTGGGTAAAAGAGTTGACCACGGCAATGATCGGCTTACCGAAGTCGGCGTCGGTCATCCCGGTGGCGCGCCACAGCGCGCGGGCACCCGCCATATTGCGGCCATGAGTGGTGGTGGCGGAACGGTACTTAGGCATGCGTTATTTACTCCCGTCTATCTGGTAAATGGGACGGTGCGTGCCGTCCCATATTTAAGCGTATTAGTTAACCTGATCCAACCAACCCCATTTATCTTCGGTTTCACCGGTGAAGAGGCCAAAGAAAGCGTCCTGAATACGTTTGGTGACCGGACCACGGCGGCCTTCACCGACCTGAATACCGTCAACGCTGCGTACCGGGGTGATCTCTGCCGCGGTGCCAGACATGAAGACTTCATCTGCAAGATACAGCGATTCGCGGGAAAGCACCTGCTCACGCACTTCGATCCCCAGATCCTGCGCCAGCTTGATGATAGCGTCACGGGTGATGCCCGGCAGAGCAGATGAGGTGAACGGCGGAGTGAACAGAATGCCGTCTTTCACCTCGAAGAGGTTCTCGCCCGCACCTTCGGAGATGTAGCCGTTCACATCCAGCGCGATCCCTTCCTGGTAGCCGTGACGGCGCGCTTCGCTGCCAACCAGCAGAGAAGAGAGGTAGTTACCGCCCGCTTTTGCGGCGGTCGGGATGGTGTTTGGTGCCACGCGGTTCCAGGAGGAGACCATGGCATCGATCCCTTGCTCCAGCGCTTCTGCACCCAGGTATGCCCCCCACGGGAACGCTGCGATGATCACATCGGTGGTGTAACCTGCTGGCGGGTTGACGCCCATACCGACATCCCCCACGAACACCAGTGGACGAATATAGGCGCTGGTCAGGCTGTTTTTACGAATGACGGCGCGGCAGGCCTCCATCAGCTCGTCAACGCTCTGAGAAACCGGGAAGCGATAAATTTTGGCTGAGTCACGCAGACGCTGCATGTGTTCGCGGTGGCGGAACACCACTGGACCTTTGTGAGAATCGTAGCAACGGATACCTTCAAACACAGAAGTACCGTAGTGCAGGGCGTGGGACATCACGTGGACTTTAGCGTCCTCCCAGCGGATCATCTCACCATTGGACCAAATGAAATCAGCTTTTTTCGTCGTCATTTCTCTTCCTTTTGCGCTCAGGCGCGGATTTGTTGTGTTTGTGATGAGGCTGCACGCTGCTGGATCTCAACCCGGGCGACGTCGACCAATTTGCTCAACTGGCTAAACAGTAAGTCGACGGGGCGCTGGCTGGCAACGGTCAATTCAATATTTATGTTCTGGGCATCGGTGGCGGTTTCCATATTCATCGAACAAATCTGGAATCCACGATGGCGTACCACGCGCAATACACGTTCTAACGTTTCCGGGTTGAAGCGAGCCAGCACGGCGACCTGATGATGCATCATGATAATTTCTCCAGCATTTGTGAGTTACTGGCGCCGGGCGGCACCAACGGCCAGACATTCTCAAGCTCGTCGATTGAGACATGAAGCAGGTAAGGCCCCTTGCTTGACAGCATTTCATCAAGTGCCGCTTCAACCTGGTCTTTACGGGTGATGTGCTGGCCAGGGATACCGAAAGCGCTGGCCAGAACGAGAAAATCGGGGTTATCGGTGAGGGTGGTTTCGCTGTAACGCTCCTCAAAAAAGAGCTGCTGCCACTGGCGCACCATGCCTAAACGCTGGTTATCCAGCAGCACGATTTTCACCGGTAACTGCTTGCGCTTGATGGTGCCCAGCTCCTGCACGTTCATCATAAATGAACCATCACCGGAGACGCAGATCACCGTATCGTTCGGGCGTGCTACCTGGGCACCCACGGCGGCAGGCAGACCGAAGCCCATCGTGCCTAACCCGCTTGAGGTGATGAAGTTTTCCGGGCGCGTGTAGGTCATGTGCTGGGCCGACCACATCTGATGCTGGCCCACGTCGGTGGTCACCACGCTGTCTGCAGGTTTACGATCCGACAGCTGCTTCAGCAGCAGCGGCGCATAGATGGCTTCGCCCGGATGATCGTAGCGCCAGGCATGCTCACCGCGCATCTCAGCGGCGTGCTGACGCCACGCGTCAATCGCTAAAGGCTGCTGTAAGGCTGGCAACAGCGCATTGAGGTCGCCCTGCAACGCCACATGGGTCTGGCGCAGTTTGTTCATTTCTGCCGGGTCGATATCCATATGAATGACTTTTGCATTCGGCGCGAAGGTATTCAACTTGCCGGTTACGCGGTCATCAAAGCGCGCACCCACGGCGATTAACAGATCGCACTCCTGCACGGCGAGGTTTGCCGCTTTCGTACCATGCATCCCCAGCATCCCGAGGTAGTACGGATAGTCGGCATCGACCGCACCCAGCCCTTTCAAGGTACAAGTCGCAGGCATTTGGGTTGTGGCGATAAACTCGCGCAGGGCGGGAACAGCCTGTGCCATACCGACGCCACCGCCAACGTAGAGAACAGGTTTTTTCGCCTGTACCAGCATCTGACTGGCTTCGTCGACCTCAGCGAACGGGAAAGTGCCGTCGCTCTCGACAGTAGAGAAGTGTGGCTCCAGATCGCCCACAGCAATCTGAACGTCTTTAGGAATATCGATCAGAACCGGACCTGGACGGCCTGAGTTTGCCACCTCAAAGGCTTCCGCCATGACGCGCGGGAGCTCTTCGAGAGATTGCACGAGGAAACTGTGTTTAGTACAAGCCAGTGACAAACCGAGAACGTCCACTTCCTGAAATGCGTCAGTACCAATAAGAGGGGAGGCTACCTGGCCGGTGATGGCCACAACAGGAACGGAATCAAGCAGCGCATCAGCCAGGCCGGTGATCAGATTGGTTGCGCCCGGGCCGGAGGTCGCCATACAGACGCCGGTTTTACCCGTTGCGCGTGCATAACCAATGGCCGCCATAGCCGCACCCTGCTCATGTCGGCACAACAGATGTTCCACGCCGCCGTCATACAATGCATCATAAATCGGCATAATTGCGCCACCCGGGTAACCGAAGATTGTCTCGACACCCTGCGCTCGCAACGCATGTACTACCCACTGTGCGCCATTCATAGTTAGTTCCCCGTCGTAAATCGGTAGAAACAGAATTTTATGCTATCGGCCATCATCTGCTCCTCAGTTATATTTTAAGGTCATAAAAAAACCCCCGGACCTTTCGGTGCGGGGGTCTTAGTTCGTTAAGGCTTGATTTCTAAGCCTTTCCTCGTCCAAGTGCAGCCCCGCACGGTGGGATAATAATCACCACCACGCTAATCACGACCAGGCTAATCACTCGTAGAAGGGCTGTCATTTTCAGTTCTTTTGGCTTCTTGTTCGAAGGAATACCTAAAGAGTTACCACAGATAGCGCTTCAGATACAATATTTTTTTATAATCCACTTCGTTATTACGTGAATAGTTTAGATAAAAATCATTGTTTTTTATAACAAAAACAGAAAATGAATTATTTTCATTTTTTAATGCGCTCGACAGCCAGAAGCCATGCTTATCACAAAATGCGAGCAGGTATCCAGGATGATGAAAAGCTTACAGTTTTGGCAAAGTTATTCGGAATGGTGTACGTAATACCGCAATTCGCAGGTAAAAATAGCTGTCTGCCGATGACATAGTAAGTCTTCAAGGAGGATGTTTATGTCATTGTCGGTTATCTATACCCGCGCTGCGTTAGGCGTAGAAGCGCCACTTATTTCGGTCGAAGTCCATCTCAGTAATGGTCTGCCAGGGCTAACGCTGGTCGGGCTACCGGAAACGACGGTCAAAGAGGCCAGGGATCGCGTGCGCAGCGCCATTATCAACAGCGGTTACACCTTCCCGGCAAAAAAGATCACCATTAATTTGGCCCCGGCTGATTTGCCCAAAGAAGGTGGTCGATATGATTTACCTATCGCCATTGCGCTTCTCGCTGCTTCTGAGCAACTCTCTTCCTCCCTATTAAGTCGTTACGAGTTTGTAGGTGAACTCGCGCTTACAGGCGCATTAAGAGGGGTTCCCGGAGCAATATCCGGTGCTATGGCGGCTATACGCGCCGGGAGAGAGATTATTGTCGCCACAGATAACGCTGCAGAAGTCAGTCTGATTGAAGAAAAAGGCTGTCTGGTGGCCGAACACCTCCAGGAAGTGTGCGCCTTTCTTGAAGGTCGCCATGAATTAGCAGCGCCAGCAGGGGAGCCGTGTCTCGCAGAAAACGACATTCACGATATCAGTGACATCATCGGTCAGGAACAGGGAAAACGAGCGCTGGAGATCACTGCCGCTGGGGCCCATAACCTGCTGCTCATTGGGCCACCGGGCACGGGAAAAACCATGCTAGCGAGTCGGCTCAATGGGCTACTGCCGCCGCTCAGCAACCATGAAGCACTGGAAAGTGCGGCTATCGTTAGCCTGGTGAATGCCACGTCACTGCATAAGCAGTGGCGCCGACGCCCTTTCCGCGCCCCGCACCATAGCGCCTCGCTGATGGCAATGGTCGGTGGGGGGGCCATCCCCGGGCCGGGAGAGATCTCGCTGGCGCATAATGGCATCCTCTTTCTCGATGAATTGCCCGAGTTTGAACGGCGCGTGCTTGATGCTTTGCGTGAACCGATTGAATCCGGTCAGATCAATATCTCCCGGACGCGGGCCAAGATAAGCTATCCCGCCCGCTTTCAGCTTATTGCCGCCATGAATCCAAGCCCCACGGGACACTATCAAGGCAATCATAACCGCTGTACGCCCGAACAGACGCTACGCTATCTTGGGCGTTTATCGGGCCCTTTCCTCGATCGCTTTGATTTGTCGCTTGAGATCCCGCTTCCGCCACCGGGATTGCTGAGTCAGACGCACAAAACGGGAGAAACCAGCAAAACCGTGCGCACCCGAGTTATCGCCGCACAGGACCGGCAGCTGGCGCGGCAACATAAACGCAACGCCCTTCTGGATAACGCCGAGATCCGCGAGTTTTGTCAGCTGATACCTGAGGATGCGCTATGGCTGGAGCAGACGTTTACGCGGTTCGGCCTGTCGGTACGCGCCTGGCAACGCTTGCTGAAGGTAGCGCGCACCATTGCCGATCTGGAGGAGAGTGAAATGATTGAACGCAGACATTTGCAGGAGGCACTAAGCTACCGCGCAATTGATCGTCTGTTGTTGCATCTGCAAAAAATGCTGGCATGAAAAAAGGGGCCGTAGCCCCTTCTTCTTAATCGTCTGAATCAGTGTAGTCTTCCGCGCCTTCCATCTGTGGTTTTCCACCAGACAGAGTATGGAAGCGTTTTGGACGCTTAATTCGCGCCATATACTTGATCCACACGCGCTCCGCTTCCGTTACCGGCTCACGCTCACCGCGGCAAACGGCAACAAACAGTTTTTCGTCTTCGGTAATGGGTTCACGTTTTCCCAAATCCAACTCATTGAAGGCATAACCCTGGCGTTCAAGCAGTTGAGCTTCTTTGATGGTGAAATCACCATGGCGAGAAAATCCGCGTGGATAATTTTTGTTGTCGAAAAAACGATTAGTTGTCGTAAAGCTTTCCGCCATCCTACACGCTCCTATATCTTTGGCCGAGCTATTTATGGCGCGGAGTATTAGTTACGCTTGACAGAGTGTAAAACAAAACATTTAAATCATAACGACAAATTATTTTGCGGAGAAAACCGTGGATACGGAATTGCTAAAAACTTTTCTCGAAGTGAGCAGGACTCGTCACTTTGGGCGCGCCGCAGAAGCGCTATATCTGACGCAGTCGGCTGTCAGCTTTCGTATTCGGCAGCTTGAAAACCAGCTAGGCGTGAATCTTTTCACTCGTCATCGCAACAATATTCGCTTAACGCCAGCGGGTGAAAAGCTCCTGCCTTATGCAGAAACGTTAATGAGCACCTGGCAGGCCGCGCGTAAAGAGGTCGCTCATACCTCCAAGCATAATGAGTTCTCGATCGGGGCCAGCGCCTCGCTATGGGAGTGCATGCTTAGTCCCTGGCTGAGCCGCTTATATCGCTCTCATGGGCAGCTACAGTTTGAAGCGCGTATTGCACAGCGACAATCGCTGGTTAAACAGCTGCATGAAAGACAGTTGGATCTGCTGATTACCACTGAAGCACCAAAAATGGATGAATTTAGCAGCCAGATCCTCGGGCAATTCACACTGGCGCTGTATGCCGCTGCACCCGCAGCCATGAAAGCCGATCTGAATTATCTCCGACTGGAGTGGGGACCCGATTTTCAACCACACGAAGCCGGACTGATTGCCCATGATGATGTTCCTGTGCTGACTACCAGTTCTGCTGAGATCGCGTGTCAGCAGCTCGCGTCGTTAAAAGGTTGCACCTGGTTACCGCAGCGGTGGGCCAGTAGTAAATCGGGGTTACACACAGTGACGGATTCAGCCACGCTCCAGAGGCCGCTCTATGCCATCTGGCTTCAGAACAGTGACAAGCAAGGACAGATTAAAGATCTATTAAAAATTAACGTGATGGATTGAGTAGAAAGGTTGCAGGGACGCAACTTACAGACCTGAAGGGATGTTGCCAGCACTTTATTACAGGCAAAAAAAAATCCTTTGCCGAAGCAAAGGATCTTTATATGGCAGGGGCGGAGAGACTCGAACTCGCGACACCCGGTTTTGGAGACCGGTGCTCTACCAACTGAGCTACGCCCCTAAATTTTCTTACTATTAAGCCTGCTAATATAGCAGGCTTAATATCTTAATAAGTGGCGGAACGGACGGGACTCGAACCCGCGACCCCCTGCGTGACAGGCAGGTATTCTAACCGACTGAACTACCGCTCCACCGAAGACTTCTGTAACCACCGGTTTATTGCCCCGGTTTACTACTTAATTTGATGCCTGGCAGTTCCCTACTCTCGCATGGGGAGACCCCACACTACCATCGGCGCTACGGCGTTTCACTTCTGAGTTCGGCATGGGGTCAGGTGGGACCACCGCGCTACAGCCGCCAG